>ERZ1504852.567-NODE-567-length-7533-cov-2.667023_pt1 | contig 7533 bp, 6 predicted proteins | sample MGYA00572093_ERZ1504852 | MGnify/ENA primary metagenome ERZ1504852 (study PRJEB39906, sample SAMEA3182064) | gut metagenome | biome: human; feature: gut; material: Stool; isolation source: human stools | place: Canada | collected 2013-01-28 ... | reverse complement strand
ATTCGGATGGGAAATGGCGGAATTCGTGAATTTTTTTCTGGAGGAGTTGCTTTTTTCCAGTTTGATGGTAAGATAAAGTACGGTAAAAATTTTAAACAAAGGACTTGATACCATGACCAAAATTGATATTGTCTCCGGCTTCCTTGGCGCCGGCAAGACCACTCTTATCAAAAAGCTGCTGGACGAGGCCCTGAAAGGGGAGAAAATCGTCCTGATTGAGAACGAGTTCGGCGAGATCGGCATCGACGGCGGCTTTCTGAAGGACGCCGGCATTGAGATCAGCGAGATGAACTCCGGGTGCATCTGCTGCTCCCTGGTGGGGGACTTCCACAAGGCGTTGAAGGACGTGCAGGCTCAGTTCCACCCGGACCGCATCCTCATCGAGCCCTCCGGCGTGGGCAAGCTGTCCGACGTGATCGTGGCGGTGCAGAACACCGCCGATGAGACCGACGACATGAAGCTGAACAGCTTCGTCACCGTGGCGGACGCCACCAAGGTGAAGGTCTACATGAAGAACTTCGGCGAGTTCTACAACAACCAGATCGAGGCCGCCGGCACCATCATCCTCTCCCGGACCCAGAAGATGAGCCAGGAGAAGCTGGAGGCCGCCGTGGCCATGCTGCGGGAGAAGAACGCCGACGCCGCCATCCTCACCACCCCCTGGGACCAGCTGGACGGCAAGACCATCCTGGCGGCCATTGAAAAGGTGTCCCTGGCGGACGAGCTGCTGGGGAAGATGCGCGCCGAGCACGCCGCCGATGAGGCGGAGCACGAGCATGCGCATCACCACCATGACCACGAGCATGCGCATGAGGAGCACGAACACCATCACGATCATGACCATCACGACCACGAGGAGCATGACCACCATCACGATCACGATGAACACGCGCATCACCATGACCACGACCACGAGTGCGACGATCCCAACTGCTCCTGCCACCACCATCACCACCACGCCGACGAGGTGTTCACCTCCTGGGGCAAGGAGACCCCCAAGGTGTTTGCCCAGGCGGACATTGAGCGGATCCTCACGGCCCTGGACTCCGGCGACTACGGCAAGATCCTGCGGGCCAAGGGCATCGTGAACGGCGAGGGCGGCAAGTGGATCGAGTTCGACTTCGTCCCCGAGGAGCATGAGGTCCGGGCAGGCCATCCCGACTACACCGGCCGGCTGTGTGTCATCGGCGCCGAGCTGCAGGAGGACAAGCTCTCCCAGCTCTTCGGTCTGTGAACTCTTTTCTTGAAAGACTGTAACCACACTTGATATTGCTGCACAAAATCAAGTGGAGTCCGTCCCCGAAGTAGGGAAAAGAGCCAAAAGAGCTTCAGCGCGCCGCGGTGGCCGGTGTGAGGGACTGTCAGAGTCGAAAGTCAGATTTCCTGCTGTCCGGGCGCCCGTTCCGCGTATTTTACCCGAAAGGAAATGCACATTATAATGGCAGACATTCCTGTTTATCTGGTGGCCGGCTTTCTGGATGCCGGCAAGACCAATTTCATCAACGGCATCCTGGAGGACGGCTTCGCCCGCCAGGATCCCACCCTGCTGCTCTGCTGCGAAGAGGGCGAGGAGGAGTACGAGAAAAACGCTTTGGACAACGTGACGGTCATCACCATTGAGGACGAGGAGGACCTGAAGTGCTCCTACCTGAAGGAGCTGGAGAAAGAGTACCACCCCAAACAGGTGCTGATCGAGTACAACGGCATGTGGCAGATGGAGCGGCTGTACCGGGAGGTTCTGCCCGCCAACTGGGTGCTGTACCAGATCATGACCTTCGTCTACGCCCCCACCTTTGAGATGTACGCCAAGAATATGGGCCAGCTGATGATGGAGAAAATCACCAACGCGGACATGCTGGTGTTCAACCGCTGTACGCCGGAGCTGCGGGACGCCCTGCGGAAGCGGAACCTTCGGATGGTGAACCGTCGGGCTGACATTTACCTGGAGATGGAGGACGGCACCAGCGAGGACTACCTCACCGGCGACGAGTGCCCCTTCGACCTGAGCCAGGACCTGATCGACGTGCCGGACGACGACTTCGGTGTGTGGTATGTGGACGTGATGGATCACCCGGACCGCTGGGCGGGCAAGATGGTCCACATGAAGCTTATCATGTGCCACTCCAAGAAGTACCCGGGCATCCACTGCCCCGGCCGCTTTGTCATGACCTGCTGTGAGAACGACATCCAGTTCATGGGTCTCATCGCCAAGGGCATGAACCTGAACCAGTACCAGAACCGGGACTGGGTGGAGGTCACCGGCCGGATGGCGGTGGAGAAGCACGCCGCTTACAAGGGCAAGGGGCCGGTGATGCATGTGATCTCCATCGGGCCCTGTGAGAAGCCCCAGCAAGAAGTCGTGACGTTCTAAGAGGGGAGCGGGCTCCCCTCCTAACCACCCTACCACCAGTCTGCGGAGTGGTGTGTGCCCAAGGCGCACGGATCAACGTATTTTCGGCAGGCGCATGTCCTGCCGAAAATGGATCCGAATTTCTTCGAAATTCGATACGGGGTGTATAACCTTGCTGCAAAAATCCCCTCCGTTGTTGAACGGAGGGGATTTTTGTCTTATGCGAGACCAAGCGCCCAAGGATTCTCATCGGGCAGGCCCCGGCCCGTCTCCCAGCGGCTCACGGCCTTGTCCGTCACGTGGAGCCGTTCCGTCAGTTCCCCCTGGCTCCAGTTCTTCTCTTTTCGGCGCCGGGCGATCAGCCCGCCGGTGGCTTTTGCGTCCATGCCATCCGCTCCTTTTCCAGCCATATCATACCACAAAACTGTCTCAAAGGCACTCTACACTTCGCAGGAGCCTTGCTTTTTTCCGGAAAATCCTTATAATGGAGGTATTCTGTGTGTGTGGAAATCCAACCAGAAAGGACCGTCTGCTCTTGAAGCTCCATGACCATTTTCCCAAAGTCCGACTGCCCCTGTGGGCCACGCTTCTGGCCGCTGTGCTGCTGGCGGGCGCCATCACTCTGCTGGCGCTCTGGTGCCAGCCCAATGCCCTGCGGAGCGTCCTGGCCGTCTTCCGGGCGCAGCCGCTGCTGATTATCCTGAACTGCCTGCCGGTGGGGATGCTGCTGCTGGTGTTCACCTGCCTGCTCCGGAACGTGTTCTTCGCCGGGGCGCTGGCGAACTTCGCCGTCTGCGCCCTGTCTATCGCCAACCGCATCAAGATCGAGGTACGGGACGAGCCGGTGTTTCCCCGGGACTTTGCCCTGCTGAAAGAAGCGGGCAGCGCTGTGGGGACTTACGACATCCAGTTCCCGGTGCCGTCCATCGCCGCCGTCGTGGTGTTCTCGCTGGTGCTGGTGGCCCTGGGGCTTTTCGTAGGCAGCCGCCCCTTCCCCATCGCCCGGCTCCGCGGCTGGGTGGGAAGCCTGCTGGGGGCTGCCGCCAGCTTTGCCGTGCTGGCAGGACTGATCCTGACAGTCTATGCCTCCAATGATCTGTACAACTCCTTCCGGGTATCCAACGCCTACTATATTCCCTCCGTGTTCAACGAGCTGGGGTTCCCCTACTGCTTCTGCCACCAGTTCACCACCTACCCGGTGGACAAGCCTGAGGGCTTCAGTCGGTCGGAGGCGGCCGGCTGGGACCAGGGCGGCGACACCGGTCTGGGGAAGGATGTGAACGTCATTATGGTGATGGATGAGGCCTTCTCCGATATCACGGACAGCGACGCTTTCGCTTTCACAGCGGAGAACGACCCCCTGCCCAACCTCCACGCCCTGCGGGAGGATCCCCACGCCGTCGCCGGCCATATCGTGGTGCCCGGCTTCGCCGGCGGCACTGCCAACACGGAATTCGACGTGCTGACAGGCATGCAGACCAACGCGCTCGCTGCCGGAACGACCTCCTCCTTCCGGGTGGTAAACCGGAACCTGGACAGCCTCTTCCGGGTGTTTGGCGGCGATGGCTACCACACCTCCTTCTTCCACCCGGGGGACGACTGGTTTTACAACCGGGAGAACGTCTACCGCTGGTTCGGGGCGGAGGAGACCGTATTTGCTGACCAGATGGAGGCGCTTGCATACAAGGGCCGCTGGGTCACGGATGACTACATGGCGGGCCTGATTGAACAGGAATTCGCGGACACTGTGGCCGCTGGCGAGACGCTGTTCCACTACACAACCACCATTCAGAACCACATGTCCTACACCCTGGACAAGTACGGCGAGAGCTATGCCTATCCGGAGGTGCCGCTGAACACGGCGGTGTCCGACGAGGTGGAGACGCTGCTGAGAGTCTACACCGAAGGGGCTCGGGACGCGGACGCCATGCTGGGCCGCCTGGTGGACACCTTCTCCGCCGTGGAGGAGCCGGTGGTGCTGGTGTTCTTCGGAGACCATCTGCCCTATCTGGGCGACAACCAGCTGGCCTACGCGGAACTGGGCTTCACGGCCCGGCCGGAGTGGGACGCACTGACCTCCTACGAGACGCCCTATGTGATCTGGGCCAATGACGCCGCCGCGCAGGCCCTGGACTGGGAGGCCGCCGTAGCGTCCCTGGACCTGCCGGAGGATGGGCGGCTCTCCGCCAGCTTCCTGGGGGCCGCGGTGCTGGAGCTCACCGGGCGGACCGGGGAGAGCCCCTGGTTCGACTTTCTGAACCAGCTGCGCCGGGAGCTGCCTGTGGTGCAGAAGCAGGCGTATCAGCTGGCAGACGGCACAGTGACGGACCAGCTGACGGAGGAACAGGCGGCGAAGATCGCCAAATGGCGTCAGTGGAGCTACTACAAGCTGATGTATAAGGAGATCGACTGAAAACGGCCCCCGGTGGACAGTGTCCGCCGGGGGCCGTTCTTTTCTTGACAGGTCTGACTGCCCTTGATACAATGGAGAAAAGCCCCATCTTTTGAAAGGATGTGCGCCCCATGAAGTCCTGGTCTCAACGGGAACTGGCGCTGGCTGTGCTGGTGGTCTTTGCCGCACCGGCTATCCCCTATGTCACCTCCCGCTTGCTGGGGGATTTGTCGTCTCTTTTCCTTGGGACAGTTCCTCTCATAGGGACGCTCTTGTCTCTGTTCCTCTACGCTTGTATCTCTGCCCTGGTGACGGGGGGCCGTTTTTTCTCTGGGCCCGGAGAGGCCGCCGGATCTGGCCCTGGGTCTTGGCTCTGGCGGTCTGCCTGGGTCTATTCCGTCTTTTGTGTATAGACATAAATGCCACTAACAATCTGCTGGCACTTGTTACTGGCTATCACAACAATGAGTCCACCGCTTTCCACCTGCTCTACCTACGGGTATGCTACAGCGGAATGCTGTTTGGGGTGGCCTTGGCGGCCATTGTCGCCTGGTTCCTTCGCAAAATCAACTCCTGACAAGAAAGCCGCCCGGAGCCGTTGGCTCCGGGCGGTTCGGTGTGGAGCTCCCGCCCCTGATGGATCGGGACATTGGCCGGCCCATGGAAAGCTAGGCCGTGTGGAATTCCGGCCCGGAATCCCGTGCTCCTTTGCCTACATCCCCTCCAGCGGTTGCAGCTCCGTTCCTTCCGGGAAGGCCCCGGCATAGGAGACGCCTACCGCATCCAGCAGCTCCAGCCGCATCCGGCAGAAACTCCCGCCGCCGGTGATGCAGAACACGTTTTCCCCCTGCCGCAGCGTCACCGGCCAGTTGCTCCAGATGGCGCCGTATGCCTCCTCCGATGCCCCCTGCAGTTCCCAGGACTCCCCACCGGCCAGACACACCGTCACCGGCTGGTCCTGGGAGGCATAGGTGCAGTTCACCGTGGTCGTGCAATCCTCCTCCACGGCGACATAGAGAAACGCCGCCGGTTCCTGCCGGGTGGTCAGGGAGAATTCTGCCGTGATCGGATCATCGGCAACCGTCAGGGTTTCAAACTGCGGCCCTGCCGGGGTCTCGGCGGTCTCTTTCCGTTCTGTCTCTGGAAACGCCGACAGATCCTCCGGAATATCTTCCAGGCGGCCGCAAGCCGCCATGAGAAAGCAGCAGATCAGGATCAAAACACAGTGTTCCTTCTTCATGAAAATACCAGTCCTTTCCTCACGCTCTGTTTATCAAACGAAATGGCTGCATCCTTTTCCTCATCTCCCGCAAAAAAGCCAGCGGCTGTGCCGCTGGCTTTCAGACGTTCTCGTTTTTCGGGTGAAAATGTTCCCACACCGCCTGGGCGGCGGCCCGGGGCACCACGGCGGCAAGGGTCTCCACATCCGCCTCCCGGATGGCCTTGATGGTGCCGAAGTGTTTCCGCAGCTCCGCCCGCCGCTTCTCGCCCACACCGGGGATACCGTCCAGGGCGGAGCGGGTGGCGCTTTTGCTGTGGCTCTCGTGGTGGTAGGTGATGGCAAAGCGGTGGGTCTCCTCCTGGATCTGGCCGATGAGGGAGAACACCGCCTGCTGGGTGACGATGCCGATCTCCCGGCCCTCCGGCGTCACCAGGGCCCGGGTTCGGTGGCGGTCATCCTTCACCATGCCGAAGATGGGCACATCCACACCGAATTCCCAGGCCACCGTCTGCGCTGCCCGGGCGTGGGTCTCGCCGCCGTCGATCAGAAACACGTCCGGCAGGGGCAGAAACTTCTCGTCCCCATCCGCTGCCCGCTGGAGCCGTCGGCGCAGCACCTCCTGCACGGAGGCGTAGTCATCCGGATGTCCCTCCAAAGACTGGATGCGGAAACGGCGGTAGGCGGACTTCAGCGGCCGGGTGCCGCTGTATACCACCATGGAGGCCACGATGTCGCTCTTTCCCGTGTTGGAGATGTCGAAGGACTCCATCCGCTTCGGAGGCTCCGGCAGATTCAGCATCTTCCCCAGCAGCTCCAGGGTGTAGGCAGTCCGCTCCTCCACGGTGGTGGCTCGCTCTGTCTCCTCCTGGGCGTTCCGCTGGGCCATGGCCCGCAGCTCCGCCTTCTCTCCCCGCTGGGGCACGTGGACCCATACCTTGTGGCCCGCCCGCTTCGTCAGGACCTCCGACAGCTCTTCGCAGTCCTCCGTCTCCATGGGCAGCAGGATCTCGTGGGGCAGGATGGCCCGGGGAAGGTAGTACTGGGCCGTCAGGGCGGAGAGCATCTCGGCCTCCGACTCCTCGTTGGGGGCGGAGAACAGCTCCGTCTCCCGGCCGGCCAGATTTCCCTCCTCCATGTGGAGAATGGCGTAACAGCTCTTGCCGGATCCCCGGTACAGTCCCCAGATGTCCGTATCGGCACAGAGGCCCGCGATCACCGTCTGCTTTTTGCTGAGGGCACCGATGGCGTTAATCCGGTCCCGGAGCAGCGCCGCCTGCTCGAAGTGGAGGGCCTCCGCCTCCGCCTCCATCTCGGCGGTCATGTCCCGGAGCAGCTGCTTGCTCCTCCCCTCCAGCAGCTGCACCGCCTGCTCGATCCGGCGGTTATACGCTTCTGCTGTCATCTCCGGCCGGCAGAATCCGTCGCACCGGCCCATGTGGAAGTTCAGACAGGGGCGCTCTGCCCCGATATCCCGTGGGAATTTCCGGCTGCAGGTAGGCAACCGCAGGGCCACACACACCGCGTCCAGGGCCTGGCGGGTCTCGAACCGACCGCCGAAGGGCCCAAAGT
>ERZ1504852.563-NODE-563-length-7578-cov-2.631530_pt1 | contig 7578 bp, 8 predicted proteins | sample MGYA00572093_ERZ1504852 | MGnify/ENA primary metagenome ERZ1504852 (study PRJEB39906, sample SAMEA3182064) | gut metagenome | biome: human; feature: gut; material: Stool; isolation source: human stools | place: Canada | collected 2013-01-28 ... | reverse complement strand
CCCCTTTTCTGTCCGGCGCCGGGACTGTCCGCATCGGGAGGACAGCCCGGCCGGTCACAAAAAATTTACGGACGCATATACGGAATATGTTGTATATTTATTAGATTTGTGATATACTGTATGGCGCTAAGCGGCGGCGCAGTATTCTAGTCAGATCATCCGTCTCCGAAGGAGGGGCTAAAAATCCTCTGAAGGGCACACCGATGAAACCTCTGGTGCCTGCTTGATACGCCCAGTTTCGGGTGGGTGCTGGGGGGAAGCCTGGCTTTGCCTGCGCTTGCGGACTCAGGGCGCTTTCCAATGGCATGGTGATGACGACCCTGTTTCCGTGGAGACCTGCTCTTGTGCGTGGACGTACTCCCAGTGTGGTATTCCGGGCCGCGTACGAAGCAGCTGATGAACCTGCAGCGCGGTGCATCGGCCCTGCGGGGCCGTAACGCTGTGTGCAGACGTAGCCTGCCTTGCGTGAGGCGGGTGGATGGGGGAACAACAGGCGGGGCCCTCTGGCCAGAGGGCCCGTTTGATCGCCCCCTGAAACCCGGTTTGCAAAAGAGGCTAAAGGGACGGATCGACTGGGGTGGAAATCACCTAGGCTGTCCTGACCGGGCTGAAAAGGGATTGCAGTGCGGACTAAGTGGCGATCGGGTGGCATGGCTGGCGACACTGTGCCGCGGCACCGAAGGGGGAACCGCCTCCATCGGCAACGAGAGGTGTGCCGCGGGGAAATCCAACCCGTACCTAAGCCGTAAGATTTACCTTTTCCGCCGCCGCCGACTTAGCCAACTGGAATTCATTCCCACGTGGAGGGACTTTTTTTGAGCGATACCCCAAAGCGAAAGCGCGGACGGGAGCGGGAGAGGCCGGGCCCCTACCGGTGGGCCGTGCAGGTCTTTTTTCTTGCCATCGTCCTGTCTGCGGCATTGAGCCTTGCGTCGGAAACCAGTCTCAGCGGCGCGGGTGCGGCGGCTGCCGCGCTGGTGCTGGCGGTGTTCATCGGCCTGGGCATCCTGTTCGACATCATCGGCGTGGCGGTCACGGCGGCGGACCCCAGGCCCTTTCACTCCATGGCCGCCCACAAGGAGCCCGGCGCCAAGGAGGCGCTGGTCCTGCTGCGGAACGCCGGGCGGGTGTCCAGCGTCTGCAACGACGTGGTGGGGGACATCTGCGGCATCGTCAGCGGGACCACCACCGCCGTGATCGTGGTGCGGCTCCAGACGGCCTTTGCCCTGCCGGAGAGCGTGCTGCTGAGCGTGGCGGTGACGGCCCTGGTGTCCGGCCTCACCATCGGCGGCAAGGCCCTGGGCAAGACGGTGGCCCTGAACAAAAGCACCAGCGTGGTCTACTGGGTGGGAAGGTTTCTGCACCTGTTCCACCGCTGAGAGGAGGCTGGGTCATTTGATCTTAGAGAATATCCATACCCCGGCGGACGTGAAGGCCCTGGACCGGGAACAGCTGGAGCCCCTGTGCCGGGAGCTGCGGCAGTTCCTGGTGGAGCATGTGTCCAAAACCGGCGGCCATCTGGCCTCCAACCTGGGAGCGGTGGAGCTGACGGTGGCCATCCACCGGGTCTTCGACACATCGAAGGACCGGCTGGTGTTCGACGTGGGGCACCAGTGCTACGTCCACAAGGCCCTCACCGGCCGGCAGGCGCTGTTTGACACCCTGCGGCAGTTCGGCGGCCTCTCCGGCTTCCCCAAGCCCCGGGAGAGCGAACACGACGCCTTCATCGCCGGACATGCCTCCAACTCCGTCTCCGTGGCCCTTGGGATGGCAAGAGCAAGAACTTTACAGCACTTGGATTACAGTGTTCTGGCGCTGATCGGGGACGGCGCCCTGACCGGAGGACTGGCCTATGAGGGCCTCAACAACGCCGGTGCCTCCGGCGAGCCCCTGATCGTCCTTCTCAACGACAACGGCATGTCCATCAACCCCAACGTGGGGGCGGTGGACAGCCATCTGAGCCAGATCCGCTCCAAGCCCGCCTACTACCATTTCAAGAAGTGGTACCGGGGCCTGTTCGGACAGCACCCCATGGAGAACCCGCTGTACCGGTTCAACCACAAGGTCAAGACGTCCCTGAAAAAGGCCCTGTGGCCCGGCAGCACCCTGTTTGAGGACATGGGCTTCACCTACCTGGGGCCCATCGACGGCCACGACCTGGACCGGCTGGTCCACGTGCTGGCCTGGGCCCGGGAGCTCCAGTGCCCGGTGGTGGTCCACGTGAAGACCGTGAAGGGCAGGGGCTACTCCTTCGCGGAGCAGAACCCGGACAAGTTCCACGGCGTGGGGCCATTCGATCCGGAGACGGGCCTTGTGAAGAAGAGCGGGGGAGACGACTTCTCTGCTGTGTTCGGCAGGACGCTGGCCGCCTGCGCCGCGGAGGACGGGCGCGTCTGCGCCATCACCGCCGCCATGGCGGACGGCACCGGCCTGGCCCCCTTTGCCAAAGAGTTCCCGGACCGGTTCTTCGATGTGGCCATCGCTGAGGGGCATGGCGTCGCCATGGCCGCGGGCCTGGCCAAGCAGGGGATGCTCCCGGTGTTTGCCGTGTACTCCTCGTTCCTCCAGCGGGGCTACGACATGCTGATCCATGACGTGGCCCTCCAGCGGCTCCATGTGGTGCTGGGGGTGGACCGGGCGGGTCTGGTGGGGGCCGACGGCGAGACTCACCACGGCTGCTTCGACGCGCTGTTCCTGTCGGAGATCCCCGGGTTTACGGTGCTGTGCCCCGCCAGCTTTGCGGAACTGCGGCGGATGCTGCGGCAGGCATTGTTTGAGATCGACGGGCCTGTGGCGGTCCGGTATCCCCGGGGCGGCGAGGGCGATTACCGGGAGGACCGGTCCGGTGCGCCGGTGGTCCGGCTCCGGGAGGGGGAGGACGTCACGCTCCTCACCTACGGCGTGCTGGTGAATCAGGCCCTGGCGGCGGCGGACCTGCTGGAACGGCAGGGCGTCAGGACCGAGGTGCTGAAGCTGAATCAGATCTCCCCCCTGGAGTATGAGACGCTGGCGCCCTGGCTGGCGGGGAAGAAGCTGCTGGCAGTGGCGGAGGATGCCTTCGGCGCCGGGTGCGTGGGCCAGCGGACGGCGGCCATCCTGGCCCAGCACGGCCAGGCGCCGGAGAAGCTGGTGCTCATCAACCTGGGCAAGACCTTCCTGCCGGAGGGGGCCGTGCCCCAGCTGGAGCATCAGGCAGGCATCGACGCCGCGGGCATCGCCCGGGCGGTACAGGAGGCGCGTACATGAGTGAAAAAAAACGGCTGGACGTCCTGCTGACGGAGCGGGGCCTTCAGGAGAGCCGCCAGCGGGCCCAGGCGGTCATCATGAGCGGCGAGGTCTTTGTGAACGGCCAGCGGGTGGACAAGCCCGGCACCGCCGTGGCGGAGGACGCCCAGATCGAGGTCCGGGGCGGCACGCTGGCATACGTCAGCCGGGGCGGGCTGAAGCTGGAGAAGGCCATGGCCGCCTTCCCCATCGACCTGAACGGCGCCGTCTGCGCCGACATCGGCGCCTCCACCGGCGGCTTCACCGACTGTATGCTGCAAAACGGCGCGGAGAAGGTCTACGCCGTGGACGTGGGCTACGGCCAGCTGGCCTGGAAGCTCCGCAGCGACCCCAGGGTGGTGTGCCTGGAGCGGACCAACGCCCGGTATCTCACCCACGAGCAGGTGCCGGACGAGCTGGACTTCGCCTCCGTGGACGTGAGCTTCATCTCCCTGAAGCTGATCCTGCCGCCCCTGAACGGCCTGCTGAAGGACGGCGGCCACGCCGCCTGCCTGGTGAAACCCCAGTTCGAGGCCGGGCGCGAGAAGGTGGGGAAGAAGGGTGTGGTCCGGGACCCGGCGGTCCACCTGGAGGTGCTGGAGCACTTTCTGGACCACGCCGGGGACGCGGGCTTCACAGTGCTGGGACTGACCTATTCCCCCATCCGGGGCCCGGAGGGGAACATCGAGTACCTGGGATATCTGGAAAAGGGTCCCCGGCAGGAGCGTACATTTGATTTGAAGGCCCTGGTGGACGAGTCTCACCAGACCCTGAAGGAGCACGGAGAGGGAGGCAACCCATGAAAAAGATCATCCTCTGCCCCAACCCCAACCGGGACCGGGGCATGGAGACCACCCGCAGGGCAGACGCCATTCTGCGGCAGATGGGCTTCCAGACGGTGGTGTGTCCCCCCTTCAAGGACCAGAAGGACGGGGCCTATGGGGACTACAAGACCCGGCCCCTGACGGCGGAGCTGAAAAGCGCCGACCTGCTGATTACCTTCGGCGGGGACGGCACCATCCTGCATCTCGCCAAGCTGGTGGCCCTGAACAAGATTCCGGTGCTGGGCATCAACATGGGGGGCCTGGGCTTCATCGCGGAGCTGGAGGCCGGGGAGCTGGAGGCCCTGCGGAAGCTGAAGGACTGGGACTTCCAGACGGAACAGCGGATGATGCTGGACGTGGCGGATATCGCCGGAGACGGCGTCATCGTGGCCACGCCCACCGGGTCCACGGCCTACTCCCTGTCCGCCGGGGGGCCGGTGGTGGAGCCGGTGGCCCAGACCATGGTGGTCTGTCCCATCTGCACCCACAACATGCGCTTTTCGTCCTATGTCCTCTCGCCGGAGCACACGCTGACCATCGAGCTGGAGCGCAACGGCCGCAAGCCGGTGTATCTGTTCGTGGACGAGAGCCGGGCCTTCTCCCTGAAGGCCGACGACAAGATCCAGGTCCGCCGGTCCAAGCACACCGTGCGGCTGGTGCGGCTGTCGGAGCGGAGCTTCTGTGAGATCTTTGCACAAAAAATGCTGCCAGGAGGATTTGAAGATGAAAAATGACCGGCAGAGCATGATCCTGGAGATCATCAGCCAGGAGAATATCGAGACCCAGGAGCAGCTGCTCGTCCGTCTCCAGGAGCGGGGGATCACCAGCACCCAGGCCACCATCTCCCGGGACATCAAGCAGATGCACCTCATCAAGGAGCCGGTGGGCCATGGAGTGTACAAGTACGCCGTGTCCGGCAACCGGACCCGGCTGAACTTCGCGGAGAAGCTGCGGACCATCTTCCGGGAGAGCATCACCAGCATCGACAGCGCACAGAACATCGTGGTCATCAAGACCATGCCGGGCCTGGCCAGCGCCGCCTGCGCCGCGCTGGACGACATGGGCGTCGCCTACATGGTGGGGTCCCTGGCGGGAGACGACACGGCCTTTCTGGTGATGCGGGACACGGAGTCCGCGGCCAGCTTCTGCGAGGAGATCAAGGAGATGCTGTGAGGCATCCCCGGCGGGAGCCGGTTCCTCCCGTCCAACGGGATGCGCCCTACAAAATATGGAACAGATTCGATATTAAGGAGATCACTGGATGTTCAAAGTGCTGAAAACCGAGGGCCGCGCCCGGCGCGGCGAATTCTCCTGCGCCCACGGCGGCGTGGTCCAGACGCCGGTGTTCATGAACGTAGGCACACAGGGGGCCATCAAGGGCGGCGTCTCCGCCCATGATCTGAAGGAGGTGGGCTGCCAGATCGAGCTCAGCAACACCTACCACCTGCACCTGCGGCCGGGCGACCATATCGTCCGGCAGATGGGGGGGCTCCACAAGTTCATGGACTGGGACGGCCCCATCCTGACGGACTCCGGCGGGTTCCAGGTGTTCTCCCTGGCCTCTTTGCGGAAGATCCGGGAGGAGGGGGTCACCTTCGCCTCCCACATCGACGGGCACAGGATCTTCATGGGGCCGGAGGAGTCCATGCAGATCCAGTCCAACCTGGGCAGCGACATCGCCATGGCCTTTGACGAGTGCGTGGAGAACCCCGCGACCTACGAATACGCCAAGGCCAGCTGTGAGCGCACCGCCCGCTGGCTGGAGCGGTGCAAGGCCGAGCACGACCGCCTCAACGCCCTGCCGGACACGGTGAACCCGGGGCAGATGCTCTTCGGCATCAACCAGGGCGCCACGTTTGCGGACCTGCGGGTGTGGCACATGGACCAGATCGCCAAGATCGACTGCGACGGCTACGCCATCGGGGGGCTCGCGGTGGGGGAGCCCGCGGAGGTGATGTACGAGATCATCGACGCGGTGGAGCCCCACATGCCCAAGGACAAGCCCCGGTACCTCATGGGCGTGGGCACTCCCAGCAACATCATCGAGGGCGTGGCCCGGGGCGTGGACTTCTTCGACTGCGTGATGCCCTCCCGCAACGGCCGCCATGGCAAGCTCTTCACCTGGGAGGGCACGGTGAACATCCTCAACGAGAAGTACGCCACCGACCCCCGGCCCATCAGCGAGAGCTGCGGCTGCCCCGCCTGCCGCCGCTTCTCCCGGGCGTACATCCGGCACCTGTTCAAGGCGGATGAGGTGCTGGCCCTGCGGCTGGCGGTGCTGCACAACCTGTACTTCTACAATGAGCTGGCCGCCCGCATCCGCCGGGCCCTGGACGAAGGGACGTTCGCGGATTTTCGGGCCCGTTACAGCGGAAATTTGGAAAAACGCGCATGACCCCCTTGCAAAAGCTGGCACATCTGCTATAATGTTGTCATTCTGACTTTGGAACGAAAAGGAGTTTTGTTGTTATGGAAGGCGCTTCCTCCTCTATCATCATGCTGGTTGTTCTCATTGCGGTGTTCTACTTCATGCTGATCCGCCCGGAGAACAAGCGGAAGAAAAAGGCCCAGGAGATGCGGGACAGCCTGAAGAAGGGTGACACCATCACCACCATCGGCGGCATCGTGGGCAAGATCGTCATGGTCAAGCCGGACACCATCGTCATCGAGACCAGCGACGACCGGGTTCGTATGGAGCTGACCAAGTGGGCCGTCTCCACCACCGGCGTCCAGTCCTCCGGCGAGGAGAAGTCCTCCAAGGAGGAGAAGAAAGAGGACGAGGTCAAGAAGACCGAGGAGATCCCCGAGGCTCCCGCCGAGGAGACCGATGCATCCTCTGAAGAGGAAAAGAAGGACTAACCCATCATAAAACCACCCTCCCTTGTCATAAGCTCGGATAGAGCGATGACAGGGGAGGAATTTTTATGGGTAACGGGCGGAAACAGACAGCCCTGTGGCTGGTGTTCGTAGAGGGCGCGGCGCTGTCTCTGGGGATCTATCTGCTGCTGACGGTGCTGCTGTCCGCGCTGGTGGTGAAGGCGGTGCTGCCGGAGGAGGGGAGCTTTCCCGCTGTGGCGGCGTCGTGCTGTCTGGCGTCCTTCGCCGGGGCCATGCTCAGTGTCCGCCGCTCCTCCTGGGGCAGCCTGGCCAGCGCCATGGTGAGCGCCGCGGGTTTTCTGCTGGCGGTGGTGGCTGTGGCTCTGCTGTGCTGGCAGCAGATCACCTGGCTGGGCCGCGGGGGCGTGCTGCTGCTGTGCGGCGCAGGCGGGGGACTTCTGGCGGGCCTGCTGGGCGGGCGCCGGAGGAAGCGGAAGCGCCGTCCGGTCCGCAGGGGCCGCAAGGCCTGAAAAGCCGCTTGTGAATTTCACCAAAAATACAGATCTGAGCCCTGCCGCGGAGACTGCGGCCACAGTCGGGAGGTCTCCCGCGGCAGGGGAGACGGCGGCGGCAAATGTGGGGCGCCGCCGCTTTTATGTCTACAAGATATTGT
>ERZ1504852.555-NODE-555-length-7644-cov-2.940440_pt1 | contig 7644 bp, 9 predicted proteins | sample MGYA00572093_ERZ1504852 | MGnify/ENA primary metagenome ERZ1504852 (study PRJEB39906, sample SAMEA3182064) | gut metagenome | biome: human; feature: gut; material: Stool; isolation source: human stools | place: Canada | collected 2013-01-28 ... | reverse complement strand
CTACACTAGATCGCTCGTCGGCAGCGTCAGATGTGTATAAGAGACAGCGCTATGGGGGGCCAGGGCGTCGCCGGTGCGGGCCGCCGCTTTTCCGTTGATCCGCACGGTTCCGCTGCCTGCCGCCACCGCGCCCCGGCTGGATCCACAGCACCCGTCCCGCTCGGTGGTGATACTTCCCACCGTCGCGGCCGCCAGGCCGTTCACCCGCACGTCCCCGGAACAGGCCCCGGAGATCTCCCCGGTGAATGGCTCGGGGGAGTGTGGGGGGACGTGCCCCGAATGTTCCCCGGCGGTGGTCCCGTCCACCGCGTCCGTCAGTCTTGCCGCGTTTGGCATGGTTCCCGCCTCCTTTTAGTTCAGGTCGATGGTAGCGCCGTTGATGGTGATGGCCCCGCCGGCCTCGATATTGATGGCCCCGGTGCATTTGATGGTCAGGGTGCTGCCGTCGTACCGGATCATGGCGTCCCCGGGGTTCTGCCCCAGGTCCTTCCGGTACAGTGTGGCCCCGCCCTCCGGCGGCGCGTTCTTCTCGCTCCACGGACGGCCCATGACCACGCCGGCCTCCGTCCCGTTGGACAGGTGGACCACAAGGACCTGGGACCCCACCGGGGGCATTTTGTACTCATGGGAGAGAAGGGGGATCAGGCGCGTCACGTCGTCGTCCTTTTCGTGGTACACCACCCGGGCCATGCCCTTGGCGTAGTCGATGGACGATATTTTCCCCAGGCGAATTTCTCCCTTCATTGGTTCCTCCTTACTCGGTCAGGGCGTTGGCGGCATTGATCAGCAGCCGATCCAGCCACGCCAGGGCGCTGTGCTTGCTGGCCCAGTAGTCCGGGGAGTTGATCACGCCGGTGCGGGTCAGCACGTCCAGGGCGTCGTCCACGGTGGTGATACTGCTGCCGCCCAGGTTGGTCTTGATCCGGGTGGCCATGTTCAGGATCAGGCCGTCCAGGTTGGCCACGTCCTTGTAATGCTGCACCCAGTATTCCGGGCTGTCCATGACGCCCACCGCCGCCAGGCGCTCCGTGGCGTCCTTGATCACTTCCTCGGTCATGGCCTCCACCAGGGACAGTTCCATGTCCATGGTGTATCCTCCGCCCACCGTGTGGGTGATACTGTCGATAAAATACTTGCCGGAGAGGCGGCCGATCCCCACCACGGTGACGCACTGGCTGGCCACCAGGTCCGGCCGCCCCATGATGGTCAGGGACAGGGTGGTGGCGCCGTGGTTGGCGTTGGCCACCGCCGCCGTGATCTTGCGCTCCGCGTCGGCCTTGTTGTCGGCCTTGCCGGATTGTTTCAGGATCCGGGTTCCCGTCCCCACCGTGACCTTGATCTCCTCCTCGGTGTTCGGGTCCGTGTAGGTGTATTCCCCGCCGGTATAGGTCCCGTCAAGGGTGGTATTCCAGGAACCGCTTTCGATCTCGCTTTCCCGGATGGTGCCCGCCACGTCCCGCTCCTTGTACTGCTCCCGGTCGTACACCACGATTTTTTGGGCGTACACCTTCATGGAAAGGCCGTATTCCTCGCACAGGCTCATATAAAACTCGCAGTCCGTTTGCTCGGATTGCTCCACGCTTTCGACGGTAATGGGTTCCCCCTCCACGTCCCAGGTCAGGGTAATGCCCGCCCTGGCCGCGATCTCGTTTCCTATGGCCTGCAGGGTGGCCTTTTCCCAGGTCTTGGTCCGCTGCGTCGCCCGGAAAGCGCTATCCGCCGGCACCGACACGGCCGAAATGGTCCCGGTCATGGGCCACCACGAAAAACTGTAATTGTCCAGGATGAAAAATCCGCAGTCCAGTGTCCGGTTGTCGCCCTCCCGCTCCCAGTCGTACACCTTAATGGCGGCCGTCAGGGTGTCCCCGGTTTTCGGCATCCACGCCGTGGTCCATTGGCGGTCCCGGTCGTTCATGCTGATCTCCAGGCTGTCCGCCTCGCCGCTGGCCGCGTCCGTATAGGTCACGGTGGCCTTGTAGCCCACCATTTTGCTGGTGACGGCCGCGCCGTTCCAGGTCAGATCCGTTTCCGCTCTCCGTGTCCTCATGCGGTGGTCCTCCAGATCGGCGCGTTGGCCAGGTCGTCGTCCTCCGGCAGGTCCGGCGTTTGGAGGACCACCCCCGCGTCAAACACGAAGGTGTCCAGGTGCGGGAAGTTGGCCTGCATGAGAAAGCCGGTATATTTCACGTCGCCGTACACCCGGAACGCGATGGCGTCCCAGGCGTCGCCCTGTTTCGTCGTATAGGTCTTTTCCATGGCGCCCTCCTTACCCCATCGCAGGCTCCGGCTTGAATTTCTTCCGGCGCTCCTCCGCTTTCAGGCGCTTATACAGGCGCTTGAACTCCTCGAAGGAGATCCGGGTGGCCTCCTCCACCTCCTCGCGGTCCGCTTTGCCGTAGAAGTTCAGCACGGGGGAGAATACGATGGTTTCCCCGTCGCCGCCCTCCTGGCCGTCTGTGCCGCCGGTCGGTTTCGGTTTCTTGGTGTATTCGTCCAGCAGGGCCGCCAGTTTGGACAGTGGCATGACGGCCTCCGGTTCCCCGCCCTCGCCGATCTCCGCCAGGGTGGGGGAGGTGGCCACGCCGCCCTCCGCCAGTTGCGGGATCGTGGGGATATTAAAGCCCAGGGTTTTGCCGCCCACGCCCGGCACCCAGTCCGGGATCGTCACGGAAATGCTGTTGATCTTGGAAATAACCCAGTTAATGGCAGAAATAACCCCGTTGATCGGCGCCTTGGCCAGGTTCACGATCATGCCGAACAAATTTCCGAAGATGTTTACAATGTTCTGCCAGGCCGCGCTCCAGTTGCCGGAAAATACGTTGCTGATAAAGTCGATGATATTTTGAAAAATCGCTTTCACGTTATCCACCGCCGCCTGGATACTCTCCCACCATCCCTGCAGGTACGCGCCCAGCATGGGGAATTTTTGGCCGATGGCCGCGATGGCATTTCCCACCATGTTGGAAAAGTTGGTCCAGATCTGGTTCACGGTGTTGCCGAAATTCACCAGCCACGCCTTTACGGTGTCCCAGTTCTTATACAGCAGGGCGATGGCCCCCGCCACCGCGATGATGATACCCAGCGGCCCCATAAGGGCAGATCCAAACGCCTTAAACGCATTTGTTACTTGGGTGATCTTCCCGGAGGACTGCAGAACGGCCATGAACCCCTTGGCCTTGGAGTACATATTCATGGCCGTGGTCACGGCGCCGATGGCCGGCCCCAGCACCCGCAGGGCCGCCGCCACGGCCAGCACCGTCCCCTTATGCTCCCACAGGAAGGACAGGAACGGCTTGGCCTTTTCGTATGCCTTGCCCGCCCAGTTTGCAAAGTCGCGGATCCCGTCCACCAGGACCGGCAGGCCGTCCGAAATGGCCCCGCCAGCCCAGTCGGCAAAGTCCCCGGCGATCTCTGCGATCACTGGGGACACCTCCTCCATGGCCTCCGTGATCTCCGGCATACTGTCCATAAGGGATTGATACACGGCGTCCGCCGCCGGCAGCAGGGCCACCTCCATCTGGCGGCCGATCCCCTGGATCGCGCTGTCCAGGTCGTTGTACTTGACCTGGTTGATCTTCTCCAGGGCGCCCTCGGTATCGTAGGCGGCCTGGGACGCGCCGGCCATGGCCTCCATGGCCTCCGTCCCCAGGTCCTCCCACATGGTGCCGAACAGGGCCACGCCCAGGGCGTCCCGCTCCACCTGGTCGTCAACGGCCATAAGGGTGTTGATCACGTCAAAAAATGCTTTGTTGGCCCCCTCGCCTCCGGCGGCAAAGGTGGCCATGATGTTCTCCGCGTTGTACCCCAGGGACGTGAACGCCTCCACCGTGCTGTCGCTCCCGTCAATGGCCCGGATCGAAAACTCCTTGATGGCGTCGCCCACCTTGTCCAGGTTCCAGGCGGTTCCGTCCGCCCCCGCCTGGAGAATGTTAAACATTCCATCCGCGTCAAAGCCCAGTTTTGCAAACTGTGAGGAATACTCATTGATGGTGTCGATCAGTTCCCCGGAGTAGTCCAGGCCGTTTTGTGCGCCGGCCGCGATCAGGCTGAAAGCCTCCTCTGCGGAGGAACCGAAGTTCTTTCGGATGGCCTCCGCCGCCCTGGTGCTTTCCGCCACGTCGTACTCGAAAGCGTCCCGCAGGGCCAGGGCGCCCTCGGTGGCCGCCGTCAATCCGTTCTGGTCCAGGTTGGCCATGTTCCGGTTGACCATGGCCACCGCGTCGCCCACGTCGGCCACGCTGTCCCCGTAGTTGGCCGCGTACACGTCCTCCATAACGTCCCGCAGGCCCTCCAGTTCCTTCCCGGCTGCGCCGGGGGAGGCGGCCACCTGGTTGGTGGCCGTCTGCCATTCTCCACCCAGGTCGGCCAGGTACTTGGTGGCGGCGATGGCCCCGGTCCCCATCGCCGCCAGTCCCGCCGTCATGGTGGTGGATACTTTGTTGGCCGCCTTTTGGATGGTCGCCAGTTGCTTGTTGGCCGCCTTGGTACTGGTCCCCAGGGATTTATCTACCTTTCCGGCGATTTTTATGGCCAGTTCCATGACCTTGCTTTTTGCCAATTTCAAGCACCACCTTTGCCATGTCGTTCAGATCGTCCAGCGGCAGGCCCAGGAAGTAGTCCACGCCGCTATGCAGTCGGAGAGATAGGGCAACACACCCTTTTTTGATTTCCGGCGGGTTTATTCCTCTCCATCCCCGCCGTACAGAAAACCCGTGACCAGGTTTTTCAACTTCATGGCCTCCACCGGGGGCAGGCCCTTGAAGAACTCTACGGGCTTGTGGCTGGCCCTGGCCGCCATATACATGGCATAAGGCAGGGTCATTTCCGGGATCGGCGTCACGCCCAGTTCCCGGTTGGCCAGTTTGGCCACGGCGCACAGGTCCCCGGCCGTCATGTCCTCCATGCCGGACAGGTCCACCTCGGTGTACTCCTGGCCCTCGAACTTGTAGGGCTTTCGGAATTTCAGGACCAGGCTTTCCTCCTCGGTTTCCTGCTCCGCCGCGCCCAGGGCGGCCGTGTTCTCGGTGCTGTTGCTCATTAGGTCATTTCCCTCACTTTCTGCAGCAGGTCAACGCCGTTCACCTTGAAGGTCGGGTTGATCTTGTCCAGTTCCACCAGGGTGGTGCCGTCTACCTCGATCAGGATATAGGACACATTCAGGGTCACGCTGCTTTCCATGGGGTTGGCGTTCTGTACGCTACCCATGGCCAGGGTGGCACTTTTGCCGCGCACCACCACGCGCATGGACCGAAATTCCGTGTCACCCTCCACGGTCAGCGCCTGCTGGGCCGCCCGGAGGGTCAGTCGCACCGCCTTGGTCATGTCCAGCATATCGGTGGCCTCGCGGTCCAGGACGCGGAAGGGGATCTCCATTTCCATGTTGGAGAAATGGCCCACGGTGGGGTCGTCCAATTCGCCCAGGATCCCGGCGCCGGAAATGGTTTCCGCCATGGCCTCGAAGTCCGGCAGGGTGACTTCATCGCCCACGCCGATCAGGCGCTCCGCGTCGTTGTAGACGTTGTAACTATTGATTTTGCTGGGAATATTGGGGACGCTCATGGTTTATTCACCTCCACCAGTCAGGGCGGCCTCCAGGGCCTCCGTGTCGTATTCTCTGATATTCTCGATGTACTCCGCCGGGATATAGGGCGCCAGGTAGGTGTGGACAGTCAGGTGGCCGTCCAGCAGGTTGGTGATCGGGTTTTCGTCGCTCTTGAACTCGGTCCGGTATCCGGCGCAGTAGTCCCGGGCCACGTACCCGTTGCCGATGATGTTCTGGCTGTCCACGATGGATTGGATCAGTCTGGTGTTGCCCGGCTTGTCCACCTTCTGGAAGTAGGTCAAAATAAAGTTGTTGCCGTCCCAGTCGAAGAACCGCCGCACCGCCAGCCACCGATCCTTGGGGTCAGTGGTGGAGGGATAGGCCGCCGTGTTGTTGCCCCAGGCTTTGTACCCGTTTGCGTTGATGGCGGTGATCACGCCGTTGGCGTTCAGCAGGTCGTTGGCCTGCTGCTGGTCCAGCAGGACCTCCGTTCCGTCTTTCAGCACGGTTTTGGTGATCTTCAAATCCTTGTTGGACGGGCTTTCATAGGGCACGTCGCTGTTGCCGGCGTCCGTGTAGGCCGTCAGGGCGGCAAACATGGCGGACAGGTAATAAACCTTGTCGCCCACCGCGCCCATGGGCCACAGGGCCGCCGCGTGGGGAGAGGTGGCGCCCAGGGCCTCCTTGGCGGTTTTCACGTCGGTGTAAACCTCTGCACCGTCCTCCTCCGGGTCCGTGGAAATGTCCAGGTAGGTCACGCAGTCGAAGTTCCCGTTGATCCCCTCGGTCTTGGCCTGGAGGGCCGCCGCCACGGTGGGGTTGTGGCTCCATCCGGGGGCCAGCAGGATCCCGGGCGTCATGCCGAAACGGGGATAGATCTGGCGCACCAGTTCCAGGCCGGTTTCCTTCCCGGTCAGGGCGTCCACGCCGCCCACAATGTCCGCCGCCGTCACGCCGTCCGGTTTCAGGCTGGTGCTGGCCACTTTCAGGGTTTCCGCCTCCTTGGCGGCCTCGGACAGGATGGTGATCGTCACCGTACCGTCCTCCGCGTGGGTGGCCACGTAGTCGCTGCCGGCCACCAGGGTGGCGTCCGCGTTCTTGACCACGATGGTGTCCAGGAGGACAAACTGCTTTGCGTAGGCCACGGCACCGTCCGCCACGGCGCACTCCTCCTCCGCGTTCTGCGTGGTATGGCTGCTCTTGCTGGGGTCCAGCACATTCACCAGGATAATGGGCGCCACGTTGAACACGCGGAAACAGGCGTCCATGCTCTGGCAAATCGTGAAGTTCTCGAAGTCGTCCGAATAGCCCATGGCCTGCTGGCACTCCGCGAAGGAATAGCACACCACGGGCTTGTTGACGGCCGCCGCCGGATCCGCCGCCAGGTGGATCGGAGCGGTTCCGAAGATGACCTGCAGGCCCGCCGTCCCCTGGATCGGTGTGGTCAGGCTGGTTTCCTGCTCCTGGTTGTAAACGCCGTGATTATAAGGCATAGTTGATCCCTCCCTTTAGGTTCTGCCCTGTACGGCTTTATACAGGGTGTGGATACGGCCGGATTTCTGGCGCAACTGGCGCATGGCCTCCGGCAGGTCCTCCAGAGGAACGATCAGGGCGGCCAGGATCTTATTTTTCTCCGCCGCCTGTTTCAGCCCCTCCGGGATCCCGTTGTTGTAGGCGGTGAACTGTTTGGCCACGCCCTTGATGGACGGGCCGCAGTACACCACCGTGCCGGCGGCCTCCGCCGCCTTTCTGGTTGTTCTCTTGGTCATGTGAATGGCACCTCCTGGCGCACCGCTGGCGCCTCAAATTTCAGCGACATGGCCCCGAAATAATAGGGGTGGGTGTCCTCTTGCTGTGTGACCCACTTGATCGGATACACGATGGACCACGGGCCGCCCACCGCGTTCCCGCTGTCCGGCTTGATCCGCACCATGGGATTTTTGGCATACCGCCCGTAGATCTCCTGGATGATGTGCAGCACGTCCCGGTATCCCTGGCGGTTGGGGTCGTTGTCATAGACACACACCACCAGGATCAGGTCGATTTCCTGGGCGCTGTTGGCGTCCGGTATGTTCCCCTCACTGGTCCGCACGATGATGTAC
>ERZ1504852.541-NODE-541-length-7783-cov-3.013587_pt1 | contig 7783 bp, 9 predicted proteins | sample MGYA00572093_ERZ1504852 | MGnify/ENA primary metagenome ERZ1504852 (study PRJEB39906, sample SAMEA3182064) | gut metagenome | biome: human; feature: gut; material: Stool; isolation source: human stools | place: Canada | collected 2013-01-28 ... | reverse complement strand
GCTGGGCAAAGTCATGGCAGGCGGAGCGGAAGTCCGGAATGCTCATAGCCTTGTGGTTCAGCTTGTTCTGCTTGATGATGGCGGACTCGATGGGCATACCGTGGTTGTCCCAGCCGGGGATATAGGGGGTGTAGTAGCCCCGCATGGCGTAGGATCGGGTGATGATATCCTTGAGGGCCTTGTTCATGGCGGTGCCCATGTGGATGCCGCCGTTGGAAAAGGGCGGGCCGTCGTGGAGATTGAAGAGGGGCTTGCCCTCGTTCTTCTTCAGCAGCTCGTTGTACACGTCCTGCTCCTGCCAGCGCTTGAGCATCTCCGGCTCCCGCTTGGGCAGGCCCGCCCGCATGGGGAAGTCGGTCTTGGGCAGATTGATGGTCTTGTTGTAGTCCATATCTTTCCTCCTATTTCCATTCTGTTTGCTGAATTTTTATTGATATTGGGTAATGACGGTTTTACAGCTCCGGCAGAGGTAAGCCCGGGGGCGGACAACCAGCCCCAGCTTTCCACCCAGAAGCAAATCTCCCTTCCTGGCGGGAAGGGGAAGGCCTGACACCTCCTCTGACCAGAAAACGGGGGAGCGGCTGCTGAGAAAGCCCTCCTGCATTTGCTGCTGACAATACGGACACTTCATAAAGCTCCTCCTGTTCCAGCTCCTATTTGCTATCTTTTTTGGAGGTTTCAATCAAGCTGCACGGGAAGGTGACAAGGCCGCATTCCCGGCAGAGCATGGCATGGGAAAATTCCGGGAACGGATCCCGTGTAAACACGCTGGTGGTGTCATCGCCAATGGGGCCCAGCTCCACGGTGTCTGTGGGGGCCCGAAAGAATCGGAGCTCCTGCTGCGTCCAGAAAGGGTAATTCCGGGTGTGCAGAGTTCCCTCTTCCATGTCCTTTCCGCAGTTTGGGCATTTCACCAGAATACACATCCCTTCAGAAAACAAAAACGCCTTGCCTCTTTTTCAAGAGACAAAGCGTTTGCAAACACTCTGCGGTACCACTCTCGCTGCTGCGCCCTTGCGGGAAACAGCCCCTCACAGCCCGCTGCCACGGGCCGATGCTGTAACGGGCATCAATCGTCCACGCTTACTCGCGTCGTCTTTCAGCAGGAGGCTCCAAGGTGATTTTCGCCGCAGCTCCCGTCCGCCTTGCACCAAACGGCGGCTCTCTTTGCAGGAGGGATGCCGGTTACTCGTCCTTTTCCACGCCGGAATGTTCCATTTACCGGACTATCGTATCACATTTTCGCCGTTTGTCAAGGCGGTTTTTGCAAAAGATACCCGTTTTAGCCCGGGGCGACCGTATCCGGGACCAAATCCCATCCCAGCCATCGGCCCTGCGCGTCATAGTTCCGGGCGGTGCGGCTGGCCCGGCAGTAGATCTCCAGCACATCGTGACAGTATGCGGGCAGGGAGCCGACACCGGTGGACACCATCCGGCAGTTGCCCTCTATGCCGTCCAGGCGGCAGATGCCCTCGGCGTCCAGGGACCAGGAAAAGGAGTTCCCGGTCTGCGGATCGGAGAAGGTGACGGTATAGGTGGTCTCCGCATCCAGCGGCGCATCGGTGGGGACGATCACCGCCCCCTTCGAGGAGGGATATGGGCTGTTCCAGAGAAGGGACCAGAGATCCAGATAGGCCGCCTCCCCGGCACCGTCCATGGTCCAGCCGTCGGGGCCGGTAATGGACACATGGGGCAGGGCGGCCCCGCCTGCTGTGGGATCTGAAAGGGGGACTGTGTCTTCCAGCGAGGCCGGGACATAGACAAGGTCCATCTCAATCTCCAGGGCGCCGTCCCGAAACGTCACGGCGCAGAACTGTTCCTGATCCCCGTCCGTGCCGTGATAGCGGTAGATCAGCCGGACCGGGCCGGGCCCCTCCTGCTCCACCGCAGCCAGGAACAGGCCCGATGCGTCGATGTATTCGGACGGCGTCACACAACAGATGGCGCCGTCTGTCCGCCGGAAGTAAAAGGAAAACGCGCCCTGCCACTCGGCGATCTCCCAGGCCAGTTCCGCCGTTCCGTCCCCGTCCAGGTCCAGGGCCACCGGGTCCATCCTGGCGGTGAGGACCTGCAAGTCCCCGGCAGTGTCGAACCAGTAGTAATCATAGGAGTAAACGCCGGAGCAGTGCCCGTCGGTCCGCAGCAGAAAGCCATCGTGCCCCAGAATACCGGAGCAGGCGGTAAGGGCGGCGGTTTCCGCGTAATTGGGGCCCTGGTCCGCGCCGCGGTACAGGCGGGCAAATCGGATCCACCCGGCGCCAGGGCGCAAAAAAGCGCCATCGATCAGGCCCTCCGCTGTAACGTAGAGCCTGACGATGGTGTTGTCTTTTAATGTACATTCCGCCAGAACGGATGCCATCTCCGCCTGGTCCACAGGGTCCAGGGTACCGCCCCCCACCCGGACGGGATTGGCAGACGCCCGGGTATCCACCGGCTCCAGGTCCAACAGGGAGATAATCTGGACCGGCGTCTCTTCATAGAGCAGGGATTCCTCCTCCAGCGTCCGCGGAGGAGGGACTTCGCCGGGCGGAGCGGCGGGGGAGCGGGCGGCGGCAAAGACCGTCAGTGCGGTGGCCAGCAGGAGACACAGCAGTGCTGGCCCGCGTTTTTGCCACATGGATCAAAAAGCCTCCTTAGGCGGCTGAAGCCGCCGGGATATGGACGAAAAGGCCCCGCAGGGTCATTGATAACGGTATTGCTTGCAGGCGTATTGGTCCACGCAGCTCAAAAACATCTCGTGGCTGCGGAACTCCAGCAGCTGGCAGTCCTTCTCCTCGTGGAAGGAGACAATGCGCCGCTTGGTATCCACCCACATGCGCCAGAGCGTGGCGGCAGCCGGATTTTGCTCCATGGAAAAAGGCCCCCTTTGATGTAAAATCTCCCTCTGCTTTATAAGACGATCAAGAATGCCGTTTTGTTTCACGGAGGACCAAAAAATTTTTGAAGCTCCGTGTCAGGAGACTTCGGTCTGGCGCTCCATCTCTGCTGCAACGTCTGCCCGGAAGGCATCCCAGGCCTCCGGATGCTCCACATAATAGAGGGGACACAGCTTCTCCGTCACGTCGTAGTGGCGGATCACATCAGTGTCCGGATCCAGATCGAAGGTCCGGCACAGCCAGGCCGTCAGCTCCACCACCTGCTGGTAGGCGGCCGGGGAGAATGCCCCGGTCTCGTCCGGGTGGCAGACCTCGATGGCCACGGTGTCCTCGTTGCGGATATTGGAGGCGTAGGCGATCTCCGTCAGGGGAATGCACTGGATGACCTCACCCTCCAGCCCCACGATGAAGTGGCTGGAGGCGTATGTCTCCGTCTCCCCAGAGGACAGGGATTCAAAGTAGTTCCGGTTGGCCTTCGCCGTGGTGCCGGGGTTGCCCACGTAGTGGATCACAATCCCATCGATCTTCTCCAGGGGCGTGCCGGGCCGGGACCAGGGGTTCACGGTGAGGAGGTCCGCCTGCACATAGTCCGGCACCTCCACGCCCTCTCCCGGAAGGCCCCGGCCGGCCCACAGCCAGACGGCGGCGCCCACAGCGGCAAAGATCAGCAGCAGGCATAAAGCGGCAAAACGGGGATTCCGGCGCCGCCGCGTTCTTGCCCCCCTCATGCCGGGGAGACCATGGCGGAAGTGGTGTCCTCCGTGTAGACCACCGCATTCTCACCCGTGTGCGGAACCTCCTGCCAGATGGAGGAGCCGTCCGCCCCATAGTCCTCCGGATACAGCTGCCGGTAGGTGACGAGATCTGCCCTCGTCACCAGGCCGAGGCGCTCCAGGCAGTCCACCGTCTCCGTCATGGCAGGGGTCACATGGACAGAGATCCAGTCGTAACGCTCCTTGTCTGCACTTTCAAAGTCCAGCCCCAGGTCCATGGCATAGCTGCTGCCGCTGTCGCCGGAGAACCAGTCGTAATCCCCCCAGTTCCCGGCGGTCAGATCCCGGCCCACTGCCTTGAGAATGGCGTCACCCTCCCGGCTGCCCAGTTCGTAGCCCTCGCCACGAGTGTCAATGTACAGGCTGCCGCCGCTCACCGTCCAGAAATCGTCATCCAGATGGAGGCGCCGGGCTTTTACAGTATCGCTGTTCACGAACTGGTCCAGCAGATAATCATAGGTCTCTGGCTGGGCCAGTCGGTCCCGGGTAATGAGCAGGGAGTACCAGCGGTCTATCCGGGTGCCGCTTTTCAGAGTATAGGTGAGATTCAGGCCGGTGTATGCCGTGTTGGGGGTCTCATCCTCAGACCAGGTGGAAGATCTGCGGGCCTCCATCTCCCGAACATAGGATTCGTCGGCAACCACCGTTTGATGGAGGGCCCTGACCTGCTCCAGCAGGTCCGCGTCCTTCTCCGGCGTGAGCGTGTAGGTGTTGTCGGCAATCCGGATCTCCAGGGTCTGGATCTGGGAGGCCTCCGGCACCCGGTCCGCCACACCCAGCAGGTCGAAATGCAGCACACAGCAGACCAGGGCACAGCCCGCCAGCACAATGCCCAGGCCCTTCCAGCTGCCCCGGAACACCTTGAAGGCCTTGGCCAGCAGCATGGAGGCGCCGTAATACCCGATGGCCCCTGCCGCCAGCAGGCAGACCACCATGGGCAGCGTGTCGTAGTATTCCCCCTGCTGGAAGCCATACCAGAACAGGGAGTAGAGGAACTGGCCGCCCAGCAGGGCACAGAGCCCTGCCACACCGTACCGGAACACCGGCCGCAGCCAGCCCACGGCCACCACGTCGCCGGCGGTCTCACTGCGGCGCCTGCGGTAGAGGATGAGGGCCAGGGCAGCCAGCGCCAGTCCTACCAGGGCGTAGACGCCGATCAGCCAGAAGCTCTCCAGGTCTGCGGAGGTCAAAAGGCGGGAGGTGTAAGGCGTTCCATCGGGGAACGTCTGCTGGACCTCCACATACTGCCGGGCGCACCGGACGTTGTTGACCAGATACACGGTGGGAGAGAGCCACTCCACCACCCCGGGGTAATAAGTGGAAAAGCCGAAGATGAATCCCTGGGCGAAGGAGGAGATCAGCCAGTCCAGCAGCACCGCCAGGAAGTGGAGCAGGGCGTACAGCGGCGGCATGGCGAAGGCGTTGCCGGTGATGAAGGCCACGAAGGTGGCGCTGGAGAAGTAGAAGAAGCTCTCACCCAGCACTGCCAGGACGGTGACGGCCAGCCCCTTGGCGTCAAAGGCCCCGCCGCACAGGGAGACCACGACGCACAGGACCCCGGTGACCGCGTAGGGAATCAGGGTCATGGAGAGGCCGGAGAGGAAGTTGGTGAGGAACAGCCCTTCCCGCCGGATAGGCAGGGTGTGCATCAGCCCCACGCTGCGGGCGTTGTATAGATAGCTCCACACCGCCATGGCACAGAGGGCGGCGTAGACCAGATTGATGACGGGCACGGCGCTCACCGCATCATAGTACATACCGGTGAAGTCCGGTGCGGAGAGGACGTTCCAGCCCCGGTGCACCATATCCAGCAGCACCGCCAGAGGGAACAGAGCGCCGACAAAGGACGCCAGGCCCCACAGCGGCCAGAACCGGGTCAGGTTCTTGCGGAACAGCATGGCGTTAAAGTACGATGTCTTTGACTGCATAGTCCGCACCTCCCAGCTCATAAATAAAGATCTCCTCCAGGGTCAGGGGAACTGCGTCCACCAGCAGGGGACTGTACGCCGCCAGACGGTCCTCTGCCTCCTGGGCGCTCATCCGCATGATGAAGGTATGGATGCGGCCGATTTGGCTGGCGTGGAGCACCGGCAGGTCCGACGGCACCTCCGTCATCCCGTCGGGGAACACCACCTGCAGCTTTACCATGTTGTCCTGCAGCTGGGCCAGGGACCGCTCCAGCAGCACGCGGCCGTGGTCCGTGATGCCCACGTGGTCGCAGACGTCCTCCAGCTCCCGCAGGTTGTGGGAAGAAACCAGCACCGTGGTGCCTCGCTGGGCCACATCCGCCAGCACCAGAGACCACACCTGCCGGCGCATCACCGGGTCCAGACCGTCCACCGGCTCATCCAGGATCAGGTAGTCCGGCATGCAGCACAGGGCCAGCCAGAAGGCCGCCTGCTTCTGCATACCCTTGCTGAGGCGGCGGATAGGCCGTTTTTCATCCAGCTGAAAGACCTCCTTCAGCTTTTCATACCGCTCCATGGAAAAAGCGGGATAAAATCCGCGGTAAAAGCGCATCATATCCCGAATGGAGGACTGAAGGAAGTAGTACCAGTCGTCAGGGATGGCGGCGATCCGCGCCTTCAGGGCGGCGTTCTCCCACACATCTTCGCCGCCGATGCGCACCGTGCCCGCGTCCTGGCGGAAGATGCCCGTCAGGTGGCGGATCAGGGTGGACTTACCGGCGCCGTTGGGACCCACCAGGCCGTAGACGCTGCCCGCCGGCACCGACAGCGCGGCGCCGTCCAGGGCTGCGAAGCCGTCGAACCGCTTCACCAGGCCATTCACTTCGATCATGACGGACTCGCCTCCTTCACCAGATTCAGCAGCTCCTGCTGGCTTACCCCTAGATACCGCAGCTCGGAGAGGAGCTCCCGCACCTGGGTCAGCAGCTCCGCCCGCCGGGCGGAGTCCGCCGCCGCGTTCGCGGCGGCGAAGCTTCCCTTGCCGGGGACCGAGTAGATGTATCCCTCGCCCTCCAGCTCGTTATAAGCTCGCTGGATGGTATTGGGATTGATGGCCAGCTGGGCGGCCAGCGCCCGCACTGAGGGCAGCTTTTCGTCCGCGCTCAGCGCACCGGTGACGATCAGCTTCCGCAGTCCGTCCCGGATCTGCTCGTAAATGGGCCGGGAGTCCCGATAATTCAGGCTGATCATCCGCTCACCTTCCCTTCCGCGGGGCCGCGGTGCAGCCCCTGCAACTGTATTAACCGTATTAGTACGGTTAGATTATCATGAGAAGAAGCGGTTTGTCAAGCCCATTCGGGGGACAAAAACGGGGAATTTTCCGCCGATCCGGGGAAAACTCCACATTTTTATCTTTACAACTGGGAATTTCTGTGGTATCATGCAACAGCACGTGTATGTGCGGCCCCAGCCCTTCGCTCCGTGGACTTTCACCGATCCCGGGGCGCAGCTCTGCGGGTATATATGAAGAAAGGTGGAAATTTTCATGCTGCGCAAAGAACAGAAGACCGCGATCATCGACGCCAACCGCACCCACGAGGGGGACACCGGCTCTCCCGAGGTCCAGGTGGCCATCCTCACCGAGCGGATCAACGTGCTGACCGAGCACATGCGGAACAACCCCCAGGACAAGCATTCCAACCGCGGCCTGCTGCAGATGGTCGGCAAGCGCCGCCGTCTGCTGGACTACCTCCAGAAGAAGGACATCGAGCGCTATCGTGCCCTCATCGCCAAGCTGGGCATCCGGAAGTGAGTCAATGTGGAGGGTGGTGCGCCTTTGCCGCACCACCCTCTTCCCGCATTCTTTCAACGCCCGCGGGCAGGCCGATCTTTTAGCAGTTGAAGGAGGGACCGGGGATCCGGCCGTTGCTTCAAGTGCTAAATGGTTTGGCTCCCGCGGAGATCATACGAAAAAGGAGACCAGACATGTCAACCATTATCACCAAGAGACAATTCCCCAACTACCACAAGTACGAGATGGAGCTGGCGGGCCGCCCCCTGACCATGGAGGTGGGCAAGCTGGCGGAGCTGGCCAACGCCGCCGTCATGGTGGGCTACGGCGACACCCGGGTGCTCTGCTGCGTCACTGCGGCGCCCCGCCCCCGGGACGGCATCGACTTCTTCCCCCTGAGCGTGGATTTTGAGGAGAAGATGTACTCCGTGGGCC
>ERZ1504852.494-NODE-494-length-8404-cov-2.491197_pt1 | contig 8404 bp, 7 predicted proteins | sample MGYA00572093_ERZ1504852 | MGnify/ENA primary metagenome ERZ1504852 (study PRJEB39906, sample SAMEA3182064) | gut metagenome | biome: human; feature: gut; material: Stool; isolation source: human stools | place: Canada | collected 2013-01-28 ... | reverse complement strand
ACTAGATCGCTCGTCGGCAGCGTCAGATGTGTATAAGAGACAGGTATACATGAACACCTTCTCCCAGACCATCTCCCCCTCCATGCGGGTGGGATTCATGGTGCTGCCGCCCCGCCTGCTGGAGCAGTACCGCCGGGAGCTGGATTTTTATTCCTGCACGGTGCCCGCCCTGGACCAGCACGTGCTGGCCCGGTTCCTGGACCAGGGCCACTACGAGCAGCACCTGGCCCGGATGCGCAAGGAGTACCGCACCCGTCACGACGCGGTTCTGGCCTCCTTCCGGTCCAGCCCCTTCCGGAACCGGATCACGATCTCGGAGCAGGGGGCGGGGCTCCACTTTCTCCTGCGGCTGGACACCCGGGAGAGCGACGAGGCCCTGCGGGACCGGGCTGCGGCCCTGGGCGTCCGGCTGGGCTTTCTCTCGGAGTACGCCGCCATCCCCTCCCCTGCCTACGCCCACACGCTGGTGGTGAACTATGCCGGCCTCAGCCCGGCGGCGCTGCCAGAGGCCATGGACCTGCTGGCGGAGATCTTCGGGGCCTGATGCCTGCCGTCCACTCCCCCGCGCAAAAAAGCCGGCCGCCCCAAGGGCGGCCGGCTCTCTGCATCGGGTTTTCGGTTCACACGCCGGGCTTTCCCTCCAGCGCGGTCATGCTCTTTTTGAAATGGACAGCGAACATGGTGGCTGTGGTACACACCGCCAGGAAATCCGCCACCGGCTCCGCCAGAAAGACCGCAAAAGCCTTATCCGCAAAAAAGTTGGGCAGAATATAAATGAAGGGAATCAGCAGGATGATCTTCCGCAGCACTGCCAGGAACAAGGAGATCTTGGCGTTGCCCAGGGCCACGAAGGTCTGCTGACAGGCGATCTGGATACCGAAGATCCCGGTGGCCGCCATGTAGATCCGCAGGGCCCAGGAGGCATAGCTCACCAGCTCGCTGTCCGAGGTGAACATCAGGGCGAACAGCTGGGGGAACAGCTGCACCAGCGCCCACAGCAGCAGGGAGTATGCCAGGCAGGCCATCAGCAGCACCTGGAAGGCACGCCGTACCCGCTCCGGATTCCGGGCGCCGTAGTTGTAGCTGATGATGGGCTGGGCCCCTTGGGTCAGGCCCTGGAGGGGCATCATGGCGAACTGCATGATGCTGGAGAGCACGGTCATAGCACCCACAGCGATGTCCCCGCCGTATTTCAGCAGTGAGGAGTTGAAGCACACGGTAATGAGGCTCTCCGTAGACTGCATGATGAAGGGGGAAGCGCCCAGGGCCAGGGCCGGCAGCACCACCTTGGCTTGGGGCCGCAGGTGCTCCCGCCGCAGGTGCCACTTGGTCTTGCTGCCCGTAAGGAACTTTAGCACCCACACCGCGGAGACCGCCTGGGATAGAATGGTGGCCAGGGCCGCGCCCCGGACCCCCATGCCGAAGGCGAAGATGAAGATGGGGTCCAGCACCGTATTGAGGATCGCGCCGATCAGCACAGTCTTCATGCCCACCACCGTGAAGCCCTGGGCGGTGATATAGGCGTTCATGCCCAGGGTCACCTGGACGAAGATGGTGCCCAGGGCATAAATGCGCATATAGTTCAGGGCGTAGCCGATGGTGTTGTCGCTGGCGCCGAAGATGCGGAGCATGGGTTCCGCAAACACCAGAAAGACCACAGTCAGCACCACGGACACCGCCACCAGCATGGTGAAGCTGTTGCCCATGATCCGCTCCGACTCCTTCAGGTCTCCCCGCCCTTCGGCGATGGAGGCCCGGGGTGCGCCGCCGAAGGCCATCAGGGCCGCGAAGGCGGAGATCACCATGATGATGGGCAGGCACACCCCCACGCCGGTGAGGGCCAGCTTGCCCACAGTCTCCACCGGCTGCATGTGGCCGATGTACACCCGGTCCACCAGATTGTACAGCATGTTGACGATCTGGGAGGTGATGGTAGGAACGGCCAGGGAAAACAGCAGCTTTCCCACGCTCCCGCTGCCCAGGTCCACATTTCGACGGCTCATGTATTGCCTCCTTCCTTCAACCGCACTTCCGCGCTGGTCAGAACCTTTTCCAGCAGTTCCTGAAATCGCTCCGCCTCCGACTGTGTCAGACCGGCAAACAGCGCGTCCAGGCAGGTACTCTGGAGCTTCTGCCCCTCCCGGGCCAGGGCCGCGCCCGCATCTGTCAGCGCCAGATGGATCACCCGGCGGTCTGCCTTGTCCGGCTGACGGCGGAGCAGCTCCCGCGCCGCCAGCAGGTCCACCGCGGCGGACACCTGGCTCTTGGCCAGTCCCCGGAGCTCTGTCACGTCCCGGGCAGTGTCATGTGCCGGATGATTGGCCAGAAACAGCACCACATGCATCTCCCGCATGGAGAGCCCGGTGCGGGACAGAAGCTCTGAGAAATGCCTATCGTAATACCGGCGGAACTGCTGGATAACCCGCAGCAGCTGCGTACTGCTCACTGCCACAGCGCCCGCCCCCTTTCATTTTATTTAAAACAGTTCTTATAAGAACCGTTCCAGCATAGCACTATTTTTTCCGCCTGTCAAGATTTCCGAATCCATCCTTGACAATTCTCCCTTCCTCCAGTATGATGGTGGCAGAAGATATCGTTTTTAAAATCAGATTTCGGGGTGTTCTTTATGACATGGAATATTGTGAGCGACAGCAGCTGCGACCTGCGGACAGCTTCCTTCCACAGCAGCTGCGTCCGGTTTGAGACCGTGCCTCTGCGCATCCAGGTGGGCGGCCGGGAATTTGTGGACGATGACGCCCTGTCGGTTCCCGCCCTGCTCTCCGCGGTGGAGAAGGCTGCCTCCTCTTCCGCCTGCCCCTCCCCCGCCGACTTTGCCGGGGCCTTTGAGCGGGGGGACCGTACCGTCTGCTTCACGCTTTCCTCCCAGCTCTCCGGCACGTATCACGCGGCCTGCATCGCCCGGGAGATGGTGCTGGAGGAGCACCCGGAAAAGCAGATCTGCGTCATCGACTCCCGCGCCGCCGCCGGGGCCATGGTGCTGCTGATCCGCCGGGCCCAGGCCCTGATGGAGGCAGCGGGGGATGATGGGGACTTCGACGCTCTGTGCCAGCAGCTCCACCGCTATCAGGCCACCCTGCGGACCTGCTTCACCCTGGAAAATTTCGACAACCTCATCAAAAATGGCCGGATGCGGCCCATTGTGGGCACGTTGCTCCGCTCCCTGGGCATCCACATCATTGCGGACGCCACAGCCGAGGGCACCATTCATGTGGCGGATAAGGCCCGGGGCGTGGGTAAGACCTACCGGGCCATCACCGCCCTGATGAAGGCCAGCAAGGACTGCACCGACGCAGAGGTGGTAATCTCCCACTGTGAGAACCTGGAGGGTGCTATGGCCCTGAAGCGGCAGATCCTGGCAGACCTGCCGGTGAAACAGGTGGACCTGCTGTCCTGCCGGGGACTCACCAGCTTCTATGCCATGGAAAAGGGCCTCATCGTGGGGTACTGAGGTACGTCCTTCCCCATCAGGCGCCTCCGCGGAAGGCCGCTTCCGGAACAGCAGTCAGCCGCCGGAACCGCCATCTTCCGGCATTTGGATATGGCAAAAAAGCGCGCACGGAAAACCGTGCGCGCTTTGCTTTTTCTATCCCAGCAGCACACCCGCCACCAGGAACGCCAGGGCCAGCAGCAAAAACCAGAGTATCAGCTTCCACACATACTTCACCCAGCGGTCGTAGGGCACATGGCCCAGGGCCAGGGCGCCCATCACCACCGCCGCAGTAGGGGTGATGATGTTCACCAGGCCGGAGGCGGACTGGAACGCTGTCACCACCAGATCGCCGCCCACCCCGGCGAATTTGCCCAGGGGCGCCACAATGGGGATGGACAGTGTCGCCAGGCCCGACGAGGACGGGATCAGGATGGTGAGGGGCAGGTACAGGGCGAACACCAGCAGCGTGAAGCTGATGGCCCCGGCGCCGGAAAGGGCCTGCTCTCCCCAGTGGAGGACCGTGTCGGTGATGGCGCCGTCGTTCATCAGCACAGTGATGCCCCGGCTGATGCCGATGATAAAGGCCACGCCCAAAAGGTCCGCGCAGCCGGCCACGTAGGTCTCTACCAGCTCCTCCTCACTCATCCGGTCAATGAGGCCGATGACGACACCTGCCACCAAGAACAGGGCGGAGAGCTCCGGAAACCACCAGCCCAGAGCGGGCAGGGACAGGCCCATCTCGTCAAAGGGCACCACAGCATAGACCATGATGAGGAATGTCAGCGTAAAGAGGGCCATGATGACCTTCCGCTTGGCGGTAAAGGGCACCTGCTGGTCCATGCTTACCTGGATCTTGCCCGCGCCCACGCCCACCACGGATTTGGAGGGGTTCTTCTTGACCTTCGCGGCGTAGGCCATCACAAACCAGATGGCCGCCGCCTCAAAGGCCACCCACTCCAGCAGCCGCAGCACGATACCCTCTCCCAGAGAGACCCCGGCAAAGCCCGCGGCGATGCCGGTGGCAAAGGGGTTTACCGTGGAGGCGATGACGCCGGCCCCGGCCCCCAGCAGGATCACGCTGATGCCCACTACCGCGTCGTACCCGGCCGCCAGGAACACCGGGATCAGCAGGGGATAAAAGGCCATGGTCTCCTCCCACATGCCGTAGGTGGTGCCGCCCAAGCCGAACAGCAGCATCAGAATGGGGATCAGCCACTTCTCCCGGCCGCCCAGCAGGCGGATGACGTTGCCCACGCCGGCGTCCACGGCACCGGTCTTCATCACCACGCCCAGAAAGCCGCCCACCATCAGGATGAAGATGCACACGTCCACCGCGTCGTAAAAGCCAGAAAAAGCTGCCTTCAGAACGTCGCCCACTCCCTGGGGATTCTGCTCCACCGTGTGGTACGTCCCCGCCACCGGCACGCCGTCCACGTAGTCATAGCTGCCCGCCGGGATGATCCAGGTGGCGGCAGCCACCAGGATCAGCAGCAGGAACAGGATCGTATAGGCTGTGGGCATGTGGAATTTTTTTTGATTCAAGATATCTACCCCGCTTCTGTTTTGACGCCGCGGCGTCAACATCATTTCCATCATGTTTGCCGGCAGCACGCGTGTCGGCAAACATCCTTCCCAGCTATCAAGTGTGCAAGCGAAGCGAGTACATGCAGATAGCTGTAAACGCTCTCACGAAAAAGGCGGCGCCTTTTCCATGAATTATCTTCCGATGGTGGCCACCAGCACAGCTTTGATGGAGTGCATCCGGTTCTCCGCCTCGTCGAATACCACACTGTGGCGGCTGCGGAACACCTCGTCGGTGACCTCCCGGATGTCCACGCCCTTGTCCTGCCACTCCTTGGCCAGCTTGGTCTCAAAGTCATGGAAGGAGGGCAGGCAGTGCAGATACAGCACGTTGGAGTTGCCGGTGGCCTTCAGTGTCTCCTCCGTCACCCGGTAGGGAGTCAGCAGCTTGGCCCGCTCGGGGATCAGGTCCTCCTCGCCCATGGAAGCCCAGATGTCGCCGTAGATCACGTCCGCATCCTTCAGGGAGTTCATGTTGTCGGTGATCTCGATGAGGCCGCCGTTCTCCCGTGCGGTGGCGAATACCCGCTTCACCAGTGTGCCGTCCATCTCCTTGGCCAGCTCCTGGGGCCCCAGGCCCACAAAATGCATACCCATCTTGGCGGCGCCGATCATCCAGGCGTAGCACATATTGTTCCGCACGTCGCCGGGGAACACCACCTTCACCTGGTTCAGGGGCTTGTGGCAGTGCTCCTCAATGGTCATCATGTCCGCCAGGATCTGGGTGGGGTGGTCTGCGTCGGTGAGACCGTTCCAGACGGGCACACCGGCGTACTTCGCCAGATCCTCCACCACCTTCTGGTCGTAGCCCCGGTACTCGATGCCGTCGAAAAACCGGCCCAGCACTTTGGCGGTGTCCTCCAGAGACTCCTTCTTGCCCATCTGGCTGCTGCCGGCGTCCAGATAGGTGACGTGGCCCCCCTCCTGGGTAGCAGCCACCTCGAAGGAGCAGCGGGTGCGGGTGGAGGTCTTTTCAAACAGCAGCACGATGTGCTTGCCCTGAAGGGTTGGGTCGCAGATGCCGGCCCGGCGCTTGGCCTTCAGGTCGTGGCCCAGGTCCAGGAGATAACGGATCTCCGCGGGGGTGAAGTCTTCCAGAGTCAGAAAACTCCGGCCTTTCAAATTGATTGCCATAAAATGCACTCCTTTTTATCTTGTTCATGATGAGGACTTTTTGAGGGGACAGATGTGGACCGCCGAACAGGGGCTGTGGGGGATACTGCTCCCGGCGGAAAAGAAAACATGTTTCGGCGGGGGAAGGTTGGCGATCCCTTGCGGCGGTCAGAGAGGGAAACGTCCGGCCCTTGTGAACCCCTCCAGCCCGGGGAAGTCCGGGATACACGCTGCGCTGATTTTCGCTGCCGCTGGCCGGTGGTTAATGAGAGTTTCAGCATAGGGCCAAGCTGCAGCTTCTATGACCGCCAGGGCAGTGCGTAGCGAAGCCGAACGCGCGGAAGGAGGAACCAGTGGAACACTGATGACGGAAATCCCCGGAGCGCCGTAGCGCGAGACAGGAAAAGCGAAGCAGTTCAAATGCGTCCTTGCATCCCGGCAACTTCCGCACCATCCGCCACGGGACGGCAGTCGAGGGAATTGCAGAAGGGCCTAGCGTGCCCGAAGGCAAGGCCAAATCGGAGCAGGCACCGATTCGCCGCCCCCCCTTCAGCGCGGAGGGCCACTGCACCAGAGCGCATCCAGGCGCCTTTCTCTTTGGACCGTGCACGGCCCGTTTCTCTTTTGGCAAGACCGATAAGGGGTCCCGCCGCGCCCCGCACGGTGGGGAGAGGAGGAGCGCCCAAGCCCACGGAGTGGGCGCGGAAGTGCCCTTGGGGTGCAAGGGAGCGGGCGCAGTTTTCGCCGTACACGGAAACGGGGCTGAGCGGACTTTGCGACGACGACATGGGGGTGCATCCCGCTGGACAAGCCCTCCCTGGCCGGGGCGGCCCATTCACGCTCCGCGAATGCTTACGGATCCTCCCGCCACAGCGGCATGGACATGCACCGGGGTCCGCCCCGCCCGCGGGAGAGTTCTGCGCTGGGAATGGTGTGGAGCCGGATGCCCGCCTCCTCCAGGGCCCGGTTGGTGACATAGTTCCGGGAGTACACCACCACCTCGCCGGGGCCGATGGCCAGGGTATTGGAGCCGTCGCTCCACTGCTCCCGGGCGGCGTCGATCTCGCTGCCCTGGCCGCAGGGGATCAGTGTCACCTTATCCAGCTCCAGGTGCTCCTTCAGGATGTCCTCCAGCCGGCCGTCCTCCTGACGGATTTTCATCTTCCGGTTTTCGTCCAGCTCCATGACGAACACCGTAATCTGCTGGAGGATGTTGGGATGGACGGTGAACTTGTCCCGGTCCACCATGGTGAACACCGTATCCAGGTGCATGAAGGACCGGCTCTTGGGAATGTCAAAGGCCAGCAGCTTGCGGAAGGTCTTGCTCTCGGAGAGCACCGTCTCCGCCAAGGCGTCGATGGAGTCCTCCTCCGTCCGCTGAGAGATGCCCACCGCCAGCACCTGAGGGGACAGGATCAGGATATCGCCCCCCTCCAGGGAGGAGGTCTCGCCCCGGTCGTACCACCTGGGGGCGTTGCGGTAGTCCGGGTGGTGCTCGAAAATGAACTTGCCGAACAGGGTCTCCCGGTTTCTCGTGGCGGTGTGCATTTTGTGGATGGACACGCCGGTACCGATGGTGGCGAAGGGGTCCCGGGTAAAATAGAGGTTGGGCAGAGGGTCTACGGCGAAGGGGTAATCATCCCCGGCGGCAGAGAGATAGTCCCCCAGCCGGGCGCTGTTTGCCCGGAGCTGGGACTTGCGGACGCCCGCCATCATGGCAGACACCATCTCCTTGTCCGGCAGGGCAGAGAGGAAGTCCTCCAGGCTCTCCCGGAGCCGGTCGTCCTTGACGCCGGACTCCTCCAGGAACTGGCGGATCAAGTCGGCCCGCACGTCGGCGTCCGTGATGGACTCCGCCACCAGATCCCGCAGGTAGACCACCTCCACTCCTTGCTGCCGGAGGCAGTCGGCAAAGGCGTCGTGCTCCCGCTGGGCCTCCTTCAGATAGGGGATGTCATCAAAGAGCAGCCGCTCCAAATACTCCGGCATCAGATTTTCCAGCTCACCGCCGGGGCGGTGGAGAAGGACCTTTTTCAGCCGCCCGATCTCGGAGGTATTGTGAATTCCGGTTTCCAAAAAGCTCACTCCTTTGTTCATCGGAAAGGTACAGGGAAATCGCTCTGGTTTAGGGTCTCTGGATTTTGGCATTTCATGCGCCGTTCCGAAAAATCCGCGCAAAAAAAGAACGGACGAATCGTCCGTTCTCCCCACACGTTCTCCGCAAAGGCCGCCCGTCCCTCCTTCGGGCCGCGGCGTCTC
>ERZ1504852.493-NODE-493-length-8414-cov-3.043187_pt1 | contig 8414 bp, 7 predicted proteins | sample MGYA00572093_ERZ1504852 | MGnify/ENA primary metagenome ERZ1504852 (study PRJEB39906, sample SAMEA3182064) | gut metagenome | biome: human; feature: gut; material: Stool; isolation source: human stools | place: Canada | collected 2013-01-28 ... | reverse complement strand
GGCGCTGGCCCGGGGACTCCTGACGCTGGAAGGAGAGTTGGACCGGGCGGCCTATGTCTTCACCGGTGCGGGGTATCAACAGGAGAAGGCCCTGATTCTCTGCGAGGTGTACCGCAAGGATGGGATTTGGCGCTTTTCCGTGGTGGACAGCGGCTTCAACGGGGGACTCTCCGCCCTGCTGGCCCACTTCGGCGGGGAGGAGGTCAAGCCTGACCCGCCGACCCCGGCACCCGCTCCGCCGGAGCCGAAGGTGAATCTCTCCAAAATCAGCCTGAAGAAGAGCGGAGAGAGCCACAAGATCGACCTGACGAAAAACCGTCGGCGCATCCACGTGAACCTGAACTGGGACCAGCGGCGGGGCCTGTTCAGCCGGGGCATCGACCTGGATCTGGCCTGTATGTACCGGCTGAAGGACGGGCGGCAGGGGGTCATCCAGGCCCTGGGCAACAGCTTCGGTGTCGCCGATCAGCCCCCCTACATCAAGCTGGACAAGGACGACCGCTCCGGCGCCAGCGCCAACGGCGAAAACATGGACTTCTTCCGGCCGGAGCTGATCGACTTCGCCGTGGTTTTCGCCTTCATCTATGAGGGCGTGCCCAACTGGCGGTCCACCAACGCCCGGGTGGTGTTGAGCCAGCAGGGGGCGCCGGATATTGAGGTCCAGATCGACAACCCCAACAGCAACGAACGGTTCTGCGTCCTGGCCAGCCTCACCGGCCGGGACGGCGGGCTGGAGGTCCGGCGGGAGGACTTGTTTTTCAACAGCCACCGGGCTGTGGACGCCCATTACCACTTCGGCTTCCGCTGGGTGGCGGGCCACAAATAACACGGGAGAGGAGCCGAAGTCATGTTGGATTTGCAGCGGGGACAGAAGATCTCCATTCAAACCGTCTGCCGGACCTGGACCCTGGAGGTGGAGCTGCGGCATCAGGGGCCCCTGGCGGTCGACGTGTCCTGCTTTGGCCTGGACAGCGCAGGCCGCCTCTCCGACGAGCGGTATTTTCTTTTCTATAACCAGCGGCGCTCGCCGGAAGGGGCCATGGCCCTCTCTGAGGGAGCATCCGGCGGAACGGCCCGATTCCAGGTGGATCTGGCGGCCCTGCCGGACCATATCCAGCGGCTCTCCTTCACTGCCGCCATTGACGGCGGCCGCACCCTGCGGGAGCTGGAACAGGGCGGCCTCCGGGCCCTGGTGGAGAGCTTCGGCGGCGTGGTGTCAGACCCGGTCCCGCCGCCTCCGCCGCCTGTCCGGACAGCTGTGTCTGCCCGGACAACCCGGCAGCCGGCCGCGCCCGCCGGCGGTCCGCCTCCTTCCGTGGGGGACATCCTGCGCTCCCTGCCGCCCCATGTCTGCACCCGCATGGAGGGGCTGGCCCGCCGCTGCCAAGGGGACCTGGACTTCCTGGCGCCGTTGTACAAAGCCTCCTTTGCAGCACTGGCCCAGGTGCCCCGGGCAGCGGAGAGGGACCTTCAGACGGTCCTGTGCGCCGATGCCTCCGGCTCCATGTTCGACCTGTACCGCGGGGGCCGGGTCCAGCAGATGTTCGACAAGTTCTTCGCCCTGTCCTCCACCCTGTCAGACAGCGGCGCCCTGGACTGCTGGGCCTTTGCTGCGAAGAGCCGCCAGCTGGAGCCGGTGACGCTGGATAACATCCGGGACTACACCTTCTCTCAGGCCGGCGGATACGAGCGGTGGATGAGCATGCTCAACTACCAGTACAACAACGAGCCGGAGGCCATGCGGGACATCATGATGATCTACGGCGGCCTGCGCAGGCCCATTCTGGTGCTGTTCCTGACGGATGGCCGGTTGCAGTCCGACTGGGAGATCGAGGAGATCCTCATCAAGACCTCCCGTTTCCCCGTGTTCTGGCAGTTCATCGGCCTCTATGGCGAAGAGTACGGCGTGCTGAATCACCTGGATGAGATCGACGGCCGCCACACCCAGAACGCCGCCTTTTTGAAGATGGAGGATTTCGACGATTTCATGGACAGCGGCTTTTACCGGACCATTTTCGCAAACACGGCCGCTTGGCTGGAGGAGCTGGACCGGAAGCAGATGCTGCCGTAGAGGAGATGCGCTGGGGCGGATGCTATTTACGGGGCAGCAGGGGGCGGGAGCCGAGGCATGGGACTTTTTCGGGTGTCAAATGATGCGGAGACTGTGAAAAGCCCCTGGGATGGAACCCGGCGCATCAGGGATTTTGCCGCTGGGCATTGCGCACTCCAGCTGATGCGGCCCTGCGGGATACCCCTGGTTGCCCGGAGCGGCAGGCCGTGAGGCTGCGGGATGGCTGTGCCTTCGGATGCGGCACGTCTCCATGCTTCTGTCAGGGGCCATCCCGGCGCTCTCGGGTTTGCGTTACCCCCTTGCCCGGACAGGAAAAAGAAGGTATAATCATTTTGTTCCATCACAGCGGGCGGACAGCCCGCGGCAAGGAGAAACTGAGGAGGTCTTCTTATGCTGTGCACGAGAGAAGTCACGGTCCAGGTCCCTGACGGCCTGCACCATCAGATGGCGGCCCGGTTCATCCAGACTGCCAACCGCTTTACCAGCGTCGTCCGCGTCGTATACGGCGACAACAACGTCAATGCCAAAAGCCTGCTGGGTGTGCTCTCCCTGTCCATCGGAGCGGGGACGCGGATCACGATCACCGCAGACGGAGCGGATGCCGGAGAGGCGCTGGATGCGCTGGAGCAGTGCCTTGCCGGGGCGTGAGCCTTTGGAGCAGACCTGATCTCCTGAATCAAAGAGGGGCCGCCGGCAAAGCCGGCGGCCCCTCTTTACAGAAATGCGCGGGGACCGGACAGGCATCCGGTCCCCGCGCACTCTGAGATTGATCGTCTGACAAGCGTCAGTCTGCCGTCTCCTCCCGGCCGACCTTCACGCCCATCTTGTCCTCGTAATACTTGACCAGTGCCGCCTGGTCCTCGTCGATGTGGCCGTTGTCGTTCATCCAGTCCATCACATGGAGGACCACATCTGTCAGCGGCGTGTCGATGTCCAGCTTGTGGGCATAGTGCTTGGCGTTCAGGATGTCCTTCCGGTGGACGGCGATCCGCGCGCCGGGGGTGTAGTCCCGCTTAATGATCTTGGGCACCTTGTTGTCGTACATGGGACCGCCGGCAAAGCCGCCCCGGGTGGCCTCGAACGTGGTCTGCAGGTCGATGCCCGCCTTGGCCGCGAAGGCATAGCCCTCCGCAATGGCCACCAGGATGGCGCCGCCGATCATGTTGTTCACCAGCTTGGTGACGCTGCCGCTGGCGGGGCCGCCGGTGTAAACGGGACTGCCCATGCACGCCAGGACCGGCTTTACCTTGTCAAAGGCCTCTTTGTCGCCGCCGGTCATAATGGCCAGCGTCCCGGCGATGGCCATGGGGTTGCCGCCGCTGACCGGGGAGTCCAGCAGGAACATCCCCGCGTCCTTGGCCTGCTGGTACAGCTCCAGAATGATGTCCGGTGCGGTGGAGCTCAGGTCCACAATCACATTGCCGGGCTTACCGTACTGGATGGCCTGCTCCACGCTGTTGCGGATGATGGGATGGGTGGGCAGGATCTGGAGGATCACGTCGCAGGCCTTGTAGATTTCTGCCGGGTCACTGACGGGGATGCCGCCTGCCTCCCGGAAGGCGTCCATCTGCTGCTGGACCACATCGTAGCCCAGCACGGGCAGCCCGCACTTCTGCACCACGTTTTTCGCCATAGGCAGTCCCATGACGCCCATTCCCAAAAATCCGATTTTTTGCATATCCAAGACTTCCTTTCTTCGCAATCAGCCCGCCATGATGCTGGGAAGCAAGGTGGTGAGGGGCGAGACATAGGTGATGAGGAACAACACGATAATGGAGATCAGCAGCATGGGCATCATGGCCTTCAGGGAGTGAGACAGCCGGGTTTCGCCGGTCTGGTTGCACAGCAGCAGACACAGGCCCACCGGCGGCGTCACCAGACCGATGCAGAGGTTGAAGCTCATGACGATGCCGAACTGCAGCAGATCGATGCCGAAGGCATTCAACAGCGGCAGCAGGATCGGGGTCATCATCACCACAGCCGCATTGGCCTCCATCAGCATACCGATGATCAGGAACAGAATGTTCAGCAGCAGCAGAATGACGACGGGGCTGTTTGTGATGGAGCTGAAGAAGGAGACCAGCTGCTGGGGCAGGCCGGAGGTGGTGATTACATAGCTGGAGGCGGAGGACAGGCCCACCATCACCATGATGGTGGCGGTGGAAACTGCGCCCTCCACAAACACCTGGGGCAGCTCCTTGAAGCTCATGTCCTTGTATACGAAGAGGCTGATGATCAGGCTGTACACCACTGCCACGGCAGAGGCCTCGGTGGGGGTGAAGATGCCGCCGAAGATGCCGCCCAGGATGATGATGGGCATCAGCAGCGCCCAGATGCCCTTGCGCACGGAGGAGCCGATCTTCCTCAGGTTGGGCTTCTCATGGGCCGGCAGATTGTGCTTGTGGCCGTAATACAGGCCGTAGGCAATCAGAGCCACCGCCAGAATGATGCCCGGCAACACGGAGCCCAGGAACAGCTCCGCCACGGACACATTGGTGATGCTGGCGTACACGATCAGCACAATGGAGGGCGGAATGATGGGACCCAGGATGGAGGAGATGGACGCTACGCCCACGGCGAAGGGGGCGGGATAGCCCTCCCGCTTCATGGCGGGGATGGTGATGCCGCCGATGGCGGAGGCGGTGGCCACGCCGGAGCCGGAGATAGCGCCGAACAGGGCGGAGGCCAGAATGGTCACCAGGGACAGGCTGCCCTTGATGTGTCCTATAATGGCATTACAAATGTCAATCAGTTTTCCTGTAATACTGCGGGACATGATATTGCCCGCCAGAATGAAGAAGGGGATGGCCAGCAGGGCGCTGCCGTTCATGCCCGCGAACATTCTCTGAGGCAGCACAATCAGGGGCAGGTCCGCCAGGTTCAGGGCCGCCAGGGCGCCGATGCCCAGGGCGATGTAGATGGGGAATCCCAGGAGGGCGAGACCCAGCAGCAGAATGATGATTAACAGGCCGGCGTTCATACCTGGGCCTCCTTTCCGGCCCCGCGCAGGGCAGAGATGTTCTTGAAGAGGACCTCAATGGAAGTCAGGAGCATCAGCACGATGCCGACGGGCATACAGGAATAGGGGATGGACATGGGGATCCCAAGCCCCGCAGACATGGTGCGGGCGCCGGTCTGCACCAGGGTGATGGAGTAGGACAGCAGGAATACCATGAACACCATGCCGGCCAGAGTGGCGATGATGGTGAGGATGGTCCGCACCTTCGGCTTCATCAGATTGATGAGAATGTCGATCTGCAGATGGCTGTTGCGGCGGATGGCAATGGCTGCACCGATCATCACGTCGTAGATGAACAGATACCGGGCCAGCTCCTCGCTCCAGGAGTTGGCGTGGGCAAAGATGTACCGCATGATGACCTGGTAGGCGATGATGATGACCATAATCCCTACGGTGACAGCCAGGATCGCTTTCTCGACCTTCTCCAGGACATCTAGGAATTTGGAATATCCTCTCAGCATGTTTGACACCTCGCTATGTCCTTCGTGGCGGTTGTCAGGCATTGGGGGCCAGCGCACGGATCTGGTTGCACCAGTCGGCCAGATCGGGGAAGTTGGCCTCCGCATAGCCGCTGAAATGCTCGGTAAAGGCGGCGTTGTCCACATCCACAAAGGTGACGCCTTCCGCGGTCAGCTCTTCCTTGGCGGCATCCTCCCGCTCTAGCACCTCCTGACCGATCTGCTCGCCGGCATAGACGGCAGCCTCCTCCAGCGCGGACTGGATGTCCTCCGGCAGGGATTCAAAGTACGCCTTATCCATGATGATGGTGTTGGCGCTGTATACATGGTTGGTCAGAATCCAGTAGGGGCAGACCTCCTGGAAGGAATAGCTCTGGGAGTCCAGGATGGAGTTCTCCTGCCCATCCACGGTGCCCTGCTGCAAAGCCGTGTAGGTCTCGCCCATAGCCAGGGGAGTCGGGGCGGAGCCCATCCACTCCCAAACCTTGATGTAGCCCTCCAGATTGGGGCTGCGGAGCTTGAAGCCGGCGAAGTCCTCCACGGTCTTCATCTCCTTGGTGGCGGTCACGATCCGGGCACCACGGTAACCGGCGCCCATCAGCTTGAAGCCGGAGTCATTGCCCACGGTGTCTAGAATCTCCTGGCCCAGCTCGCCGCCCCAGACCGCCTGGAAGTGGTCGTAACCGTTGTAGATGTACGGCATGATGTCGATATTTGCCAGATTTGTGAAGGGAGCCAGCGTGCCCACGGACTCGCAGGTGATGTCCGCTACGCCGGCAGCCATGCCCTCCAGCACCTCAGTGGTGGAACCCAGGCTGTTGCCGCCGTAGAATTCAATGGAGACGCGGCCGGATGTGAGCTCCTCTACCTTCTCCTTGAAGAACGTGGCCATATCATAGCCCAGCTCGCCGGGGGCACTGCCGTTCAGTGCCATGCGCCAAGTGTATTCCGCGCCGGTGCCGTCTCCGCCGGAATCACCGCCTCCACCGCCGCAGCCTGTCAGCAGGGTAAACATCATCACAAGTGCCAATACCATTGCCAACGTCTTTTTCACATCAAACACTCCTTTTTCTTTTATCCTGTCGATTCTCTGCGAAGGGTCGCTTGCTGCCGGGACATGACAGTCGTGCCGCCGGCCTGACAACAAAATATGTTGTCTTATAAATGGTTTTACCATTTATATTTCTTGCTTTATTTTATAGCACTTTACCCAATGCTCGTCAAGCGTTATTAAAATAACGAGCTATTTTGCACAATTTTTAACAATGTCGCGTGCGGATATGTCTCGCCACTCCTGCAGGCATCCTACGGACTCTCCCTTGATTCCGGCTTTCGAGTATGATATACTTTTCACAAAAAGCAGGAAGGGTAAGGAGAACCATGATGGAGCAGCCTTCTTCCAAGGCCCTCTTCACGCCTGCCAAGACCCAGCGGGCGTCCGAGGCTATTTACAATCAGATCTACCCCAAGATCATTTCCGGGGAACTGCGTCCGGGGGACCGGCTCCCGCCGGAGCGGGAGCTGGCGGAGATGTTCCAGCGCAGCCGCCCTGTGGTGCGGGAAGCGCTGCGGATGCTCCAGCAGGAGGGACTGATCGAAACCGCCGTGGGCAGCTCCGGCGGCGCGGTGATCCGGGGCGTCTCCCTGAAATCCGTGGAAGAGCCCCTGAAAAACCTGGTGGCCATGGGGGCCATCAATCTGGATGAGCTGCTGGAGTATCGGCATATCAACGACCGCAGCTGCGCCCGTCTGGCTGCCATCCACCACACGGAGGAGGATGCCGAGGCGCTCCGGCAGACCCTGGAGGGCGCGAAGGCCAACCTGGACAGCCTCTTCAGCTTCCAGGAGTATGATGTGGCGTTCCACAGCGCTTTGGCCAAGGCCAGCCACAACACGCTGGCCTCTCTGATTAATGACGTGATTGTCCGCCTCAACACGGATGTGTTTGTGGAGACGATTCGGGATTACACACCGGAGCAGCTGCGGGAGATCAATTTGCGGATCTACAACACCCATTACGCCATCATGGAGGCCGTCCTCGCCCATGACCCCGACGGGGCGGACCGCGCCGTGGCGGCCATGGTCCGGCTGTTTCAGGATACGGTCCATTGAACAGGCACGGAGCTTCACAAGTACGGCAGCGCGCCGCGAAAAGAAACGCTCGCCGCTGCGCATGAGGGGGCGCATCCGGATCCTGCTGCCTGGGAAGGGCAGGGAAATACCGTTCACAAATTTCTGCGATGCAGCTGCGTCGCAAAAAAGCTGGCTGCCCGTCGGGCAGCCAGCTTTTTTGCCATGATGTTTTGGAAAGGAGTTCCCGCGGTTAGGTGCCGCCCCGCAGGGTGTTCTCCTGGATGAAGCGGATCAGCTCCCACCCCAGCTTGGGCAGATAGCGCCCCTTTTTGAGAAAGAACCCCACGTCGAACACCACCGGCTCCTCGAAGGGGCGGATCGCCAGCCCTTCGCAGCCCAGGGCCTGCTGGCCCTGGGCCACGCTGATGATGCCCACGTACCGGCAGGAGCGGACCAGATTCGCCATGCACAGCACCTGGTCATAGTTGAAGAGAATGTCCGGGATCACCTGATGGCGCTCAAACTCCCGGCTCATCAACTCCTTCACCTTGGATTGGGCGTCCATCATAATGAGCTTCTCCTCCCCCAGCCGCGCCAGGGGGATCCGGTCCAGCCGCGCCAGGGGATGGTCCGGATGCAGCACCGCGTGGATCTCCATAGTGCCCATAGGAATGATCTCCAGCTCCTCCGCCTCCGGCGCTGTGGGGAAGGCGTTATAAGCCAGGTCCAGCATTTCACCCGTCACCATCTCCACGTGCTTGTTCATGGAGCCCTCGTTCAGGTAGATCTGCGC
>ERZ1504852.483-NODE-483-length-8532-cov-2.721954_pt1 | contig 8532 bp, 6 predicted proteins | sample MGYA00572093_ERZ1504852 | MGnify/ENA primary metagenome ERZ1504852 (study PRJEB39906, sample SAMEA3182064) | gut metagenome | biome: human; feature: gut; material: Stool; isolation source: human stools | place: Canada | collected 2013-01-28 ... | reverse complement strand
GCCGGTAGCCGTTGGGGGCGGAGGAGACGGCGCCGGGGTTGAAGACGGTCTCCACCTCCATGCCCCGCTCCCTGGCGATGGTGAGAAAGCCCTGGTGCCGGAGCACATGGGTGACGCTGTCCCGCCGGGGGCCCAGATACAGCACCCGCCGGTGCCCCAGCCGGGAGAGGTATCCGGCCGCCATGGCGCCGCCTACATAGTTGTCGGTGCTGACAGCGTTGATCCGCTGGAGCGTAGCGGTCGGGGACACATCCCCCAGCAGCACGGAGGGCGTCCCCCGTGCGTGGCGCCGCAGCAGATCGGGCGCGGCGCTGCTGGCACTGACCAGCAGAATGCCGTCCACCCGGTGACTTACCAGAAAGTCGAACAGGGCGGCGGTTTCGCTGCCCCCTACCCGGCCGCAGCACAACATGATCTGGTAGTCCTGTTCCTGGGCGTAGCGCTCCAGGTGCAGCACGATGGAGGCGTGAAAAGGGCCGGAGAGCTCCGGCAGAATGACGCCCAGCACACGGGTCCGGCTGGAGACTAGGCTCCGAGCCAGCAGGTTGGAGCGGTAGCCCTGTTCCCGGCACACCTGGAGCACGCGCTCCCGGGTCTGGGAGTTGATCTCCGGCGCATTGTTCAGCGCCCGGGAAACGGTGGTGACGGAGACCCCGGCCAGCCGGGCAATGTCCCTGATGGTCATGCGGGCCATAAAAGTCCTCCTTCTGCTGTGCAGCTTTTTTCATAGAAGCATTATACCAGAATGCCGTTCCGGAAGATACTGGAGAAAATATATTAAAAACCCACAAAAACATGGTAAAACAGACGAAGAAACTTGACAGTTTCCCTGCCGGAATGGTATCTTAAAGGTGCTATTGGAAACGTTTGCACAAATAGGAGGGAGAACGGGATGCGGCGGACGACCATTAAGGACGTGGCAGCGCTGGCCGGGGTCAGCCCGGCCACTGTGTCCCGGACTCTGGACGACCGCCCGGAGATCAGCGCAGAGACCAAGGAACGGGTCCGGGCCGCCTGTGCCCAGCTGGGATACGTGCCCAACGCCGCCGCCAAGGGGCTCACGGGGCAGGCCACCCACACTCTGGGGGTAGTGGTGCCGGACGTGTCCAACCCCTACTTCACGGGCATCGCCACTGCCATTGAGGAGACGGCAGCGGAAAACGGGTACCGGGTGCTGTTGAGCAACTCCCTCCAGGAGGAGGGACGGGAGCTTCGAGCCATCGAGAACTTTCTGGCCCGGCAGATCGACGGCGTGCTGATCTCGCCCCTGTCCCGGGAGAGCCAGGCCAAGCACGCCGACCTGCTGGAGGGCACCCCCTGCGTGTACCTGGGCGTGAACCACGGGGAGAAGTGCAGCTATGTGATGGCGGACAATGAGGCGGGGGCGGCCATCGCCGTCCGGTATCTGCTGCAGCTGGGCCACCGGGACCTGGTGTTTTTGGGTGGGCGTGCGGACTCTCTCACCCGTGTGCAGCGGGTGCGGGGCTTTCGCCGGGCGCTGAGAGAGCACGGGCTCTCCGGCCGGGTGCTGCCCGCGCCGCCGGACACCCGGGAACTGCGCCAGTGGGCCTATGAACAGGCGTTGGCACTGTTCGGGGAGCGGACGCTGCCCCACGCCGTGCTGGCATTTTCAGACCTGACCGCCCTCAGAATTTTGGAGGCGGCGGAAGAGCGGGGGATCCGGGTGCCGGAGGACCTGTCCCTGGTGGGGTATGACAACGTCTCCTACGCCGCCATTCCCCGTATCCATCTGACCACTGTTTCGCAGCATAAATTTCAGCAGGGACGCATCGCCGTGGAGCGGCTGCTGTGCCAGATTCAGGGGGACCGGCGGCCGACAGCGGACCTGCTCCAGCCGGAGCTGGTGGTCCGCTCCACCTGCGCCCCCAGAACACAAGGAGGAAGGACACTATGAAGGGTATCCCCAATACGGAGCGCCAGCGCCTGGGTGCGCTGCTGGACCACGAGACGCAGGAGACGGTGATGGCCATGATCCCCCAGTTTTCGGAGACGGAGATCGGCGCACCGGTGCCGGCCCCGGCGGAGGTGCCGGAGGAGCTGGGCCTGCTGGTGTTCAATATGGAGCGGGGCGTCCACCTGGAGGAGCTGGGCGACTTTCTTCAGGACTGCCCGGGCGTCCGGCCCCTGGATGTGGTGCTGGCCAATGAGCTGGATGATGGCTGCGTCCGCTCTGGCGGCCGGAACACCGCGCGGGAGCTGGCGGAGCGGTTCGGCTGGAACTACGCCTACGGCCTGGAGTTCATCGAGCTGGTGAATGGGGAGGACCCCAAGGGCTTCCACGGAAATGCGGTGTTCTCCCGCTGGCCCATCCGGCGGGCGTGGACCGTGCGGCTGCCGGAGCAGTACACTTCGACCGCCAGCGCCGGATTGGCGGGCGATGCGCGGTGCTGGCGGAGCTGGATGTGGGCGGTCGGCCTCTGGGCGTGGCCTCCATCCACCTGGAGAACCGCACCCATGGCGAGGGACGGCGGCTCCAGCTGGAGGCGGTGCTCCGTGCGGCGGAGGAACTGCTTCCCGGCATTCCGGTAGTGCTGGGGGGAGATCTGAACACCAACACCTTTGACGGCCGGGACAAGGACGCCATCCGGGAGATCGCGGGGAGTCCGGCACTCCAGCGCCGCTGTCTGGAAGACGTGGCGCAGTATGAGGCTGCCCTGACGGCGGCGGAGGCCATGGGCTACCGGGCAGTGCCGGAGACGCCCATTTTAACCCGGCGCAAGCCCCTGCCGGGCGGCGGATGCCTGGGCCTGCGGCTGGACTGGCTGCTGCTGCGGGGGATGACACCCACCAAGAGCCGCACCCTTTCTACCCGGACGGCGGACTGTGGCTTTGCCCGGCCGGACTCCGCCCTGGCTCGCTTTGCGGGGGAGGAGCTCTCGGACCACAACGCGGTGTGGGCCGCCTGCCGGATGGGAGTGAAGGACGCGAAGTGAATCGGCTCTTGGAGAGCGGCTGCCGCAGGCAGCCGCTTTTTTGTCCCGCAGGCCGTGAAAAAGCCTGCGGCAGAAGGGGCATTCGCCCCGGCCCTACATGAATAGAGGGCCGGAGCGGGCCCGGAAATTTACAATAATTGTGTTTTGTCTGACCGAATATGGGTATCCTATTGGACAGCGTGAGTTGTTTATGATAAAAGGGCATAAAACTTCATGGGCAGTGGGGCGCCGCGAAAATCAGCTGCCCCGGCGGCGCATGAAGTTTTCGCGCATGTGGGCTGTCCCGGTCCGTGCGCTGAAATTTCAGGCCGCGCCGTGGTCGGCGGCACACGGCCCTTTTGCGATGCGTCTGCATCGCAAAACGAGAGAGAAAGAGAGAGGAATGCACCCATGCCCAGAAAGACGATCCAGAAGAATCTTGCATACGACACGGAGCGGCAGCTGTATTACGCGGTGTTCCGGCAGGACGGACGGCGCTATACCCGCACCTACCGCACCAGGGAGGAGGCCCAGGCCGCGCTGGAGGGGAACTCCTGTGCCGACCGGCGCCTGCCGGGGAAGGACTGCACACTGGGGGAGTGGCTGACCTTCTGGCTGGAGGAGGTGGTGGCCCGGGACCGGGCGGAGAGCACGCTGTACGCCTACCGCAACATGGCACGCTGTCATGTGCTGCCTGCCCTGGGAAGGATCCCTCTGGCGGAGCTGACGCCCCTGCGTATCCAGGGCTATCTCTATGAGAAGATGAACCAGGGCCTGTCCCCCAACACGGTCATCAAGCACTATGTGATGCTGACCACGGCCCTGGGCATGGCGGTGCGGCTGGAGATGCTGGAACGCAGCCCCATGGACCGGGTGACGCCGCCCAAGAAGAAGGAGGCCCGCTTCAGCTTTTACTCCCCGGAGCAGCTGCAGCTGCTGTTCTCCGCCGTGTCCGGCACGATGATGGAGCTGCCGGTGAAGCTGGCGGCCTATCTGGGCCTGCGGCGCAGCGAGATCTGCGGCCTGCGGTGGGAGAATGTGGACCTGGAGGCGGGGCTGCTCTCCATCCGGGAGGTGCGCACAGAGGTGGGCGGCAGCGTGGTGCTGAAGTCCCCCAAGACCCGCACCTCCGCCCGGCGGCTGGGCATCACCGGGCTCCAGGACCTGCAGCAGGTGCTGCGGCGGGCGTGGGAGAGGCGGCGCAGCGACGACCCGAAGGAGTGGGTGGTGCTGCGGCAGGACGGGGCGCCCCCCAAGCCGGACCAGCTGACCCGGGACCTGCTGACGGTGGTGCGGCGGCAGGGGCTGCCCAAGATCTCCCTCCACGGCCTGCGGCACAGCTTTGCCTCGGTGGCCAACAGCCAGGGCGTGCCCATGTTCGATATCTCCCGCACCCTGGGGCACAGCTCCATGACCGTCACCAGCAACATCTACACCCACCTTTTTGACGACACGGAGGCCCAGGCCCTGGCCGCTGTGGCCAGAGCCATCGAAAAAGCCTGAATTTTACCGGCATTTTACAGCACCGCGCTTTTGAATTTCATCTGCCTCTGTCAATCTGATAAACGTGAAACGCCGCATCCCAGTGGGGAGCGCGGGAAGAAGGAGCGTCATACCCATGAAATTCGCCATTGTGGACCTGGGGTCCAACACCATCCGACTGTCCGTCTACAACACCCTGCCGGAGGGCGGATTCGACCTGCTGTTTTCCGAAAAGGAGATGGCGGGACTGGTCAGCTACGTCCACGGAGGGGTGCTCTCTCCGGAGGGAATCCAGCGGGCCTGCGGGGCCATCCGGGACTTTCAGGCGCTGCTGCGGCAGTTTGATCTGGACGCCCCCCACGTATTTGCCACCGCCTCCCTGCGGAACATCCGCAACACGGAGGAGGCAGTGGAGCAGATTCGGGCGGCCACCGGCGTGGGGGTGGATGTGATCTCCGGCGAGCTGGAGGCCAGACTGGGCTATTACGGCGCCCGGACGGCCACGGACTTGCAGGACGGCGCCATGTTCGACATTGGCGGCGGCAGCGCAGAGGTCCTGGAGGTCCGGGCCGGGGAGGTCAAAAAGGCCCAGAGCCTGCCCATCGGATCCCTGGAGCTGTTCAATCGCTGCGTGGACGGCCTGTGGCCCAAGAAAAAGGAGCTGGAGCGGATCCGCAGCGCCGTGGCCGCGGCCCTGAAGGAGGCCCGGCTGCCGGCGCACCGGGCGGAACGGGTCTGCGGCGTGGGCGGCACGGCCCGGGCGGCGCTGAAAATCGCCAATGACTGGTATGAAAAGCCGGCGGGAAACCGCATCCTGACGCCTGCGGAGGTCCGCCGGCTGACAAAGCTGCTGTTGAAGCGGGACCACCAGACGCGGAAGCTGATCCTGCGGCACTGCCCGGACCGGGTGCACACGATTCTGCCGGGCATCGTGCTGATGGATGCACTGACAGAGGCGCTGTGCGAAGGAGAGCTGTATATCAGTCCCTACGGCGTCAGGGAGGGATATCTGTGTCACAAGCTGCTGAACGCTGGGACCTGAGTTACACCCAGAACCGGGAACTCAGTTGGCTGGCCTTTGACCAGCGGGTGCTGGAGGCGGCGGCGGACCCCTCTGTGCCGCTGATGGAGCGTCTGCGCTTTCTCTCCATCTTCACCAGCAACCTGGACGAGTTCTTCATGGTGCGGGTGGGAAGCCTGACGGACCTAGCCCTGGTGGCCCCGAACGCCCGGGAAAACAAGGGCGGGTTCTCCCCGGCGGAACAGCTGCGGCGGATCTATGCCGCCGTGGTGCCGCTGGTCCGGCAGCGGGACCAGGTATACCGGGAGCTGATGGAGGCCCTGGCGGAACATGGGGTGGCGGATATCCCCTACAAGGAGCTGAAAAACGGTGAGCGGGAGTATGTGCGGGCCTGGTACCGGGAGGCCATGCGCCCGTTGCTGATGCCCCAGATCATCGACCCCAGCCACCCCTTTCCCCACCTGAAGAACAAGACCCTGTATGCCGCCGCCCTGCTGCGGGAGGGAGACAAGCGGCGGCTGGGCATCGTGGGGGTGCCGGATGTGGTGCCGCCCATCCTGCCTCTGCCGGCCCGGCCCGGCGCCTTCGTGCGGACGGAGGACATTCTGGCCCACCACCTGCGGAAGATCTTCAAGATCTATCAGATCGAGGAGCAGGCGGTGGTGTCCGTCACCCGGAACGCAGACATCAGCTATGATGAGGCTATGGACCAGGAGGACCTGGACCTGCGCGCCCAGATGACCAAGCTGCTGCGCCAGCGGGAGCGGCTGGCCCCGGTGCGGCTGGAGATGCAGGGGGAGGCCCCGGCTCTGCAGGCCATGCTGCTCCGGCGGCTGAGGCTGACGGCGGAGCAGAGCTATGTGTGCACCTGCCCGCTGGTTCTGAAATACGCCTACCAGCTGGACAGTCTGGACAGCGCCCTCTTTTACCCGCCCCACGCGCCGGCATATCCCGCCTGGCTGGACCGGGAGGTGCCCATGTGGGAGCAGATCCGTCAGCGGGACGTGCTGCTGTTCTATCCCTACCACTCCATGCAGCCGTTTCTGGACCTACTGCGCCAGAGCGCCGCGGACCCGGCGGTGGTGTCCATTCAGATGACCATTTACCGGGTGGCAGGGAAGTCCGCCGTCATCAAGCACCTGTGCGCCGCGGCGGAGAACGGCAAGGCCGTGACGGTGCTGGTGGAGCTGCGGGCCCGCTTTGACGAGGGCAACAACATCACCTGGGCCCGGGAGCTGGAGGAGGCCGGGTGCCGGGTGATCTACGGACCCGCCGGCTATAAGTGCCACGGCAAGATCTGCCTCATCACCCGAAAGGAGAAGACGGGGCTCAGCTATGTGACTCAGATCGGCACGGGCAATTACAACGAAAAGACCGCGGCGCTGTACACAGACTTCTCCCTGTTGACGGCGGATCGGACCATTGCCGCCGACGGCGTGGCCTTTTTCCAGAATATGCTGATCGGCGATTTGCGGGGCAGCTACGGCAAGCTGCTGGTGGCGCCGGTGTCCCTGAAGCAGACGCTGTTACGGCTCATCGACGGGGAGATCGCCCGGGGCGACCGGGGGCGGATCATCCTGAAGACCAACGCCGTCACGGAGCGGGAGCTGATCGACAAGCTGGCGGAGGCATCCCAGGCAGGAGTGCGGGTGGACCTGATCGTCCGGGGCATCTGCTGCCTGGTGCCCGGCGTGCCAGGCAAGACGGACCATATCACCGTGACCAGCATCGTGGGGGAGTTTCTGGAGCACTCCCGCATCTACTGCTTCGGGGAGGGTGCCCTGCGGCAGATGTACTTATCCTCTGCGGACATCATGACCCGAAATCAGGAGCGGCGGGTGGAGATCGCCTGCCCGGTGGAGAGCCGGGAGGTGCAGGACTTCCTCTCGGACTATCTGGCCCGGCTTCTGGGAGACAATGTGAAGGCCCGGCGGATGCTGCCGGACGGGGGCTTTGTCCGGGCGGAGCAGGCCGGCGCGGTGCCGGTTTCCGTCCAGCAGTTCTATCTGGACCATCCTCCCCAGATGCGGGCCACGGAGCGGGGAAAGGGCCGCGGCTGGAGACTGCCGGAGCTGTTCCGGAAGCGGAAGTAAAAAACAGCAGGAGCGGGAGCCCTTATGGGGTCCCGCTCCTGACAGCTGGAAAACAGGTCGCGTCACGGCCGCCCGCCCATTAGGCGGGAGATGTTGGCGGCAGTGGCCTTCACGGCACGAGTCATCACGTCCAGCTCTTCTTTCATACGGAAGGTGGGACCGGCGATGCTGACCGCCGCCACCACCGTCTGGTCCAGACCGAAGATGGGGGCGCCCACGCAGATCAGGCCGGGTTCGATCTCCCCGTCGTCAATGGCGAAGCCGTTGATCCGGGCCTGGGCCAGCTGCTCCCGCAGCAGGTCCGGGGAGAAGACGGTGCGGTCCGTCAGCCGCTGCATCTGGGGCAGGTCCCGGCAGTAGGCGTCCACATAATCGGGATCGTGAAAGGCCAGCATGATCTTGCCGCCGCTGGTGGCGTGGGCCGGGGCTCGGGTGCCCACTTTCGTGTTGCACACCACGGAGCGGAAGGTCTCCACTTTGTCCAGATAAAAGATCTCCCGGTCCAGCATCACGCTGAGGTTGATGGTCTCCTTCACAGTGGCGGACAGCTTTTCCAGCTCCGGCCGGGCGGTACTGCGCAGATCGGAGTGGCTGAGGACGGTGCTGGAGAGCAGCAGGAGGCGTGGCCCCACCCGGTAGCTCTTGCGGACGGGATCCTGGACCAGATAACCCCGGTCCGTGAGGGTGGAGAGCTGGCGGTGGACAGTGGTGGTGGGCAGATCCAGCTGTGCCACCAGGCGCTTCAACGTCCACTCCGTCTCGTTATCCATGAAGCACTCCAAAATCTCCAGGGCGCGGAGGATGCTGGATACCTGTTCTTTTGCCATAAATCGGCCGCTCCTTTTTGGCGATATCATAGAAACATTCTGCCTTGACAAATGTTTGTCTATATAATATCATAAATCATAAGGAAAGAAAACAGGATCCGTAATTTTCCGTGGAAATGCTTCGTGTCGGGCCGCAGTTGCGGCTTTGGTTTTTGACACAATTTTGGAAAATGATC
>ERZ1504852.477-NODE-477-length-8639-cov-2.806384_pt1 | contig 8639 bp, 8 predicted proteins | sample MGYA00572093_ERZ1504852 | MGnify/ENA primary metagenome ERZ1504852 (study PRJEB39906, sample SAMEA3182064) | gut metagenome | biome: human; feature: gut; material: Stool; isolation source: human stools | place: Canada | collected 2013-01-28 ... | reverse complement strand
ATCCCAGCCTGCGCACTGCTTTAGCCAGGGTAGGATTGGTCACTCCGAAAGGCGGCCGGAACCATCGGACCGGTTGGCCGGTCACTTTTTCCAATTCTTGCTGGCAGGTAATTAAATCATGGCACATCCGTTTGAAGGTATAGAGAGGAAAATAGCCGGAATGGGAGAAGGAATGATTCCCGATACGATGTCCTTCTTTGATGATTTGCCGGAGCAGTTCTTCATTGCCTTTTATCTTGTTTCCGATGCAAAAAAAGCAGGCCGGTATGTGTTTTTCTCTTAACACTTTCAGCACTTTGGGGGTCTGTATCGGATCGGGCCCGTCATCAAAAGTGATGGCTATGATTTTCTCTTCGGTTTTCTTGCAACAGAAGACACGCATGTAAATACAGGCACGGATGCTGTAAGAAGCGTAAAAGAAATAGGCCATGACGCTTACTATGATGACTACAGAAACTAGGATGTGCATTGCTTGATTAAGATGATTGAGTGATACTTTAATAAATGATCTTGTAGAGATTATTCTAATTGTTTGTCATTATCTGTCAGTATTCTGAACTTTTTTTCGGTATCAATCGTATTCAAGTGTGCTAATTGCTCTTTGGCCATCTGCCGAAGATGAGTAAACCTTTTAGACTTGTCCACCTTACGCTTGATTAACTCTGCATTGAAGGATTCCATATTCGATAATACGACTAATTCATTTATGCTTGCTACATCTCTGATATTGATATTCTTATCTGCGTATTGTGGATTTGCTTCACGCCATTGTCTTGCGGTACATCCCCATAATGCGAGATTTAACAAATCAGCTTCATCGGCATAAACAAGTTTTTGATTGAAATCTTCTACTTTAGGTATAATAAAGTCTTTGATTGCATCCGTATGTATGGAATAATTTACTTTACTAAGTATTCTTTTTACGTTCCATTCACTTAATAAAGGGTGTGATTCTGCTTCTTTAAGTCTTTGGTATTCTTTGATGAGATATAGTTTAAATTCAGGGCTGAGCCAAGTCCCGAATTCAAAAGCTATGTCTTTATGGGCAAAAGTTCCCCCATATCGCCCGGGCTTGGATATAATCCCTATTGCTTTAGTTTTTTCTATCCATTGTTTGGGGGTTAGGGTGAAACTGTTTGTTCCACTCTCCATTTTAAAAGCATCGAATTCGATGCCTTTAAAATTTGGATTATTTAGTTTTTCCCATAACCCTAGAAAATCAATCGTACTACGTAGACGCATCCAGTTTTGTATAATGTAGTTAGTACGTTCTCTGTCTTTGAAATGTGCCATGTCTGTCAGGCAGATATAATCATTATTATCAGGTCTTACAGATATGGATATATCAATATTCGTAACAGTTATTTTCTTCATTATTTCTACTACTTTTATTTTATGAGGGATAAAGTTAAGCATTATTCCTGTTTTCAGTATCTTAAAAGCATCTTTTTAATAGGCCATGACGCTTACTATGATGACTACAGAAACTAGGATGTGCATCGCTTGATTAAGATGATTGAGTGATTGATACCTTGATATTGGTTATAAATCAATGCGTAACGGGATGAAGCTTCTTCTTTCAAGGCTTTTGCCGCCATCCAGAGAGCATAGGATGAAGCAGTCTGATATTCTCCGCATTGCTCTTTAAAACTGCTATGCAGGGCATGAGGGAACAGACTGTGTTCCAGATCCGTATAAACGGCATCTGTTGCTTCCTGCCCGTTCTTGCCACTGATAAACCAGTCAATGTCTTCGGGTGCAAGCCCGTGAGATTTTAGAAAATGATGCATCCTGTTACTGATTTCCGGAGCACTCATCCGGGTGATAAAAGTATCTACCCCTTTCAGTTCGGCAAAAGTCTGTTCCTCTTTTTGTGCGCTTAACAGGAAAAATTGTGCTCCCTCACCGGCTGTCGTTCCTTTCAACAGTCCTAAACGCTGCTGAATGATATGGCTGGTAGGGGTTATTTCATCCATAGCACCTGCCAGTACATGCTGTTTGCCTTCGGCAATGCTTATGATGCCATCTATCAGAGCACTTTCAAAACTTAAACCACGGTGTACATACGTAACATTATAAGCATGTATTTTGAGTAGCAAAGCTAGCTGTGCACCCACCGTATTAAAGGTGGACTGAATGAAAGCGGTGGGATTGAGCATCTGTTCCCGGTTGTCCATCAAGGCGTTCATAAACTTTTCCGTATCGGCCAGACAACCCAGTCCTGTAGCGGTGATAATGGCATCTACCTTTTCCGACGGGATATCTTTCAGACATTCCAGTCCGCAGGCTACTCCCATCTTGATCATGCGGCTCATGCGCCTCCGCAGATTGGCGTTGGTGATCATTTCTTTATAATCAGGTTCCTGTGCGGAGAAATAAGGCTTTTCATTTCTGCTTTCCGCATGGATAGAGGCGATACGGTTGATATATACTGGGCACATACGCTATTGGGTTAGAGTGGAAAATACGAGAGATGAGTTGTTGCCGCCGAATCCGAAGGAGTTGGATAATACATGCCGTATGGGAAGTCCCGACCGGAAAACCGTTTCAGGAATGAGGCCGCTTTCTTCATCGGACAGATGGAAGTTCAGATTAGGGTAAATCAGTCCGTGACGGATGGAGAGTACGGAATATACGGCTTCTATTCCTTCCGAGGCTCCCAGGGTGTGCCCGATGAAAGCCTTGACCGAACTGAAAGGAGGAATACGGGTATCGAAGATACGCCGGATGGCTTTCCCTTCGGAAGCGTCGTTGCTGGGAGTGCCTGTACCATGTACATTGATATAGTCTATGGCTCCGGCTGTCAGCCCGGCAGAGGCTATGGCCTGACTCATGGAAAGGAAAGGCCCGTCTCCGTCGGGGGAACTTCCTGTCTGGTGGTAGGCTTCATTGGCATTGGCGTAACCGCTGAGTTCGCAATAAGGAGCTTTAGTAAGGGATTTATCAGATTGAAGAACAAGGTATCCGGCTCCTTCTCCCAGGTTTAGTCCGGCACGTGTGCGGTCGAAAGGACGGCAGTGCTCTTTGTCCAGTATCATCAATGAATTGAAACCGTTGAGCGTGAAACGGCATAAGGCATCCGTTCCGCCTACAAGGACAGCGTCCAGCAGACCATGCCGGATGAGGCGTGCCCCTAACATAATGGCATTTGCGGCGGAAGAACAGGCGGTGCTGAGGGTGGTCACCGTTCCTTTCACTCCCAAATAAGCGGCTATCATTTCGGTACTGGACCCACAGTCATGGGAGATAATGTCACGTAATCTCCCTTTTCGGTTATCTTCCCGGAAAGAGGCATAAAACCGCTCGCTTGCATCCATTCCTCCGATGGAAGTGGAAGAAATGAGCCCGATACGGGGAGAAGTGAAATCGAGTTCCGCATCACGGGCCGCTCCTTGGGCTGCCCACAAGCCCAGCAAGGCTGTACGTGAATACGTCTTGCCGGATGGAAGGGACAGGAGTTTCTTTAATTCTTCATTGCTCTGTTTTACTTCGGACACGGGTACGTCAAGTGCGGTGGGGAAAAGGGTGATTTTCCCCATACCGTGTTTCCCGGCTTTTAAGGAATCCAGGTTTTCTTCCACTCCTTTCCCTATGCCCGAAATCACTCCCAGACCGGTGACATAGATCTTCCTCATTTCTGATGGGCGGTGATGTAGTCTGCCAGGGTACGTACCGAATAGAATATTTCCTTGCCTTTGGCAGGATTCTCTATCTTGATTCCATAATTCCTTTCCAGAATCAGGATAATCTCTAATGCGTCAATCGAGTCAAGGCCCAGACCGTCATCTCCGAATAAAGGTGCTTCACTGTCAATGTCCTCCGGAGTGATTTCTTCCAGATTCAATGCTTCTATTAATTCAACTTTCAGTTTATCAATCAATTCTTCCATATTCTTTATTGTTTTTCAATCAGTTTAAATACTGCTTTATAGGTGTTCTTCCATAATTCACACCACCCGATGATACAATAGTTCAGTTTCCCTTTTTGCATGACTATACGTGCGTATCTTTCCAGTTTTTCCGGCTGATAGGCTTCAGTGATGAAAAAGGTGTTTTCCCCTTGTATCTTGTGGCGGATGCAAATCTCGCCGGACACTACATTGGGTAGTGTGTAAACAAATACAGCCGGACTGGCTGCCTGGTCTCCTTCCCGGTCTATCAGTTGCTGGTGTCTGATGTCCGTATGCAGAGAGGAAGCGGCATTGGCAAGTAACATCCCCATTTCCAGTGGAGCGAATGTCTTACCTTCCAGCAAGTATTCGGCGGCCACATATCCCAATTTGCAAAGGTCATCCATTTTATAGAATTTCAGGTTGTTTCCGCCTGTTTTTTTATAGGTATCACGTATAAATGTGCCGAAATCCGGTTCTTCGGAATGAAAAATAAGTTCGTTGTTTATGAAGACAGAACTGTTTTCAATACGAACCTCCCGTGTACATCGGATTTCGGGCAAGGTGTTGTCCTCATCTTTGAACGGAGTATATTCCGGTAAAGATAAGACAATGGCTGCGTTGCATCCGCCGAATCCCGAAGCGGTTTTTACGCAATGTTTCATCGGGATGCTCCGGTGGGTGGCATAGACCGGTATCGGCATAGGAACTCCCGGCGTTTCGTAACCCGGAGTGCCGAACAGGATGCCTTGTTTCAGTTCGTGCATACAGACAATGCTTTCAATGATTCCCGATGCTCCCAAGGTATGGCCGAAATAGGGCTTCAAACTATGGACGGGCACTTGTTCCAGATGAGCCAGTGTGAGGGCTTTGGATTCCATTTCGTCATTGTATACGGTAGCAGTGCCGTGAGCATTCACAAAACTGATATCCTGAGGGGCTGTCCCTGCTTCCTGCATGGCTTGGCGGATGGCGAAATAGAGTCCGTCTCCCGTGCGGGAAGGACCGGAGATGTGGTTGGCATCGTTACTGACGGCTCCTCCCGAAAGGATAACATGTTCTTCTGTTCCTTCTGAACTGAGCAATACGGCTCCGCAGGCCTCTCCCAAGTTCAATCCGTCACGGCTGTCATACGGACGGCATGGGCGGGAGCTGAGAGACCGGAAAGACCCGAAACCGCTGGTGATGAAATGAGAGAGAAGGTCACCTCCCGCTACGATTACCCGGCGGTAGATACCGTTCTCTATCATGCGTTTTCCTGCTATGAGGGCTGACACTCCTGAAATGCAGGCATTGGAAATGACATGCACCCGTTCCTCGGCATGGAAATAACCGGCAATGTTTTCTGCCATTTTCCAAAGAAAGACCGCTTCATCGGGATGTTCCGTATGACGGGCCAGTAAATCGATGTTCCCTTTGGTGGTGGAGAGGATGAGTCCGCAGGTTTTGTCTTCCAAAGTTTGTCCGGACTGACGGATGAGTTCGTTGATAGTCAGTATGAACAGTTGTTCCATCCGGGGATAGCCACTTACTCCTATGGCTTCCGCCTGTTGTTGCAATCTCTCTTGCGAGAGAGTGGCTGCCAATAGGGGAGTGTCCGCAATCCGTTTGTCCGTCTGCAGGGTGATACCGCTGTGATAGCTCCGGATGGCTTCCAGATTTTCCTGTGTGCCGAAACCCAGCGCGCTGATCAGGGTATCATGGGTGATATAGGTAGTCAGATGATGTTCCATTTCTTTTTCCACTCTATGTAAAAGGCAGGATTAACCAGTTCCAGTTCTCTATTTGTATTCAGGAATACCTGTGTAGTGGTTCCTGTTGCCACAATGTTTTGGTCCGATGCCCGGTAGATGGTGTATTCAAAAAGAATTTTGGCGGCATCACTGTGGATAAACCGTGTCTCGACAATCGCTTCCTCGCCAAAAGACAGCGGTTGTTTGAACTGGCAGGTCAGGTCTACGATAGGAACTACATATCCTTCCCGGTAGATGCTCATATAGTCCAGACCGTATCGCTTTCCGAAAGCTTCGCGTCCGTCTTCGAAATAACGCACATATTCTCCATGCCATACTATCTGCATGGAATCTATCTCACTGAAGCGGACTTTGATGGTGGTCCGGTCCGTCAGTGCCGCCTGATGTGGACTTGTTTTTCGTTTCATTCTTTCTTCAGATATATTTTCATCCGGCATTCGGCCAGCAATTCATCGTTTTCTTTTACCTCGGCGGTAATCAGGGTGATATCAAATACTTCCTGAACGATGGTTATACCGGTATATAGTTCTGCTCCGGCAGAAGGAAGACGGAATAGTTTCATCTTTTCTACCGAACCGATAAAACCTAATGGTACAGGTTCTTTCCGCAGCATATAGATATAACCTACACGTGCCGCCGCCGACTGGGCGATGTGCTCTATGATTCCCGTTTCCTGTAATACACCGTCCCGGCAGAACAGGTTGTCGGTAGTGACGGTCAGCCCTGACCAGGATGTATCTTCTTCTATCCCATAGAAGCGGTCTATCATTACCATGGGCGGGCGTTGGGGAATCAGCCGGAACAGCTCTTCTCCCTGACAGATGATTTCTTTGCTGCTCATTTCAGTCTGCATTGCAGGATACTGTGTCCCAGTCCTATGTTATCTTGAATTTCTTCCACTTCCAATCCGGCATTTTCAATGCAGCGGATCAGGTCATCCGAATGGAACATCTTACTGTTGCCGTTGGCCATTGCTGTAAAGTAGAGGCTGATTTGTGTCAGGCAATAAGATGCTGTTTCATACCGTTGGCGATCCCATAATGTTTCCATAATATAGACTTTGCTGTCTTTGCCGATGGATTGTGCCACACGGGTCAGGATGCTGATGACTTCTTCTTCCGAGAAGCAGTCCAGAAACTGGCTCATCCATACAGCGTCAAAACCCGTGGGAAAGGGCACGTCCCGATCCAGCAGATTGGCGCCGTGACCGTGTATGCGTTCACTACCGGACAAACCGGCCGTTTGCTTTCTCATCATTTCCAGTTGTTGAGGCAGGTCCACGATGGTTACTTCCACTTCCTTATTATATTGTACGCATTGTGTGGCCCATCTGCCGGTATTCCCGCCAATATCGAGCAAGCGTTTCGGGTGATGGCTGAACACGATTTCCAACGCTTTGCCGAATGACTGGTCCGAATAGAAATGATCAAAGCCGAACCAGCTTTTCTGTACCTGTTCCGGCAATTGGGACAGACCTTCGTAAATGGTAGGCCATTCTCCGAATACTTTCAATCCTTCCGGACGCCCGTTTAAAAGAGCTTCTTCCAAATGGAACAAGCCTTGATAGTTCACATCGTGATTGAATTCCATATTGACACGAGCCATTTTATCGTTCAGCAGAAACCAGCCTGCCTTGGCCAGTACATAACGGTCTTCTTCCAACAGGATGGTTCCGATGGTCAGCGATGCTTCCAGTAATACTTGTGCCGCATAGCGTGTCAGTCCGGTCTGCCCGCTGATTTCTTGCAGCGTATATCCTTCCCGTTTGCCGGACAATAATTGGAAAATTCCGAATTTCAACATCAGGCGCGATACTTGGAATACCACAGGACCGAAAGCTATCTCTTGTGCCAGTCTTTGCGCTTCGGCAGCCGTACATTGTTCTTTTGTATATCTTTTATGCATCATACCAGATTTATTTTTATGTCCAGAACGGGTAGTAATTGAACCATTGTTCCGGATACTGCCGGACAATCTTTTCCAGCGTTTGTGTATATTGCTCCAATAATGCCTGTTCGGCCCGTTTCTCTTTCGTCCGTACTACTGTCTCGGCTATAAAGAAATGGAAACGATACGTTCTTTGGGCTTCACGCATGGCAAAATAGAATACGACGGGTACTTTTAACTTCGAAGCCAGCAGGAAAGGGCCCATCGGAAATTTGGCTTCTTTTCCCATGAAAGAAGTCGTGAGTAATTTCTCTTTATTCAGATAGCGGTCTCCCTGAAAGCAGACATACTCCCGGCGGTCCAGCGCTTCCGTGATGCGGAATACATGTGTCAGGCTGTCTTCATTCACCGGAATTATTTTGTAGTCTCGCGTAGAGGCGTTCTTTTCCAAAATCTCCTTTATCCGTTCGTGTTCGGCGTCAAACATGACGATATTGATCTTTTTGCCATATTCATCGAAGAAAGGAGCGCCTATTTCCCAGTTGCCCACATGGGCGCCAATCATAATTACTCCGGTGTTTCCGTTTAGTACGTCTAAAAATGCCTGATAGTTCTCAAACTTGAAATGATACTTGCCGGTCATTCCGTTGCCGATGGCCACTTTGTCAATCAATATTTGTCCCAGCCGGTAATAGTTTTTCAGGAGCAGTGCGACGGATTTCAGCCGTCCGTATTTCAGCCTGTTCCGTGCGTAACTCCAAGTATTGCCCGTTGCTTTCGGTGCGAAAGGTATGAAGTAGAGGACGACCAATGCCAGGAAGCCGTAGGCCGCAGTTATCCCCAGACAGCGGATCATGTAGATAAAGAACATGTATCCGAATATGCCTCCTCTTGTCTTACCTTTCCATGTTTCGGACATCAGTCTTCTTTTTGCATATGTGAAATTACCAGATTATAGAAATCTTGGAAGGTTTTGATACCGGCAAAATCTTTGGCTGTAACGGTGAAACCGAAATTCTTGTCAATCAGTACTACCATATCCACCAGGTCAAGGCTATCCAATTCCAAGGTTTGCATCAAAGGTGCGTCCGGTTGGATCTGTTCTACAT
>ERZ1504852.470-NODE-470-length-8729-cov-5.038852_pt1 | contig 8729 bp, 8 predicted proteins | sample MGYA00572093_ERZ1504852 | MGnify/ENA primary metagenome ERZ1504852 (study PRJEB39906, sample SAMEA3182064) | gut metagenome | biome: human; feature: gut; material: Stool; isolation source: human stools | place: Canada | collected 2013-01-28 ... | reverse complement strand
GGGCTCGGAGATGTGTATAAGAGACAGGTGCAGCAGGACCTCCGGCTGCGCCGGGACAGGGATCTTATCTGCGTTCACGTCACTCAAAAGCCGAAGAGCATAGAGCGGTCAATGTCAGCCAGACTGTGAGCGCCGCACATGGCCATGGTGTCCGCAAGCTCTGCCTGAAGCTTGTCCACATAGGCCTGCACGCCCTCCTGACCGCCGCCATAGACCATGGTGACGAAAGGACGGGCGATGAGCACCGCGTCGGCACCCAGAGCCAGAGCCTTGAACACGTCCATGCCGGAGCGGATGCCGCCGTCCACAAAGACCTTCATCTTGCCGCCCACGGCGTCTACGATGGCGGGCAAAACCTCGGCGGTGGCGGGGCATTGATCCAACACACGACCGCCGTGGTTGGAAACGACAATGCCGGCGGCTCCGGCTTCCAGTGCCTTTTCCGCACCCTTTACCGTCATGATGCCCTTGAGGATAAAGGGCTTGCCGGCCATGGCGGCGATCTCCTTCAGCTGGTCCACGGTTTTACTGCCGGCGGGGGGATTCAGTCCCCTTAGGAAGGGCAGGCCGGCAGCGTCGATATCCATGGCGATGGCGCAGGGATCAGCGGCCTTTACCAGGTCCATCTTCTGCCGGACGGTTTCCAGATTCCAGGGCTTCACAGTAGGAACACCGCAGCCGCCGTTGGCCCTCAGTGCCTCGGCTGTGGCTTCCATAACAGCGGGGTTGGTGCCGTCACCGGTGAAGGCGATAATACCAGCATTGGCGCAACCCTCTACCAGAACATTATTGTAGCTCAGGTCATCGTGCTTATCGCTGTAGTGCAGCGTCACGGCGCCCACAGGGCCTGCCATCACAGGGATCGCCAGCTTGTGGCCGAAGAAATCATAAGAGGTGTCCACATCACCGTTTTCGCAGATGGTGTCCATATTGACGCACAGCTCCTGCCATTTCTGGTAGTTGCGGATGGCGCCGGTGCCCAGACCCTTGGCGCCGGGACCGGGGACCGTGTTTTTGCAGGCGAGGCCGTTGCACACAGGGCAGGCGTGGCATTTGCCCATGCAGGTCCGGGCCTGCTCCAAAACTTCCTGATAAGTCATTGCAGTTTCCTCCTGAATCGTATAGCTTTGTCAAAATCCCGTTAAAGATCAAACATATTCCCGATTGGCCCCATTTTACAGCAGGCGGCAGAAAAATACAAGTCGGTAAAATGTTGAGAGCGGCGGAACTTTTTGGCGGGAATTTCGTCTATATAAGTAGAAGAGCGGCATGACCGCTGAAAAGGAGGAAGCGCTATGAAAAGAAGGTTATTTGTCTGTTTTCTTGCACTGACCATGCTCCTGAGCCTGACTGCCTGCGGAGCCGCCAGCAAAACTGCGGCTTCCAGCGCCAACAGCCGCCCTGCGGATACCGTCTCCGCGACAGAGGAGAAGGGATATTTCGACGCTGAGACCAACGGCGGTTATGACGACGAGGGCCGGGACAGCGGAGGAAGTGTTCTGGAAAACCAGAAGATCATCTACACCGGAGACATCAATCTGGAGACCACGGCGTTTGACGAGACCGTTAAGGCAGTGGCAGCACTGGCGGAGGTCAAGGGCGGCTATCTGGAGAGCAGCACCGTAGGCGGCGGGAGCCGGGGCTACCGATGGGCGGACTATACCGTCCGGGTGCCCTCCGCCCAGTTTCAGGGCTTTCTGGATCAGGCCGGGGAGCTTGCCCATGTGACGTGGCGGAACACCAATTTGGAAAACATCACAGAGACCTATTATGACACGGCGGGCCGCCTGAAGACCCAGCAGATCAAGCTGGAGCGGCTGCAAAAGCTGCTGTCCCAGGCGGAAAACATGGAGGACATCATCACCATTGAGTCCGCCATTTCCGAAACAGAGTGGAATATCGAGGACCTTTCCGGCACCCTGCGGCACTATGACGCGCTGGTGGACTTCGCCACCATCAATGTCCATGTGTCGGAGGTCTATAAGTATTCCGACACGGAGGAACTGCCGGAGAATTTCGGAGATCGCCTGAGCAGTGCTTTGAGCCGGGGCTGGCATTCCTTTGTGAACGGCATGGAGGACTTCGCCGTGGCGCTGGCGTATAGCTGGATGTGGCTGATCCTGTGGGCGGTCATCATCGTGGCGGCGGTGGTCATCCTGCGGAAGATCCGGCGGCGGAGCGGAATGAAAAAACCGCTGTTCAAGAAGAAAAACGATGTAAAACCGGATGACAAGTCCGGTGATACCTGATAGACTAAAGGCAGCGGGAGACCGCTGCCTGAGACTGTCGATAAAGTAGTAAATTCTCCGCGACGGTAAGGTAGGGCAGCCGTTAGCGGCTATGCCGCCCTACGGATGCCGCATACCCCTTGCGGGTAAAGGGTGTGCGCGGGAAACCCAAGAAGGGGAAACGGGCGAAGCGCCGCCAGCGGCGGATAAAGCGAGCCTGTTTCGAGGAAGGCCCCCGGTTTTCGGGGGCAAAGCACACGGAAACCGGCTGGGCCGACGGTGTATTCCTGCACCATGCGGGGAGAAAAGACTTTTTCGACACGCTGAGGCAGCGGGAGACCGCTGCCTTTTCTGATATTTTAGGAGGGATCGTTATGAAGCTGACCTGGCTGGGACACGCCTGTTTTCTTTTGGAGGAGGACGGCTATCGCATTGTACTGGACCCGTATACCGGCGTGGCGGGGTATCCGCCTTTGCACATACAGGCTCACGCCGTTTTTTGCAGCCACGGCCATTTTGACCATCACGCCACAGACTGTGTGGAGCTGCTGCCAGAGCGGGAAAGCCCGTTTACGGTCCGGGAGGTAGAGACCTTTCATGATGACCGGGGCGGCGCGCTGCGGGGGACCAACACGGTCCGGATTTTTACAGCCGGCGGCCTGTCTGTGGCCCATCTGGGCGATCTGGGGCACCAGCTGACGGTGGAGCAGGCAGCGGCCATCGGCCCGGTGGACGCCGTGCTGGTGCCAGTAGGGGGCGTTTACACAGTGGATGCCGCCGGAGCAAAGGCAGTGTGCGATGCGCTGCATCCTCGCTGCGTGGTGCCCATGCACTACCACCACGCGCCCTACGGCCTGACGGAGGTGGACAGCGTGGAGCCGTTTCTGGAGCTGTGGCCCGCGGAGGAGGTCCACCATCTGCAAGGGGCGGCGTTTGAGCTGACCGAGCAGACTGCCGGGGTCATGGTTCCTTCGTTTTGAAGAATAGCTCTTGACAAAACCATGAATACTATGTAATATAGTTTTGAAAACTATATTACACGGCAATGAGGTGATCGTATGGTACAGAACAGACAGGTGACCCTGTTAGGGGATTCCATCTTGAAGGGGATCCAGGTTGATCTGGGTGACCGGCGCTACCGTACTCATAATGAGATCAATGTGGAGGCACTGGAATCGGAATTTCAGCTTTCCATTCATAATGACGCGCACTTTGGAGCCACGGTCCGCAAGGGCAGCCGCTTGCTGGACCGGATGCTGGCCCGGAAGCTGCCCTGCGACATGATGGTGATGGACTTCGGCGGCAATGACTGCGACTTCCGTTGGAAGGAGATCGCGGAGGACCCCACGGGGGACCATCAGCCCAACGTGCCGCTGCCAGAGTTTGTGGAGCTGTACCGGGAGATGATCCGGCGGGCACGGAGCCACGGTATCCGGCCCATCCTTACCAACCTGCCGCCGCTGGACAGCGAGCGTTTTTTCAACTGGTGGTGCGGAGATCTGGACAAAGAGGCTGTGATGCGCTGGCTGGGAGACGTGGGCAACATCTACGTCTGGCAGGAGCGGTATTCCCGTGCGGTGGAACGTCTGGCCCGGGAGGAAAATGTGCCGCTGGTGGATGTCCGAGGAGCCTTTTTGGACTACGGCCATCTGGAGCAGACTCTCTGCGCCGATGGTACCCACCCCAACACCGTCGGTCAGGGCTTGATCACAAAGGCGTTTCAGGATTTTGGCCGTGGACTGCGGCTGGCCGGTCAGACTGTCTGACAAATGAACAAAAATACGGGCCGGTTTTGAAAACCGACCCGTATTTTTTATAGCTTTTTGAAGATGTGGATGCGGAAGGACGCCTGACAGTCCAGATTTTCCAACGCTTCCATCCGCTCTACGCCCGCCTTGGGGGTTTTCCAGCAGTAGGGCGTCATACGGAAGAGGGATTGGATATCCGCCTGATTTGCCAGATGGAGGGTGAAATCCACCGGAACGATGGCCTCATAGGTGAAGCCCTCGTAGGGAGTCTCTTTTTCCTCGTTGGGGTAGGGCGCATCGTAGAGGACCCGCTTCAGCTCCCACAGATGGTCGGCGCCGGGTACCACATAGAGAAAATGGCCTCCGGGCTTCAGGACCCGGCGGAATTCGTCAATGGCCAAGGGGGAGAAGCAGTCCAGCAGCAGGTCTGCTGTTTCATCCGCAAAGGGAAGATGATAGCAGGAGGCCACCGCGAACTCCACCTGCTTTTCCCGTTTGGCGGCCAGCCGGAGGATAGATTTGGAGATGTCGATACCGGCTATAGCGGGCGTTTTCCCGGCGGCAGTCAGGGCTGCCCGGATGCCGGCAGTGTAGTACCCCTCTCCGCAGCCGGCATCCAAAATCACCGGATGCTCGCCCGCAAGCGGCAAAATCCGGCTACAAAGCGTATTTAAGAGCGGCATATAATACTCTTTGGATAGGAAATCCCGACGGGCTGCCGACATAGCCTTGTCATCGCCGGGATCGGCGGAGTGCTTCTGATTGGGGGGCAGCAGATAGGTGTAGCCCTCCTTGGCGATGTCATAGCTGTGTCGGTCAGCGCAGCGGTAGACCCGTTCCTCCCGGTCCAGCGGACCGCCGCAGACAGGACAGCGGAACAGAGATTTCATACGATCCCTCCTATGCGTTCAGATCTTGGGTCACGTCATGGATCCACTTGCCGCTGCGGATCCGGTGCAGGCCGAAGGGAACCTTCAAAGCGGATTCCGTGGCCATGATGAAGCAGAAGATGGCGATGGGAGCGTGGAGTACCAGCCCCAGCAGCACCAGCAGCGGCAGGGTGAAGCACCACAGGGGGAGAACGTCGATCAGCATGGCAATCCGCACATCGCCGCCTCCCCGGAGAACGCCCACGATGCCGGTGGTGGCAAAGGCGTGGAGCGGGGCAGAGATGGAGTAGCAGATCATCATGGTCACGCAGAGAGACGCTGAGGCGGCGGTCATGGAGAACAGAGGCAGCACGTGGGGCTTCAGCACGAGCCAGAACAGCAGCTGCTCCGCTATTGCGACACCAAAGCCGGTGCAAAAGGCCACAAAGGTCAGGGCCTGACCAATGGGATAGGCGTTTTTGCCGCCCATGCCCACCTCCTTGCCGACGATCACGGCGGCCGCCGCTGCCACGCCGAAGATGGCTACCGTCACCATCTTGTCGATGTTGCCCGCCACGGTGTAGGCGGAGATCAGGTCTGTGCTGCCCGCCATGTGGCCCATGATGACGGTGTAGAGTGAGGTGCCGGTACCCCAGAGAGTCTCGTTCAGCAGCACCGGCGTGGAGAACTTCACAAAGCTGCGGAAGGTGGCCTTGCCGGGCCGGAGAATACAGGCGGGCAACAGAGGCATCTGCTTGCAGTGCAGGGCGTAGACGAGGGAAATGACAAATTCCACCACACGGGAGGAGAAGGTGGCGATGGCGGCGCCGGTGATCCCCAGTGCGGGCAGACCCAGCTTGCCGAAGATCAGGATGTAGTTGCCTACGGTGTTGCAGACGGTGGAAATGGCGAATACCGTCATGCCGAAGCGGGGATTCTCAATGCTCTGCTGCATACCGATGTAGATGGAGGAGAGGGAGTTGAGAATATAGGAGAAGCCCACGATGCGGATGTAGGAGGTGCCCAACTCCACCAGACGGGCATTGTCGGTAATGAGCATCAGCACCTGTCGGGGGAACAGACCCATGGTCAGAGCGCAGAGGGTGGAAATGCCTCCTGCCACAAAGAAGCCGATGCCCATGACCCGGTTGATGGATTCCCGATCTCCCCGACCCCAGAACTGGCTGATGAGCACGCGGGAGCCGCTTTGCAGACCGAAAACGATGAGCTGGATGATATAGATGGGTACATTGGCCACGGTGACGGCGGACATCTGCTCCTGACCGACCAGACCCACCATGAAGGTGTCCATGAAGCCAAGAGAGGTGGTGATGAGGTTCTGAAGGACCACTGGCAGAGCCAGTGTAAAGACCCGGCGGTAGAAGCCGGGCTCCCGGCGAAGATAGCTGAAATTCATAAAATGAAATTCCCTATTCAGAATAATAAATGGAATCCATGTTTTGTCAGGGCGTGTACCTGACAAAACATACTTTGCGGTTCACAAGTGTGCGAGCGTAGCGAGCTCTCCAGAGGGGCGTCTCTTGCAGCTTTGCGGCAATTCACCTTCTGCATAGCAGTGAACCGTGTGGGGAATTCTCAAGGGGGAGTCTGCTCCCCCTTGATATTTTATAGCTTTATAGCATGGGCATCCGGTGATCGTGATGATTCCGGAGGGCCTCCGCACAGGCGTCGATCTCGGCGAAGGTGGTCTCGGGGCCGAAGCTCAGCCGGATGACACCGGCAGCCACCCGCTTAGGCAGGCCCAGAGCCGACACGACCTGACTGGACTTTCCGTGATGACAGGCGGAGCCGGCGGAGACGCAGATGCCCTGACTGCCCAGATCGTTCACCACGTTCTGACTGGGCCAGCCCGCCATGGAAACGGACAGGACATGGGGGGCCTTGCCGCTACCGATGATCTGGAGGTCCGGAATGGCCGTCAGCTTTTCCACGGCGTAGGCCTTGACCTCTGCCATGTGATGCAGTTTGTCCTCCAAATGGTCCCAACGCAGCTCCACCGCTTTGGCGAAACCCGCGATCTGGGCGGTGGCCTCCGTGCCGGAGCGCAGGCCCATTTCCTGACCGCCGCCGGGCAGCAGGGGCCGGGGATTCCGCACCCGGGGGCCGATATAAAGAGCGCCGATGCCCTTGGGGGCGCCGACCTTGTGACCGGAGATGGCGATGAAGTCCGCTCCCAGAGCTTTGGCAGAGAAGGGGACTTTCAAAAAGCCTTGGACCGCGTCGGTGTGGAGCAGGGTTTTTTCGTTGACGGCCTTCAAACCCTTGGCGATGTCTGCAATGGGATAGATGCTGCCCAGCTCGTTGTTCACCATCATCACGGACACCAGCGCCGTGTCCGGCCGCACCGCCGACAGAACGGCTTCGGCGGAAATGTCGCCGTTTTGATCCGGCAGGATGGTCGTGACCTCCCAGCCCTCCTGCTCCAGCTGCTGGCAGCAGTTGAGGACGGCGTGGTGCTCCACGGCGGTGGTGACGATGTGGCGGCCCACATGGCGGTTCTGCCAGCAGGCGGCCCGGATGGCCCAGTTGTCACCCTCGGTGCCGCAGGAGGTAAAGAAAAGCTGGTTTGCTTCGCAGCCTACGGCTTTGGCAATCACAGCCCGCCAATCCTCCACGCTGCGGCGCATTTCCTGTCCGAAGGGATATTGTGCGTTGGGGTTGGCGTACTGTTCTGTCAGCACGGTGTACATGGCGTCCGCCACAGCCTTGGGGACCGGCGTGGTGGCGGCGTGGTCCAGATAGATCATAAAAAATCCTCCTCTTGCCCTATTCCGAAAATAAACGTATAATGGGAGGGAAATCACGGGAATCCCCCCGGAAATCTCTTTCAATAGCGTAATTATTCATTATATAAGAACGATTCTGAAAACGCAAGGAGAACCTATGAAAGTTGCCATTTACACCCTTGGCTGCAAGGTGAATCAATATGAGACGCAGGCTATGGAGCAGACCCTCCGGGCAAAAGGACATCAGGTGGTGGAATTTTCCGACGAGGCCGACGCCTATGTGGTGAATACCTGCTCTGTCACCGCCGTCAGCGACCAGAAGTCCCGGCAGGTGATCCACCGGGTACAGAAGCTGCACCCGGCGGCGGTGGTGGCGGTGTGCGGCTGCTATCCCCAGACCCATCCGGAGGATGTGCGGAAGCTGGGGGTGGATCTCATCGCCGGTACCGGTGACCGGGAGGGGTTCGTTTCCTTGCTTGAGGAGGCTGCCGCCGGAAAGAAAAATCTGGAGGCCATTGACAAGTCCTTTGAGCGGCGGGTGTTTGAGGTGCTGCCTGCCGGTGGCATGGAAGGCCGCACCCGCGCCATGCTGAAAATCGAGGACGGCTGCGTGAACTTCTGCACCTACTGTATCATCCCCTATGCCCGGGGACCAGTGCGCTCCCTTTCGCTGGAACAGGCGGTGGGGCAGACGCGGCAGCTGGCAGCAGAGGGTTACCGGGAGATCGTGCTGACAGGCATCGAGATCTCCTCCTGGGGCCATGACTTCAAAAACGGCCAAAGCCTTATCGACCTGCTGGAGGCCCTGTCCGCCGCGGCGCCGGAGGTGCGCCTGCGGCTGGGCAGTCTGGAGCCCCGCACTGTGACGGAGGACTTCTGCCGCCGGGCGGCGGCGCTGCCGAACTTGTGCCCCCAGTTCCACCTGTCTATGCAGAGCGGGTGCGATGCCACCTTGAAGCGGATGAACCGGAAGTACGATACCGCCCGGTATCTGGAATCCGTGGAACTGCTGAACCGCTGGTTTGACCGCCCCGCCGTTACCACGGACCTCATCACCGGCTTCCCGGAGGAAACAGAGGAGGAGTTCTGTCTCTTATACACATCTCCGAGCCCACGAGACTAAGGCGAATCTCGTAT
>ERZ1504852.457-NODE-457-length-8977-cov-2.723829_pt1 | contig 8977 bp, 8 predicted proteins | sample MGYA00572093_ERZ1504852 | MGnify/ENA primary metagenome ERZ1504852 (study PRJEB39906, sample SAMEA3182064) | gut metagenome | biome: human; feature: gut; material: Stool; isolation source: human stools | place: Canada | collected 2013-01-28 ... | reverse complement strand
TTTCCCTGGCAGGGTCGTCCAGGCTGCACAGGTTTTCCAGGGCGCCAAGAACGCCGTACATATTCACATATGCCATGGCTTTTGGTTCTTTCATATTGGTTCGCTCCCTTCGGGGCAGGTTCCGGATTGTGCCCCCAATCGGCGGTGATAACCGCTATTTTTTTATTATAGCACATGTTGTCCGTTCTGAAAAGAAAAACGTTTTTTGTGGGTCCAGCACTGCGTATCCTTTTTTCCGTGGAGCACCGGGTATACGTAGGGAGCGGTCTTGACCGCTCCGCTTGCGCCGCCTTTCGTCTCCTGATTGGGTGTTGCTCATACAAAACAGACAGCAGCGTTCCGGCAAGACGAGAAGCCGGAGACGCTGCTGGATTGCGAGAATCAGAGGAAAAACTGTACCACCAGGAGCAGGACAATGCCGGGCAGGCCCAGAAAGCCCACAATGGCGGCGGTGATGAAGTTCAGCTCAAAGACAATGCCGGTGAAGCCGGACAGCAGGTTCAGCAGGAACAGGCAGACGAATCCGCAGCCCGTGTTGAGCAGCAGCTTGAAGATCAGCTTCATGGGGGTCAGAAGTATCTTGATGAATAAAAAAATGAACAGAACCGGGACCGCCAGCGCAAGGATTTCGTGCATCGAACCCCTCCTTTTCAAAAAGTGTGGTATGATTTCGGCCTGGGGGGACATAATAGGCTTGGACAGAAGATGAACAGAGACGAGACCGCCGATGAAAAGCGAAGCGCAACGCATTCAAAGCCGGACTCCCCAGAGGTACATCGACTGTCAAGTGTATCCCACAGCAATTGCATGCGGTAGATGCGAACCGGCAGCCATGGAGCCGGAGGCGGGCGAGCATTCGCCCGCCAGTACATCAAGCGGAATGCTATGTATTCTACTACGAATTCCCGGCGAAATCAATCCAAAAAATGTGCCCCGGCCAATCCCGTCTATTTTACGATGGGATTGGCTGGGGCGCTTTTTTAGGGTTGCTTCTGGACCTGTCCATCACCGGGAACCCAGTATTCCCTGGTGGAGAGATCGTACACCCGGGTGCAGATCCGGCTGGCCAGGGCGCGGTTGTGGGTGACGGCGATGAGACCCATGCCGCGGGCTGCGGCCTCTTCCAGAATTTTGTTCCAGATTTGAGCCTGGGTGATCACATCCAGCATGGTGCTGATTTCGTCACAGATCAGAAAATCCGCCCCGCTCATGAGGGCGCGGGCCACGCAAAAGCGCTGAAGCTCCCCGCCGGACAGCTCCCGGGGGAACCGGTCCAGCCAGGCGAGTTCGATGCCAAAAGAGGCCAGGACGTCCGGCCGGAGCGTCCCGCTCTCCTCCAGGACCTGCTTCAGCCGCCACCGGGGATTGATGGCCTTCTCCGGATGCTGGCAAATCAGCTGGACGGGGCAGATCCCCCTTTGGGGGAGGGGGCTTGCCGTCCAGGAGGTTTTGCCCCGCCTGGGGCGTCAGGTAACCGGCCAGGAGCCGGGCCAGGGTGCTTTTGCCGTAGCCGCTGGGGGCGAAGAGTCCCAAGCGCTCTCCACTGTCCACCACGAGGCTCAAGTCCTCCAGGATCCAGGGGCTTTTCCCGCTGTATCGGAAGGACACATGGTTTGCTTCAAGTCGCATGGTAGCACCTCACTTCTCCGCCCCGCACCGTCTCCATGGGCGGGACCGCTTGTTCACATTCCGCCGTCCGGTGGGGACAGCGGGGGGCGAAAAGACAGCCCTGGGGGAGGCTTCCCGCATAGGGCTGAAAGCCCGGAATGGGCTGGAACCCATGCTGGGGCAGGGCGCGCCAAAGCGCCTGACTGTAAGGATGGCGCAGGGCCTCCGGCCCACGGCGAAAGTCCGCTGCCGGGGCGGTCTCCACGGTGGTTCCTGCGTAGAAAACGGCAATCCGGTCGGCGATGTGGAAGGCCAGGTCAATGTCGTGGGTGATGAGCACCACCCCTTTGCCGGCGTCCGCCATGGCCCGGAACATGGACAGGGCCTCTTCCGCCTGCTCCAGGCTCATGCCCGGGGTCGGTTCGTCGGCAATGATCAGCCGGGCCTCGGAGAGCAGGGCGGTGGACACCAGAACCCGCCGGGCCATGCCACCGGAGAGCTGGAAGGGGTAGAGGCGCTCTGTCTGCTCCGGAAGACCCAACTGGCGGAAGAGCGCCCGGCGCGCTTCCGTGGGCCGAGGCTTCCGGTGGCCGTCTGCCTGGGCGCCCACCTTCATCAGGGGGTCCAGGAAGGCGACGGATTGGGGTACCAGGGCGATTTCAGTTCCCCGGAGCCGGGCCTGCCGCTCCGGGGTCAGGGGTTCTCCGTCAAATTGCAAGGCGCCGGATACGGTGGCGTTGCCCGGCAAAATGCCCAAAATGGCGGAGGCCAGTAGGCTCTTCCCGGAGCCGGAGGAGCCTGCCACTGCCAGGATCTCCCCAGGCAGGACCCGAAGACTCAGACTGGAGATCACCGGAAGCTGCCGCTGCTCCAGCCCGCTGCCGTACATCCGGAAGGAAACGGACAGGTCGGATACCTCCAAAAGGGGCGTTTGTGTGTGTTCCATGGCAGGTTCCTCCTATTCTTGGGCGCTGTAGGGGTCCAGAATGGCCCGCAAGGTCTCTCCCAGACGGTCAATGAGCAGCACCGTGGCCACCAGCAGCAGTCCCGGGAACACCGCCGGCCACCACATACCGGCGGACAGATACTTCATGCTTTCGGCCAGAATGATGCCAATGGCCGGCTGCTCCGGGGGCAGTCCATAGCCCAGGAAGGAAATGGAGGCCTCGTGCAAAATGGCGTGAGGGAGCATAAGAATAAGACCCACCAGAAATTGTGGGATCAGATGGGGCAGCAGGTGGTGCAGAAGGATCCAGCCGCTGGACTTCCCCAGCCGTCGGGAGACGGCTACGTACTGCTGGCTTCGAAGCTGGAGCACCTCCCCCCGGATGAGCCGGGCCAGGCTGGTCCAGTGGGTGGCGGCTACGCCGATGAGCAGCCCCTTCAATCCCCGGCCGCAGGCGAAGGAGATGAGAATCACCAATACGGTGTGGGGCACCCCCATCACCAGGTCGATGAGCCAGGTGATGAAGCCGTCCACAGCCCGGGAGCCTGTGGCCGCGGCAATGCCAATGAGCACCGCCGCAATGGCGCTGATGAGAGAGGCAACGATTCCAATGGTGAGGCTGGTGGACAGGCCCTTCAGGGTCCGCAGAAGGAGGTCCCGTCCCAGATGGTCGGTGCCGAAGGGATGACTCCAGGAGGGGGGCTCCTTGACCCGGGTAAAATCTGCCGCCACAGCGCTGTCGGGAATCAGACGGCCAGCCAGGAAGGCGGCCAGAAGCACCAGGAGCATGAGCCCCGTGAAGAGGACCAGCCGGGTCCGCCGGTTGCAGCGCAGGCTCATGGCGTCACCTCCCGGATTTGAGGATCCACCACGCCATACAGCAGGTTGGCAATCAGGTTGCCCGCGCAGACAAACAGGGTGGAAAAGAGGGTGATGCCCAACAGCAGCGGCACGTCGGAGTTGAGCCCGGCTGCCGCCACGGCGGAGCCCAGGCCGGGGTAGGAGAACACGGTCTCAGCCAGCACGGAGCCGCCGAAGAGCTCAGCGAAGGAGGCAAACTGGAGGGTGAGGGCAGGCAGCGCAATGTTCCGCAGCCCATGCCTTCGCAAGATGGTTCCGGCGCGCTCTCCTCTGGCCCGGGCAAAGAGGACATATTCGCTCTCCAGCACGTCCACCAGCTTCTGCCGGGTGTGCAGAGCGATGTTTGCAAAGGACATGAGGCTCAGGGTGAGGGCGGGGAGCACCAGGTGGTGCAGCCGCTGCCAGAGGGTAACCTCCCGGTTGAGGACGCCAATGGGGGAGGAAAAGCCCAGGGGAAACCATCCCAACCCCACGGAAAATACCAACAAAAACACCAAACCCAGCCAGAAGGTGGGGACGCTGCTGAGGATGTAGCAGAGTTTTTTCAGAATCCGGTCTGGCAGCCGGTCCCGGGTCATGCCCATGGCGCAGCCCAGACCAAAGCCGATGAGGCCGGAGAATAGCCAGGCACAGAGCATCAGTGCCAGAGAGTTCACAAACCGCTCCCCAATGATCTCCAAAACAGGGCGGCGATATAGAAGAGACTGACCGAAGTCTCCCCGGACCAGGGCCTTCAACCAGGTGATGTACCGCTCCACCGGGGGGTCGCTCACGCCCCAGTATTCCTCCAGCTGCGCCCGCTGCTCTGCAGAGACGCCCCCGGCCCCCAGCACATACTGCTGCACCGGGTCCACGGGGGACAGGCTTACTAGAATAAAGGCAATGACGCTGACTGCCAACAGCAGCAGAAGCGTCTTGCAGCCATACCGCAAAAAAATCCGGCCAAATCGGCCAACCATACCGGTCATAGTCCACTTCCTTCTTTGTATGTAATCCGTTTTCCCAGGAGACCTGGGGCATGTCCGGTAAAATCGTAGTGTCTGCTACGGGCGGACACATAGGTCCGCCCCTACGATCGTATCGCAACGCGGTGCGTTGATAGATTCTTCGGTGTTTCCGTAAAATGCGACCATTTTCACCAGATATGGGGCAATAAAATAACAAAATGTGTCGAGCAATTTCTGCCCAGACTTCCCATCTGCCGTAGGGGCGGACCTATGTGTCCGCCCGGCAGAAACATTTTGCATGTTCCTCTCACGTTCGGCGAATTCGCAATTCCCCATGGAAAAGGATCTATGACTTTATGAATTAGAGCTGTTCCAAGTCCAGTCCCGGAGATTTTTGAGCAGGGGCATGGAAGCGCCGTGGGGATGGAGCTGCTGGGGGCCGATGTCCAGGCCGTCGCGGACATAGTACACATGCTGCACATTGACGATCCAGACCCAGGGGCACTGTCCTTTCATGGAGGTGCCGGTGGCGCCGTCCCATTGGGCCAGCTTCCAGTTTTGATAAGCCGTCTCCGTGTCCAGGGCCTCCATGGCGGCCTCCAGATAGCCGTCGGTCACTGAGGAAACATAGCCCTCGGGGTTGTAGTAGTCGTCCCGCAGAGCGTAGCTGCTGTGATACAGGCAATAGCTCTCATAGGGGTTGGCGGCGCCCCAGCCCATGAGTACGGCGTTGGAAAACATGCGCTTGGAGATGTCATCCCAGCTGGTGCCCTCCACGTGCATCTGGATGCCAATGGACCGGAGCTGCTCTGCCGTCGCCATGGCCACAGCCTGACGGACGGAGTCGCCGCTGCCATACAGGCAGGTGAACTCCGCTTTGAGCCCGTCCTTTTCCACGATGCCGTCTCCGTCGGTGTCGGCCCAGCCTCCGTCTGCCAGGAGCTTCTTGGCATATTCCACATCGGTTTCCAGAGCCACCTCCGGGTTGTTCCAGGGCATGCCGTCATTTTCGGAGTAGCAGGGAGAGCCGAAGCCGTTGAGGGCGGCGGCTGCCACCTGCTGCCGGTCGATGGCGTAGGCCATGGCCTGGCGGATTTCCAGGTTGCAGGTGACGTTGTTGCCAATGGGCTGGCCAGACTCTGTGGTTTTGCCGGTGTCCGGCTCCACCGGCAGGGTGAGGCCCCGGTTATCCACGGAAGTCACAGCTTTTACGGTATAGCCCGGCACCTGGGTGGTGGCCAAGGTGGCGGCGGTGAGGGCAATGTCCACTTGTCCCGCCCGCACGGCTGCCAGGGCGGCATCCTCATCCTGGAAGACGATGGTCACCTTCCGGATGGCAGGCGTCTTGCCGTAATAGTCGTCGTTGGCTTCCAGAATGAGCTGCTCCTGCTTGTTCCACTGGACGAATTGGTAGGGGCCGGACCCCACAGGATTGGTTCCATAGTCAGGACCATAGGCGTGTTCCGGCACGATGCCCACGGTGGCAACGGTGTTGAGGAAGGAAGAGGTGGGTTTGCTAAGGGTGAATACCACCGTGGTGCTGTCTACAGCCGTCGCCTCTTCCAGAAAGGTGAGGTCCAGGGAGGACTGGCTGGTCTTTGCGGTGCGGAAGGTAAAGGCCACGTCCTGGGCGGTCACCGGCTGGCCGTCGGTAAATTTGGCGTCGTCCCGGAGGGTGAAGGTCCAGGTGAGGCCGTCGCTGGACAGGGTGTAGCCCGTTGCCAGGTCGTTGACAAACTGCATGTCATAGTCATATTCCACCAGGGTGCTTTGGACCAGGGGGGTGGTGCCGTGGCCCCAGCCTTGGCAGGGGTCCAGAGTGTCTGGTTCGCTGGAGATGGAGATGACCACTTCATCTTGCCGGTTGCGTTCTGGCTCCTGGGTCTGCGTGGCGCAGCCGGCGAGCAGGGACGCGCCAGTGAGCAGGGCGAGGGTGAAAGAAAGAACAACTTTTTTCATGGGGTTTCCTCCTGTTTCGCTGTTTTTTACCTCCGCCAGTATATCGCACGGCCCTGCACCACGCAAGCCCCCCTGGGGGTTCTGATTGGACAAATACTTGAAATTCATATTGGACTTGCACGCAACCGGTCCCCGGTCCATGAATCCTCAGAGGCGGTGGTTACCGGTTCTGCATTCGGATTTGTTGCCCGGTGATGAGGGGATAGGACACCAGCCGGGTTCCATCCAGGTCCTCTCCGTGGAGGTCCACGGCGGAAATCTGGCTGTTTTCATAGGTGGTGTAGTAATAGATGCCCCGGTCTGTGTTGCAGCAGGAGGAGTAGACGGTGATCTCGTAGCTGTCCCCGCCCAGGCGCACGCAGCCTCGGGCCATGGCGACAGAGCGCAGGATTTGAAAGAACTGACTGACGCTCTCCGATTCCGAGTCACCGGCCACGGAGTTCATCCGGGTGAAGGCAGCCCGCACGAACCGGGAGGCGGAAGACAGGTCTCCGGGCAGCCCCATGGCCCCCATTCCCTTGCTGTACGGGGTGAGGTTCAGCTGCGTACAGAAGCGGTTTTCCGGGACGCAGGCCGTGAGATTCAGGTAGTTGGACAGATTTTTGACCTGATAATCAAAGGGCGGGTTATTGGTCAGGGTTTCCACCGGGTTGTCATAGACCCGCAGGCCATCGGCCAGAGGTTCTACGGTGATGGAGCTGTTCCGGTCTGAGATCATCCAATGCAGGGGAGAGGGGGGCAGCTCCGAGCTGAAGGGAGTGTCCCACAGGCTCAGACGGTCCAGCAGGGCTCGGGCCTCCTGGACGGTGGCGCATTGGCCCAGGATCCAGGGAATGAGCTCGAAGGACCCCACGTTGTCCCACCCCGGCTCCTCGGGACGGTACACGGCGTTGTCCGGAAAGTGGAGCCCCGCCATACTGAGCCCGGCTTCGTTGGTGGCGTCGTAATACAGGGGGTAGTCCCCCAGCACGTAGGCCATGCCGATCATGGCGTAGTGCCGCTCCATGGTCCCCATTTGCCGGAACCGGAAGGGGTAGTTCCTGGGTGTAATGGTTACGGTCTCCCGGTAGACATACTCCAGATCCAGGTTTCGCCCAAAATAATGGTCTTTCGTTTGATAGGTGATTGCAGTACACATAAAAAAACCTCCCAGATGCAGTCCCCGATGTTCGGGGAGAGATTGACGGCGCCTTGGTTGCTGTTTCTATTATACCACGAAGGGAACGTAAAATTTTTATTTAGGGTGGGAGACTCCACTTTTTTTCCCTCATCTCATCATATGGGACTGGCCTGTTGCAACAAACGAATTTTTGCAACAGGCTAGAGAGCCAGATGTGGCTCAGCAAGATATGGTTGAAGCGCTGCTTCCTTGGAATGCTCCAGCGGAATGTCGTGTAACGTGAATCATCATGCCACCTCGGGGTTGATTTCAGAGGTGGCATTTTGTGCACTGGTAGGCTTTTCTGAAAAAGGGCAGACGTCTACACGGCGTAAAAAGCCGCAGACTCCGAATGGGAAGCGGTTCGGAGTCTGCGGCTTTGCATGTCAAGGTGGGGAAAAGGGCTTCGGCCCGTCAGTCAGGCCTCCTGCAGGCCGGCGAAGCGGTACAGGAATGTGACCGCCTGGCTGCGCAGGGCAGTTCCGGCAGGAGCCAAGGTAGTCTCGGTGATTCCCTGGATCAGGCGAACTCCAACAGCCCAGACCATGGCGTCTTTTGCGTAAGGCTGGATCCGGTCTGCGTCCGTGAATGCCGTCAGGTCGCCTGCGATGCTTGTGTCCATACCTTTCTGCTGGGCGTACCGGTACAAAAACGTTATCAGCTGCTCCCGTGTGATATTCATCTTGGGACTGAATTTGGTGTCGGAGGTACCCTGAACAATGCCGTTTTCCTGGCCCCAGAGTACTGCGTCATAGTAGAAAGCTCCCGGCTCCACGTCTGTGAACTGGCAGGTTCCCGTTACGGCGGGTGTCCCCTCCATCCGGTACAGAAGCGTCACCATCATGGCCCGAGTCAGGTTTACCTTGGGGCCGAAGGTGGTGGCGGTGATGCCGTTGACGAGGCCCTGTTCGTAGCAGTAGTCCAGGGGAATTGCGTAGTAGGCCTTGGGCTGCGTATCAATGAACACAGGCGGAATTTCCACGGTGACTGTACGCTGGCAGTATTGGCAGAATCCGTGACCTACGCCAGGCTGGGTAGCGGTATTGGGGGTGTCCACGGTCAGCTCTGGAATCGAGTGGCCATATGCGGGGAGAATTTCCCGCTTCTCATCGCCGCAGAAGGAGCAGGCAGAGATGATGTAGCCGTCTTCTGTACAGCTGGCAGGCTGGTACTCCTTCTGATAATAGCAATGATCCTCATACACGCGGATGGTTGCTCTAGCGAAATAGCCGGCATAGACAGCTTCCAGAATGGTTTCGCCGGCTCCCACCAGCTGATAAGTTACGGTCTGGCCTTCAGTTTTTAAAATTTTTACAACGTCCTCATTGTACGAACGCCACTTGATAGGCAGGCCGTTGTAGGGGGAAACTTGCAAGGTCAGCTCATGCTGGGGATGGTGCATACAGAACCGGAAGCTGTACTCCGGGAAGCCGAATTCGCTTGGCACCGGGATTACGGTCACCTGTAAGGTGGCCTTTTTCCCATTCAGAGTACCGG
>ERZ1504852.453-NODE-453-length-9028-cov-2.790817_pt1 | contig 9028 bp, 10 predicted proteins | sample MGYA00572093_ERZ1504852 | MGnify/ENA primary metagenome ERZ1504852 (study PRJEB39906, sample SAMEA3182064) | gut metagenome | biome: human; feature: gut; material: Stool; isolation source: human stools | place: Canada | collected 2013-01-28 ... | reverse complement strand
GAAGTGGCCGGTGTTGCCGACGTTGTCTGCCGAGGCCACGGTAAGGGCGTTGGTGTAGGTGCCGGGAGCGCCTGCGGTGTGCATACTCACTTCGTCGGCATAGAGGTAGCCTAGGTTGAGGTCGTAGTCCGACCAACCGCCGGAGTTACCGGCGGAGATGCACACCATCACGCCGCTGTCGGTCAGGTTATCCATAATGGCCTGGTAGGCCTCATTGGTGGAACGGCTCATGCCGGGAGCGGCAGAGCCGAGGGATAGGTTCACCGCGTCGGCTCCCAGCACAATGGCATCCTCGATGGCGGCCATGTAGTCCGACTCATAGGCGCCGCCGTAGTTGCCGAAGACCTTCATGGTCAGAATCTGGGCATCAGGGGCAACGCCCTGCATCTTGGCGGTATCCAGGGCCGGAGAGAAGCTGCCATCGGCGTTCTTGATGTAGTCGTTGGCTGCGGCAATACCGGCCACATGGGAGCCGTGGCTTCCCTGGGTATCACGATCGTGGTTGACACGGTAGTTGGTGTCTACATAGTTGTAGCCGAAAGGCAGCTTGCTGTTGATGTAGACCCGGGAACTCTTGGCCCGGTCGCTGATGTTCAGCTGATCCCAGACACGGTCGATCTCTGCCTGATCCAGCAGGTTCAGGCCTTCCACATAGGTCTCAAAGTCCACCCCGGCCTCTTTGGCCTGCTGCTGCAGGGAGTACCAGTAGGCGTCGGCGTCCATGGACTGATGGTCCGTGTCAATGCCGGTGTCAATGATGGCGACGCGGCTTCCCGCGCCGGTGTAGCCGCTGGCCCAGGCCAGGCCGGAGCCGATCATCTCAGAAGACGTCGCCATGTTGGGGTCCGTCTCCAGATCCTGCTCCACCACCGCAGGCTCATATCGGGTCTCAATCACCAGATCCTTGACTCCGGAAACATCCAGAATCTGCTGGATCTGCCCGTATTCCACATTGGCGGAGATGGCGTTGGTAGCCAAAGTCATGTTCCAGGCCACCTGCAGCTCCTGGCCGGTGGCGGCTTCAATCCGGGATTGCACCTCCTCCTGCTTTTGGGCCAGAACCTGGCGGTAGTTTATGGCTTGGACGTTGGACGCCACATTTTGGCTGTCAAACCGCTCCAGGGTGGCTGCCTGCTCCAGGAAAATGGTCACACGGACTTGATCTGTATCCTCATAGAGGGTCTGATCGGTCTGCAGCGATTCCACCTCCTGGCCGGCAGTGGAATCCAGTTGCGTGGAAACAGAGCCGGCGTCTACTTCGTGAAAGGTCAGATCCTCCGCTCCGGATGTGGGACTTGCCGCTGCAGTGACCGAAAATGGTCCGGTCAGGATCATGGCAAGTACCAGCAAGAGAGATAGGATTCTGCGTGTTGTCTTGTGACACATGAACGAAAACCTCACTTTCTTTTTTGACGGGCAGTGCCTGCACCCGCCTATTGTCTGCTAGTGTAGCATAAATCCTGCAAATCGTCAACATAAAAATGCAAATTCGCAGCTTTTTGTGCAAACAGCATAGAATGGAGTGAACGCAAAAGCAGTGTGGCGAGACGCCACACTGCCGAAAAACCATATCAAATTACGGGAAGAAGGCGTCTGAGATCTTGATTTGGAATTTTCCGCTGCGGACAGGCCGCACTGCCTGTCGATCTTGATACTAAGCTTCTGTTGCCGTTTCCATGCAAAAGGGGCTGTCTCAAAATGATTTTTCGAAATTATGAGGGGCAGCCCCTCGTCCTTCTTCCGCACCTCTCATCTCCTTTGTGATCCGGGTCTGCTCCATAAAAAGGCCAGAACGGGAACCGGCTAATCCGGCCCTCGCTCCGGCCACGGAACGGTCCTGGCACGAGCTCCCTCCGTAGATGATGTCTACGGGCGGCAGGCTTTCCATATACTCCAGTCCTCTTTGTGGCAGGTCATGTGGTCCTTGTCTGTTCTGGAACCGCAGGCCGGATCAACAGTTGCTTCGCAATAAACAATGAAAGGCCAGACACGGCACTTGCAGCTCATCTCAGTTGCCAAAAAAGAGAAAACACCGGCTTCTTGCCTGAAAGAAAACAAATGGAAGAGCCGCTATTATGCCTAAACTGTATATTCTTCTTGACATGGGGCGGCTTTCCCCCTATACTAAAACCATCAACAGAGGGGGCGGTGACCTATGGATCTGCGTGTGTTGAATTATTTTTTGACGGTGGCCAAAGAGGGCAACATCACTCATGCTGCCGACATCCTCCACATTACCCAGCCTACTTTGAGCCGACAGCTCAAGGATTTAGAAGATGAACTGGGAACCGTTTTGCTGGAGCGGGGAAACCGAAAAATCTCTCTCACGGATGCGGGCATCCTGTTCCAGCAGCGGGCGATGGAACTTGTGACCCTTCTGGACAAGACCCAGCGGGATCTGATCGACCAGCAAAATCTGGTTGGGGGAACAGTCTCCATCGGCTGTGTGGAATCCTCCGCCTCAAAGATGCTGCCCGAAATCCTCTCGTCCTTTGCAAAGGAACATCCTATGGTGCAGTACGATTTATACAGCGCCAATGGGGATGACATGAAAGAGAAGCTGGACAGGGGCGAGATCGACTTGGGTATCCTGCTTGACCCGGTAGAGACCGCTAAATACGATTATATTCGTCTGCCTGTGCAGGACAGATGGGGAATCATTCTGGAGGGAGGCCATCCTCTGGCCCGGCAGGGCTTCGTCTCTCTGGAGGAGGCTTCCAGGCTGCCCCTGATCCTTCCCCGGAGGGAAATCGTACAGGAGGAGATCGCAAGCTGGTTTGGGATAAAGCGGAACAAGCTGAATGTGTTTGCGCTCCACAACCTGCTGACCAACGCAATTCCCCTTGCGCTGGCTGGGCTGGGATACCCGGTGTGTGTAGAGGGGGCGTATACCATCCGCCCTGTAGAGGGGATTGCCTTTGTCCCCATTACCCCGGAACGGTTCGCCGGTCATGTACTGGCTTGGAAAAAGAACCGTGTTCTTGCTTCAGCGGCAACCCGATTTGTCACCCACATAAAGAATACATTTTGAGCATGGCAGATAATTTAACATAAGTATTGGACATTTCACCTCCCTGCTGTTACACTAATAGCACAGGGAGAGACCGACAGACGGATACTCCCGCCTGTCGGTCTTTTTATTGTGATAGATCAAGGGGGTATGTTCACTATGAGTTATATGATGTATGCACCTACCCGTGTGCTGTTTGGGCCTGGGCAGCTCGACCATCTGCATGAACAGACCATGCCGGGGGAAAAGGCTATGCTGGTCATTTCGCAGGGAAAGTCGGTGCGCTGGCCCGGACGAAAGAGCAGCTTCAAAAAGCGGGTATCGCTGTGGAGGTGTTCCGCAAGGTAGAGGCCAACCCGCTTAAATCAACAGCGATGGAGGGAGCCGAGTTTGCCCGCTCTCACAAGTGCGATTTTGTGGTGGCGTTGGGAGGTGGAAGTGTTATGGACGCCGCCAAAATCATGGCGATGATGGCGAAAAATCAAGGCGACCTTTGGGACTATGTCACGGGAGGCACCGGGAAGGGACTTCCATTAGCCAAAGCCCCGTAAGGATGTTTTTTTCAGAGATACGGTGTAACCCCCATTTTCGGGGTTGCACCGTTTCCTCTTTCAGGCTGTAAGCCTGTATTCCTGCGGGTTTGCCTGTATTTTCTCCATCAGGCTTTTGACCTCGTCCTCTGTGGGAATGTCAATCAGTCCGATGGCTGTGAAGTAGATGTCCACCTTCACAGAGCAGTGACCGCTTGACTTGTCGTTGTTGTGAACCTCAATCCTCCGTATCAGCGAGTTGACAAGCGTTGGCGTCAGCTCCTCAAATGCCGTGCTGCTTCGCAGGACTTTCAGCAGGGTTTTCAGGTCAAGGCTTGTCTGTTCTATACTGACAAGCCTTTTCTCGTCCTCATCGACCCTTTTGACAAGCTCCCTCTGCTCGTTTTCGTAATTGATCGACATTCTTGCATAGCGTTCGGCTGAGATGTTGCCGAGGACCTGATCCTCATAGATGCGCTCTATCAGCTTGTCAAGGTCTTGAATACGCCGCTTTCCGCTTTCAATGGAGGACTTGAGCCTGTTTGTTTCCGTCCGCTTGGATACGATGTCTTTCTGCGCCATCAGGTATAGAAACACCGGTTCATAGCATCTAACGAAGTCCGCCAAGCTGTTGATAGCTTCCAGCACGATCTTTTCCAGCACTACATTGCGGATATAGTGTATCTGACAGTTTCCTCTGCCGCTTTTGTAGTTGGCGCAGCGGTAATGCTCCTGATTGGCGTTAAGGCTCTTGGCGGCACAGAAATGGAGCTTTGAACCGCAGTCCGCACAGAACACTTTGCCGGAAAAAAGGCTTGTCCTACCCGTTGCTGTCGGACGGATGCGGTTCTCACGAAGCTCCTGTACTCGTTTCCAGGTGTCCTCGTCGATGATGGCAGGCTGAGTGTTCGGGATGATCTGCCACTCGTCCTTTGGATTATACACGGTCTTGTGAACCTTGTAGCTGACCGTGGTGGTCATAAAGTTCACGGTGCAGCCCGTGTACTGCTGATTGGCAAGAATACCGGCGACGGTTTTCTGATCCCAAGCGTATGGGTGGGTATACTGCTTTCTTGTTTTTCTGCCAAGCGAAGCGTAATAGGCGGAAGGGATGAGAACCTTTTCCTGTTCAAGCTGCTTTGCGATCTGCAACGGACCTCTCCCGTCAAGGCAGAGTGCGTAGATTTTCCGCACAATATCCGCTGCCGGTTCGTCTACCAGCCAGTCCTCCTTATCCTGTGGGTTCTTGAGATAGCCGAATGGGACGGAGGAACTGACCCGCTTGCCGTTTGCCGCCTTGTTCTTCCATACCGCACGGATTTTCTTGCTCGTTTGAGCAGCATACCACTCGTTAAATATGTTGTTGAACGGCATCATCTCCGTGCCTGTTTCCTTGAGGGTATCTACATTTTCCTGAATGGCAATGAACCTGACGCCGAGGGTCGGGTATTTGATTTCAAGATAGTTGCCCACATCAAGATAATTCCTGCCAAAACGACTGAGATCCTTTACGATGATGGTATCTACCAAGCCCTGTTCCACCAGGTTCTCCATTTGGATGAAACTCGGTCTGTCGAAGGTCGTCCCCGAAAATCCGTCATCCGTGAAAAACTGAGGGTTCGGAAAATTATTCCGCTGTGCGTATGCAAGTAAAATCTCCTTTTGATTCGATATGGAGTTACTGTCGCCTTCCCGCCCATCGTCTTGAGAAAGGCGGCAGTAGAGCGCCGTGATTTTGGTTTCGCTTTGCCCTTTGATATAGTTTGCTGTTGCCATTGTCATATCTCCTTTCCGACAACCGGGCATTGCAAAGGCACTATTATTTTACTGTGCCTTTGCATTTTCCGCAATTATGCGATTTTCCAGCAAGTCCTCTGAGAGTATCAGGTCACGGAACTGCTGTAATACACATCGGCTGCCTTCGGGATCAAAGTGGGTGGACACTTCGTATACCGTACCGCCGATCTTCATCCTGAAATCGCTGTTGCCAAAGCCGGAGAAAAGCTCGAAGGCGGCATTTTCCTTTTTCGGAGTATTGTTCATCATCGCCCCTCCTTGCTTCTTTCAATCACAAGATAGTCATAGCCGTAGCTCTGACACTTATCGCATTTGTCCTTGGCTTTCGCAAAGGGATCAAGCCGCTTTACGATGTAGTTCGGGCTGTTCTTGTAACTCTCCAAGCATTTCACGCACAGGCAGCGCATATCGGCAGGGCTTATCCACCCAAAGCCCCAGTGCCTTTTTGACGCCGATATTGATTTTCTTCATGCAATGTTCGTCGTCGATTTTGCCGATGTACTCTAAGAGGTCAGCTTGGTTGACCGTTCGGAGCTGCTCCAGCATCACCATTGACGGCTCTTTCAGCCCGAAGCGGTCACCCAAAATGATGTGGGACGGGAGATACCGCTTCTTGATTACCGTGGTCATTGCCGCGATTACCGTAGTACAGCTTGCCTTATTTCCCTCGTCGCACTGAACAACCAAGGCGGGACGCAGCCCGTTCTGAATGGAGCCTTCGTTTGTGCCGAAGTCGTAGAGATAGATTTCGCCACGCTTGACCTTGCTGATATTTTTGTTTTCCATAATGTAAAACCTCTCATTTCTTTATTTTGAAAGGTGTTTTCCGACCGTTCCGAAACAACCCCCTTCACTTACTCTGAATTAGGAGTCCAAATTTGAGGGTGTTTTCAAAAGCTTTTTCATCTTTTTTATCGCAGCTATGTAAGACTCCTGCACGGTCTTGATGGATTTCCCTTCGTCCTTGGCTATCCGTGTGAAGGTTTTACCTCCGAAAAGGTGCTGTCTTACATATTTCTTCTGCGTGGGCGTAAGACGGGCAAATGCCGCCCAAACTATGCGGCTGTCTTTCTCTTCCTCAAACAGTTCCCCGGTAAAGTCGGGAACACAGATTCCGGCGTTATACAGCTCCGTTGTACCGTCCTCAAATCCATAGCTGTCATCCCGCTGCATCCGCTTGAAGAACTTGTCCTCGTTGCGCTTAAACTCTGCAATGACCTCGCCTGCGGCTTTGCTGAGCAGCAGGAAAGGAATATACGGCTTCACGACAGGAGCGTGTTTTTCAACAATCTGCTCGTAACTCAAGTCGGAAATAATGGCATACTTCTCTGTACCCGTGTAGCCGGGGTATTCGTATTTCAGCCTGATCACCTTGCAGTCAGCCTTAAATGCTTCTGTCAGGGCGTCAAGATTTAATGTGTTGTCAGTCATTTTCGTAATCTCCTTTGAATTTTGAATTTTTGGTTGAACTCAAAATTCGGAGATCACGGGTATTTCGCTATGTAGCAGAGCCAGTTCTTCAACATAAAAAGAGCTTCCTTTCAGAGATTTCTCTGCCGGAAGCTCCTGCTCGGTTGTCCTTGCCGAAAAAAGAAGCCACCGGCAAGACAGAATTAGCCTGTGGCTATCTGTCTTGTCGGCGGCCTCTCATGTCTGCTGTCAGCAAGTCTGGCTTAACACACCGAAGTATTCAAAGCGTGTGACCTGATAAGGATTTAGTGCGGCTCTGTTTCAGCCCGACCTTACCGTCGTTACGCCGTATTCAGTTTTGTATCGCTCCTACATCAGAGCCTCTTGCCCCTGTGCGGCGAACAGCTCAATCGTGTCGTGCCGCCTGCCTTTCGGTACCCGGACAAACTTTACGGTGCATTTTCTGCACTCATAGCGGATCTTCTCATCTTCGCTTTTGTGTCCGTGGTTTATTGCTCCGCAGTTCGGGCAGAACATCGGGTAGGTTTTCCATCCTTTTTTCAATCCTCAGTCACCTCGTTCTTTCTGTATAATATTCGCAATCTTGCGAATATTAAGGGTAAAAAAATCCCGCAGGATTTTCATATCAGGGCAAACTCCTTCAGGCGTATCTCCATTGCCTGTTTGGACACCTCAAAGATTTCCGCCATTTTGCAGACAAACTCGCTCTTTGACCGGCACACGGGTCGGAGTGCGTAAAAGCAGCGTTTGACCTGTCCGTTTGGCATCAGGATGGCTTTGGCAAGGTAATTTGCCTGCCATTCCGTGGCGTCCTCATTGGCATCGTGGTTATACAAAGCGGCGGCAACGCCTGTTCCGCTGAAGATGCGTTTATGAATGATGTGATGTGCCAGCTCGTGCGCCAGCGTAAAGCGCAGTCTGCCGTAGCACCGTTCATCTTCAAGAAGCGACGCTTCGATCAGCATGGTGCCGCCCTCCACGCGCATCAGGGCGTAGTCGCCTCTGTCACGGTCGTAGTAGGTAGTGATGCCGCTATCGTAAATCATTCTGCCAAGTTCACGGGCATCATTGGTTAGATATTGGTATTCGATTCTTAATCCGAAAGTCTTTTCGATGATTGTTTCAATCGGCACTGCACGGGGACTGCCGTTCAGATACATTGGATCATATTCATTTAATGTACGGCGGGCAATCGTTTCAAGCGCCTGCGGTCGATAGAATACTGTTGCCACTGCTGCGTCCTTTCTGTCCGAAAGATTAGTCGGACTCTTTTGTAATGCGGCGGATAAAATCTTCCCATTGCTTATCCGTTACATTATGCTTTTTGGCTGTTCTGAGCGCAGCACGAACGATGTCCTTTTCCATGATGTATTCGGGCAGGTCTGCGCTCACCGTATGCCGCGATCTTGCGGCAAGGTCGTACATTTCCTCCGTTTCCGCTTCCGAAAGCAGAAGCAGGGAGGGCAGCTTTTCCAGAATCTCATCGGGAACGGGTCTGCGGTTCTTTTCAATGTCACAGATATACACGGCGGAGTAGTCCAGTTTAATGGCAAGCTGCCGTGCGGACATTTCCCGTTCCATACGCTTTGCGATCAGAAAGTCCCCGAAGGTCTTTGCTCTGTTCATGTGGCGGCTCCTTTCGCGGTTCGCTCTTTTGCGAACACCGTAAGCATATTATATCCTGAACTTTTTACGAATACAAGGGGTTTCGGCAAAGTCAAAACGAGATGGGCGTTTTTGCACCCATCTCATTTTCCGAACAGCGGCACAGCCTATGTCTGCAAAGCATTTTTGAGCATTTCCCCATACTGCAAAACAACCTCTTCGGGAGCTGTGATCCGTATATCTCCGTTGAACTGAAACACCCATGCGAAAAAAGTCTGACTGACGGAAACCTCCGCCACAGCCCTAAAGTGTCCGCAGTCACCCGGAACGGTATCTACCTCATCACCGAAGCGGTCTACGATATAATTCATCAGATCGTTTTTGCAGACCAGCGTAACCTTTTTGGTTTCACCGTCGTACATATCGAACACACGGCGGGTAAATTCCGGCAGGTTGAAATCGGCGGGCTTCGCTGCGGCGTCGACGGAAAGGATTTCCACCTCCTTCATCCGATCCACCCGGAAGGTGCCGAGCTTTCGGTGCTTTTCGCTGTAACCGATGGCATAGTAATGATCCTCGTTCCATACCAAACAGTAGGGGGAGAAGAAATATCGCTTTCCATCGTTATTGGGGACTTCTTTTCGATGTTGGTCGT
>ERZ1504852.450-NODE-450-length-9055-cov-2.607444_pt1 | contig 9055 bp, 6 predicted proteins | sample MGYA00572093_ERZ1504852 | MGnify/ENA primary metagenome ERZ1504852 (study PRJEB39906, sample SAMEA3182064) | gut metagenome | biome: human; feature: gut; material: Stool; isolation source: human stools | place: Canada | collected 2013-01-28 ... | reverse complement strand
ATCTACACTAGATCGCTCGTCGGCAGCGTCAGATGTGTATAAGAGACAGGTTTTGCTTTTGTGTCTGGCGGGCGGGATCCGGGGCGGACTGGGGTTGGTATTCCTGGCCATGGGAGTTGCTGCGGCAATCGCCTTTAGGGGGATTGAACTGCGCCATCTCCGCTGTCCCAACTGTGGGCGCTTCATCCTGCCCTGGTTTTCCATGGAGGAGACCCAATACTGCCGCGCCTGCGGCTTCCACTTTCCTTGGAAGTTCGACCGCTGGTGGGAAAAGGGGAACTAAGCAGCCGACACATTTCTCCCGATACAAAAAGGAGGAGGTACAAATGTCGTTTGAAGCAGAAGTGATTCCCCTGTTCATCGGAGGTGTGATCGCGGTCAGCGCGATAGAGTTTTTCCTGGGCTGGCGGAGTCTGCGGCATCGGAAGGATCTCCGGGGGCTGTTTGCCGGGCACGTGGTTGCCATGCTGCTGGGATTTTTCTTCTTGATTCGCAGTCTGTTTGCCAACTGGCTGGGGCTCTCTCTGGGTATTGCCTCCATTTCCAACTCTGTGAATATAGGCCTTTTCGGCCTCTGCTGGGCTGTCAGCGCCCTCTGCGTGGCAGTGATGCTTTCCCGCTTGGCGGCTGTACCAAGATATTAATCATCCCGGTGTGCGGTTCTGGCTATCCAGTAAATACCTGTGTTTCTTGCCACAACGCTCGGCCAGTGCGCAGCAGCTGCGCAGTTTTTGGCGGTTCTGCCGCCTTACAGACGCGGCGTACCGCTTGCGGGTAAAGCGGAACGGGCGGAAAGAGCAGCTGGTCAAATGCGGTTTTGCACCCCCGATTTTCATCGGTCTCCCGTAAATACACAGGCACCGTCTCACACCGGCTCCGCTGTATTTTGCACAGTGGGGAGAGGAGGGGCGCAGTTTTGCCGCAGGCGGAAACTGCGTTTAGCGGACTTTGCGATGACGACAATGGGGGAGAGAATGGGCCAGCCATCATCATGGCTGCATTTCCCGTCCAATGGGACAGATCCCCCCAACAATCCATTTTGAAATGAGAGAATTTATCATGCCAGAGAGTATCAACGGTGCGGTGGACCAGCCCTTGGTCCCGCCCCGCCACATTGCGATCATCATGGACGGCAACGGCCGCTGGGCCACGAAGCGGGGCCTGCCCCGCACCGCTGGCCACAAGGCAGGAGCGGAGACGTTCCGCCGCATCGCTACCTACTGCAAGAACATCGGCGTAAAGTACCTGACGGTGTACGCCTTTTCCACGGAAAACTGGAAGCGGTCAGAGGTGGAGGTCTCTGCCATCATGGCCCTGCTGAAGCGGTATCTGCTGGAGGCAGTGGACACCATGGAGAAGGACCACATCCGGCTCCACTTCTTCGGGGACATGACCCCTATCGCCCCGGATCTGCGGGCCCTGGCCCGGGAGACGGACGAGATCACGGAGCATTTGTCCAAGGACGATTTCCAGGCCAATGTGTGCCTGAATTACGGCGGGCGAGACGAGATTCTGCGAGCAGCCCGGCGTTTTGCCACCGACTGCGCCGCCGGAAAGAGGCGGCCGGAGGAGTTGGATGATGCCCTGTTCTCCAGCTATCTGGACTCTGCGGGAATCCCGGACCCGGAGCTTATCATCCGGCCCAGCGGAGAGCAGCGGTTGAGCAACTTCCTGCTGTGGCAGTGCGCCTATTCGGAGTTCTATTACACGGATACCCTGTGGCCGGACTTCGACGAAGCGGAGCTAGACCGGGCCATTGCAGCCTACCAACAGAGAGACCGCCGGTTCGGCGGCGTAAAGAAATAAACCTTTACAGAAATTGAGAAAAGGGCTGATCCTATGTTCAAGCGTGTGATGGTGGCCGTAGTGGGCCTGCCGCTCCTGATACTGATCCTGGGCTGGGCCCCGTCCTGGGCCACCATGCTATTGCTGGCGGCCATGTGCGCCATCGGCGCCTGGGAGCTGATGCGCGCGGCGGCGGGAGAGAGGGGCAAGCCCCTGACCCCCCTGACAGTGATCGCCGCGGCGGCGGTGCCGGTGTGCGTGTACGGGGAAATGTCCATTGAGAACACGGAGCTGACTGCCCTGCCGGTGCTGCCCTTCGCCGCCCTGTTGGGCGCGGTGTTCATCTTTGCGATCTTTGCCCTGGCTATCCACCGGTATGACGAGGAGCAGGGCATCCCCTTTGCCGCTGTCACCTGCGCTATCTTCGCCGGGCTGGCGTTCCCCTTGATGTTCTCCTGTCTGCTGCGGCTTCGGATGATGCCCGCCATCGGGATGCTGCAGGTGTTTCTGCCCTTGGCCATCTCCTTTGGCAGCGACACCTTCGCGCTCTTTGCCGGAATGCTGTGCGGCAAGCACAAGCTGGCCCCCAAGGTCAGCCCCAAAAAGACTGTGGAAGGAGCCATAGGCGGTCTGCTGGGTGGTGTCATCGGCATGACGGTTTTTAAGCTAGTCGCGGACAGCATGGCACACACCCTGACTGTTTATCCGCCAATCGAGATGGCAGCTGGTCCGCAGATCTCCTGGGGGGCAGTCTTTGCACTGGGTATTATCGGCAGCACCATCAGCCAGATCGGCGACCTGAGTTTCTCCGTCATCAAGCGGGAGTTCGGCGTCAAGGATTATGGCAACCTGCTGCCGGGCCATGGCGGCATCCTGGACCGGTTTGACTCTGTTACCTTCGTGGCGCCCTTCGTGTGGCTGGCCTTACAGCTGCTCTGAACGGGTGATTTGGGAAGATTTAGGATTGTTTTCAGCTGTTTAGAATAGGATAATGCTATGAGCAAGACGATTTCAATTTTAGGTGCCACCGGTTCTATCGGCCGCCAGACATTGGACGTGGCGGAGCAGCTGGGACTGCGTGTGGCCGCCCTTACCGCCCACATGGATGTGGAGCGGCTGGAGGCGCAGGTCCGAAAATTCCGGCCCCGGCTGGCGGTCCTCACCGATGAGGCGGCGGCCCGTGACCTGGCGGTACGCCTGGCCGACATGGACACCAAGGTTTTGGGAGGCCCGGAGGCCCTGCTGGAGGCCGCTGTCTGCCCGGAGGCGGATACGGTCGTCACCGCCGTGGTGGGTATGGTGGGACTGCGTCCCACCCTGGCCGCCATCCGGGAGAGAAAGCGCATCGCCCTGGCCAACAAGGAGACGTTGGTCTGCGCCGGACAGCTGGTGATGGATGCGGCGGATACGCACGGCGCCGAGATCGTGCCTGTGGACTCGGAGCACTCGGCCATCTTCCAGTGCCTTCAGGGCTGCGCCGACCGCCGGGAGATCCGGCGGCTGATCCTGACCTGTTCCGGCGGGCCTTTTTACGGCATGACCTATGAAGAAGTGGGCAAAATGACCAAAGCGGATGCCCTCCGCCACCCCAACTGGACCATGGGACCCAAGATCACCGTAGACTGCGCCACGCTGATGAACAAGGGGCTGGAGGTCATCGAGGCCATGCGCCTCTACCGTCTGCCGCTGGACCAGGTGTCGGTGGTGATCCACCGGCAGAGCATCGTCCACTCCCTGGTGGAGTACCGGGACGGGGCGGTCCTGGCCCAGCTGGGCACACCGGATATGCGCCTGCCCATTCGATATGCCATGACATACCCCGAACGGGTGGAAAGTCCGGCGGAGCCGCTGGACCTGCTGTCCTGCCCGCCCCTGACCTTCGCCCAGCCGGACCGGGATGCATTTCCATGTCTGCAGCTGGCAGAGGCGGCGGCGGCTCAGGGCGGCACCGCCTGCGCTGTTTTGAACGGCGCCAATGAGGAGGCGGTGGGCCTGTTCCTGGCGGGCAGGATCGGCTTCCACGACATTCCCCGCCTGGTGGCGGAGGCCCGGGCAGCTGTGCCGGCGGAGCAGGAACCGGCGCTGGAGGACATTCTGGCGGCGGACCAGGCGGCGCGGCAGGCGGTGCTGGACCGGGCTTGAAGCAAGTTTTTTGACGGGAGTTTTTGCATGACCATTGTGTATATCCTGGCGGCCATTCTGATTTTCGGCGTACTGATCGCCGTCCACGAGCTGGGCCACTTCCTGGCCGCCAAGCTCTGCGGCGTGCGGGTCAACGAGTTTTCCATCGGCATGGGGCCTCTGATCTGGCACAAGGAGACGGAGGAGACCCAGTATTCCCTCCGGTTGCTGCCCATCGGCGGCTTCTGCGCTATGGAGGGGGAGGATGAGGACTCTGGCGACGAGCGGTCTCTGGGCCGTCAGGGCTTCTGGAAAAAGGTGGTGATTTTTGCCGCCGGCTCCTTTATGAATTTCCTGGCGGGGTTCCTCATCATTCTGGCGGTGTATAGCGGTGCCCAGGGATTTCTGATCCCGGCGGCCGCCGGGACCGCGCCGGAGTTTGAGGAGCGGAACGGCCAGACTATCCAGGCCGGAGATATTTTTTATTCCGTCAATGGGGAGCGGGTGTACCTGTACAGTGACGTGTCCCTGCTGATGAGCCTGCACCAGGGCCAGCCCATGGATTTGGTGGTCCTGCGGGACGGCGAGAAGGTGGAGCTGAACGACGTCACATGGGGCACCTACACCGGCACAGAGGGGGAGACCTATCAGGGCTACGGCGTCTATATCGCAAGAGACCAGATTGAGGAGGCCAATCTCTGGACGATCCTGAAGACCAGCTGGCTGAACACCATCGACTTTGTGCGGATCGTGCGGCTGAGCCTGCAGATGCTGGTGACCGGTCAGGCGGGCATGGACGATCTCAGCGGCCCGGTGGGCATCGTCTCCACTATCACCCAGGTGGGCACCGCGTCAGAGACCATTGCCGCCGCGGTGGAGAACATCCTCTACTTCGGCGCCATGCTGGCGGTGAACCTGGCAGTGATGAACATGCTGCCCATCCCGGCTCTGGACGGCGGCAAGATCTTCTTCCTCATCATTGATGAGATCGCCATGAAGCTGTTCCGAAAGAAGATCCCGGAGAAGTATGAGATGGCGGTGAACACCGTGGGCTTTGTGGCCCTGATGGGCTTCATGCTGGTGGTGACATTCAATGATGTGTTCAAACTGTTCGGATAGGAGCGAGTCATGACGGACTTTACCCTGCGGCCCTGGCGGGAGGCAGATGCTGCCTCCATCGCCCGGTACGCGGACAATGCAAAGATCGCCGCCAACCTGCGGGACGTGTTTCCCTGCCCCTATGCCCCACAGGATGCGGCCACGTTTGTGGAGAGCTGCATCCGGCAGGAGGGCCGGGGTCAGATGTGCCGGGCCATTGAGGTGGACGGCGAAGCTGCGGGCAGCATCGGCCTGTTCCTGGGCAGCGATGTATACCGGAGGAGCGCAGAGCTGGGCTACTGGCTGGGAGAGCCCTTCTGGGGCCGCGGGATCATGACCGCCGCTGTGGAAACCATGTGCCGGGAGGGCTTTGCAGCCTGGGACATCGTCCGCATCCACGCTGAGGCATTTGCCAGGAATGCGGCCTCCCGCCGGGTGTTGGAGAAGGCGGGGTTCGCCCTGGAGGGCACTCTGCGGCGGAGCGTGTACAAAAACGGGGAGATGCTGGATTCCTGCATTTACGCCCTGGTGAGGGAGGAAGCGCCATGACAAAGCGTTTGATGGTGGGGGATGTGGCCGTGGGCGGCGGTGCCCCAGTGTCTATTCAATCCATGTGCAATACCAAGACCGACGATGTCCGCGCCACTGTGGAGCAGATCCACGCGCTGGAGGCCGCCGGATGCGAGATCATCCGCATTGCCATTCCGGATCAGGCCGCGGCAGAGGCGGTGGACCGGATCAAGGAACAGATTTCTATCCCCCTGATCGCGGATATCCACTTCAACTACAAGTATGCCTTGGCGTGCGCAGAGCGGGGCATCGACGCCATCCGCATCAATCCCGGCAACATTGGCGGGGAGGAGAAGGTGAAGGCGGTGGCGGACATCTGCCGCCAAAAATCCATCCCCATCCGCATTGGGGTCAACGGCGGATCTCTGGAAAAGGACCTGCGGGCCAAATACGGCGGCGTCACGGCAGAGGCATTGGTGGAGAGCGCCATGGGCCACGTGGCCCTTTTGAACAAGTTCGATTTTGATGACATCTGCATCTCCGTCAAGTGTTCCGATGTGCCCCTGACCATGGCGGCCTACCGGCTGCTCAGCGAGCGGACAGACTACCCTTTGCATCTGGGCGTGACAGAGGCGGGCACCCCTTCCATGGGGCTTGTGAAATCCGCCATGGGAATTGGGGGCCTGCTGTGCCTGGGGATCGGAGATACCATCCGGGTGACGCTGACCGCCGACCCGATCGAGGAGATTTTCGCTGCCAAGAAGATTCTGAAGGCCGCCGGACTCCGTAAGGAGGGCGTGAATCTGATCGCCTGCCCCACCTGTGGTCGCACCCGCATCGACCTGATCCCCATGGCGGAAGAGGTGGAGCGGGGCCTCATGAACTGCCCGAAGAACATCACCGTAGCGGTGATGGGCTGTGCCGTCAACGGCCCCGGCGAGGCAGCGGCGGCAGATATCGGCATCGCTGGCGGCAAGGGTGAGGGACTGATTTTCCGCAAAGGAGAAATCCTTTACAAAGTACCGCAGGAGCAGCTGGTGGACAAGCTGATGGAGGAAATTGAAAAACTCCCATGAGGAATGAGAAGTTAGGAATTCGGAATTGTTGTGTTCCGCCTCTGGTGGGACAATGCTCATACGTCCGGCGTTGCCGGACGCCGGAATTCCTCATTCCTAATTTCTGATTTCTCAGCATTTGATTCCTGTTTAACAAGGTGGCGTCTATGTCAAGAGATATACCCTTTTTTGAAATGTTTACTGAGCTGCAGCTCTCCGGAGAGCTGCGGCTTCGTTTGGCCGGCGCAGTGGTGAACGGCGCTTGCATCGACCAGGCCGGCATGTCGCTGGCGCTGCGCCTCACCACCAGGGCGGAGCTGGGAGATGCGGAGCTGGAGGAGCTGAAGCATCTGCTGATGGGCGTATACGGCTTCCGACAGGTGACGACGGAAGTCACCTGCAAGGCTCCTTCTTCCCAGGCCGCAGCCGCAGGGAGCCGCCCGGCTGCTTCGGTCCCGGCGGCCCCCTCCGGCAGTAAGGGCGAGAAGCAGGCCGCAGGCAAGGTCCTGATGGGCAAGCCCATTCGCATCCAGCCGGTGCCCATGAAGATCCTGGACCTGAAGATGGGGAATGCCACCGTGGCGGGGAAGGTGTTCGCCTTCGAGTGCCGGGAGACCCGGCGGCCCGGTATGTGGCGGCTGAGCTTCGACATGACGGACTATACCAACTCCGTCACCGTTCAGAAGAACCTGACGGAGAAGGAGGCTCAGGGACTGGAGAGCGCCATCAAGCCCGGCATGTGGCTGTGCGTCCAGGGCAAGATGGAGCCCACCTGGGACGGGAAGGACATCCAGCTGAACCCCTACCACATCCAGCTGGCGGAGCACACTGAGCGGCAGGATACCGCCCCGGAGAAGCGTGTGGAGCTGCACCTCCACACGAAGATGAGCAATATGGATGCCCTGACGGACACGAAAGAGGTGGTCCAACAGGCTATCCGGTGGGGACATCCCGCCATCGCCATCACGGACCACGGCGTGGCCCAGTCCTTCCCGGACGCTTGGCACGCCGCTGGGGACAAGATCAAGATCCTCTATGGCGTGGAGGGCTACTTTGTCAACAACATCGATGACCGGGTGGTGGTCCACGGCCCTCAGGACTGCTCCCTGGACGGGGAGTTCGTGTGCTTCGACATCGAGACCACGGGCCTCAAGGTGGACCGGGAGGCCATTACGGAGATCGGCGCCGTGGTGCTGAAAAACGGTGAGATTACGGATCGGTTCCAGACCTTCGTCAACCCCAACCGGCGGCTGACGCCGGAGATCATCGGCCTCACCGGCATCACCGATGACATGCTGAAGGACGCCCCTCAACTGAAGGAGGCCCTGGCGGAATTTTTGAAGTTCGTGGACGGCCGCCCCCTGGCGGCCCACAACGCAGAGTTTGACATCGGCTTCATCCGGGCGGGCTGCCGGAAGGTGGGGCTGGACTTCCAGCCCACCTATGTGGACTCCCTGATTCTGGCACAGAACCTGCTGCCGGATCTGGGAAAGTACAAGCTGGACATCGTGGCGGACCGGCTGGAGCTGCCCAACTTCAACCACCACCGGGCCAGCGACGACGCCGCCACCGTGGGCTATATGCTGATCCCCTTCTGGAAGATGCTCCACGAGCGGGGCATCCACACCCTCCAGGCGGTAAACCGCGAGATGGAGAAGCTGCGGCCCCTGGGCAGCAAGACCAACCGCTTCCCCAAGCACATCATTCTGATCGCCCGGAACAAGGTGGGGCTGAAAAACCTGTACCAGATGATCTCCGCCTCCAATCTGAAGTATTTCAAGCGGGTGCCCACCATCCCCAAGAGTCTGCTGCTGGAGCACCGGGAGGGCATCATTGTGGGTTCCGCCTGTGAGGCGGGCGAGCTGTTCCGGGCCGTGGCGGACCACAAGGACTGGGAAGAGCTGAAACGCATCGCCTCTTTCTACGACTATCTGGAGATCCAGCCCCTGTGCAACAACGCCTTCATGCTGCGAAACGGCGACGTCCAGTCAGAGGAGGAGCTGCGGGAGTTTAACCGCACCATCGTCCGGCTGGGAGAGGAGCTGGGCAAGCCTGTCTGCGCCACCGGCGACGTCCACTTCCGGGAGCCGGAGGACGAGGTGTACCGCCACATCCTGCTGGCCTCCAAGAAGTTCCCGGACGCCAACGCCCCGCTGCCCATCTACTTCAAGACCACCGATGAGATGCTGGAGGAGTTCGCTTACCTGGGGAAGGAGAAGGCCTATGAGGTGGTGGTGACCAATACCCAGGCCATCGCCGACCAGGTGGAGACTTTCCCCTTGCTGCCGGAGGAGCTGTTCCCGCCCCGGCTGGAGAACTCTGAGGAGGAGCTGAATTCCCTGGTGTGGAACAAGGTCCATGAGCTGTACGGCGAGGACCCGCCCAAGCTGATTGTGGACCGGCTGAACGTGGAGCTGGGCGGCATTCTGGGTAAGTACGACGTGGTGTACATGTCCGCTCAGAAGCTGGTGCAGCGGTCCCTGGAA
>ERZ1504852.446-NODE-446-length-9127-cov-3.537368_pt1 | contig 9127 bp, 10 predicted proteins | sample MGYA00572093_ERZ1504852 | MGnify/ENA primary metagenome ERZ1504852 (study PRJEB39906, sample SAMEA3182064) | gut metagenome | biome: human; feature: gut; material: Stool; isolation source: human stools | place: Canada | collected 2013-01-28 ... | reverse complement strand
TACGCCACTACGGAGGCGTGGAAAACCGGGAAGATCGTCAAAATCTGATCCTTTTGCGGAGCAGGAATTCAAATTGTAAACAAGTTAGCAAAGAGAAGAACAGGCGCGTGGGATGCCCCACGCGCCTGTTCTCTTTGGGAGTGTTTATCGCCCGCAGTGACAGTCGCCGGAACAACCGGCGCAGCCGCCGCTGCATCCGCAGGTGTGCTTACCCTGCTTTTTCTGCCGGATGAGATACCGGACAATGGAAATGACAACGGCAAATAAGACTAGAGAAATGAGGAGGGTAGAGAGATTGGCACTCAACCAGGTCAGCATGAAAAATCACTCCTTTGAAAGAAATAGAAGATGGAAGATATAGAATGGAGGGTGAGGGGAAAATCAGACCTTAGTGGAAAGCTTGGTAGCTTCCTTGTAAGGACGAACCAGCATGTAGATGATAAAGGCCAGAGCGGCGATGGCAGCCACCAGACCGATGACGTTCAGGCTGCCGGTGAAGGCCTTGCCGAACTGGTTGACCATCAGGGCGCACAGATAGGCGAAGCCGCACTGATAGCCGATGGCGAACCAGGTCCACTTGGCGTTGTTCATCTCCCGCTTGATGGCGCCGATGGCGGCAAAGCAGGGGGCGCACAGCAGGTTGAACACCAGGAAGGAGTAGCCGCTGATCTGGGTAAAGACAGTTCCCAGAGCCTGATAGACAGTCTCATCACCGCCGCCGTAGAGAATACCCAGCGTACCAACGATGTTTTCCTTGGCCACCAGACCGGTGATGGAGGCCACGGCGGCCTTCCAGTTGCCCCAGCCGAGAGGCGCGAAGATCCAGGCGATCAGACTGCCGATGCGGGCCAGGATGGAGCAGTCGATCTCCTCCTCAGAGAGCATCCGGAAGCCGTCCTCGGCCCAGCCGAAGTAGGTGGTGAACCAGACGAAGATGGTAGACAGCAGGATGATGGTGCCGGCCTTCTTGATGAAGGACCAGCCGCGCTCCCACATGCTGCGCAGCACGTTGCCCAGAGTGGGCCAGTGGTAAGCGGGCAGCTCCATGACGAAGGGAGCGGGATCGCCGGAGAACATCTTGGTCTTCTTCAGCATGATGCCGGAGATGATGATGGCGGCCATGCCCACGAAGTAGGCGGAGGTAGCCACCCAGGCGGCACCGCCGAAGATGGCACCGGCCACCATGGCGATGAAGGGCACCTTGGCGCCGCAGGGGATGAAGGTGGTGGTCATGATCGTCATACGGCGGTCACGTTCGTTTTCAATGGTACGGGAAGCCATGATACCGGGGATGCCGCAGCCGGTACCGATGAGCATGGGGATGAAGGACTTACCGGACAGGCCGAACTTGCGGAAGATACGGTCCAGAACGAAGGCGATACGGGCCATGTAACCGCAGGCCTCCAGGAACGCCAGCATCAGGAACAGCACCAGCATCTGGGGCACGAAGCCAAGCACCGCGCCGACGCCGGCCACGATGCCGTCCAGGATCAAGCCGTTGAGCCATTCAGCGGTGCCGGCGGCTTCCAGAGCATTGCCGATCAGCACAGGCACGCCGGGGACCCACACGCCGTAGTCGGCGGGATCGGGCTCGTCAAAGCCGTTCTTGTTGAGGTAGGCCACGGCATCCAGATAGCTCATGCCGACGGTGGTTTCCTTGTCAGCGTCAGCGGGGATGGCGTCATAGTAAACGGTCATGTCATTCATGGCCAGAGTCTCTTCGTCCTCCACTTCGATGGTGGCGGATGCGGAGGCGGGCTGAACAGCCTTCATATCGGCCAGAGTGGTGTCGGGATCGAAGTCATCGGCCTCGGTATCCAGATCATAGTAGGCGCTGATGGCCTCGGAGGCGGCGGTATAATTGTCGGCGACCTCGGTATATTCGCTGGTGCCGATGCCGAACAGATGCCAGCCGTCACCGAACAGGCCGTCATTGGCCCAGTCGGTAGCGGCGGAGCCCACGGTCACCATGGCGATGTAGTACACCAGATACATGACCACGGCGAAAATAGGCAGGCCCAGCCAGCGGTTGGTGACGATCCGGTCGATCTTATCGGAGGCGGAGAGCTGCCCCTGATTGTGTTTCTTGTAGCAGCTCTTGATGAGCTCTGCAATGTAGACGTACCGCTCATTGGTGATGATGCTCTCGGCATCATCGTCCAACTCCTTTTCGGCGGCCTGGATGTCGGCGTCGATATGGGACATGACATCGGCGGGGATGCTGAGCTTTTCCAGCACCTTGTCATCCCGCTCGAAGATCTTGATGGCGTACCAGCGCTGCTGCTCCTCCGGCAGGTTGTGCACCGCGGCCTCCTCGATGTGGGCGATGGCGTGCTCCACAGGGCCGGAGAAGGTGTGCATGGGAACGGTTTTTGTGCCCTCGGCGGCCTTCACAGCGGCTTCAGCGGCTTCCATGACGCCGTCCCCCTTCAGCGCGGAGATCTCAATGATCCGCACGCCCAGCTCCCGGGACAGCTCCGCTACATTGATCTGGTCGCCGTTCTTGCGGACTACGTCCATCATGTTGATGGCGATGACCACCGGGATACCCAGCTCGGTAAGCTGGGTGGTGAGGTAGAGGTTGCGCTCCAGGTTGGTGCCGTCGATGATGTTCAGAATGGCGTCGGGCCGTTCTCCCACCAGATAGTTACGGGCCACTACCTCTTCTAGGGTGTAGGGGGACAGGGAATAGATGCCGGGAAGGTCCATGATGACTACATTGTCATGCTTCTTCAGCTTGCCTTCCTTTTTCTCCACGGTGACGCCGGGCCAGTTGCCCACGAACTGGTTGGAACCGGTCAGGGCGTTGAACAGGGTCGTCTTGCCGCAGTTCGGGTTGCCCGCCAGGGCAATTTTGATCTGCTTTTCCATACATGCTCCTTTTGGTTTGAGTGCTCAAACCGTATTTGAAAAATTTTTGTGTTTACTCGACCTCGATCATTTCGGTGTCGGCCTTCCGCAGGCTCAGCTCATAGCCCCGGACGGTGACCTCCATGGGATCGCCCAGAGGGGCGACCTTGCGGACATAGATCTCCACGCCCTTGGTGATACCCATGTCCATAATGCGGCGCTTGATGGGGCCCTCTCCGTGGAGCTTGACGACCTTTACGGTCTCACCGATTTTGACGTCACGCAGCGTTTTCATACTTGTTTCCTCCTACTGTTTCTATCAGATTTCAAATTCAAATGGATCAGATCATGATCTTGCGGGCCATCTCCTCACTGATGGCCACCCGGGACTCCTTCACCTTGACGATGATGTTGCCTCCCAGAGCGGACACCACCGTGATGGACCCGCCGGCGGTGAACCCCAGGTCCTCCAGATGCTTTTTTACCTCGGGATTTCCGCTGACCCTGCGGATCATGTATTCTTCACCGATATTTGCCAGTGCAAGCGGCATCATAACGATCCCTCCGAATCTGTTAGTTAAATTGAACTAACTATTATGGAAAAAGAATAGTCGGAGTGCAGCCGTCACGCTTTGTAAGACGTTAGCCTTCTCTAACTACAGCTTAGTTTAACATCTCTAATCTCTTCTGTCAACCGGGATTTTTAAAAATATTGTCAAAATCTCAAGAGAGAAGACACCTTGCATTTGTGAAGAAAATATGGTAAAATGCCCAAAACAGCTTCATGCGGGCTGTCGCTTTCGCCAAGGCCTTTGGGCGGACGGCGATGCCCTGAATCGTGATAGGAAGAAAGGACCGGTGATGGCCGTGCAGATCCTGAAAGCATCTGAGGATTATCTGGAAACCATGCTGATGATGCAGACCAAGCATGGATATGTGCGCTCTGTGGACGTAGCGGAGCACTTGGGGGTGACGAAGCCCAGCGTGACTTACGCAACCAAGCGTCTGCGGGAAAACGGATATATTGAGATGGATAAGGATGGCCTCATCACATTGACGGATGCCGGTATGCAGATCGCATCCAAAATGCTCCAGCGCCATCAGACTTTGACTCGTTTTCTGGTGAGCTTGGGCGTGGATCCGGAGACCGCGGAGGAGGATGCCTGCAAAATGGAGCATGACATCAGCGACCAGACCTTCAAGGCCATCTGTGACCATGCCTGGAAGCGTATGGCCTCCGCCGATGAAACAGCGGAAACCTGATAGAAACTGAAAAACCAGCGGAAAGGTTCGACCTTTCCGCTGGTTTTTTGTGCTGCGGCCATGGGCTATAAAATCGTACCGCCGCCCAGAACGGTGTCTCCGTCATAGAGTACCACCGCCTGTCCCGGAGTGATGGCCCGCTGGGGACGGTCGAACAGCACCTGCACGGAGCCGTTCTCCTCCACCGTCACCTCACAGGGCTGCTCCGTCTGGCGGTAGCGGATCCTGGCACTGCACCGGAACTGGCGGGGCGGCGCTTCCCAGGCAATCCAGTTGAAATTCTCACCGGTGAGCTGCTGGGAGAATAGAGCGTCATTTTCGCTGAGGACCACCTGATTGCTCTTTGGATCAATGGCTTTTACGTACAGCGGTCGATTGGAAGGGATACCCAATCCTTTCCGCTGGCCGATGGTATAGTGGGCGATGCCCTTGTGACGTCCCAATATCCGGCCGGATTCGTCTACGAAATCACCGGGGGCGTCCGCTTTTCCGGTGTGCCGACGAATGAAAGCGGCATAGTCGCCATCCGGGACGAAACAGATATCCTGACTGTCCGGCTTTCTGGCGTTAAAAAAGCCCAGACTGTCCGCCAGCTGCCGGGTCTCCGCTTTGCGGAGGGCACCCAATGGAAATTGGGTGTGGGCCAACTGCTCCTGAGTCAGCATATAGAGTACATAGCTCTGATCCTTGCTGCTGTCCAGCGCCTTTTTCAGCAGGTACCGCCCGTTTTCTCCCCGTTCAATGCGGACATAGTGGCCGGTGGCGATGGCGTCGCAGCCCATGAGGGCCGCCCGGTCATAGAGATGCCGGAATTTCAGGTAGCGGTTGCAGTCGATACAGGGATTGGGCGTCTGCCCCTGTCCATAGGCATCCGCAAAGCGGTCCATCACCTGACAGCGGAACTCATCGGAGAAGTTAAAAACGTAGTAGGGAATCCGCAGCCGAAACGCCACGCTGCGGGCGTCCTCCACATCATCCAGAGAGCAGCATGTGCGGCTGCTGGAGCGTCCGATGTCCTCGTTGCGGTACAGGGTCATGGTGGCGCCGATACAGTCCCACCCCTGCTGCTGCATGAGGGAAGCGGCGACGCTGGAATCAACGCCGCCGCTCATTGCAATCAGAACCTTTTTCATCAGACCATGGGACAGCCGCCCTCGCAGTGCTCGCAGTCGGGGAATTTGCTGTGGTCGTAGGGGATGTTGTTGCGGTCGTAATAGTTTTTGACAGCCGCCTTGATGGATTCCTCCGCCAGTACGGAGCAGTGCAGCTTATAAGCGGGCAGACCGCCCAGCGCATCCACCACCTGCTTGTTGGTGACGGCCAGCGCTTCCTCAATGGTCTTGCCCTTGATGAGCTCCGTGGCCATGGAGGAGGACGCGATGGCGCTGCCGCAGCCGAAGGTCTCGAACTTCGCATCCTCAATGCGGTTATCCTTGATCTTCAGGTACATTTTCATAATATCGCCGCACTTGGCGTTGCCTACCTCGCCTACGCCGTCGGCGTCGGGGATCTCGCCCACATTCCGGGGATGGGTGAAATGGTCCATGACGGTTTCTGTATAAAGTGCCATATTGAAAGCCTCCTTGGGTTATAAAAAGTAAATATTCGCGTTGTTGAGAAGAACGGAAACATTACAGCATGAACTGCTTCTTGCCGCTGGCAAGATCCTTCCACACGGGAGAAATGCTCCGCAGGTACGCCACGATCCGGGGGACCTCCTTAAGAATGTGATCCACATCCTCCTGAGTGTTCCATTCGCACAGGCTCAGCCGCAGGGAGCCGTGGGCGACCTCGTGGGGGCGGCCGATGGCCAGCAGCACATGGCTGGGGTCCAGAGAACCGGAGGTGCAGGCGCTGCCGGAGGACGCACAGATCCCGGCCTGATCCAACAGCAACAGCAGGCTTTCGCCCTCAATGCCCTCAAAGCAGAAGTTTACGTTGCCGGGGAGCCGGTGGACGGGATCGCCATTCAGGGCGCCGTGGGGGATCTGAGAGAGACCGGCGATGAGCTGGTCCCGCAGCGCGGAGACCTTGGCGGCGTTTTCATCGATGTGATCGCAGGCCTCCTTTAACGCGGCGGCCAAGCCCATAATGCCGGGGACGTTTTCCGTACCGGCCCGCTTGCCCCGCTCCTGCGCACCGCCCTCGATGATGTTGGTCAGGGGGATGCCCTGTCGGGCATACAGCACGCCGGTGCCCTTGGGACCGTGGAACTTATGGCCGGAGAGGGACAGCATATCGATGTTCTGCTCATTGACATTGATGTGGAGATGACCGGCGGCCTGCACGGCGTCGGTATGGAACAGGACACCTTTTTCCCGGCAGACCGCGCCGATCTCCGCAATGGGCAGGATGGAGCCGATCTCGTTGTTGGCGTACATGGTGGTGACCAGGCAGGTGTCGGGGCGGATGGCGTCCGCCACCTGCTGGGCGGTGACGGTGCCGATGGGACCCACCGGCAGCAGCTCGACCTCAAAGCCTTCCTTTTCCAGCTTTTTCAGGGTGTGGAGAATGGCGTGGTGCTCAAAGGCGGTGGAGATGATGTGCTTCTTGCCCTTGCGCTCACCGATGCGGGCGGCGGAGATCAAAGCCTGATTGTCGGCCTCACTGCCGCCGGAGGTAAAGGTGATCTCCCGGGGTGTGCAGCCCAGACAGGCGGCCACGGTCTCCCGGGCGCTCTGTAAGGCTTCGGCGGCCTCCTGGCCCAGCCGGTACAGGCTGGAGGGGTTGCCGTAGTGGGTCTCCATATAGGGCAGCATGGCGTCGATGGCCGTGCGGCTCATTTTTGTTGTTGCAGCATTATCTGCGTATACCATAGCGGGTTCCTCCTTTGTGGTGCTGTGTATAATATGTAAAAATTATCAGATATCTGTGGTCACAAATTCCGTCTGCTCCCGGGCGGTAAGGACCCGTTTGCCGGGTTCCACGGAGTGGGTCAGCCACACATTGCCGCCGATGACGCAGTTATCACCAATATAGGTGTCGCCGCCCAGGATGGTGGCTCCGGCGTAGATGACCACGTTGTTGCCAATGTTGGGGTGGCGCTTGTTGCCCTTTACCAGCGTGCCGTCCGCCTTGACGGCGAAGCTTTTGGCACCCAGGGTCACGCCTTGGTACAGCTTTACGTGCTCGCCGATGACGGTAGTCTCGCCGATGACCACGCCGGTGCCGTGGTCAATGAAGAAGTACGGCCCAATGGTGGCGCCGGGGTGAATGTCGATACCGGTGAGGGAATGGGCATATTCCGTCATCATCCGGGGCAGCATGGGGACCTTCATGAGATACAGCTCATGGGCGATGCGGAAAATGCTGATGGCTTCAAAGGCTGGGTAGGCCAACATGACTTCCTCCCGGCAGGTGGCGGCGGGATCGCCCTCGTAGGCAGCCTGCACGTCGGTGTCCAGCGTGTCCCGGATGGCGGGGAGCTTGGAAAACAGAGTGTCGATCACATCGTCATATTGAGGGGGTTCCCGATAGATCCGCTCCAGGATCTCCCGAAGCTGACGCCGGGCGGCCGCTTCCAGTTCTTCTTTGGAGTGGGCTTCCTCCATGGCGTCGAACACATTGGGGTAGAGAATGGACCGCAGAAGATCCAAAAGCTGGATCATCTGGGATTTCAGATGGGCGTAGTTAATCATGGGCCGGTACCTCCTGTTTCGCAGATGACGGCGAAGAGGAGGCAATACCGGATATGGCAGGATAGATCATAAAAAAGCACTCCTTGAAAATGATTTTGTTTGATGGGTCGGCGGGGAAGGGGACCATCAACATCGGATATCAGGAGTGTGAGTGAACGCAGTCATGTAATCACCTACAAGCTTAGTGTGTTTAAACCATATACCAACAAACCTACTTTGTCAATTGGTTTTTACACGAAAAATAAAAAACCACTCGTTGAACCTTTGCGCAGTCCCGTTTTGTTTTGCGCACATAGGGAAACGGACCTCCAAAAAAGCAGCGGTCCGCAGCAATGCGGACCGCCGGAGCTTCAGCAGATATTTTATTCAGCCGGACGGATATCCCGGACGGTGAGCTGGTCCCCGTCCACGGTGAAACGGACTTCAAAACCGGCAAAGGAGAAGCCGTAGACCCGCTCCGGGTCCTTCTGATAGTGGGGCCGGGGGTCCTGAGCCAGAACGCCCCGCAAAGCCTCCTGCCGCTCTGCGGGCACCTGCGCTAACAGGGCTGGGGGGATGGAAACAGACAGGGTTTCCCCTGCCGGTACGGCGGCGAAGCCTCCCAGTGCGTCGGGATGGCTGTCGGCGTAGGGGATGTAAGGCTTGATGTCCAGAATGGGAGTGCCGTTTACCAGATCCGCCCCCCGGACCCGGAGCACGGGGCCTTCCGCTGTCTGCCGGATGCCCGCCAGCTTCACGCAGGACAGAGCAATGGGGTTGGGCCGGAAGGGGGAGCGGGTGGCAAAAACACCCATCCGGGTGTTGCCCCCCAGCCGGGGCGGGCGGACCGTGGGGGACCAGGTATCCCGGATGGCCCGGTCAAAGACCCAGATGAGCCAGATGTGGGAGAAGTCCTCCAAGCCCCGGAGGGCGTCCGGGTTCTGATAGGCCGGTTCGAAAACAATGTCAGCCTCCAGCTCCTCCACCAGCCCGCTTTGCCGGGGCACGCCGAATTTTTCGGCGAAATCACTGTGGATATGGGCAATGGGCGTCATGGAAAATTTCCGGGACATGGCGGGACCTCCTGTGATCGCTCCCCCGGTCAGGACGGAGCGGAACTTTTACCCTATTATAGCAGAAGTCCGCCTTGGTGAAAAGCCCTGTGCCACCGCCTAATGGACAGAACGACGGAAAGCGGCGTACCGGCGGTTCGGGCGGTACGCCGCATGTCGGGGCGGAAGTGGAATAACGGCTTTACCAACGGTCTGTGCCGGGGGTGACGGAATTTTCGCCGTCCAGCAGGTCACCATCCCGGTCATGGACACGGCCGTTGCGGAGCATCCGGTCCATAGACGCGCCGGGAAGGTCTCCGGCAGGATCATTGGCGGGGGTGGGGG
>ERZ1504852.438-NODE-438-length-9248-cov-2.471554_pt1 | contig 9248 bp, 5 predicted proteins | sample MGYA00572093_ERZ1504852 | MGnify/ENA primary metagenome ERZ1504852 (study PRJEB39906, sample SAMEA3182064) | gut metagenome | biome: human; feature: gut; material: Stool; isolation source: human stools | place: Canada | collected 2013-01-28 ... | reverse complement strand
CCCGGTTTCCGCAGGATGTAAAACCTAACAGTGCTCCTGCAAATACTGCTGCAAAAAATATTTTTTTCATAATCCTCGCCTCCTGATGCCAGTATATCTGCCGATTGCATCATATCTGCATCATTTTTATAATTTTTCTCGATTTCACTTTTTAAATATGATAGACAATTCCCATATTTTGAGCTATAGTAAAGCCAAATCTGGGTATGATTAAAAATAACGATACACATACTATAAAAATCAACCCGAGGAGGACTGTTATGAAAATATTATTTTATGATACCAAAAGCTATGATAAAGAATCTTTCGAGGCAACTCTGAAAAAATATCCCGGCATCCAGATTGATTACATCCGGTCGGATCTGGATCCCCGTACTGCTGCTCTGGCTGACGGCTTCGATGCCGTCTGTGCTTTCGTCAGCTCCAATGTGAGCGAAGCCACATTAAAAATTCTCCACGAAAAAGGTGTCCGTCTGGTCCTGCTGCGTTGCGCCGGATACAACAACGTGGATCTGGAAAAGGCAGCTGCATATGACATATGTGTCATGCGTGTCCCCGGTTATTCTCCGGAAGCTGTCGCAGAGCATGCCATGGCTCTGGCTCTGGCCTGCAACCGCCGCTTATACAAAGCCTATAACAAGGTCCGGGAAAATGATTTCAGCCTCGCCGGACTCATGGGCTTCAATTTCTATGGTAAGATTGCCGGAATCATCGGAACCGGCCGGATCGGTGCAGCTATGTGCCGGATCTGTAACGGTTTTGGCATGAAAGTCATCGCCTACGATGTCTACGAGAACCCGGATCTGAAAGATTTCGTCACCTATGTGACCTTAGACGAATTACTGGCGCAAAGTGATCTGATCTCCCTTCACTGCCCGCTGATGGATTCCACCTACCACCTGATCCAGCTTGACACCATCAAGAAAATGAAGGATGGCGTCATTCTGGTAAACACTTCCCGGGGTGCTCTGGTCAAGACCGAGGATCTTATCGAGGGCATCCGCCTGCACAAGTTCGCCGGGGTCGGTCTGGATGTCTATGAAGAAGAGACGAAAAACGTCTTCGAGGATCGTTCCGATGAGATTCTGGAGCATTCTACCACCGCAAGGCTTTTGTCCTTCCCCAATGTCATGATCACATCCCATCAGGGATTTTTCACAAAAGAAGCACTGGAAGCCATTGCAGAGACTACCTTGCAGAATGCTCTGGATTTCGAAAGTGGAAAGAAGAACCCCAATCAGGTGCAATAAAATATTTCCAATCGAGTAGGCTGACTCATCGTATACACCAAAAAACGGATGGCCCTCCCAAGCCATCCGTTTTTCTCGTTTTTCAGTTTCCCGTCTTGTCCTTTTTCTCTATCTCTTACAGTTTTTACGATCAGTCCAGATTCAGTTTCTGACCAACTCTGATCACATTCTGGTTTGTAATCTGTACATTTCTGCGAAGCAATTGTGCCAGAGTCATGTGATTTCTCTTAGCGATCTTGGAAAGCGTATCACCACTCTTTACCGTATAACCGCCCTCTGTATACCAGATGCTCTCGGAAGGTCTGCGGTCAGTAACAGTTACCAGATAATTGCCGCCGCGCTTCAATGCGAACATGGACTGTCCGGTGGAAGTTACGGTAAAGGATCCGCAATACTCCAGGCGTCCCTTCTCTGTATTATAGCGATACAGGTTTGCACTCTTGCCGGAATTGTCCTTGCCTACATTTACATGAATGTTGACATTCACTCCGAAGCTGCCGGTATCTCTGATACCCAGCTGTCTGTTCACGGTTCCGGACTTTGCGGATACCACATTTGCCGGGATTGTGTTGCTCGTCTGGTCTACTGTCAGATCAATATTCTGAATCTTTGACAGATCTTTATTCTTCAGATCCTGTCCACTGATGCTCAGTGCCACACCGTTTCCGCTGTGGAATGCCACCGTCAGCTTCGTACCTTTAATGGTATTCAGTACATTCTGAGGCACCTTGACTTCACCGCTGCATACAAAGTTCATGTTGACACTTGCAATAGCAGGATTTTTCATCATCTCTGCCACCTTATCCTGTACAGAGTTGCTTACATCCGTCCAGTCTACTGCAGGTGCTGCAGAGGAACCGCTGTTGTCATCATCATCGTCATTGTCATCATCGTTGTTCACCACATCTGCCGCTACCGTAAATACAGCAGAAGGGGTTCCGGTCATTCTGGCTCCAACACCTACTGGTACTGCGGAAGTCACTGCCAGGAAACCGTTCATATTGATGGTACCGTCCGTATTTCTGCGAATGCCTCCGTGGATTGCACTGTTCATATCCATGTTCTGGAACCATTCTGCTGTAGCTGCTATTCCTTCACTGTTGGTAGATTTTTCGCCTCTCCAATAATAGTTCATTGCATTTTCGTAGGCACTGGTCTCCTGAGTTCCTTTCGGTTTGAACTGTTCTGCAACCGTCTGCCCTGCTGCATTGCTGCTATCCTTAAAGGACAGGATTCCTTTTGCTATAAATGCAGTATTCTTTGCGTCATTTGTATAGAATGCCACGTTAAAGGACTCATTGTTATAACTGGTAGAAGAATATGCCTCAATATCCGGACAGCTGTTGGAATCAATACCCTTTGCCTTATTGCCGAATGATACACTGTTGCGCAAAATATGATGTCCGCTGATGCTGGAACCACCCATCTTGAAGCCGTTACCGTTACCGGCATCTACTTCCTGTCCGTTCTCATCCAGTACATAACCGTTCTTGAATGCCACGCAGTTCTGAATGACCACCTGACCGATAGCTCCGGTCTCTACCTTGGCGAACAGATCCCAACCGTCATCGGCATTGTATGCTGCGATACATCCGTCAAATACGTTGCCGTCTGCTACCGTCAGTTTAGCCGCAAATCCATCCGCATCCTCATATCCCGCATCTGCATTCAGATAAGAAGTACAGTTCAGGATCAGGTTGTGGGACGGCCAGTCTTCCCAGTTATCTGTGCTCTTATATCTGCTGATCTGAAGACCGGTATTACCATTTTTGTAGGTCATTACGTTGTCCACAGTGTTGTAGCTTCCGGATACCTGAATACCCTTCTGCGCATTTGCGGATCTCGTAACATCAAATCCCTGGAAATACCAATAATCGCCTGCCAGGATCATACCTGCACATCTTCCCTGGAAATCCAGTACCGGGCGTGTGGCAGCTTCCGGATCTGCGATCATGTAAATCTTCGCATCTGCGGTTCCGTTAACACCTCTTTCTACAATGACTGTCTTGTCCAGTGCATAAGTTCCGCCCTTTAACAGGATCGTCCGTCCGGGAGCAGCACTCTTCACTGCGGTATAAATATCTACAGGATCATCCTTTGCACCGCTTCCATAGCTTCTGCCGTCGGGACTTACATAAATATAACTTCTGTCTTTTACATTATAGGTTACGTTGAAATCAAATTTCACAGTATCATAACTGCTTAAAAGAGAATACTTTGCAGGCTTGTAATCTGCATCCGGTGTGAACTCCACTGCAAAAGTATTGCTGCCCTGCTCCAGAACCGTATTGACACGGAACTTGGTCTTGGCATCCACATGCTGTCCGGATACCACTGCCTCCCCCTTGCTGTTCGTAATACTCAGAACGCCATCGGCATTGCCGTAGTATACCATCTCATAGTTTGCATTGTTGGCAACCTTGGCAGACTCAATGCTGAAGTTCGGGGTTACATAAGTAATCGGTCTTGCTTCTGCAGGTGCATCGTTTTCCGGAGCCACTGTGGTCAGGCTCATATTGCTGAAGCTTACCTTAGCACTTCTGGAAGCATAGAAGCCTACATAAATATTGTTTTCATCCAGTCTGGTCAGTTCATCACCGTTGTCACCGTGGTAATATTTGTTGGTCACGGTCTCTCCGGTAGCTGCATTGGTATAGCTTAAGAAATATCCGGTATTGTTTCTCTGGATCGTCATATGGAAGGTTGTCTGTGGATTGACATCTGTGATATCCTTTAATGCTGCCTCATATCCGCCTACCATATTATAAGTTCCGGCACCCTGCCCACTTGCTACGGCACTGGTCTCAAGTGTTCTCATGGCCGTCTGGAAATCATCTACTACAGTGTCTGCCGCAAGATTCTCCGGTGTTACACCGATTTTCTCCTGAGATCCGACACCCAGCTTCATGGTGTACTTATCTCCGGCATCAGATACCTGACCGGCCTCTGCATCCCAGAAATATTCCACCTTGGTCGCACTTACCATATAAGAGTTGTTCCAGAAAGAATTACCGGAACCGTTCTCTCCCACACGGTCTGCTACCATCAGGCCGAAGCCTTCCTGACCATTGGTAAACTTCCAACTATCTACGGTTACATCTGCGGACAGCGTAAAGTTCTCTGTCTCAGGATCAATGGTGGTATAGTAGAATGCCACACCATCGGTGGAGTTCGGTACCAGCTTACCCTTGCTGTTCATACTCCATACTTTCAGATCCTGGGTATCATAACTTCCGCTGAAACCATTGTTCTTGCCGCCTTCTGACATCGTATCTACGCTGGAACCGAATGCGGAATAATTCCAGGTCTTTACTGCATCTTCTGTTATCGTTAATTTCACCTCTGCCGGTTTGGAAATATCATTTCCTCTGACTGACGCAACTCCGAAAGTATATTCCTGTCCTACGGTCAGTCCTGAAATTTTCTGTAATAACTTTGTCACACCCTCTGCATATACCTTGCCATCCACATATACTGTGTAGTTCTCCGCTTCCGGAACAGCCTGCCAGGTCAGCTTCACGTTGCCATGGCCTTTGTTCTCGGCGTTTAAGCCTGCGGGAGTTGCCATAGGAAGGACAAAGTTAACGCTGGTTGTCGTATTACTTACCTTAGAAGCTTCGCCGGTACGGATCAGCTCTGCTTTAAAGCTGTAAGTACCGGATGCTGCCGGTGTAAATTCTGCTACTCCGGATTCTCCTTCGGCAGTTATAGACTGTTTATTTACCGCCTTACCATTTGCATCGTACATAGTCACATCCAAGGTCTCTGCATAAATTCCACCTACCTGTGCAGTGTAAGGAACAGAAATTGTTCCTCCCTTTACAGAAGGAGTTCCTAAAACGGGATCCTTAATCTCACTCCAATCCAATGCAGTTCTATAGTCTACAGTAATGCTGGTTATTTTTATTTTCGAACCGCTTACATATAAGTAGTATGTTTTTCCTGCTTCTACCGGAAGAACGAGATCCTTTTTACCAGACTCTTTGTTGTCTAATTTGAGAATTTGTTTAGGACCATTTTCCGTTTCTTCCAAAAAATAATAAGTCTTAGTAGCAAGGGATACTGTAACCTTCAGGTATCCATCTTTTATTGCTTGCAGTTTCAGTGCTGCTCCGGTTTCAGGAATACTTCCATTACTGGGACTAGGATTTGAACCTCCTTGTATCGCCCCCTTATTATATTTCATATCTCCCAAAACAGAAATTCCGCCATCATACGTTGTTCCTGCTGTCAGACCCTTGCTCAGATCCAATTCATACAGGTCTTTTTCCGTTCCACTCTGCACAGCAGCCATTGCTGCATTCGCATCCTGTGTTGTCGAAGCTGCCGCAATACCTTTTTCCTCTCCCAACACTTCTCTGGCTGTTTTCGCATTTCCGTCAGAAACCGTCTCACTTACCTGTTCTACCACAGGTTCCGTTTCCTCTGCCTGTACAGAGATGGGGCTGATTCCCATTCCCGACAGCACCATGGCTCCCGCAAGAAGCAATGCCATCAGTCGTTTTCTCTCTTTTCTTCCTCTCCTGCCTAACATTCCCATACCTCCACTTAGCATGTGTTATAAACGATTACATTTGTAAGCTCTTACAACACTATGTACTATATATTAGCACTATCGCTTCACATTAGTAAACCATTTTTGTGTATTTTGAATATTTTTGGAAGTTTTACATATATTTTTTGAGCAATATTTAGTTATTATTTTTGCGCAAGCCTGTACTTTTCTCAAAAATGCACAATTCCGCCATTCCGTGTTTATTTCTATCAAGTAAGTGCTTCCATTATCATAACGTTCTCTATCCATTTTATTTTGACTATTGAAGGCGTCTTGTGCTTGGCAAAAGTTATATAAAGTTATATAATAGGTACAAAGTTATATACACTTATATAAAGTTATATAAGATTTTAAAAGTTATATAAACTTATATAAGAAAAGGAGGTTTTCATTATGAGTGCCAATCCGTTTACGTTATCTTTTGGAAAAAAACCGTTGCAATATATCTCCCGTCTCACGGAAACAAACCAAATTCTGGAAAGCTTTTGTGCCGAGATTCCATCCAATCAGATCTACATGATCACCGGTGTCCGTGGCTCTGGCAAGACTGTAATGATGACAAATATTGCTTCGGAATTACGAAAAAGCGAAGACTGGATCGTTGTGGAACTGAATCCTACCAGAGATTTACTGCAAAGTCTTGCTGCAAAAATCTACAGCATTCCCGAATTACACACGCTGTTTATTAATGCAAAACTTGACTTTTCTGCTTTTGGTCTGGGAGTATCCATTGAAAACGCTGCTCCGGTCACGGATATCGAAAACGCTCTGGAACTCATGTTGAAATATATCCAGAAAAGTGAAAAAAGGTTGCTGATCAGCGTTGATGAAGTGACGAATTCCAAATATATCCGAATCTTTGCAAGCTCCTTTCAGATTTTTTTACGAAACGACTATCCCATCTTTTTACTGATGACGGGATTATATGAAAATATTTATAATCTTCAAAATGATAAAGTACTGACCTTTTTATACCGTGCACCCAAATTAATCCTGGAGCCACTCAATTATACCGCTATCCGCAAACAATATATGGATATCTTTTCTCTGGATATAGATGCTGCCGGAGAACTGGCTTCACTGACCAAAGGCTATCCTTTTGCCTTTCAGGTACTTGGTTATCTCTACTGGGAAAATCGCGATAAAAAGACTTTGGAACAGATTTTGCCGGAATATGACCAATATCTGGAGGAATATGTATACAGTAAAATATGGTCGGAATTATCCGATCTGGATAAAAAAATCGTAACTGAAATGTCTCTCAGCGGAGAGACTCAGGTAAAAGCTCTCCGTGAGCGATTAGATATGAAATCTGAACTTTTCTCTGTCTATCGTGAGCGTTTAAAGAGAAAAGGTGTCATTATTTCCAAAGAATACGGGAAAGTCACACTGGCCTTACCTCGCTTTGATGAGTTTGTAAAAATACAACAGCTTATGTAGCTGCGAGGCACAGCGTCTATTCCACGCCCCGCAGCACAAGTTTCCCCACATATTTCCGGGCCAGTTCCTCCATCTGTTCCAGTTCCTCTTTGGAAAATGCGCCGAACGGATCTACACCGCCCGGTTTCACATCGTCACATTCCGCTGTCTGTATCATCCGGTACAGGCAGTTTTCATTCTCTTCGTAATTCTGAAGATAATACGCAGGGCATCCGGCGATCCATTTACCGATGTCCTCGAATTCTTCCACCCTGTGGATTCCCTTTACCACGGTAGTGCGGAATTCATAGGGGATGCCACTGCTTTTCAGGATGCCGATACTCTCCTCGATGTGGGAGATATCTATATGCGGCAGTCCCGCCGCCCGAGCATAATTATCCCTGGAAGCCTTAATATCCATCGCCACATAATCAATCAGGTGCTCCTGCAACAATTCCCACAATACCCCCGGCATATACCCGTTGGTATCCAGCTTAATGGGATACTCCAGCTCCTTGATCTTTTGCAGGAACGCCCGAAGGTCCCGCTGCAGAGTCGGCTCTCCTCCGGTGACACAGACGCCCTGGAGGATCCCCTGCCTTTTTTTCAGATAAGCAAGCACTTCCTCCTCCGGAATCCAGCACCAGTTCCCCGTTGTGACAAAACGGACAGCGAAAATTGCAGCCCCCTGTAAAAACAGTGGCTGCAATATGTTCCGGATAATCTAATAAAGTTGTCTTGTTAAAACCATGTATCTGCATAGTCTAAGTCCTCGGCATAGTGGAATCCCGCACCACCAGTTCTCCGTCGAACACGCAGTGCTGGTGCTTCGCCTTTTTCCCGATGATGTCGAACAGGATCCGGGCCGTCTCTCTCGCCATGCTGTCCACCGGCTGCTTTAAAGTCGTCAAGGACGGGATAACATATTTCCCGATTTCCACACCATCAAAGCCTGCCAGAGAAATATCCTCCGGCACCTTGTATCCGGCATCAGACAAGGCTTTCCCGGCACCGATCGCCAGCATATCGGAGATTGCGAAGATCGCCGTGCACGGAATCTGCTTCTCGAGGAATTCCTTCGTCACCATATAGCCATTCTCCAGGGAGTAATCTTCCAAATCACTCCTCATAGGCAGGATCAGTTCTTCTCTTACTTCTATTCCGTTATCCTTCAACGCCTTTTTATAGCCCTCCAGACGCAGCTTACCGATGGAAGCATCCGTTTTGCGGGCACAGAGGATTGCAATATCCTTATGTCCGTTCTTGCACAGATAGTCCACCATCTTGTAGCTTTCCTTGGTATCATCCACCGCTACGGAGGAATAGGTGTTGCGGCTGAAGCCCTTGGGCAGCATTCCCGTGGTACTTAAGATAAACGGCACATGAAGCTGTGCCAGCTTTTCCTCACTGTGCACCAGATAACCGCCGAGGAAGATAATGCCGCGAAGTCTTTTTTCCTTGACCAGCTTCAGTGCCACTTCCACTTCGTCCTCGTCATAGTCTACATGCTGCAATACCATGGCGTAAGATTTTTCCTTGATCTCTTCTTCCAATACCTTGATCATCTGGCTGAAGAAAGAGTTGTTAATACCTTTGACCAGTACTGCAATTGCCTTGGCATCCTGACGTTTCAGGTTTCTGGCACTGTTGTTTGGTACGTAGTTATTCTCTTTGATCACCCGCATGATCATTTCCTTGGTCTCAGGATTGATGTCCGGGTGGTTATTTATGGCACGGGATACCGTGCTGACACCGACACCGCAGATTCTTGCGATGTCTTTGATCGTGATTTCCTCCATGGAGCACAAACCTTTCCAAGCCTACGGACCTATCTGCCGTACAGCTTCGTCATACTGCGGATCCGTCCTGCAAGCTCCTTTGTAAAATCTCCGTTCCCCATTCTCCACTTCCAGTTGATGCCCAGTGTGGAAGGAATGTTGATGCGGGCCTCCGATCCCAGTCCAAGATAATCCTGCATGGGAATGATCGCCAGATCCGCTACGCTGGACATTGCGGCACGCACA
>ERZ1504852.430-NODE-430-length-9335-cov-2.939871_pt1 | contig 9335 bp, 4 predicted proteins | sample MGYA00572093_ERZ1504852 | MGnify/ENA primary metagenome ERZ1504852 (study PRJEB39906, sample SAMEA3182064) | gut metagenome | biome: human; feature: gut; material: Stool; isolation source: human stools | place: Canada | collected 2013-01-28 ... | reverse complement strand
CAAAAATGGCTGGAAAACCAAGGTCAGAAAGGGCCTGAATGTGAAGTTTGATGGCAACCGGCTGGCCTGCGGGGGAAAGGAACTCCTGGCATGGGCCAGACAAATCCGTGATTCGTAAGAAAACTTTAGGAGGAAATGACGATGGTAAAACAGACGGCAGGGCGGGACAGTCTGGGAGACTTCGCCCCCCAATTTGCCCAGCTCAACGACGACGTGCTTTTTGGCCAGGTCTGGAACCGGGAGGGTTTGTCCCTCAAGCTGCGCTCTATCCTCACCGTTACCGCGCTGGTGAGCAAAGGGCTGATTGACAGTTCATTTCAGTACCACCTGGCCACAGCGAAACAAAACGGCGTCACCAAGTCAGAGATGGCGGAAATTTTGACCCATCTGGCTTTCTACGCCGGATGGCCCAACGCCTGGGCGGCGTTTCGTATGGCAGTGGAGGTCTACAAAGACGGTGATGGCGCTGACGGCGGGCTGTTCGGCCTGGGCGCGCCCAACGAGGCGTTTGCGCAGTATTTCATCGGAAACTCCTATCTGAAACCACTCACCGACCCCAAGCAGACGGTATTCCTGGCCAACGTCACCTTTGAGCCCGGATGCCGGAACAATTGGCACATCCACAAGGCGTCCAGGGGCGGCGGACAGATTTTGCTGTGTACCGACGGCCGGGGTTGGTATCAGGAGTGGGGCCAGGAGGCCAGAGAACTCCATCCCGGCGATGTGGTCACCATTCCGGCAGGCGTGAAGCACTGGCACGGCGCGGCCCAAGACAGCTGGTTCTCCCATGTGGCCGTGGAGGTCCCCGGCGAGGGGACCGGCAGCGAGTGGCTGGAGCCGGTGACAGACGGGGACTACGGTAAATTGGCATAAAGGTCCGGATTTGCCGAAAGGCTATAGGGCACGGAGCCTTGCGCCGCCGGTGCGTCCAGGAGGCCGCACCCTACGTGTTCAGGCCCACGGACACCGCAGAAATATGAGCATTGTCAATCCCAACTTGATCAAATCCCGGCACACCCCATGGTGCGCCGGGATTTGGAAGTGTCTGTGAATGATCCTCAGACCAGGGTGAATATGCCCGAGAGGTAGGTCTCTCCACAGTCCCCCAGGAACCACTGGATTTTGCCGGGGAGCACCTGCTGCCGCATTTGGCTGTCCCACTGGGACAGGGCCTCCCGGGAGATGGTGAGAGAAACGGTCCGGGTTTCCCCCGGAGCCAGGAGGAGCTTTTGGAAATCACATAAGGCGCGAATGCGGGAGGTAACAACCCCCTGGGTCCGGTGGAGGTACAGCTGTGGGACCGCGCTGGCGGCCCGGTGGCCGGTGTTTGTTACAGCTATGCGCAGAGATAGCGCTTCCACATTCTCCGCTTCTGCGTCCACTGGCGCCTCCAGAAGGCGGTAGGCGAAGGTGGTATAGGTCAGGCCGCTGCCGAAGCCATACCGGGGGCGCTCCCTGGCGTCGTAATAGTCCATGCCCCGGTAGGAGTCTTTGTAGTTATAATACACCGGCAGCTGCCCCACATGATCCGGCAGGGACACCGGCAGGCGGCCGGACGGGGCGGCCTCTCCAAAGAGAAGCTGGGCCAGGGCTTCCCCGCCGGTGAGGCCGGGGTAGAAGCAGCAGAACACGGCGTCAGAATGGGCCGCTACCGCCTCCATGGCATAGGGGCGGCCTTGGATGAGGACGGTCACCACCGGCTTTCCTGTGGCTTTCAGCTGGGTCAGGAGGGCCAGCTGATCTCCCGGCAGTTCCAGGCGACTGGTATCCACGTTCTCTCCGCAGTCCATGGTGGCAACATCCTGGGCCTTGAGGGCGCCGTTGTCGTGGAATTCACCGCCGCCAAAGCGGCTGGAGGTACCGCCCAGCACCGCTACAATCACGTCCGCCTCCCGGGCTGCCGCCATGGCTTCCCCGATCATCTCCGGGTCAGTGGCAAAGGCCGGACAGCCAGGGGCATAGGAGACCTGGACCGGCGTCCCTGCCGCCCACTGCTCCAGTCCCCGGCGCACCGTCACGCCAGATGCCGGCCGGACCGGCGGGGTGTAGTCCCCCAGTTGGCTGTAAATCTCGTCGGCGTTGGGCCCCGCCACCAGCAGGCGCAGCGGCTTGGTCCCGTCCAGGGGCAGAAGATTCCCCTCATTTTTTAGCAGCACCATGCTCTCCCGGGCCAACTCCCGGACCTGGGGATACCGGTCCGGCGTATAGCCCTGCCACAGTTCGTTTTCCGTCACAAACGGCTCCTCAAAGAGCCCCCGGCGGAACTTCATCTCCAGAATCCGGAGCACCGCTTCCTCCAGACGGGCTGTGGACACCAGGCCCCGTTCCACCGCTTCCTCCAGACGGGCAAAGCCTGTGTCCCAGAGGCCCATATCCACACCGGCCTCCAACGCCACCGCACCGGACACCGTCCGGTCCCCTGTCATGGCGTCCAGCTGGTCAATGGCCACGCCGTCAGACATGACAATGCCCCGGAACCCATACTCCTCCCGGAGTAGCTCCGTGAGCAGCCACCGGTTGGCATGGCAATAGACCCCGTCAATTTCGTTGTAGGCCGCCATGAAACCGGCTACGCCGGCCTCCACACAGGCCCGGACCGGGGGCAGGTGGATCTCCCGCAGCTCCCGGGGGCCGATCCTAGCGGCGCTGGCGTTGACGCCGCCGGTGGTCTCTCCCTGGGCGCACAGGTGCTTGGCCACCACGTCCACGCCCCGGCTTTGGATCCCCCGCACGGCCGCCTGGGCCATGCGGGCGGCCAATACCGGGTCCTCCCCAAAGCACTCCTCACTGCGGCCCCAGCGGGGATCCCGGAGGACGTCCAGCACAGACACCAGGGCCAGGTCCACCCCCATCTGCCGCAGCTGCTCCCCAGCCACTCCGGCTGCCGCCTCCAGCAGGGCAGGGGAGAAGGTGGCGCCCGCCGCCAAATTCACCGGCAGCAAATAGCCATCCAGCGCCTGGTGTCCGTGGGGGCACTCGGTGCTCATCAGGACGGGAATGCCCAGGCGGGAATGCTCCAGCACATAGCGCTGGACCTGATTCCGGGCTTTGGGAGCCAGGACGCCATCCAAGCCGGTGGAAAAGTCCTTCCCCGACCAGGGATCCGCCCGGTACAGGCCATACAGCGTCCCCAGGCCGCTATACCGCTTCACCTCCTGCTGGAATTCCTCCAGCAGCACAATCTCCTGGCCCCGGCGCTGGTAAGCATGAAAGCCGTAAAGCCGCTGGGTCAGCTGGCCCACCTTCTCCCGGAGGGTCATACGGGAAAGCAGATCCAGCGCCCGCTGCCTGGGGGTAAGCCGTTGGTCTTGATATGGTAGCACAGTACATTCCTCCCTGTGTTTCTGAATATCCTCTGTCACATTTTTTAGCTGAACATATGTAAGTTGCAAACAACACGTTGACCAAAAATCGCCATCATATACCGAAAAAGGGCTTGTTGCAAAGCGGAACGGTCAAGACCGTTCCCTACAGGATCTTGCGCAGGATGCGAAGGCTCCATGCAGGATGCTGTAGGGGCAAGTCTTGGCCTGGCCGTTTTGCAACAGGCCCTTTTCAAGCAATGAGAAGGTTACTTCACCAGCAGTGTCTGGATCTCAAACGGCTTGGTGATAAACGTGACCTTGCCGTCCACAATGGGCAGCTCCTCCTGGACTTCCTCCAGCAGGTTGGTGAGATATGCCTTTCGGGCGCCCTCCGGCAGGCGCACCACCGTCTTGGTCCGGGCATTCTCGCACTCGTACATCCGCAGTACCACGCCATCGCCGTCTTCCGCCTGCTTGACCGTCTCCAAGACCACATTTCTGGGCTCCACAGCGGCATAGGAGAAGGTCTGGCCGGGCCGGCCGCCCTGCACGGCATAGGCGGGCAGATTCAGCTGATAGCTCTCTTCCACCGTCCGGGCCTCTTTCCAGGTGCCGGCATGGGGGTACAGGGCATAGGTGAAGGTGTGCATCTCCACATCGGCATTGGGGTTGGGCTCCACGCCGCACTTGATGAGGGTCAGGCCGATAACGCCCTCCCGCACCGAATGGCCGTACTTGCAGTCGTTGAGGAGGCTGACGCCATAATGGCCCTCGGAGAAATCCATCCACTTCTGGGCGCAGCTCTCGAAGCGGGCCTTGTCCCAGGAGGTGTTGGTGTGGACTTTCCGGGTCACGTTGCCAAACTGGACCTCGAAGGTGGCCTCGTCGGAGTGAATGTCCACCGGGAACTCCGCCTTCAGCAGGTGCTGATGTTCCTTCCAGTCCGCCTTGGTTTCAAAGTCAATCCGGCGGGAATTGGCATAGAAGTGGACGCGCTGCCAGATGGTGCTCTGGTTGCAGCGGTACTCCAGCTCCAGGGTGGTACACACCGGGCCGTCCTCACTCCAGCGCAGGCTCACCAGCTCATCCACCGGCCAGGACTTCTCCACGTAATACATGTCGATGTCCCAGTTGTCAAAGTAGATGGGCTTATCCTCATACAGCCGGAGCTGATTGGCGGCTTTGCCGGGCTGGACCAACTCCCGATCCTGTTCCTTATCGAAAATGGAGACCATATGGCCGTTTTCATCCAGGGCAATGGCATAGTAGGGGGTCTCCAGATGATATGTGTCCTTCCGGACGAAGGGGCTTGCCGCGGGAAGCTCCGCCAAGGCAAAGGTCTTGTAGCCCTTGGCTGGCAGATTCTCCAGATACGCCACGGCTCCATGGGCTGTGTGCTGCACCGGATAGCATTTGCCGGTCTCATCCTGCAGGGCCGTCGCCGTCACATCCCCCAGATTCACCAGGCCATTGCGGACGAAGCCCAGGGTATTGAATACAGTGACGCCGGTTCCTTCCCCGGCCAGGAGGGTCAGCCGCTCCTCCAGGAGCTTCCCGGCACTAGCCGCCAGGTCTTCATATTCCTGCTTGGTGACTTCATACACCTCGGCGATGGAGCTGCCTGGCAGGATGTCGTGGAACTGGTTCAGCAGGATGGTGTCACGCCAGAAGCGCTGCAAATCCTCTGCTGGGTAGGGCACTTTGCCCTCTGCCAGCAACCCCAGCAGCTCCAGATCCATCATCAGGAGCTCGCTCTTCCGGTTGCCCCGCTTGTTCCGGGCCATCGAGGTATACGTACCCCGGTGGTACTCAAAGTAGAATTCGCCTTCCCAGACCTCCAGGTGGGGATTGTCCTTCACCCGGGCCTCCAGCTCCTCAAAATAGGTGCGGGCGCTGGCCTGCCGGACGGTGGGGATCCCCTGGACTCCGCGCTCCATGCGCCGGGCAGTCTCCAACATCTGCCGGGTGGGACCGCCGCCGCCATCGCCGTAGCCATAGCAAACCAGGATGTCGTTGTTGATTTCCTTATTTTGGTAGCGCTCCCAGCCGCCCATGAGGGCGTCGGGATGAAGGATTCCGTTATATGTGGTGAAGAAGTTCTCCTTAGGGTCCTGGCCGATGCCCAGGGTGGTGATCAGGTGGGTCAGCACCTGGGAGCCGTCAATGCCCCGCCAGAGGAAGGTGTCGTTGGGAATCTTGTTGATCTGGTTCCAGGCCAGCTTGGTGGTCATAAAATAGTCCACGCCGCTCTTCTTCATGATCTGGGGCAGGGCGCCGGAGTAGCCAAACACGTCGGGCAGCCACAGGATCCGGTTGTCCTGGCCGAATTCCTCCCGGAAGAACCGCTTGCCATAGACAAACTGACGGACCAAAGACTCGCCGGAGGTCAGGTTGCAGTCCGCTTCCAGCCACATGCCGCCTTCCGTCTCCCAGCGGCCCTCTTTCACCCGCTGCTGAATCTGGGCATAGAGCTCCGGATAGCGCTGCTTCAGGAAGTAATACAGCACCGGCTGGCTGGACATGAACTTATACTCAGGGTACTCGTCCATAAACTTCAGGACGGTGGCAAAAGAGCGGACCACCTTCTCCCTGGTCTGGGCAACGGTCCACCACCAGGCCACGTCAATGTGGGTGTGGCCGATGCAGGTCGCAATCACGTCGGCATGGCCGCCCATCTTTTGATACAGATTCTCCTCTAAATAGGCCTGGGCCTTCTCCACAGACGCATAAAACGCCGGGGAACAGGGAGTCCGCATATCCAGCAGATTGATGGCGTCATTCAGCACCGTCTGGATATCCAGCCGGGTTTTGCTGTCCGAATCCATCCGGCTGAAGGCCCACAGGGGCACCTGCAGGTCGTAATAAAGGCGATTGATGGATTCATCCAATACATACAGGTCCACCAGGAAGTGGAACTCCCGGTGCAGCGTGCCGGTATAGGCCTGAATGTCCACCGTCAGGGTCTCGCCCGCCGGGGCCTGGGAAAAGAGCTGAATGTCCCGATGGTTCATATCGGCGCCCTGGGTCACCTTGCCATTGACAAAGACCAGGAACTGGGGATTCTTACCGTCGTCCCACTCTTCAATCTGGGTGCGGATTTTCATCCACACGGACTTTCCCGCCATTTCCTCGGGAATGGTGACGTTCCCCCGGAACCAATAGTGCGCGCCCTGGATCCCCTTGAAGTCTCCCTGGTAGCCCTCAAATTTTCCTTCAAACTGGTCGCTGCCATCGTAGACAGAATACCAGTGCATACGCTTGCAGTCGAAATCCTGCCAGGGACTTTCACTGCGCTCCGCCTCTTCGGGGCGGAAGAAGAGACCTGGCTTATACTGCCAGTTGGGCAGCTCCCGGCTGTCCCGCACGCGCAGCGCCTTCAGCTGGTCACAAATCACCTGAATTCGTTTGTCAATAAAGTACATTGCAATCCTCCTAGGAGAAAATTTCTGCTCAGGCGGCTGGCCGCTCCGATCGGAGCTTACAGGCTATTTTCCTTGACGTAATTCAGCAGCGTATCCACCGTGGTAAAGGCCAGGCCTGTCACGGTGTCGGCGCAGCCGTAGTAAATGGCAATGCGGCCGGTGGCGGCATCGGTGAGGGTCGCGCAGGGGAAGGTCACATTGGGTACATCCCCCACACACTCGTAGATCTCATAGGGAGCTAGAATATAATCCTTGGAGCGATAAAGCACCTTCCAAGGCTCCTCCTTGTCCAACAGGGCAGCGCCCATACGGTACACATAGCCCTGGCAGGTGGTAATCACGCCGTGGTAAATGAGAAGCCAGCCTTCATCGGTTTCAATGGGAATGGGACCGGCGCCAATCTTCGTGGACTGCCACGCAGACTCGTCCCCCTTGACGGTGCTCATCACATGGCGATGGCAGCCCCAATACTTCATATCTGGGCTCTGGCTGATAAAAATATCGCCAAAGGGGGTATGGCCCGTATCACTGGGACGGCTGAGCATCAGATAGAGTCCATTCACCTTCCGGGGGAAGAGGACGCCGTTTCGGTTATAGGGCAAAAAGGCGTTTTCCAACTGATGGAAGGTCTTGAAATCCTCTGTCCAGCCGACACCAATGGTGGGGCCGTGGTAGCCGTTGCACCAGGTGATGTAGTATTTCCCATCCATATAGCATACCCGGGGATCGTACCGGTACTCCCGGACGGTCACCACGGGATCTCCCTCAAAAGAAATGGGCTCGTCCTGGATCTTCCAGGAAATGCCGTCCTGGATGAAGCCCACAAACAGGTACATACTGACAGAGCGGCTGTCACAACGGAAGATGCCGGCAAAGCCATCGCCAAAGGGAACCACAGCACTGTTGAACACGCTGTTGGAGCGCTTTGTTGCATGGCGGCCAATGATGGGATTGCCGCTGAAACGCCACACGGGAAGGGAATATCCCTCAGGCTTCTCTTCCCAGGGGATATTTTTCAGTTCACTACCAATAATTTTGCTCATAATTGCTCCTCATATTCTTGAGATACAAGTTTCCATTTCGAATGTCAACACCCCTATACAGGGGCCGGATCTCTCGCCTGCAGCGTCCTGCCACACGGGTTCAGGATAGCCGAGAACTCCGGTTCCCATACACGGGCCAAAGGTCCGCCTTTATGGCGGTAGCATTTTCCCACATTCCGTTTTCCTTGTCAAGGGGATGATAGAAAATGCCAAACTTTTTTTCATTTATGACCTTTGGTCACCGAATTTTGAAAAATGGGGCTGCTGCAAACCACAAATGGCCAGCAACAGCCCCATCCAAATTAATTTTTAGCCAATGGAATCGGTCTGGTCAAACCTTCCAAATTAGCCAGCGAAGTAATCGTCGATCTGAGACTGAGCCTCGGCCACGATGTCATCAAAGCCAGCAGCCCGCATCTCTTCCATCATGGCAGAGACCTGCTCTTCGGGATCCAGCGTACCGGTCAGCAGTTCAGCCTTGTAACGGTTGTAGACCTCGATGCAAGCGGTCAGCTTGTCAGCCACGTTGCTGGTATCGAAGGCAAAGCCCAGAACAGGGGACTTGACGGCAGACTCGTTCAGAGCCTTGATCTCGGCTTCCTGGCTCTCCACTTCGGTGTCCAGCTGAGTACGGACGAAGTAGCTGCCCTGGGTGTAACCGGCCATGGACCAGTCAGTCTTCAGTCTGTGCAGCTTGCCGTCGGCGGTGTACTCGAAGTCATCGCCTTCCAGGCCGTACTGCAGAGCGTCACGGACATAGGAGTCGGTGTTGACCAGCTCCAACAGCTGCAGAGCCTTCTCGGGGTTCTTGCTGCTGGAGGAGATGCAGTTGATGGAACCCTGGATGGTGTCGCTGGACATCACAGTGGGACCCCACTGCACAGCAACAGCCTCTACGCCCATGTTGGGGCCCCAGGTGGTATCGGCAGCCAGGGACCAACCCTGAGCCACGTAGCAGGGACGGTACTTGGGGTTCTCACCCAGAGTAGCGGCGTCGGCATTGATGATGCCAGCCTCGTACCAAGAGCGGAGGGTCTTCAGCTCGTTCATGATGTCTTCCTGTTCCACAGTGCAGACAACCTTGCGGCTGTTGTCGTCGTAACGAACACCCAGAGTGGGCAGGCCGGCAGTCAGGCCGTCGAACTTGGCGCCGAAAATGGCGTCCAGACCCTGCATATTCAGGATAAACGGAGCGGTGTTGGTCGCATCCTTGATCGCAGTCAGGCCGTCGGTCAGGTCAGCCAGCTCTTTCAGGTCAGCGTAGTTGGGAACATACTGCTCAGCAACCGCCTTGTCCCAGACAAAGTACTGGGTCACAGAGCTGTCTTTCCAGGTGGGAACGCCATAGATCTGGCCGCCAACGCGGACGCCGTCCCACAGCTCGGTGGGCAGAGTGCTGTACAGGGAGGGAGCAGCGGATTGCACCATGTCGGTGATGTCCAGGAAAGCGCCGATGCGAATGTCGTTCTGATAGGTGTTCAGGTTGGTGAACATGATGTCATAGTCATCGTTGGCGTTGACCATCACGTTTCTTCTGTTATCCCAGTCAGACCAGCTCACAATTT
>ERZ1504852.429-NODE-429-length-9366-cov-3.690796_pt1 | contig 9366 bp, 9 predicted proteins | sample MGYA00572093_ERZ1504852 | MGnify/ENA primary metagenome ERZ1504852 (study PRJEB39906, sample SAMEA3182064) | gut metagenome | biome: human; feature: gut; material: Stool; isolation source: human stools | place: Canada | collected 2013-01-28 ... | reverse complement strand
TTTTCCGTACCTGAGAAAAGGCGCCTGCAAATCCATGCCTATGCGCACGCCGCCTTTCGGATCGTCGCTTAAATTGACAATCAGGCGGGGAGGAGATGCATCAGGCCACTTCACCCGGTCCATGTAATTCAGGACCTGATTCAACTGCTCTCTGACGGCGGCCATGTCCTGAGCCGTCAGCGTAAAGTCTCCGGAATCATCCTGACCAATGGGAAATGCCCCCTGGGCCGTCACCCGGATGCCCTGCACAACGGCATCTACCTTGACGATGTCCACCATGCCGGGCCGCCCCAGATTCAATTCCGCGTTCACCCCCGTTACGGAAAAAACTTTTTCCGGATTCCCCGCATCTACGGGCAGAGTGACGTTCATCCCCTTCACATTCACCCGCTCCGGCACTACTTGTCCTTCTATCAGTTTTTTCCAATTCAGCGCCACATCCGCCTCATGCAGCAGAACTATGGGCCGGCGAATTTCCGGCATGGCCTCCGGATCCAGCAATTCCACATTTTTCAGTGTCACGACGGCACGGGGCCACAAAGTAACTTTCAGCGTCTCTATATGGGAGGGAATGCCCTTTTCCAGAAGAGCCTTCTCCACCCGCTGCACAACGAAGGATGGCACCCCCCAGATGGAGATGTAGCATATGCAGCCCAGCAGCAACGCCCCCAGCAAAATAATCACCGTGGGAATCAGTCCCTTGATCCATCTCATAAATGTCCGCTGAGCCATAAGCCTTGTCTTCTTTGCACGGGTACTGCAACACGCTACCCTAAAAGAAGAGACATTGCACCACCAATTTGTGTTGCCGATTTGTTTTACGGTTCTGGAAATAATGTCACTCGCCTTGAACAACCCCGAGTTGCAGCCGGTCAAACATTCTGCAGGCGGAAAACCGCTCCCACTCCCCCTATCAATTATGAACATTACCATTCACCGTGCATCCTCCCGTGGACATGCCAACCACGGATGGCTGGATACATACCACACATTCAGCTTCGCCAATTATTTCAACCCGGAACGCATGCAATTCGGAGCTCTGCGCGTGCTCAACGACGACAAGGTTCTCCCGGAAGAAGGCTTCGGCACCCATCCGCACAAAAATATGGAAGTGGTTTCCATCCCCCTGAAAGGAGAACTCCGCCACGGGGACAGCCTGAACAACAGCCATACCATCACGCGCGGAGAAATCCAGGTGATGAGCGCCGGAACGGGCATCCAGCACAGCGAATTTAACGGCAGCTCCACGGAGCCCCTGGAATTCCTGCAAATATGGATTATTCCGGACAGAGTCAACGCTCCTCCCAGGTACCGGGATTACAACATTGCTCCCCTGCTGAAACACAATGAGATTTCCACCTTCCTGGCTCCGGAAACGGACATCTCCATCATGCAGCAGGCCTGGTTCTCCTGGGCGGAGCTGAACCGCGGCGTGGAGCGCGAATACAAATTCAAGTGCCAGAACACGGGGGTGTACGTCTTCGTGATAGACGGAGAAATCAAGATCGGAGACACGGTGCTGCACCGCCGGGACGGAGCCGGCATCACGGATACGGACTCCATCACCATGGAGGCCCTCCAGAATTCGACCGTTCTGCTGATGGAAGTGGCCGTCTGACGATCGGAAAAATGTTCCGGCTTAATGAAGAAAACCACTGGGATCTCCCGTATTTTCAGCTTCCAGCTACAATCACGAATGGCTTAGGATCATCAAAAAGGAAAATTAACAAGGTTTTATCTGGCATCCTTTTTACTGCGTCCCTTGTACAGGAATTCCGTGCTGGAATCCCGTCCCACCGTACGGTCCACAAGATCATTAATTTCCCCTTCCTGATAGCCTGCCATGCGGATGTACTTAATTACTTCCCCCTTTTTTCCAGGGAACAACCGGACAAGAGTAGGCACGAAATCTTCTTCCATCCTCTCAACGGTATTTTTAATCTCCATGTTCCTTCCGTCGTTGGCCACTATTTTGTTATCCAAATTCCTCGCCATCCTTCCGGTCTCCGCTCCAAACGGATCAAGTTTTTCCTCCAGCGTAGTTGCTTTTTCCATGCGTTCGGCAACCGCTTTTTGATAGTTCTGCCGGGCGGCCTTTTCCCGTTCCGGCAGATCATTAACATAGGCGTTACGTACCCTGTGCAACATGCGGGCTGCATAAAGACTGAAAAGATGCGCCAATTCCTTCCTTTTCAGGGGCTGATGGACAGTGAATGAATCCAGATTATTCCGGGCTATTGTGAGAGAAAAATCAAAAACATCTCCCAAAAGCCGTAAATCTATATTGTCGTTAAAGGAAGCCGTTGTTCTGCAATCATCATCCTCAAAAGGAAAAAGAGGCGCGGAGGAAACATAGTAGGCAAGCCAGAAAAACTTCTGTACAGATGCTATATCTTCTGAATGAGGATAACTTTTGAGATACCATTCCCTAGATTTTTTGTAAAATTCTTCGAGCTTGTTTTCCTTGAGCAAGATATTCAAGGCCTTGATATCTTCCGGAACATCCCTTAAGGATTTGATACTACTGGGTTTCTCCAAGGGAACTGGAAAATCTGACCCATGTGAAGAAACCACGATTCCCATGAACAGGGAAAGAAGACAACACTGCATTCTCATAATCTAATTCCGTTAATCCGTTTCTTTAGGTCCCAAATAGTTGTAATGATTCCCGGTACCATCCGAATAAGCCATAGCCGTACATCCGAATTTTGATACTTCTCCACAAACGGCACTTATTCTTCCCGTTTGTGGATTGAGGTTATAATAAAATTTAAAACGTTGTTCGACCATTTCCCCTATTTGCCCCACATCGTCGTTTCCGGAAATTGCTATTGGTCCGCCCCTGCCCTTATGGACGCGCCAGGAGCATTTCCATTTCCACTCCTGTGGCAAAATATGTATTTTCCCCTGAATATCCTGATGGGCAACTGTTCCTTTAAGATGGTCTGCAAATCGATTTGCGTTGTTAACCTCTATTGCATTATCAACTCCGTGACCTGTATGGCCAGGATCCAGAGTTCTTCGAGGGTTGTTGGGATCGGAGCCCAAATCCCGTTCAATGATTTTAATATTTTTAAAGGAGACGTTCGTAGGCTGCAATGTAACAACCAGTTGGGCTGAAGGTTGTGTAGCTCCCATTGCAACCTACCTCTGGTGTGCCGACTCCCCTATGTGTGGCGGTCATTCCGGTGGGGAAAAATACGACCATCGAATCTTGCATGGTCACTGTACGGCCTTCGCTCGTTGTGACTTTCAATGTGATGCTGGACTGGTTCTTAAGCTGATCAGGCGTCAAATCTTTTCTGACCGACAATGTAATTTTTGCCGTTCCTTTAAGTTTATCTTCTCCAATTTCTTCCACCAGCTCCTTCCCTGAAACAAACGCCCACGTCAGTTTTTTAATATCTCCCATAGGTTTTCCCGTCAACGTAAGAGTGAAGGATTCTCCTATGCCTATGGAACTTCTCTTTTTATCGTCTTCATTTTCTTCTCCCGTGATATAACAATCAGCGGAATAAAGGGCAGTTTTCGATTCAATGGAGAGCGCTCCCGTGTCCCCATCAGGCAACGGTTCTTCAGCCTGGGAACAAAAACAGCCCAATAGCGTGCCCCCGCCAAACCAAAGAAAGATCAGGCAGTGTAAATATTTCTTGAACAGGGCATCAATAGAGGGAGACATCATACTCAGGAAAGTTTCCCAAAAATAATATTTTCACCATAAACGTCAATAATAAAATGATACTTTCAAATTCCAGAAGTCCATAAAATATATATCTATCCCATGCAGACGCTTGCTTCCTCCTGCAACACATGACAGGGGGCGGCTTTATTTACCAAAACCTTTTCCGGAAGAAGGCTTGCCCGGATTTTTCCTACTGCGCAGGAAGTGGCCCGCTCCCCATGCAAGCTGCACCAGCCCGTAGCACAGGAAACCCAGCACTACGCTGGAAACAATCCAGCCCGTCAGGAACTCCAGGCTTACCATGCCGATGCTCAACCCGTCAAACGGAGCCCAGGACCACTGCTGCACCCCCGTTTTCAGCATCTGCCAGTTTGCCCCGGAGGTGGGAATCCCCACGCTGGAAAAAAGGAACCACCCCAGCCACCACTGGCCCGGAATGGCAAAAAAGGTGAAGCCGGGAGGGGAAAGCCACGCCATCAGAATGGCTACGGGGATATTCCCCTTGCGCCACAGGCAGGCAAACACGCCCCACAGGCTCTGCATGGGCAGCGGGGCAATCGCCGCCGCGGCCCCCCAGCCGGCGCCCGTCGCTACGGACTGCCTGTTCCACGACCAGTAAACAGAATCAAAAACACTGGCGGAAAGGAACTTGCTTGCCCACGATTTTTTGCGCACCTCCGTCAGCAGGTAAAGCCTGACTTTGCGCATCAATTGCCTGTAGCGGTGTTCCATCCGCCGCAGAGTCTCCTATAAACCGGCCTTGAATCAATCGTAAAATGTTCCAGTACGAGGAATGCCGCATTTTTACGCCCGAATGCCTCTCTGCGCTCGGTTTTTCTTGATTCTTCATGCGGTTTCATGAAATACCTGCGTTCACACCTTTTTCCGAATCATGAGCAAGCAACGACTCGATATCCTTCTGGTTTCCCGCAATCTCGTAGAATCCCGGGAGCTGGCCCAGCGGCTCATCATTGCCGGAGAAGTAAGCGTGGGGGGGCATCCCTCCACCAAGCCCGGTCTCAAGGTTAATGAAGACGCGGATATCGCCATCAGAAACCGTCCCCGCTATGTCAGCCGCGGCGGCCTGAAAATGGAAGGAGCCCTGAACGCCTTCCCCGTTTCTGCGGAAGGCAAGGTCTGCCTTGACATTGGGGCTTCCACAGGAGGCTTCACGGACTGCCTGCTCCAGCACGGAGCCGCCAGAGTGCATGCCATAGACGTAGGAACCAACCAGCTCGTCTGGAAACTGCGTCAGGACCCCCGCGTCATTGTGAAGGAAAAATTCAACGCCCGCTACATGACTCCGGAGGATATAGGGGAACAAGTGGATCTGATCGTTTCCGACGTCTCCTTCATCTCTCTGAAAAAAATCCTGCCAGCCGCCTTTCCCCTGCTGAAAAAAGAAGGAGACGCCCTGGTGCTCATCAAGCCCCAGTTTGAACTTCAGCCGGAAGACATAGGCCCCGGCGGCATCGTCCGGGATCCGGCTTTGCACCAGCGGGCGGTGGACTCCATACGCACTTTCGTCACGGAGGAGCTGAACCGTTCCTGGATGGGGTGCGAACCCTCCCCCATCACGGGAACGGACGGCAACCATGAATTTCTGGCATGGCTCAAATAGCTGCAGCCTTTTACTGTCCGGAAAAATCCTTCAGGCACAGTGGAAGGGGTCAACAGTTTCTCACAGACCTGTTGCCATCCCATGATTCCACATCAAAGTCTACCCTGCCTGCCCCTTGATCAAAACTTGAGAATACCGGTATTTTCCGCTGGTAGGGAAACATTCCTCTGATGCACAGGTGACTGGCCGTGTAACCTGATGACAAACCCTACCGGGAACCTCAAAGAAGCAACAACACACCTCAGACGTGATGAAAAGAGACTTTCACCATTCTCATTGAATCCACGTTGAACATTCACCGAGCCACTCCTTTGGGCGACCGGCTCGACGTATGAAATTCAGTCTTCCCTATATACACCCTCCGAACACCGGGTTCCGCATATCCATCCCTGAAACATACTTCCAGCTCATAGTTCTGACCATTGCGAAGACGGTCAAAATACGTCAGCAACAGGTAAGCTTCCTTGATGGGGACTTCATGCTTTTCTCCCGGCTTCAACGTAATGAAGCGTATCAAAGCCGCTACCCGTTCGATTTTATACCCGGCTACATAACAGGCTATTGGATTCTCTATTTTGCCCACTCTGTACCCATATCTTTTCCCTCCCACTTTTTCCCATATTTCGATATGGATATTAGGGCCGTCATCTTTGAGGGGATAGAAGTCATCAAACAGGCGCACGGTCTTTTCGCCCTTGTTCGTGAACACCAGTTTAAAGTCAGGGAACGTCTCTCTTGCGTCAAACCGGGTCTTTTCCATCACCACGGAGCATTCCACTCCGTTGTCGGCCATGTCCCCCCATGCCGCAGCATGGAGGGACAGGCTTGCCAGAAGTACTAAAAACTGGAGGATTTTCTTCATCACAGCATGAGTTTGGCCGTCGCCCGGAGCATCCCCAGGAAACAATCCTTACCCTGCTGATTATAGTAGCGCGTTTCGAGTTCACAAGAACATTGTTTCCAGCCTTCCAGATCGACTTCATCCAGGCACACCGGAATCGTGACACTGTATTCCTGACCGGGGGCAAGTTCCCGGTAGTTCAAGGGTCGCAGAAAAGTCATTTTCCCCAATTCAGAGTTCAGAATGCGGGAATCCTCCCGTTCTGTCCTCAACACCGTCAGAAAGAAATAATCGGCTGTTTCGTCATTGATTTCGTCCGGAATCCGGACAGGCTCGTTTCCTTCGTTGCGGAAGCGGACTGTGATTCTGCCTTCCCTGAACCGGGAGGTATCCGCAATGGAGAGGGTCAAGGGAGCCGGTTCCTCCGCAGCAGCCACGCTGCGGGCATACATGCCGTTGACAGGCGGAAGGAAACAGGGCGGTTCAATCGTTCCCGGTTCCGTGACTTCATCAGGTACTCTGCTCCATCCATTGGCCTTTGCCTGGGCAATAATCTTCCGGGTCGCCTCATTCAGAACTTTTTGTCCGGCACAGTAGGGACGATCATTGGCATCATCCGGTAACAATTCAATATAGTGCTTAACAGCGGTCAAGTAGGTGGTTGTCCAATTAAGAACGGACTTCCTCATTTCTGCCAAGGCATCATCCATTTTCGGAAATTTTTCGCAGGAAACAGGTTTTAATTCGATCGAATCCTGTATTCTCAAATTGTCCCAGTAGAATTTGAAGGCATCATTGTATTGACGGCGATGGTGTTCTTCGTGAGCGAGGGAAGCTTCCGACGTGTGCCATATTCCAACTTCTGCACGAGATTGATAACCGTTCATTACAGTGACCGCTTCGATGGCTTCATCTTCGGTAACGGGAGGGTTTTTGAGGGCGTCTCTATAAGTTCCCGTGAGCACAAGAATCGTGGAACCGGCAGAAACTTGTTGGACGCGCGGGTTCCATCGCTCAAGCACTTCATCCTTACAAGCCGTTATGATGATTTGCGGGATGATGAATTTCGTTTTGCAAGCGCCAATACCTTTTTTGATAACGGGTGCAGGTTCTTCGAGCGTCACCTCCACTTTCTTGGACTCTTCACAGGTAATGGTGGATTCCTTCTCAATCGTCCACAATTTGATTTTGGGGGACGGTGAGAATTCGCGCTTCATTGTCGAGTTCCCTTCGTACTTCCCTTCCTTAATGGGTTCTTTGTCCATCGTGACGTTAAACGCGGCAGCGTTGTTGCTGACGGGGGTGTAGGCATTATTCGTGTAAGATAAGGCCACCTTGTAATAGCCCGCTTTCAGGTACCTGATACCAGTTGCCAGATTCAGCTTGCCGTTGGTCGGTGTCCCATCCTTCTCACAAAGTTCCTCGCCCGCAATGGAGATACTGCCTGTGTCGTCAGCCTCCACGCCGAAATAATACAGGCCGTCTTCCTCGACCTTGATGAACATTTCCGGCGCTCCGGCGCAAGTGGCGTGTTCGCACTCCGACCCGTCAAAGTTGAACGTCATCGCATCGACTCCGAGCTTCTGAGGGATGAGAGCCTGGTATCCGTCGCAGATGACCTTCGGGCCGACTGCCTTGTTTAGAGGAATATAATTATTCATGTTCCTGATAGTTTCTTGTTTCTGAACTAAACGCTTAGTTCACCGGAAATCATGAAGAGTTCCTGGGCCAGCAACAACACGCCTCAGACGTGATGAAAAAGAAATCCCCGGTTATCTCCAATAAAAATGACGGATGCCACTCAGCACCAGCCATATATATGTTAGTAGTTTGGAACGTATCGCTACACGAACATGTGAATTAGTATACGATGATACAAAATCTACCCTGCCCAGCCTCCACCCCTTCCCTTTCGCCTGAATAGGCGGCATTATCTCATATAACCTCCATGGAAAGAAGAAGCTCCCGCCTTCCTTCATCCCATAAAAAAACGCCGCCTTTCCACGAAACAGGGAAAGACGGCGTTTCCGTTGCTACAACGTAAAATTAAAGCTGGGAAGCAGCTCCCTTGTCCAGAAGGAACTTGGCGTTCGGATGCTTCTGAAGGTAGGAGGCGGCCACCTCCACCGTCACAGGCCCCTGAACAGCCTTCTTCACGATGGACGCCTTCTTTTCACCCCAAGCCATCAGAGCCACTTCACGAGCGCCCATGATGGTAGCCACGCCCATGGTAATGGCGGTGGTGGGAACATTTTCAATACCGCCGAAAGCAGGAGCGGCGTCGGAACGGGTCAGTTCGTCCAGATGAACCTGCCGGGTAATGGTGGTGTCATCAGAGCCGGGTTCGTTAAAGCCGATATGGCCAGTCCGGCCAATGCCGAGAATCTGGAGGTCAATACCGCCGCAGTCCTTGATCTTTTGTTCATAGGCGGCGCAGTGGGCGGCAATTTCATCATCCTTCACCGTGCCGGAGGGCAGATTGATGTTTTCCGGCTTGATGTCGATGTGGTTGAAAAGGTTGGTGTGCATGAAATACCAGTAGGACTCCGGATGGTCACGATCCAGGCCGCTGTATTCGTCCAGATTGAAGGAAATGACGTTGGCAAAGGAAAGGCCTTCCTCTTTATGCATGCGAACCAGTTCCGCGTAAAAAGGCAGCGGAGTGGCGCCCGTGGCAAGGCCGAGAACCACGTTTTTGCCTTCAGCGGCGCGCGTACGGATCAATTCCGCAACTTCTCCTGCCAAAGCCTTGGCAGCATCCTGGGGAGTTTCAAAAGTTTCTACTTTCATAACGCGCCCTATTTTACTGCGTTTCCGGGCATTTTCAACCGAAATAGTCCCGGAATGATGCACAGCGGCGCACTTGCGCAAAAAATCCCCGGGTACGGAGGCCTCCACCCTTTCCCCATCCGTTCAGGAAACCGCCCGCATTACCCTTGAACTTTCCCCCCCGATCATGTATTGCCTTTCCTGACATGGCAGGTTTGATTATTTCTCCAAGAGCACGTATTTTTCAAGGACACGACTGGGTTTACGGCACGGAAGTGCGCAAGGTTTTCGGCAACCCGCAGCCGGGGGACGTCGTGGCCCTGAAGGATTTCAAGGACCGCTTTCTGGGTTCCGCCATGTTCAATCCCCATTCCCAGATCGTCGCCCGGCGTTTCTCCCGCCGCAAACAGGAACTGAACGGAGATTTCTTTTCCAGGCGCATCAGCCAGGCAG
>ERZ1504852.420-NODE-420-length-9560-cov-3.495950_pt1 | contig 9560 bp, 7 predicted proteins | sample MGYA00572093_ERZ1504852 | MGnify/ENA primary metagenome ERZ1504852 (study PRJEB39906, sample SAMEA3182064) | gut metagenome | biome: human; feature: gut; material: Stool; isolation source: human stools | place: Canada | collected 2013-01-28 ... | reverse complement strand
CACTAGATCGCTCGTCGGCAGCGTCAGATGTGTATAAGAGACAGCCCTGGGGGTGGCCCAGGCCGATAAAAACATCAAGGTGGGGGTTCATGGGCAGCAGGTGACTTATGAATACGTTGCCATGCTCAATCCCGATATCATCTTTGTGGTGGACCGTTCGGTTGCTATCGGCCGTTCGGCCAAAAATCCGAATGTCCTCAACAATGTGCTTGTGAACAAAACGAAGGCGGCTAAAAACGGCGCCATCATCCTGCTTGACCCGCAGGTATGGTATCTTTCCGGCGGCGGCATCATTTCTCTGAACAAGATGATCTCTGAAGTGGAAGCTGCCTTCACGGACAAAAAATAATTATTCCGTCCTTATTCATCACGAAGCAGGCCGCACGACCCTATGCTTCCGTTTCCCGGCTGGAGCGGCAGAGGCGTGCGGCCCTTTTTCATTCAGGATCTGCTGATGAAGATAATTTTGCAATGGATGGCATCTCCCCGTCTCGCGTGCGCGCTGATGGCTTATGCCGTGTTGCTCATTTTTCTCGGCACTCTTGAGGCGCAGTCTATCGGTGTTTCCGCTGTGCAGGCCAGGTATTTTGAAAGCTGGGGCTGCCTTTCCTTCGGGATGATTCCTCTGATTGGCGGCGCCGGCGTAGGGGCATTGGCCGTACTGAATATTTCGGCGTCTGTTTTCCGGCGTGCGCGCTTCACACTGCGCGGCGTGGGCGTGAGCCTCACGCATGCCTTTCTGGTAGTGCTGATTTTGGCGGGGGCGTTGCAGTATTTTCTGCGTACGGAGGGAATACTCGTTCTGGATGCAGGTGAGATCTCACACGAAATACTGGCAGGCGGAGGGAATGGAAGGAAAAGTATCCCCCTTGGTTTTTCAGTAAAGCTGAAAAAATTTGATGCCCGGACATGGACGGGAAGCGATATCCCCAGTAGCTTTTCAAGCGAGGTTTGCTTCATGCGCGGCGGGGAAAGCACGGAAACGGTTATTCGCATGAATGCTCCGGTCTACTTTGGAGGCTGGATTTTTTACCAGAACAGTTACGCCAATGGGGGCCGCACGAGTGTAATCACAGCCGTACGTAATCCGGTGCGCTTTTTTCCGTGGATATCGGTGCCCGGCGTATTTGCGGGCATGCTGCTGATTTTTCTCTCAACCCTGCGTGCCCGAAAAAAACATGCAGTGTAAAATTATTTTATTTACGGCGTTTTTCGTTTCTCTTGTGATTGCATTATTGCCTCTGTTTCAGAGGTTGGGGAATTCTTTTTCCTCATTTGACGGCATAGGGGCGCCCTCACCCGGAGCGCTGCCATGCCTGAAGGCAGGACGAGTGATGCCGGTTTCAAGCGCAGCGGCGGATTCCCTTAAATTGGCAAGCGGCCGCACGTCGGTGAATCTTGGAGGCTCTCGGACCGGGCCGGTGAAGTGGTTGCTGGCATTAAACGCCTGCCCGGCCAAAATGGCCGGCGAACCTTTTCTGCGTTCGGATAACAGGGATATGGTCGAATTCCTTGGCGGACGAGGCCGTTATTTTTCCTATGCCGATGCAGTTGAGAAGGCTGGCCTGCTACGCGGCTCTCTGCGGGGCAATTCTCATCAGGCCCATGCCGCGGAAGCCGTACTGGGCGCACTCGCCGTTTATGAGCAGGCCGGCGTTGCGCTCGCTCTCCGCCTGGAGGGGACATCGGGCTGTTTGGGGACGCTTGATGCATGGCATGAAGCTATGGTTGAAGCTTCAGCAGAGCTTGAAGCCGCTGAACGCGAAAAACGCCATCCCTCGCTAGACCGGCTCTACCGTGCCAATCGCTATTTTCAATACCTCCAGGCTCTTGTGCAGGTAGAAGAAGCGGACCCGAATGTGGCCCTGCGAGTAATCCCACATGAGGGAAGCTACCTGACTCCGGCTGCTGCTCTGCTCGAAAAAAATCTCAGTCCCGCCGGGCGGACCGCCCTGAAAGCCTATGCCGCAGCCTGCGATGCCTATGCTGCCGGAGATGAATCTACTGCTGCAGAGACTCTGCGTCAACTTTCCGGGGAATTGGAGTCAATACTGCCCATGGATTCTTTCAAACTGCATTTCGAGCATTGCATCAATGCTCTCGAACCCTTCTTTGGAGGCTTCCTTCTCTACGGCATGTCGTTGGTTTGTTTCGTAGTCTCTCTGTTTCTCAAGCGGCGGAAGGCATTGCTGCATTTTGCGACGGTCTTCCTGTGTATGGCGGTATTATGGCATTTATTCGGCATTGCGGCCCGCATGTACATTCAATCGCGCCCCCCGGTTACCAATTTGTATTCCTCAGTCGTCTTTGCGGGCGTGGTAGCCTCATTATTCGGCGGGACGCTTTATATTCTCCGCCGTCAGCTTCCTGTTGCCGCGGTCGCCTGCGCTTCCGGCCTTCTCTCACTGCTGGTAGCCATGAATTTGCCCTACAGCGGCGATACCATGGGCATGATGCGTGCCGTTCTCAATTCGAATTTCTGGCTCACCATGCACGTAATGACCATCATGATAGGCTACGGAAGTGTTTTTTTTGCCGGGTTTTTAGCCTCATATCATCTGGTGGCCCGTTTCTTCGGCTTCGGACAGGGTGAAAAGGGGCTGAAAGCCGGGTCCTGCGGAGTCTATCGCATCCTTCTCGTGGCGCTCTTCTTTTGTTTTCTGGGGACAATGCTCGGCGGCATCTGGGCTGACATGAGCTGGGGACGGTTTTGGGGATGGGACCCTAAAGAAAACGGTGCCTTAATGACACTCCTTTGGTGTTCCTGCACCCTCCATGCCCGCCTTTTACACGTCTGTTCCTGTCAAGGCTTCCTCGTTCTTGCCTCGCTCGGAAATATCGTAGCAGCCTGGGGGTGGTTCGGTGTCAACCTCATGGGGATTGGCCTGCACTCCTACGGTTTTGTGAAAGGTGGCTGGTTCTGGTTTTTCCTTTTTGTGGGCCTTCAGGTCCTTGCGGCAGCTTCAGCCCTGATTCCCCAAAGGAGCCGCTGATGATTTTACGAACCATCGGGCAGGGAAGGGGAGGCGTTCGCGACATACGGCATTGATGGCTGTCCCGCAGCTGTCCGGGACAACATTAATACTTTGCTTTTTTATTTAGCATAACATAAAAATAAATGATTTGTGACGCTTTGATGTAAAAGCGGGAGTTGAATTTTTTCTGTGGCGCCGCAGGCTGATATAATGAATTTTATTTTGCGTTATACGGAATTGCGATGGAAGAATCATCCAGAAACGTGCAATATGTGGTAAATCCGGATAAACGGAAAATAAAACCATGAATGTATGGAATAAATTATATGAAGAAACTTTGCGAATTTAAAATGACAGATGTATCTCGCCATTTATCAATGCAGAAACGTATTTGATACATCATCTGCTCTCGGAATGCGGAATATGTACAGAAATAAATGATCTCGCCCATAAGCAATAAATGCAAATATGGGGGAAATACTTAAATTAATCCATTTCCAAATATTTTCCGCAATGAGTCCTGCGGAGTTTGATAAGGCGGTTTTCGTCTATAACATCAATAAAAAGTAGTGCTTTTTCTGAACAATCATCCAGAATGTGGCAGTCATGACCATCTCCCCCACGTCCGGTAAAGAAATTCACCCCCGTTTGCCATGGGTGGAGATTGCTCGGCTGCTGGCGACGCTTGTGGTCATCATGCAGCACGTTCCTTCCATGGCGTTTCCTCCCAACCAATGGCTGATTGGTCCGGCGCTGGCGACGTTTTTCCTGCTGGCGGGGTATTTTTCCGCTTCCGGCCTTGGGGATCAGGGGGCAGGAACGTGGGTGGCCCGCCGCCTGATGGTTTTGCTGCGTCCTTATCTTTTCTGGTGTGCGGCCTATTGGCTGGCGGCGGGCATGCCTCTTGCCCCTGATACGCTGGCTTCCGTGTTTGGGCTGGGAATATGTCCCATGCTTACCCCGATGTGGTTTCTGAGAGATTTGATGATTTTTACCCTGGCCGCGTTTTTGCTCTCCCGTTTCCGTCCAGCCCTTTACGCCTTTGGCCTGTTCTGCCTGTTTCTGCACCGGTGGGATGACTCCCTGGCGTGGCCAAGTCCGTACATGTTCGGGGATTTTGCGCTCGGCGTTATGCTGGCGTCCGCTGCGCCGGGTTGTCTGAACCGCTGGGGCAAAATGCCCCTTGCCGTGCATGTTTCTATTCTCTTAGCTTCTGCGGCCCTTGTATGGGCAGGCTGTGCGGACACTTTCCTGATTCCGGACGGCTCTTTTTCCGGATTGATTGTTCTGTCCTTACTCAGCTTCGGGATTATTGTGAAAGCCGTCAGCCCCGGCTGGTCGGAAAGGCTGACCCTGTGGGCGTCCGGCAGTTTTTTCGTATATTGTTCCCACATTTTCGTGCTGATAGTCCTGATGGGCGCAGAGAGCTGTTTCCCCTCCCCATGGCCTGCCTGGGCGTGGTGGTGCCTGGTGCCTGCGGTTTACATGATGGCGCGGAGCGTTTACGTGTTTCTCAAGAGATATTTTCCGCGCGCTCTCGTTCTGGTGGCTACAGGCAAATAACCACCGGAAAGAGGAAACGTCCGCTCCGTTTTCAGTTCCATGCGTTTAAGGAACCGCCGCGTGAAGGGCACTATTCGGAATAGCTTCTTTCTTTCCGCCTTCCTTTTGCCAGAAAAGCGTGGGAAGTCCGGAAAAACCTTCCGTTTCCACCATCAGGGGATGCCAGCCCTTTTCCAGAGGGATTGGTTTCCTCCCCGTTTGCCCAGCATCTCCTTCAGTCGTCCCTTCCCCCATGGAGGAAGACACTTCCGTTCCAGGATTGTAGCCGTATTCCGCATCCAGCAGATGAGCGTCGTGCAGCCTGACGAATGCTTTAGCCCCCTTCTTTACCGGAGTTTTCAGGAAGAAAACATAGTTCCCTGTTTCCGGGATATTCAGATAGAGAACTCTTTTCATGCTGCCGTCCTTCCGGCGAACGCCCTGGGAGGACGATTCCTCCAGGGGAAGCAGGTTGCCTGGCATTTCCTCCTTTCTGAGGGCCGGAACTGGCTCTGTGTCATAAGGCCTTTGGGCAAAGGTACCGCGCGCCGGATGGGTATAATCATAAATACGCCTCATCCTCAGAACTTTGTCGTGCATGAGAGACTGCATTTTTTTCCCCTCCGGCGTATCTTTCAGGTCATGGCGTTCCGCCGGATCCCTGACCGTGTCGTAAATCTCAAATAAATCCGCATGAGACTGGATGTTGGTACGCACTCCCTTGTATTTTCCGATGTAGACCATCTGTTCCTCGCCGCGCACCGCATTCCTGCGGGAGGGGTGGAAATCCTGGTAGGCGGGCGTTGTCGTCTTGCTCCGGGACTTCTTGGCGCTGTATTCCATATACAGGCGGCTGTCCGGCTGATTTTCCTGGTTCAGCAGGGTGGGGAGCAGGGAAACGCCGTCGCTCCGGAAAGGAGCCCTTACACCGCCAATGGCAGCCAGCGTCGCCATCCAGTCATGGAACTGGGAAGGGTGGTCACTTGAGGAACCTGCCGGAATGCGGCCGGGCCAGCGGACGATGGCGGGAACACGGAACCCTCCTTCCCACGCATCCTGCTTGATGCCGTCAAAAGGCCCGTAATTACGGAAAAACTGCGGATTCTGGCCGCCTTCATCATGAGGGCCATTGTCAGACGTCATGATGATGACGGTGTTTTTGTCGATATTCAGGTCCTTCAGAGTCTGGATGAGGTCTTCAAAAGAATCGCTCAACCGTGCGATCATGGTGGCATACCTTTTCTGTGCTATGGGCCATTTCTTTTCGGCATATCTGGGGTAGATGTAGGAATTGATTTTGCCTTCCGCCGTATTGATCAGCTTGTGGGGTTTCCCCACCCACTGTACGCCGCCTTTCACGCCGCGTCCTTCCGGATAGGGTCCGGTGGGTATTTGAAGCTGGGAATGGGGCGCGGTGTGTGTCAGCGCCAGAAAAAAGGGTTTGCGGGGATTCTGGCGGTGCGTATCCATAATCCATTGTTTGGCGCGGGCCGTCAACAGATCCACGGAATAAGCCTTGTCGCAATCCCCCGTGACACACTTGTTTCCATCCCAAATTCCGCTTTTTTTAGTAGGGGAAATGGGATTGGGGTCTTCTTTGGGATAATGGTGGTGGCCGCTGACGTGATCCAGGTAGCCAAAGTAGTAGTCAAAGCCGCGCTTGGTGGGGTAGGCCGTTGATTCCTGCGGGGAGCCCGCATGTTCCGTGCCCCCGCCTATCCCCCATTTGCCGATGAGGGCCGTTTTGTACCCGGCAGCCTGCATGACGGTTCCAAGGGTAGGGGCCTGTTCAATGGGCAGGTCAAAAGACCTGTCGCGGATCACCTTGACATGGCCCTGGTGTACCCCCGTAAACAGGGAGGCGCGGGCCGGGGCGCAGAGCGGGGCTGAGGAATAGTGGCGCGTCAGTGTCATTCCTTCCCGTGCCAGCATCCTCAGGCCAGGGTTGTCCATGGCGGGAAAACCTTCTTTCATGCGCTGGTCCTGGTAGGAAGGCAGATCTCCCCACCCCATGTCGTCCATCAGGATCAGGATGACATTGGGGCGCTGGGTGTCCGCAGCTGCAGGAACAGCCATGAGAAAAGACAGCAGGAAGAACAGGCGTTTCCCTTTCATTTCAGTCAATAAGTAGCAGCTTATTTTTCCGCGCCGCCCCGGACGGAATAGCCTGGATCGGAAATCCAGCGGTCTCCCGATTTTTTCACCGGAATGAAGCTGATGCCCCAGGACTGGAAGCTGCCCGTATACGGCTGTTCAATCAGGATTTTATTTTCTCCGGCCTTTATCTGGAAGGAAACGGGAGGACGCGCCCACCAGAATTCCTCATTGTCAAAGGGTATCTCATTGGCGGGGGAATTCCAGGTGTGCTTTTCATAACGCCGCTGTCCCGCCAGCTTGCAGATCTGGGGATTTTTCACTTCTTTTCCGTTCACCCATATTCTGGTGTCGCATTGAGACCATTCCCCGGCGGACGGAATCCCGGAACAGCGGCGCGTAGAACGGGCCGGAGCGTCAAATCCTACCATGGCGTACATGGTTCCGGGCTTGGCCGCATAAAGGGTCGTTTCCGCCCAGGCTGTATTTCCCGGCTTGGTTTTGGAGAACAGGCCTTCCGACCCTGCACGGGTACGGAAATACAAATTGCCTCCCCTGGCTTGGATGGGGGGCAGCCCTGCGGGAGATTTACCTGCCAGCAGGCTGTTCCTTACTTCTTCCTGCCTGTCCTTCGGAACGGGCCCGAATACGGTCCATTCCAAAAAAGAATCCCTCCAATAGGGGAAAGGCTTGTTTCCGGCCAGGGCTTCCATGCGCTTTTCGAACAGGGAAAAGGCCTGATAGGCCTCCGTATCCTTTTCCGGTAGTTTCCCGGCAAAGCGGGAACCATCCTCCGGCAACCCCTTCCAGCTGCGTTCCGCCATGGCAAACATGGCCGGCCACTGGGGGCTCTGAATGGGAATATTCTTTTTGTCTCCCACCCGGGTATCCGGCCACAGGCACTGGATGACTCCCAGAGAGTGCCCGTCGCTCTTCACCGTTCCGCATGGCTGGCGGAAGAAATTCCTGCGCACCAGAATGCCGGGATCAAAGGAATTGACATAGCCTGCCGTGGAGTCGAAATAGGGGGTCTTCTGCTTGGCTGGATCCGGTAGGCCTACGGAATTTTCGTCATTCCACAATTGGGAGTAGCTGTCTCCGGAAACGGGCAGATCATTGTTTCCTGCCCATTGGATGGGCTGGCGTCCCAGGGATTTGACCTTGGCCGCCATCCGGTCCGCAAACTGTTTCCCGTTGGGGATGTGGATTTCATCAGCGCCAATGTGCAGGTAAGGGGACATTTCCACAGGGATTTCCCGGCAGAATTCTTCCAGCAGTTCTTCCAGAATCTTAATGCCCCTGGGGTCGTGCATCGGGAAGCCGAAGCAGTTTTTAAAATAGGTGCTGTGCCCTGGCATATCAATTTCCGGAATGATCTGGATGTGGCGCGCCCTGGCGTAGCGGAACAGGTCCCGGATCTGGTCGTAGGTGTAGGTGTCGTTGACATCCCGGTCCTTGATCCGCTTGGAGGGATCATTCAAAACAGGATATTTTCTGCTCTGGATGCGCCATGCGGGATAGTCCGTCAGGTGCCAGTGGAAAGCATTCAGCTTCAGCCGCGCCATTTCGTCAATATCCGCCTTGAGCGTTTCAACAGGCCGGAAATTGCGGCCTGTGTCGTGCATGAAGCCGCGGATGGCGAACGCCGGGCTGTCCTTGATGTCGCAGCACGGGTAATTTCCCTTAGCTCCCAGCTGATCCAGCGTTCTGCGGGCATAGAAAACACCCGAATCCGTGGCTGCCCGGATCAGGATGCTTCCGGGGCGGACCTGGAGCTCATAGCCTTCTCTTCCCAGAGACTTGGTCAGGGCAGCGTCCTTGTTAACGGAAACGGGTGCTTTTTTGGGGCATGTCCCTGTTTTCCAGTCCACCTGGGACGGAAAGGGAATGAGAGGAACCGGCGCGTTTTTTTCCTGCTGGAGGGAGTGAGGTGAAGACCAATCTCCGTAGGAAGAAAGAGGACAAAGCGTTAAGCTTGACGTCAGCAAAAGAACAGAGAGAGTGGGTCGCATGTGATGAATACTACACTTAAATAAAAAACTCTCTTTCATCAAATTTTAAATGACGCGGCATACTGTTTTTCTGCCGCGTCACCTTTTCTTTCTTCTGAAGATCCAGACTCCCGTTCCGAGCAGCGAGAAAAAGCAGGAGGAAGGTTCCGGAATCACGAGCCCTTCCATCTGGAAATTTTTTACTTCAAGCTGCTGGAAAGCGTAGGTGTTGTCTATGGCACCCGTATTCAGCACTAGATAAAAGGTGGCTCCTTGTTCAAACAAATTATTGTATGAATCTTTGGAAATTGTCCATTCCCAGGTTTTGTTGGCGACCTCTCCTGCTGATCCGGAAAATGTGGAGCCAACCTGGAAAAGAGAAGTTTCTTCCCCTCCCCCCAAGCTGTACCACAGGCTGAAATTTTGGGGCTGTCCAGTTCTGGTGTTGTTGCTAAGGCCACCCGTTTCAAAGGAAATCTTCAGCTCTCCATACTTGGATGCCTCACCGATAGTCAGTTCGTTAAATTTGACGGCCGTAAACCCGCCCCCGTTTGCGGAAGCAGAAAATAGCTGGGTGCTGCCATCGCTCATTACGGAGGCAACTGAACCGGTATCGCCAGTCCTATTGCCGGAATACCATCCCGCATCCAAAGCTCCAAGAGTAGCCTGTACGGCGTCTGCGGAAGGTCCCCCGTTTGCGATAAGGTTCCCTCCGGAGGTATAAGTAATACGCTGGATGGTGGTTGTCTCCGTATTCAGCTCCGGGATCAAGTAGCTCAGGTCATTCCAGACTTCTGTTCATTGTGCCGCCAGGGCTGATGCGGTGATTAAGCTCAAAAAAAGAGATTTTTTCATGTGCGTTATGTGTGCTGTTGGAAAATAGAAATCCATGCCGTCACAGCGGGAATTCTGCTTTATTTGGAATAGTAACTACAGAATTTCTAATCCGCTAAAGAAA
>ERZ1504852.400-NODE-400-length-9860-cov-5.879449_pt1 | contig 9860 bp, 9 predicted proteins | sample MGYA00572093_ERZ1504852 | MGnify/ENA primary metagenome ERZ1504852 (study PRJEB39906, sample SAMEA3182064) | gut metagenome | biome: human; feature: gut; material: Stool; isolation source: human stools | place: Canada | collected 2013-01-28 ... | reverse complement strand
CTGCCACACCCGGCGCACCGCCGAGAAAATATACCGGCCATTTTTCTTTCACCGCGATTTTAAGGATTTCTTCCGCGTAATCGGCGCCTGCCACCCGCGCAGGAAAATATGTCCCCAACTGTTCACCTGCCCAAAGGATTCCCGCCCCGTCCGGTACGACCAGGCTGCAATGGTTCAGCACATAGGCCAATTCCTTATCTTCCTGTGCGATCATAACCATTTCGGCGTTAGCGGTAGCAATTATATGTTCTTCTCCTGACGCCGCCATTTCACGGGCACATCGCAGCGCCTCTTCCATAGTTACAGCATGTATGCGCACATCCATGACCGTATGAGATGGATATTTGTTTTCTATCATTATTTAGCACTGTAATTTGGCGACTCTTTCGTGATGCTTACATCATGGGGGTGGCTTTCACGAAGACCTGCGCCTGTAATTTCAATAAACCGGGTATTCTCATTCATAGCCGGGATATCAGGTGTGCCGCAGTATCCCATTGCCGCCCGCAGACCGCCAATTAACTGGAACAGTACGTCAGATACATGTCCTTTGTAAGGAATCCGTCCTTCAATGCCTTCCGGGACAAGCTTTTTTGCGTCCTGCTGGAAATATCTGTCCTTGCTCCCCTGCTGCATAGCCCCCAGTGATCCCATGCCACGGTACAACTTATAATTTTTCCCCTGATAAATAATTATTTCGCCCGGGCTTTCATCGGTTCCCGCAAGAAGATTCCCAAGCATGACCACTGACGCTCCTGCACCAATGGCTTTGGCTATATCGCCGGAGTACTGAATACCTCCATCGGCAATAACCGGCACATCCGTCCCGGCCGCCGCTCTCGCGCAGTCATAAATTGCGGTAATCTGGGGTACACCGATACCTGCGATCACCCGTGTCGTACAGATAGAACCCGGCCCTATACCGACTTTCACCGCGCTCACGCCTGCTTTGATCAGTGCTTTTGTCCCTTCATAAGTTGCCACATTTCCTGCAATCAATTCTGCATGGGGAAAAGCATCCCGAATCTTACGGATCGTATCCAATACCCCCTGGCTGTGTCCATGAGCCGTATCAATCACCAGGACATCCGTCTTCTTTGCAAGAAGAGCTTCCACCCGTTCCAATACGTTCGGCGTCACGCCGACAGCCGCAGCCGCCAGCAGCCTCCCATCTTTATCCTTGGAGGAATTGGGATACTTCCTCATTTTCTCTATATCCTTAATCGTAATAAGGCCCTTCAAATACCCGTCCTTATCAATTAATGGCAATTTTTCAATCCGATGTTCCTGTAAAATACGTTTGGCTTCCTCCAGCTTCGTATTCTCCGGCGCGGTAATTAAACCTTCGCTCGTCATAATTTCTGAAATAGGTCTTGACAGATCCGTTTCAAAACGCATATCGCGATTGGTTATGATTCCAACCAATTTCCCATCTACAGTAACAGGAATTCCTGAAATATCATATTTCACCATGAGATCATCCGCATCGGAAAGTGTATTATCCGGATTGAGATATACCGGATCCACAATGACGCCGTGTTCAGAACGTTTTACCTTCTCCACTTCTTTACACTGTTCATCGATGCTCATATTCTTATGGATCACACCGATGCCGCCTTCCCGCGCCATGGCGATAGCCATATCTGATTCTGTGACAGTATCCATACCTGCGCTCATCACAGGGATATTCAAAGTAATGTTCCGTGTTAAACGTGTAGAAACATCGACTTCTTTGGGAAGCACTTCTGAATGCGCGGGAACCAAAAGGACGTCATCAAAAGTAAGTCCTTTTTTCCCAAACTTATCCTCCCTCATATTTACCTCCATATTTTATTATTGTATAAAAGTCATTCTCAAAGTACAGGCACAAAACATACCCGACTAATATATTTATTTTAATTCAAATAATAACCGATAGCAACTTGACTCTGCTTCATCAAGCTTCATAACTATACCACATACCGCTTCTCAGTAGTATATCCGCTCAAAGAACTGCCCGCCGAACCGATGCCTTAATTCTTCCTTGAAATCCAGTCCTTTATCAACGGCTTCTTTCGCATCATGCTTCGCCAGTTCCAAGAGCGGCAAGTCACGCACGATATCCGCAGCTTTCAGATCAGGCATACCATGCTGATGGTACCCGAAAAACTCTCCTGCCCCGCGTAGGAGCAGGTCTTTTTCCGCCAGAAGAGCGCCATCCCGTATTTCGCACATCAGTTTCATTCTAAGCTGAGTCGTTTCATTTTGATTATCCGTATATAAAACACAATATGCCTGCTCTTTGCCTCTGCCCACACGGCCGCGAAGCTGATGAAGCTGGCTCAGGCCAAAGCGATCGGCGCCATAAACAAACATAACCGTCGCATCAGGCACATTCACCCCGACTTCAATAACTGACGTGGCCACCAGAAGTTTGAATTTACCTTTGCGGAAATCTTCCATAACCTGTTCTTTTTCCGCGTTTTTCATTCGCCCGTGAACCAGTCCCACGCCAAATTGGGGGAACACGTGATCCCGCAGATTCTCATAAACGGAAACAGCTGCCGCCAGATCCTGCTTTTCGCTTTGTTCCACCAAAGGGCACACCACATAAGCCTGATGACCGCTTTCCATCTCTTTTTTCATGAAACGGAAAATGCGCTGCAGCATATGGCTTCCTACCACATAAGTTTTCACCGGATGTCTGCCGGGAGGCATGCTTTTAATAAAGGAGACATCTAAATCACCATACACAGACAGCGCCATTGTCCTGGGAATCGGAGTCGCCGTCATAATCAACACATGGGGCGACTTGCCTTTACTTTCCAGTGCCTGCCGCTGTTTAACGCCAAAGCGGTGCTGTTCATCAGTAATGACAAGGCCTAATGCGGAAAACACCACGTTCTCTTCTATCAAGGCATGCGTCCCTATTAAAATATGGATACTGCCGTCTTTTAGCTGCTCCAGTATTTCCTTCCGCTCTGCCGCTTTTGTATGTCCCGATAAGTAAGCTGTCTTTATAGGCATTCCTTTAAATACCTGCCGGAAAGTTTTAAAATGCTGGGCTGCAAGAACCTCTGTCGGCGCCATAAGCGCTCCCTGATATCCATTTTCTACAATTTTCGTCAGCGCCAATATGGCTATCGCCGTTTTACCGCTTCCCACATCGCCCTGCACAAGACGCTGCATAGGAACTATACCCTCCATGCTGTCTTCTATATCGCGAAATACGCTTTTCTGCCCTTCCGTAAGTGCAAAAGGAAATTTCTTCATCACTTCATGCACTAAATTCCCTGATGGCATGCATTTGATTCCCACATTGTCCGTTTCTCTGCGCTTTCGTAAAAGCTGAATACCGGCCTGCATGAAAAACAATTCTTCAAAGGCTGTCCTCCTTCGTGCCGCCCGCTGTTCTTCCCAGCCAGCGGGATCATGCATTCCGCGGATTGCCGCCATACGTCCCATCAAATGCTCCCGTACAAGAACGTCTGCCGGAAGATTTTCCCTGATTCCCTCCGCATGATCAATGGCAAAGCGGATCATCGCCCGCATTTGCGAAGCACGGATTCCTTCTGTCAGGGGATAGACAGGTACCAATTTCTTAAATGCATGAAGCTCTTCAGTAGCGACTGCCTCCGTATCCGCATTGGATATCTGCCATTTTCTGTAATTATATTCTATTTTCCCATAGGCAAGAATGTTTGACCCGTGAGCAAACTGTTCTTTCTTCCACGGCTGATTAAAGTACACCAGATTGACCGCGCCTGTCCCATCCACCAAAGTCACTGTAAGTATGGACAGATTTCTTCGGGGATGTACTTCCCGGATTTCAACCACCGTTCCATAAACCGCAGTTTCCATTTCATAAGAAAGATCCGCCATAGAAGTAATCCGTGTCCAATCTTCATACCGCCGGGGATAATAAGAAATCAGGTCTTCTACAGTCTTTATCCCCAAGCGTTCCAGCTTTTCTTTCATTCGCATCCCCACTCCCTTGACGACAGTGACGGCATCAGATAAATTCATAAAGCACCCCATTTCAAAATGCATCATTTCCTTTATTATAAATCGGGGAAGCAGCATACAAAAACACTTGCCTCTAAAAATATTTTATGCTATATTATGAATGTTGCAATTGCGGAAGTGCAAGGAGGTGTAGCACATGGCTAATTATTGTGAAATCTGCGGAAAACATACCGCAACGGGATTCAATGTATCCCACTCCCATCTGAAAACAAAGAGGACCTGGAAACCGAATATCCAGAGGGTTCGCGTAAAAGCTGACGGACAGGTCAAAAGAATGAATGTCTGCACTCGTTGCCTTCGTTCTCATAAAGTTGACAGAGATATCTGATAAAGTAACCGGTCAATCACACCGGTTACTTTTATTTTACAATGATATCATTCAGGTCCTCCTAAATTAAAAAGATATCTCTCCACGTACAGGAAAGATATCTTTTTCTTATCTATTTATATGATCTGTGAAATTTTTGATAATGACGATAGGTGTTTTCTGATTATCATTGCCAAAGGGATTATCAATCAGAATCTTCGCTATCTGACCGGGATTGATTCCTTTGCTCTTCCCCAGAACGGCTGAACGCTTCAAGTCATTTACATCCGCAATGACTGCACCGTACGCACCGGTAGCATTTTTTATTTCTTCGCATACCCTATCAGTATCCGCCGGCCCATAAACGAGGCATTTATCAAAAGGAGGCATCGTTCCTGTAACATCATCAATCAAAGATGCCTGGCGGCATCGGGCGTAGAACACGCCGGCCTTACCAAATATTTTTGCCACAGCGCCGATTATGAAAGAAAAAAGCATATTCCATTTCCCTTCTTCTTCCATGGCCGCCTGCATGCCATAAATACTGGCCATGGATCCCGCGCCCGGGACAAAACGGTTCATCAGTCTGGCCTGCCAGCAGATATGAAGTTCTTCAGGACGGATATAACGCCCCTGAGTAATTGCCACGACTGATTCCGCCACACAAACGATATCATGATTGGTAATATCATGCCCTGCGTATTCCATAATCGCATCTACAATATTATCTTTATTTGTCAGAATCCGGGTAGGAACCGGAACAAGTTTCAAATCTGCCATTTTATTTTCTTACCCCCGATGTGTACTGATAAAGAGCGGTCCGTAAATCTTCCGAGGTCAAAGTAATTCTTGTTTTCGCATAGTAATAGTCACTTCTCGCCACCACCTGGTAGATAATATCCATAGGCATATCAGGAAAATTCTCCAAGTCGCGAAGTATATTTCCTGATTTCCCTTTTATTGCTAATTTGATTAAAAACACTTTCGGTTTCCGAATTTCCATGATAAAAGCCTGCCAGTAACCGTCATCCCTCGGTGTGTCGGCAGCGGTAAGGGTGACAGTTACACTTGCTTTGTCATACTGTTCAAAAGGAAGGTATGTACGGACAAACGCATCCATAATCGTACCGATCTGCCTCCCTGTATTTACAATCGGTATCGTAAAAGACAGGACAACACTTTCCCTGTCCATGTCTTCCACCTTTAAAGGCGTCATTTTCCCCTTTAACATACGCAGCGAACAGTCGCCTTTAAGAAGCGCCATCCCCCAGTAGGCAAGGAACCCGAGACAGACAAGGAAAATGCAGATTCCAATTATTTTCAAAATCAATATAAACATTTTTCACACTCCTGATAAAACAACTCGTTGTATATCCGCCCGCCTGCCAAACATTTTCTTTACAAGAATTTCCGCCCTGAGGGTACTTTCCGTAAAGAAAAACAAGCATGGTCCCGCTTCCTCAGACTGCCCATTTTGATCAGCCAGGATGGACATCGCTTTTTTCACTGTCCTCTCCGCAGGATCAATCAACAAGGTATTCGGTAATATATCTCGGAAAACTCCTGCAACGAGAGGATAATGTGTACAAGCAAGCACAGCAGCGTCCACAGATTCAGCACCGGCCTTTTGAACTGCTTCGTTTATCATCCCATAAATAAAGGATTCTTCTTTTCCCATCTCTATAGCGTAAGCCAAACCGTCAATGGGGATTTCAGTGACATTCATCAGCGGAAAATCCTTTTTCAGCCGTTCCCGATGCCGATGACTCCGTATCGTCATGGGCGTACCAATTACCGCCAGATGATTCACGCTTTCCAGTTCCGGAAAATCAAGACTCATTCCGATGACAGGAATTTTACCCTCAAAGAAAGACGGCGGCACACTAAATGTAATCGTATTACAGGCGGCAATAATCATTTTTACCTGTTTTCCCGCTAAGAATGCTTTCATTTCTTCCGCAAAAAAAGTGACTTCCTCAGGGCTTTTGTTTCCGTAAGGATTCCGCGCCGTATCACCGATAAAAATAAATTTTTCATTCGGATATTTTTCTTTAAGGACACAGGCAACAGTCAAACCGCCTACGCCGGAATCCATGATCCCAATCGGTCTGTTATCCATCCGTTCTGTCCTCTTCCGCCATATCCATCAGCTTCTTCAATCTTTTTTCCGGTATCCTCACTATTTTCCCCGTGGAAATCTTCGTATACGTTCCCACAGACTGTCCCATTGCTAAAAGCTCATTCGTATTTTCACGAAGCACCTCATATTCAAATACCAACTTAACCCGATTCACCTCGCGAAGATACGCCCTGACCAGAACGATATCATCATACACAGCGGATTTCATATACTTCACATTCATCTCCACGATAGGGAATACAATGCCTTCCGCCAGCAAATCATTGAGGCACACGCCTCCCTCACGCATGTATTCTACACGCGCTTCCTCAAACCAATTAAGATAATTGCCGTGATAAACGACCCTCATTCCGTCAGTTTCATAAAAACGTACTCTTTTACGTAATGTATACATATACTCCTCCATGTTCTTTATTGTACTACAAGAAGAAATGAGTTTACAGAAAAACTTTGATGATATGGCTGAATGGTATCTTTCTATAAACCGATCATGCAGGTTCTTTTTCCTGCTATACATAAAAACCACCGCCATCCAAAGCAGTGGTTCGATTTCTATTTATTCACCTGCAAGTCCAACCCATTCAGTCAACGCTTTAAAGCCGTCTCTGCTTCCGGCAAGAAAAAGCAGGTCGCCTTCCCGGAATACATAATTCGGACTAATCATATCAGTAACTCCTGCAGCATTCTGGATCGCAATAATATTCAGTTCAAACTTTGTCCTCAGCCCACTGCCGACAACAGTTTGACCAACAAGAGGCTTCGGCAGAGAGGCTTTATAAATATTAATTTCTTCATTTAACTGGACAAAATCAAGAACCATATTGGCGCGAAGGCGGCTGGCAAGACGAATCGCCATATCCCGCTTTGGATAAACAACTTCAGCGCCAATTTTTTCAAGTATCTCTCCATGTTCGGAAGTATCTGCCACAGAAATAACTTTCTTAATACCGAGGTTAATCAAATTCAGGGTAACTAAAAGAGACTTCTCCAGTTGTTCTTCCAAACAGACGATAACTACATCACAGTTTTTCACGCCGGAATCTTTTATGGATTTCTTATCATAATCATCAACCACAATAGCGCTTTCTGTCACGGTTCTGAGATCCTGCACTAAATTCTCGTCTTTATCCACAACAAGGAAATCATAGCCATACTCTGCCAATTGTATAGCAAGTGTATAACCAAATTTCCCTAAGCCGATTACTCCATAAGAAATTGTTTCTTCCTTCTTTTTTTTCATAAAGCCGAGCATATTCTCCCCCATTAACCAACTGTTACATTGCCCTCAGGATACCGCGCCCGGGTTTCTTCATAAAAATACCAGGCTGTTGCAATAGTCATCGGTCCCATTCTTCCTGTAAGCATAACCAGAATAGAAATCAGCTTCCCCCATTCATTCAAAGAAGCTGTCGTCCCAAGTGACAGTCCCACCGTAGTAAAAGCGCTCATCATCTCTGTAAAGGCTTCTGCCAGCGAAAGTTCCGGGCACACAAGAAGCAAAATAAACGTACTGATTACGATATCTGCGATAGCCAAAACTACGACAACCGCCGCTTTTCTGAACGCCAGTGGCGGCAATGAATAATGAAAAGCCTCCGCTCTCGCATTGGTCGTTACACGACGTACCCCGAGCACAAGCGCAAAAACAGTACTCGTTTTTACTCCGCCCCCCGTTGATCCCGTTGAAGTGCCGATAAACATCAGGACCAGCATGACAAGCAATCCCGCAGGAGACCAGGATTCAAAAGGATACACCATATATCCTACCGATCTCGCCGATTGGCTGCTGAAAAATGCGACCAGCCAGGAAATAGGATTTGTCAGTTTAAGGAGCACAGCGCCGCCAATCAGAAGGAATACGGCCATAAAGATGGAAACCCGGGAGTGCATGCTGAGCTTGCGCCAACGAAACCGGTTTACCCAGCACTCACGAATTACAATAAACCCTAAACCGCCAACAAAAACAAGTGCTGTCGTAAGAATCAGCATAAAAGGATCTTCAGCATACATTTCCATGCTCCGTTCTTTCGTCAGAATTGTTAATCCCGCATTATTGAACGAAGAAATAGAATGGAAAATACTGAGCCCGATAGATTCCATCATTTCGTAGTCGCGGCGAAAAACGAAATATCCAAGAAAGGCTCCGATGATCTCTATAAAAACCGTCGTTGCGAAAAGTGTCCGCAAGAAACGGACCACACCGGAATAAGAATCAAGATTCATCGTATCATGAATCAGATTTCTTTGCCGTATCCCGACTTTCCGTCCAAGCATAAGCAGTACGCCTGCTCCCATGGTAGAAACGCCAAGCCCCCCTACCTGTATCAGCACCGCCAAGATTGCCTGCCCAAAAGGATTAAATACCGCTGCTGTATCAACAATAGATAAACCTGTCACACATAAAGCACTAACCGCAGTATACAAAGCATCTACATAGGTTATACTTTGTCCGGGCATATGCCCCCAGGGAAGATACAGCAATATAGAACCGATGAAGCTGATGCTGCCAAAGGCTCCCGCAATAATGCGCGCAGGAGACCATCTGAACATATGTCTTCTCATCTATCCGCTCTCCATAATTTATACATGATTTTATTATATCATGAGGCTGGAAAAATATTCTTCACAAAAAAACCTCATCCGAAGATGAGATCTTAATGAATGACTGGTGCGGTTGGAGAGATTTGAACTCTCACGGATAAATCCACTACCGCCTGAAGATAGCGCGTCTGCCAGTTCCGCCACAACCGCATATAAACTTAAATATAAAAAATGAACTTGGAATGGTGCGGCTGGTGAGACTTGAACTCACACGATCAAGGATCACTACCCCCTCAAAGTAGCGCGTCTGCCATTCCGCCACAGCCGCATATTTGGTGCCTCAGCACGGAATCGAACCGTGGACACAAGGATTTTCAGTCCTTTGCTCTACCAACTGAGCTACCGAGGCAAAATTGTGGCGACCCGGATCAGATTTGAACTGACGATCTCCGCCGTGACAGGGCGGCATGTTAGACCACTACACCACCGGGCCGTTTTGGTGGGCGATGACAGGATCGAACTGCCGACATTCTGCTTGTAAGGCAGACGCTCTCCCAGCTGAGCTAATCGCCCACTTGGTGACCTGTGGGGGATTCGAACCCCCGAACCCGCCGTGAAAGGGCGGTGTCTTAACCACTTGACGAACAGGCCACAAATGGTGATCCATCCGCGACTCGAACGCGGGACACCTTGATTAAAAGTCAAGTGCTCTACCGACTGAGCTAATGGATCAACTTGGCAGGGGTAGCAGGATTCGAACCTACGAATGACGGAGTCAGAGTCCGTTGCCTTACCGCTTGGCGATACCCCTATTGGCTCCTGAAGCAGGGTTCGAACCTGCGACATCGTGATTAACAGTCACGCGCT
>ERZ1504852.390-NODE-390-length-10082-cov-3.057445_pt1 | contig 10082 bp, 10 predicted proteins | sample MGYA00572093_ERZ1504852 | MGnify/ENA primary metagenome ERZ1504852 (study PRJEB39906, sample SAMEA3182064) | gut metagenome | biome: human; feature: gut; material: Stool; isolation source: human stools | place: Canada | collected 2013-01-28 ... | reverse complement strand
GGCGGAGGAATTCCCCCTCAAGGTCCTCATCTCCGAGCCGCTGGACGAGCTTTTCGACCTGCCCAAGCTTTACCCCACCGCCCGGGAGGCGCTGGAGCTGATGCGGGATGAGCGTTTTCACGGGGAACGGGTCTGCTCTGCGGCACAGCTCCGTACACCCCTGCTGCTGAAAAATCTGGAGGGGCGCGGCGGTCTGATCTCCATAGAACTGCGCCGCTTGGCCGCCCATGACCGGGAAAAGAACACGCAATACTGCGAAACGCTCTACTATTACCTGATTTGCTGCCGCTCTCTGAAAAAGACCTGCGACGCGCTCTACACCCACCGCAACACGGTGCTTTACCGCATCCGCAGATTGCAGGAGGATTTCGACATTCCTCTGGATGACCCGTCCCTCCATGCCGACCTGCTGCTGGGCGTATCCCTCATCCTGTTTGAAACCAAGGGACCGGATTTCTTCCTGCATACCCAGAAAAATGAGGCATAAAGCCGTACATTTAGGCGAAGATTCAAAAAGAAACGGATGATATTTATGAAAGAAAACAGAAAGCTATTGAGAGAAGTTCTGAAGGATATCCGCCATGACATGACGGATGACGAAGTGCTGAACCTGCTGGCGGACAGCAAAATTTCCGAAAATCCCGCGGGTGAGAAGGAAAAATACACCCTCGGCCAGCGGGCGGCGGACGCCATCGCGAAATTTGCGGGGAGTTGGGCATTCATTTTTTCCTTCACCGGCGTGCTGATCCTCTGGATGGTGGTCAACACACTGCTGGCGGCAAAGGCCTTCGATCCCTTTCCCTTTATTTTGCTGAATCTGGTGCTCTCCTGCGTGGCGGCCATTCAAGCGCCGCTCATTATGATGAGCCAGAACCGGCAGGAGGAAAAGGACCGCCGCCGTGCCGAGAACGATTACAAGGTGAATCTCAAAACGGAAATTATGATCGAGGATCTCTACGATAAAGTAAACGCCATCCTTGCCAGGCAGTCCGCCCTGGAAAAGCATCTGGCAGGGCAGGAGAAGGGAACACCGAAAGCGGACGGTGAAAAATAAACGTGCTTTGAGGCTTGTACCTTTTTTGTAAATTCAAGCATGATTTTAGAAGGATCAGCAAAAACCGGGATATCCAACAGGATGTCCCGGTTTTTGCTTCAGGTGCCTGCTTGCTGTTCTGCGGATTTGTTGGAGACCGTGCGATCACGGTCAGCTTGTATATGACGAATTTTATTTAGTACTATTATTTTGCGATAGACACAATATCTTGTGCTTCGGCAGTTGACAGAACGTGCCCGCCATTATATACTTAAACTCTAAGAGACGATCAGCGGGAGGGAGAGATGCGTATGCGGATCGGCGGACTGCAAAAGGTAACGTTGCTGGACTACCCCGGCAAAGTGGCCTGCACGGTGTTTTTGCCCGGCTGCAATCTGCGCTGCCCCTTCTGCCACAATCCCGCTTTGGTCCTGCCGGACCGAGAGACCGACAGCCTTTCCACGGAGGAGCTGCTTGCCTTTTTGGAGACCCGCCGGGGAAAGCTGGACGGCGTCTGCGTCACTGGCGGGGAGCCGACCTTGTACGAGGACCTTCCGGCGCTGCTGCGGCAGATCCGGGGGCTGGGCTTTGCCGTGAAGCTGGACACCAACGGCACCAACCCCGACATGCTGGAAGCGCTGGCGCAGGAGGGGCTGCTGGACTATGCTGCCATGGACATCAAGAACAGCCCGGACCGCTATGCGGAGACCTGCGGCGGCGTGGATCTTCTGGGACCGGTGAAGCGGAGTGCCGCACTGCTGATGGCGGGCGCCGTGGACTATGAGTTCCGCACCACCGTCTGCGCACCGCTGCACACACCGGAGGAGATGGCCGGGATCGGCCGTTGGCTCAAGGGTGCGAAGCGCTATTTCCTTCAACCCTTTGTGGACTCCGGCGAACTGGTGGGCAGCGGCATGAAGCCCCTGACAAAAGAAGAGATCGAAGCGCTGCGGGACAGCGTTTTGCCTGATATTCCCAGCACACAGATCCGTGGACAATAGAGAAAAGGAGAAGAGGACCATGTATCAAGTCATCAAGCGGGACGGCCATGTTGCCGAATTCAGTCTCAACCGTATCTCCAGTGCCATTATGAAAGCCTTTGACGCCACCCATATTCCCTATGCCCCGGATGTGATCGACCTGCTTTCCTTGCAGGTCACGGCGGATTATGCCGATAAGATCCGGGATGGCCGGATCGATGTGGAGACCATTCAGGACAGCGTGGAGGCCGTTCTTCAGCGGGCCGGCTATGCGGAAGTGGCCAAGGCCTACATTCTCTACCGCAAGAACCGGGAAAAGCTGCGGAACATGAGCTCCACCATTCTGGACTACAAAAAGCTGGTAGACGATTATCTGCGGGTGTCCGACTGGCGGGTAAAGGAAAACTCCACCGTCACCTACTCCGTGGGCGGATTGATCCTGTCTAACTCCGGCGCCATCACAGCCAATTACTGGCTCAGCGAGATTTATGACGAGGAGATCGGCAACGCCCACCGCAACGCGGACCTCCATATCCATGATCTGTCTATGCTCACCGGTTACTGCGCCGGTTGGAGCCTGAAGCAGCTCATTCAGGAAGGGTTGGGGGGTGTGACGGGGAAGATCACCAGCGCCCCGGCCAAACACCTGGCTACCCTATGCAACCAGATGGTGAATTTCCTGGGTATTATGCAGAACGAGTGGGCGGGTGCGCAGGCATTTTCCAGCTTTGATACCTATCTTGCCCCCTTTGTCCGGATGGATAAGCTCAGCTACAATGAAGTCAAGCACTGCGTCGAGAGCTTTGTCTATGGCGTCAACACCCCCAGCCGCTGGGGCACACAGGCCCCGTTCTCAAACATCACTCTGGACTGGACCGTACCCGCCGATCTGGCCGGTCAGCCTTGTATCGTGGGCGGCAAGCCCATGAGTTTTACCTATGGCGACTGCCAGCCGGAGATGGACATGATCAACAAGGCATTCATCGAGGTCATGATCGAAGGCGACGCCAACGGCCGCGGCTTCCAGTATCCCATCCCCACCTATTCCATCACCAAGGACTTTGACTGGTCCGAGACGGAGAACAACCGGCTGCTCTTTGAGATGACCGCCAAATACGGAACGCCCTACTTCTCCAACTACATCAACTCCGACATGGAGCCCAGTGACGTGCGCAGCATGTGCTGCCGCCTGCGCCTGGACCTCCGGGAACTGCGGAAAAAGAGCGGCGGCTTCTTCGGCAGCGGTGAGTCTACCGGCTCCGTGGGCGTTGTGACCATCAATCTGCCCCGTATCGCCTATCTTGCCAAGGATGAAGCGGATTTCTTCGCCCGACTGGATCACATGATGGATATTGCCGCCCGCAGTCTGAAGATCAAACGCACTACCATCGGGCGGCTGATGGAGGAGGGGCTGTACCCCTACACCAAACGCTATCTCGGCAGCTTCGACAATCACTTTTCCACCATCGGCCTCGTCGGCATGAACGAGGCGGGTCTGAACGCCAACTGGCTCCGCAAGGACCTCACCCATGAGGAGACGCAGGACTTTGCCGTTCGGGTGCTGAAGCACATGCGGGAGCGGCTGAGCGATTATCAGGAGCAGTATGGCGACCTCTACAATCTGGAGGCCACCCCTGCCGAGTCCACCTCCTATCGCCTTGCCAAGCACGATAAGGCACAGTATCCCGGCATCATCACCGCACACGAGGGCGGGACGCCCTACTACACCAATTCCAGCCACCTGCCTGTGGGCTACACGGAGGACGTGTTCGCCGCACTGGACGTACAGGACAAGCTCCAGACCCTCTACACCAGCGGCACGGTGTTCCACACCTTCCTGGGCGAAAAGCTGCCCGATTGGCGGGCAGCGGCGGCGCTGGTCCGCAAGATCGCGGAGAACTACGAGCTGCCGTACTATACGCTGTCTCCCACCTATTCCGTCTGCGCAGACCACGGCTATCTGGCCGGGGAGCAGTTCACCTGCCCCATCTGCGGACGGAAAACGGAGGTTTACAGCCGCATCACCGGCTACTACCGCCCGGTGCAGAACTGGAACGACGGCAAGAGTCAGGAGTATCAGGACAGAAAAACCTATCAGGTGAGCGGTGCGGCGCAGCCCCATGCAGCCGCTCCGGCGAAAGAAGTGAAAGAGACCGCGCCCGTTTCGAGGAAAGCAGACCGTTACACGCTCTTCGTCACGGCCACCTGCCCCAACTGCCGGGCGGTGAAGCCGCTGCTGCAAAAGGCGGGCGTTCCCTATGAGGAAAAGGATGCCGCACAGTATGCGGAGGATGCAAAGGCACTTGGCTTGCGGCAGGCCCCCACGCTGGTGGCTTGGGGAGAGGAACCCACCCTCTATGTGGGCGCAGCCCAGATCAAGGCGTTCCTCCGGGAGTATGCCCAATGATCAAGCTTGCTGTGATCGGCGGTGGTCCCGCCGGACTGACAGCCGCCCTGTATGCCGCACGGGCGGGACGCTCCGTTGCCGTATTCGAGGGCAGCGGCTTCGGCGGGCAGATCACCCTCTCGCCGCTGGTGGAGAATTATCCCGGCCTTGGCGCGGTCAGCGGCATGGAACTGGGGGACCGGATGTATGCCCAGGCGGAAGCGGCCGGGGCGGAGCTGACCTTCAGCGGGGTACAGAGGATCGAACGAAACACGGACGGCACGTTCCTTCTGGAAACGGAGGACGGGCCTGTGTCGGCCCGGGCGGTGATCTATGCCGCTGGGGCAAAGCCCCGGACGCTGGGCCTGCCCGGTGAAGAAGAACTGGTGGGCCGCGGCGTCAGCTATTGCGCCCTGTGCGATGGCCCGTTCTTTGACGGACAGGACGTAGCAGTGGCCGGCGGCGGCAACACCGCCTTTGAGGATGCCCTGTTTCTGGCCGGACGCTGCCGCAGCGTGACACTGATCCACCGGAGAAAAACCTTCCGGGCGGAGCAGACGCTGGTGGAGCAGGCGGCCCGACAGGAAAATCTTGCCATCCTGACGGATACGGTCATCACCGATCTCCACGCCGATAACGGAGAACTGGAACACCTTCTGTTGAAAAATGCCGACGGACGGGAGACGCGGCTCCCGGTCAGCGGGCTGTTCGTGGCCTTTGGCCGCGTTCCCGATACGGAAATGGCCGCGGCACTAGCGGAACGGGATCAAGAGGGGTATCTTCTGACCAATGACCGGATGGAAACGGCCGCACCGGGCTTTTTTGCGGCAGGCGACTGTCGGCACAAGCAGGTACGGCAGCTGACCACGGCGGTTTCGGACGGCACCTTGGCTGCGGTCTCCGCCTGCCGGTGGCTGGCGGAACAGTGACGCGCACCGGATCATCCCAACAATCAAAGCAAAGAGAGGATACGCTTATGAACGATGAACGCTACTCCATTATTTATTCCAGCAGAACGGGAAATACCAGACTGCTGGCTGAGGCGATCCGGGAGAGCCTTCCGGCGGACCTGTGCAATCATTTCGGCACGGACGAAGCCGGTGCGGTCGAATCCGAAAAGCTGTATGTTGGCTTCTGGACGGATAAGGGGACTGCGGATGAAGCGGCGCTTGCGCTTTTGAAGCGCCTGAAAAACAAGAAGATTTTTCTGTTCGGTACGGCGGGCTTCGGCGAAAGCGAGGCGTATTTTCAAAAGGTGCTGGATCGGGTAAAGGAGAGCATCGATGAGAGCAATTCGATCATCGGCACTTATATGTGCCAGGGCAAAATGCCCATGGCGGTCCGGGAGCGGTATGAAAAAATGAAGCAGCAGCCCAACCCGGCTCCCAATCTGGACGGACTGATCCGGAACTTTGACCGCGCCCTCGCCCATCCGGATGACCATGACCTTGAAGAATTGAAACAGGCTGTGCGGAGAGGGGAGGACAGTTGATATGAGATGGTTCTATGAGCTTGCGTGGCTGTGGAAGGGGCTGGGGATCTCCCTGCTGGCAGCCGCGGCCTGTATGGTGTGTGTCTGGCTGGTGTGCAGAGCCACCGGAAAGCGGCTTCGGACCGGCATCGCGGTTTTGGCCGCTGCTGCGGGCTTTGCGGCCGCCGTTGTGGTGATCCTCCTCCTCGCCCAGACTCCAACCCCGATTTAAAAGAACCCTCCGTCGCCCGTAAACGGGGACGGCAGCGGGAATACGCCGAGTGGAAAGCGAAACAGCAGGCCGAACAAGAGAAACGGGTATAAAAGAGGCGGGGGCATCTCAAATGATGCTCCCGCCTTTTGCTATATTAGCCATAGACGGAGTAATATATCTCCTTCCATGTCGGCATTGTAAGTTCAAGATATAATACAGCAAAAACGATAATTATACATACTATTGGAAGAATTACAATCTGTATGATAGAACACATTTTTTGAAGTCCACCAGCATTTAGCGGATTGCTGCAAGCGATTGCCAGCAGATTTGCAATCCCTTGTGCAATCGTGAATAATCCGAATTCTATGATAAACGCAAATCCCGCTCCCGCCGAAAGATGTCCATATCCCGGAAGCAATCTATTGATCAGCCGAACATCAAAATTCGTTGCAGCGAGGACAAAATAGAAAATCAAAGTAAATGGAATTGAACAACTCCATTTTTTCAATGCAGTTTTCGAACTGTTGCTGAAAAGGACACAAAAGCAAAGTAATGCGCTGGCAGTAGACTGGACATATATGTTTGCAAACGGGCATACCTCTTCGATGAGGTCAGATAGAAAGAGTAGGGGAAAATACAGTATGGCAAGTTCAACCGCACTTTTCAGTATAGAAAGTCTGTTCCGGCGCATAGTTGTCTCCTTTTCTGTGGAATACAGCCTAACCATCTTGTATGGTAAGTATAAACTGCTTTTAATAAAAGAACAAGGGCAGGAATTATTTTCCCGCCCTTGCTTTTACAAAACATTTTCAATAGAAATGATAAATCCGAACACATTCCCTATTTGGAGAATGTAGTTCGGATTATCATTACTTGGTCCGAGTGGCGGGAGTCGAACCCACGGCCTCATGGACCCGAACCACTCTGATTGCGCCGCAACAGCGGCACAATCAGCTCACAAAACTCTCTCAAAAAAGCACGGAAAGCCTTGATATATCTTATTTTCTGTATTTTTATTATACCATACTACCGCCGCCGATGCAATAACAATTTAGGCGTTCCAAAGGAAAAGCGCACAGATTTTTGAAATCTGTGCGCTCTTTGTGCGCTTAACGATTGGTGAATGCACGATAAAGGAAAGCGACGATTTGTGCGCGGGTGCAGATATTGTCCGGGGCGAAAGTAGTTTCACTGACCCCGTTTGTAATACCGTTTTCCACCGCCCAAATAACAGCTTTGGCATAGTAGGAATCTGCGGAAACATCCGCAAAAGGCAATTCTCCATCAATAGCAGGAGAGCCTGCGTAACGATAGAGCAGCGCCGCCATTTGTCCGCGCGTACAGGTAGAATTGGAACCAAACAGGCCAGAGCCGAGTCCAGCCGTGATTCCGTTTGCTGTTGCCCACTGAACGGCATTCCAATAATAGGAATCTGCCGGGACATCATCAAAAGCAGATACAGTGTTGGTGACAACCGGGCTTCCGGCCATGCGCCAGAGGAAAGTAATGACCTGCGCACGGGAACTGGCATTGTCCGGGCTGAATGTATCGGCGCTTGTTCCACTTGTGATACCACCGTCAACTGCCCACGAAACTGCGTTGTAGTAGTATGCGCTGCTGCTGACATCGGTAAAGCGAAGCACAGGAAGCTCCGGCTCCGGCGTGGTGTCAGCGGGCTTTACTGCGGGGCTGCTGGAACCTCCGCCGCCACCACTGCTGCCGCCATTATTACCAGTGGCAGGAATTATACGGGTTTCCTTGTAACCACAGATAGAGCAAATGCGCTGCTGTTCTCCATCGGTAGTCTTAGTCGCTTCAACAACAGTGACCCAAGGCTCAAATGTATGACCGTTTTCACATCCGCCTACAACCAGCGTTTTTTCTGCTTCTTGATAAGTTAATACACCGTCAGATATTCCATTTTCTGCGCCTACTTTCAATAACCGAAAGCTGTTTTTAGCGGTTTCATCCACATTCTTTACAAGAATCTTTCCCTGAAATCCGGTAATATCGTTTAGGGAATCGTCTTTCCCTGCGATCGTGTAAGTGCCACTTGCAGGAGCAACAAAGGATATACCGAGTTCAATAGGGGCGGTGGTATTGGTATTTTCCACATTGAAAAGGAAGAAATGAGCCAGTCCGCCAGTTAATACAGGAGCTCCCTCTAATGTAATAACAGCGTCGGTGCTGCTGACGATACAGGCGATTGGAACTCCACTCTGCGCACTTGCTTCTACAGAACCGCCTTTGATGGTCAGAAGTCCCTTATTAGAGATAGCCGCACTATTATCGTTATAGTGGTAAGTTCCATTATTTGCAGTATCTAACAAGTCATTTGCGGATATGGTACAATTTTCAATTGTAGCAGTGCCTAAATTCAAAATCGCGCTATGTATATCATGTGAAGAAACAGAGGTATTGCTCAAAGATAAGGTCGTCTCATTATCTGTTGCAATTCTTGCGTTGATAGTGCTGTCGCATACGGTAATTACGCCGTCTTTGTTTGCCCCGTCCATTTCAAAGCCGTTGTAGATGCGTTCAGCGTCAATTTTACATGATGCGATAGAAATATTTCCGCCTTCGTTAGCGATGCTGTTTCCAGAAAACTCAATGTCGGTCATCTGTAAGTGTCCAAGACTGTTATAAATCCCGTTGTTCTCACCTAAATGCAGTTTGCTATGCTGTGCTGTAATGCTGCTATTAGAATTGCCGAAGATGCCATTAAGTATGTCCATATTTTCAATAACAGAATCCGTAATTTCAAGATTTCCCTGATTGAAAATTTCGGCATGGTAACGGTCATCAGTGCAAGAGAAGGCAATGGTACTGCGGTTCATGGAAAAGGTGCTATTTTCCAGATTGCTTAAAACATCAACAGAAACCGTGCCCTCCAAAGGCTCCGAAACCCTTGAAACATCCAAAGTAATGCTTATGGTGCTGTCCTGCAAATTGACACAGGAGGATGCGGGAGTATCAGAGGAACAAAAACCATTTCTGGCAAATAAATCATCCCCTATGTCATAAGCATCGTTCGCTTCAACAACGATATGGAGGTCACATTGTTCCATGGTCAAGGTCTGGTCATCGTTAATGTAAAATGCAGAGTTTGTTTCTTTAAGTGTTAGATTCCTGAAATACAGGTTTTTTGCCTCCACGAAGCTGGCATTAGTGATACTGCCACGCTCTTGATTGCAGTCTTCAATCGCAAGAGAAAGGTCATCTGTCGTACCGGTGAAATATGGCAAAGCATTCAAGGTGAGATGGTGGCCATTCAGACATAGGACAAATTCACCATCAAGAGATGCCGGTTCAGAAATCGTGACGTCTGTTTCTAAATAGTACCGTCCGGCTTGTGTTGGGAGTGCGGTATCGTTCGTCCATGCTGTCCATGTTTCATCATGGCTACTGTGTGGAATATGGTAATAGTCCATGGAATCCTGTTCGCTTGTATCTGCGGCCAGTGCCGTGGAAGATAACAGCAAAAGTGCTGCACAGAACGTCAGTGCATAAAATACCCGTTTCACCCGTTACACCATCCTTATCAATTCTTTTGTTGTATGCCGAACAAGAGCAGGGCAATCTTTCATCTTGATGTACCTGCGGACGGTGCTTGCGCTACGGTTTATACGCCGTGCGACCTCCGCCGCGTTGCCAAGTTCAGCATACAATCTGTGCATTTCCGCAAACTCAGCGGGCGTTACCCTTGCCGCCATTATTTCAAGGCCTTTACATCAGACTTGCGGACAGGAGCATTTTTCTGTGCCTTGGCGATTGCTTCATTGATGTACTGCACATAGTCAATTTTTTTGTCAGCTGCCCCATGCTCGGCAAGTACCTGGTTCATCTTGTCGATTTGGTTGAAAAAACTGTCGGGGACGATGATTCTTTCCAATGTGGTGTCGATGATAAAGCGCATGGTTGATTCCTCCTAAATAAAACAAAAGTGTGCGGAAACTGGCATGTTGCACAGTTTTCTCGCACACTCTAATATATAT
>ERZ1504852.379-NODE-379-length-10295-cov-3.429395_pt1 | contig 10295 bp, 9 predicted proteins | sample MGYA00572093_ERZ1504852 | MGnify/ENA primary metagenome ERZ1504852 (study PRJEB39906, sample SAMEA3182064) | gut metagenome | biome: human; feature: gut; material: Stool; isolation source: human stools | place: Canada | collected 2013-01-28 ... | reverse complement strand
ACCTGGTCGATGTGGGTGGAGAAGGTGGTGTGGCGGCAGTGGTCGGACCAATAGGTGTCTACCACCCGGATCTCGGTGATGGTGGGGTCCCGCCCCTCGTCATCCCGGAAATAGCCCTGCAAAAATTTCAGATCGTCCAGATCCATGGCAAGACCCAGCTCGTCCCGCAGAGCGTCCAGCGCGGCAGCGTCCATGGAGGTGAAGCCCTCCACGGTCCGGACGGTAGTGGGAATATCGTATTCCATCCGCAGGGTCTCCGGCAGCTCCAGAGACGCCTCACGGCTCTCCACCGGGTTGATGACGTATTTCTTGACGGCCTCGACCTGCTCCGCCGTCAGCTCGCCCTCCAGGACGTATACCCGGGCGGTGCGGACCGTGGGCCGCTCGCCTTGGGATAAGATCTGGATGCACTGGGCGGCGGAGTCCGCCCGCTGGTCATACTGGCCGGGCAGATACTCTACGGCGAACACCGTGTCTCCCTGAGGCACTTCACTCGTCACCGTGTCCAACTGGGGCTCGGACAGCACCGTTTGAACGGCGTAGTCGAACAGCTCCCGGCTGATGCCCTCCAAATCATAGCGGTTGAACAGCCGCAGGCCCGTCAGGGACTGAATACCCAGAAATGCCCGCAGGTCCTCCAACAGAGCGCGGGCTTCGTTGGCCAGCGCTTCTTTCTTTTCTACATATACTCTGTAAACCATGCCTGCCCTTGCTCCCTTCAGTGTTCCAGCGCTTTCAGGGCGCGCTGGCCGATGTCATGACGGTAGAAGGCATTGTCGAAATGAACGCTCTCCACCCGCTCGTAGGCTTTTTCAATGGCGCTTTTCAGATCCGCCGCCGTGGCGGTAACACCCAGCACCCGGCCGCCGCTGGTCAGCAGACGGTCCTCCTCCCGCTTCGCTCCGGCCACATAGGTGTGGGCGGCAGTCTCGGCGGGCATGGTCATGGCGAAGCCCTTTTCATAGTGCTCCGGATAGCCGCTGGACGCCATGATGACACAGCAGGCGGCACCGTCGGAGAACTTCACCTCAGTTTCTGCCAGCGTTCCGTTCCGGCAGGCCTGCGTGATCGTCAGCAGGTCGCTTTACAGAAGGGGCAGGACCACCTGCGTCTCCGGGTCGCCAAAGCGGCAGTTATACTCAATGACCTTGGGGCCTTTCGGCGTCAGCATCAGTCCGAAGTAGAGGCAGCCCCGGAAGGTACGGTTTTCCGCGTTCATGGCCTCCATGGTGGGCAGGAAAATGGTCTCCATGCACACACGGGCCATGTCCTCGGTGTAGTAGGGGTTGGGGGCCACAGTGCCCATGCCGCCGGTATTCAGACCCTCGTCATGGTCATGGGCCCGCTTGTGGTCCATGGAGGATACCATGGGGACCACGGTCTTGCCGTCGGTAAAGGCCAGCACGGAGACCTCCGGGCCGGTGAGGAATTCCTCAATGACCACCTGATTTCCGCTGTCGCCGAAGGCGCGGTCCAGCATGATGGATTCCACGGCGGCAACGGCGTCCTCCCGGGTCTCAGCGATGAGCACACCCTTGCCCAGAGCCAGACCGTCGGCCTTGACCACCACGGGCAGGGCACAGGACTTCACATAGTCCATCGCGGCGGCAGCATCGGTGAATACCTGATACTCCGCCGTGGGGATACCGTATTTTTTCATCAGGTCCTTGGAAAAGACCTTGCTGCCCTCAATGATGGCGGCCTTCGCCTCCGGGCCGAAGCAGGGGATCCCGGCGGCCTCCAGCGCGTCCACCGCACCCAGCACCAGCGGATCGTCCGGCGCCACCACGGCGAAGTCGATGCTGTGGGTTTTGGCAAAGTCCACCTGCGCGGAAATATCCTTCGCGCCGATCTCCGGGACGCACACAGCGTCAGCGGCGATGCCGCCGTTGCCGGGAGCGCAGTAGATCGTCTCTACAGCGGGATTCTCTTTCAATTTTTTGACGATGGCGTGCTCACGGCCGCCGCCGCCGATAACCAGAAGGTTCATGGTTCCCTCCCTGAATGAATTTTGGATGCTGCCCCGCAGACGTCTTCCGCAAACCGGTAAGGTGTTTACGGGGGAACGTGCGGGGCAGCGGAACGGATCTGCGTTTGCGTCTGTGCGGACGCGGAAGCTTTGAATTGTACGGCGGCTCAGTGATGGAACAGCCGTGCGCCGGTGAAGGCCAGCACCATGCCGTATTTGTCGGCGGTGGCGATGACATGGTCATCCCGGATGGAGCCGCCGGGCTCGGCAATGTAGGTCACGCCGGACTTTCTGGCCCGCTCCACGTTGTCGCCGAAGGGGAAGAAGGCATCGCTGCCAACAGTGACGCCGGCCTGCGTGGCGATCCACGCCTTCTTTTCCTCCGGGGTCAGGACCTCGGGGCGGACCTTGAAGGTGTTCTGCCACACACCGTCGGCCAGCACGTCCTCATACTCGTCGGAGGTGTAGATGTCGATGGCGTTGTCCCGGTCAGGGCGGCGGATGTTGTCTACGAATTGCAGACCCAGCACCTTGGGATGCTGGCGCAGATACCAGTTGTCCGCCTTCTGACCAGCCAGACGGGTGCAGTGGATGCGGCTCTGCTGGCCTGCGCCCACGCCGATGGCCTGACCGTCCTTCACATAGCAGACGGAGTTGGACTGGGTGTATTTCAGAGTGATGAGAGCCACGATCATGTCGATCTTGGCGGCCTCCGGCAGCTCCTTGTTTTCAGAGACGATGTTGGTCAGCATCTCCCTGTCGATCACAAGGTTATTGCGGCCCTGCTCGAAGGTGACGCCGAACACATCCTTGTGCTCCACGGCGGCGGGGACGTAGTCCGCGTTGATCTGGACCACGTTGTAGCCGCCCTTCTTCTTGGTTTTCAGAATTTCCAGCGCCTCGTCGGTATAGCCGGGGGCGATGATGCCGTCGGACACCTCGCCCTTGAGGTACTGGGCGGTGGCGGCGTCGCAGACGTCGGAGAGAGCGGCCCAGTCACCGTAGGAGCACAGGCGGTCAGCGCCCCGGGCGCGGATATAAGCGCAGGCGATGGGGGAGAGCTCGGCGGCGTCATCCACGAAGTAGATCTTCCGGTCCACCTCGCTCAGGGGCCGTCCCACGGCGGCACCGGCGGGGGAGACGTGCTTGAAGCTGGCGGCGGCGGGCAGGCCGGTGGCGGCCTTCAATTCCTTCACCAGCTGCCAGGAGTTCAGCGCATCCAGCAGGTTGATATAGCCGGGCTTTCCGTTCAAAACGGTAAAGGGCAGGTCAGAGCCATCCTGCATAAAGACCTTGGACGGCTTCTGGTTGGGGTTGCAGCCATATTTCAGTTCCAACTCGTTCATTTCGGCACCTTCTCCTTAATCTCCCAGATTTTTGTTGAACAGGCGCACCTCGCCGTTCACGTTGGTATAGAGGGACACCTTGTTGTCTCCGTTCAGAGCGGCCCAGACCTCCTCCGGCTTCGGAACGGTGACCTCCAGAGGCTCACCGGCAAAGGTGGGCAGAGGATTTCCGTCGCCCTGATAGGTGCTGATGAAATAGCCCTGATTCTCGTCGCAGCCCTCATAGCAGAAGAATTCCCGCAGGCAGCGGCCGTTCTTGTGCTTCAGAATGGACATCTCAAAAGAGCCGTCGGCATTCAGGATGGCGGAGATGCGGGGGGTCCAGTTGGGCTCGTCCGGCTCGTATTCCCGGGTCATCAGACCCTTGCGGAAATCGCCGTGCTGGCAGATGGTGTCCGTCTGGTCGCCGTTGGTGACCACCAGCGCGTCGCCCATGGTCCGGACGGGATGATAGATGATGAGGCTGGGATCTTCCAGCTTGGCGGGATCATGAGCCTCGGTGCGGATGCCGTCCTCCGTTTTCACGAAGATCCGGTTGCGGCTGTTGGCGCTGCGACCCATGATGAAATAGTAAACGAGGTCCCGGCTTACAAGGATGCCCCGGCCGGGGTAGGGATTCTCCCGCAGAAGGGTCAGAAAATCAAGCATTGCTCTTCTCCTTTACGATTTGTTCCGAGACCAGCTCCGCTGCCCGAGGCAGAAGCTGCCATTCGGCCTGCTCCATAACCCGGCGCTGAAGGGTTTCGGGGGTGTCGTCCGGCAGGACCTCCACAGCTTTTTGCAGCAGGATCTCTCCGCCGTCCGGGATCTCATTGACAAAATGCACCGTGGCTCCCGTGACCTTCACACCCTTGGCCAGAGCGGCCTCGTGGACCTTCAGACCGTACATCCCCTTGCCGCAGAAGGCGGGGATCAGAGAGGGATGCACATTCAGGATGCGGGAGGGCCAGCGGGCGGTAAAGTCCGCACTGAGGATGGTGAGGAAGCCTGCCAGAACGATGAGGTCGATCTCATACGCCGCCAGCAGGTCGGACAGGGCGGACTCAAAGGCCGCCTGACCGCCGCAGCGCTTGGGGGAGACCGTCTCGGCGGGAACGCCGGCGTTGGCCGCCCGGGTCAGGGCGTAGGCTCCTTCATTGGAGGAGACCACCAGCGCGATCTCACCATGGGGCAGCAGTCCCGCCGCCTGCGCGTCCAGCAGTGCCTGTAAATTTGTGCCGCCGCCGGAGACCAGCACGGCGATCTTCGCTTTTTTCATAGTCATGATTTCTCCTTTGCCGCCGATGCGCCGATTCCTTTCAGCGCACCGGAGCAGTATACGTCAGGATACCGCGGAAAAGCGGGACAGTGCGTACCGGGAGCGGTTTCACTCAGCACAAAGCAACTTTTTCTTCGCCGGCAACGATTTCGCCGCAGACATAGGCGTCGATCCCCTCTGCCTTCAGAGCGGAGAGGGCCGCGTCGGCGGTCTCGGGGCTGACAATCACTGCCATGCCCACGCCCATGTTGAAGGTGTTGAACATATCGTGCTCGTCGATGCTGCCCTTTTTCTGGAGCAGACGGAAAATGGCGGGGGTTTTGATAGCGGCCTTGTCGATCTTGGCGCACAGGCCGTCGGGGATGCAGCGGGGGACATTCTCATAGAAGCCGCCGCCGGTGATGTGGCTGACGCCCTTCACGTCCGCGGCCTCGATGCAGCGGAGGACGGGCTTGACATAGATGACGGTAGGACGGAGCAGGGCCTCGCCCAGAGTTTCACCCAGCTCGTCATCATACCGGCCCAGATCGGCGTTCTCCACGTCGAATACCTTGCGGACCAGAGAGTAGCCGTTGGAGTGGAAGCCGGAGGAGGGCAGAGCCAGCACCACATCGCCCTCCGCCATGCGGCTGGAGTCGATGACTTTGGGCTTGTCTACCACGCCCACGGTGAAGCCCGCCAGATCGTAGTCATCAGCGGCCATCATGCCGGGGTGCTCGGCGGTCTCACCGCCGATGAGAGCGCAGCCGGCCTGAACACAGCCCTCTGCCACGCCGGAGACAATGGCTGCCACCTTTTCCGGCACGTTCTTGCCGATGGCAATGTAATCCAGGAAAAACAGGGGCTTCGCGCCGCAGCAGATCACGTCATTCACGCACATGGCCACGCAGTCGATGCCGATGGTGTCATGCTTGTTCAGCAGCTCAGCCAGACGCAGTTTGGTGCCCACGCCGTCGGTGCCGGAGACCAGCACCGGCTCCGTCATACCGGTCAGATCGGGGGCAAACAGGCCGCCGAAGCCGCCGATGTCAGAAACTACGCCGGGAATGTGGGTGCGCTTGACGTCCGCGCTCATCAGCTTAACGCCCTTGTAACCGGCAGTGATGTCCACACCGGCTGCCGCATAGGCGGCGGAGTGAGATTTTTCCATGTCGATCATTCCTTTCCGTTCCAGCAGTAGGTACAGACCTTATCCCGGTCGATGCCGATGGCTTCCAGCACGCCGTCCAAAGACTGATAACCGAGAGAATCAAAACCGAATTTTTCACAGATGGACTTGAGCAGGCACTGACCCCGCTCCGTGGAGGAATCGGAGTACTCATCCAGATGCTTGTGGCCCTCGTCACCCTCCAGCTCCTGAATCACCCGCCGGGCCAGCAGCTCCATATCGGAGTTGCCCCGGGAGAAGTTCAGGTACTTGCAGCTATACATAATGGGCGGGCAGGCAGAGCGCATGTGGACCTCTTCCGCACCGGACTCATAGAGAAAGTCCACCGTTTCCCGGAGCTGGGTGCCCCGGACGATGGAATCGTCCACAAACAGCAGCTTTTTCCCCTGAATCAGCTCGGAAACGGGGATCTGCTTCATTTTGGCCACCTGATTGCGGACCTCCTGATTGGCAGGGGTGAAGGACCGGGGCCAGGTGGGGGTGTACTTTACAAAGGGGCGGGCAAAGGGCTTGCCGCTGCGGTTGGCGAAGCCGATGGCGTGGGGGACGCCGGAATCCGGCACGCCCGCCACGTAGTCCACCTTGGGGAGCCGCCCCTGGGCCACTTCGTCGCGAGCCATGATCTCACCGTTGCGGTAGCGCATGACCTCCACGTTGACGCCCTCGTAATTGGAGTTGGGGTAGCCGTAATAGGTCCAGAGAAAGCCGCAGATCTTCATTTCCTTACCCGGAGGAGAGACGGTCTCATAGCCGTTCCGGGTCAGGGCCACGATCTCACGGGGACCTAACTCGTAAGCATCCTCATAGCCCAGCTTGTGATAGGCGAAGGATTCAAAGGATACGCACAGGCTGCCGTCCGGGTGCTTGCCTACCAGCACAGGCAGGCGGCCCAGCCGGTCGCGGGCAGCCAGAATACCGTCCGGCGTCATCAGCAGGATCGTGATAGAGCCTTTGATCATCTCCTGCGCGTACAAAATGCCCTCCACCAGATTTTCCTTCATATTGATGAGGGCGGCCACCAGCTCGGAGACATTGACCTTTCCGCTGCTCTGGGCCATGAACTGATGCCCGTGGTCGGAGAAATAGGTATCGATCAGCTCGTCGATGTTGTTGATGATACCCACCGTGCAGATGGCGTACAGGCCCAGATGGGAGCGCACCAGCAGCGGCTGGGGGTCGGTGTCGCTGATGCAGCCCATGCCGATGTGGCCCTTGAACTCATGCAGCGCACTTTCAAATTTCGTGCGGAAGGGGGTGTTTTCAATATCGTGGATCTCCCGGACGAACCCGGTCTCCGGCCCGTAAACCACCATGCCGCCCCGGCGGGTACCCAGATGGGAGTGGTAGTCCGTGCCGAAAAATACGTCCAGTCCCACATCCCGGTGGGAGATCGCTCCAAAATAACCGCCCATTACGCGAAGAACAGCTGGGAGAGGGTCATGGGATCGATGTACCGTCCTTATAGACCCGCATGTTGCCGCTGGCTACCTCGTCGATGAGCATGACGCTGCCGTCGGGTGCATAGCCGAACTCAAACTTGATGTCATAGAGGACCATGCCCTTTTCCTTCAGATCATCGGCCACGATCTGAGTGATCTTCTGGGTCTCCTCCTTGATGGCATCATACTGCTCGGCGGTCATCACGCCCAGAGCAACCAGCGCGTCCTTGGTCACCAGAGGATCGCCCTTCTCATCATTCTTGAAGGTGGTCTCCACATAGGCGGGCAGGTCGGCGCCCTCAGCGATATACTCGCCGTAGCGGCGGATGAAGGAGCCGACGGCCTTGTGACGGCAAATGACCTCCAGGCCATGGCCAAAGACCTTGGCAGGGAGGACTTCCATCGTGGTATTATTCAGGTCGGCGCTGACAAAATGGGTCTTGATGCCGGCGGCGTTGATCTTCTCAAAGAAATAGATGCTCATGCGCAGGTTCACATCGCCCACGCCGTCGATGGTCAGGCCCACGGAGTTCTCGCCGGGATCGAATACGCCGTCCTTGCCGGTGCAGTCATCCTTGAACTTCAGCAGATAGTTGCCGTTTTCCAGAGCGTAAACGTTCTTGGTCTTGCCAGTATAAACGAGTTCCATAGTATTGTACCTCCAAAATGTTTTGAATATCGGTTTTATCAGGAAAAGATCAATGCTTGTGTGAACAGCTTAGTGGGCCAGCTCCGCCTGCAGCTTGGCCTCCTTGGCGGCAATCTGCTCCGCCATCTCGGAGCGCTGAGCGTCCAGCTTGGCGGCCAGTGCGTCATCGCTGACGGCCAGAATCTGAGCGGCCAGCACGGCGGCATTCTTCGCACCATTGATGGCCACGGTAGCCACGGGGATGCCGCTGGGCATCTGGACGGTAGCCAGCAGAGCATCCAGTCCGTCCGCAGCGCCGCCCTTCATGGGGATGCCGATAACCGGCAGGGTGGAGTTTCCGGCGAAGGCGCCCGCCAGATGGGCCGCCATACCGGCAGCGCAGATCAGCACGCCGAAGCCGTTGGCCCGGGCGCTTCTGGCGAAGTCCGCGGCGGCGGCGGGGGTGCGGTGGGCGCTGAGAATGTGGGCCTCATAGGGGATGCCGAAGGTCTCGAGCTGCTGACAGGCACCTTTTACAACGGGCCAGTCAGAGTCGCTTCCCATAATGACTGCTACTTTTTTCATGCGATCCTCCTTAAAAAGATAAAAATGCAAATAAAAAAAGGGTAAACCGGTCCCCATGGATCTCCATGGAGAACAGGTTTGCCCAGACGGTCGACAGTACGTATGACAGCAGGCTTCCATGTGGTGCTCCACGTTCCGTCAGTTGCCTGTGCTTCAATGTATTTATTATCTCAGACACGACAGAAAATGTCAATTCCTGACACGGCTTTTTCCGTGGGATCTCGCCACAAAATTTCGGAAAGATTGTTGCGATTTTTGCACGATTTGTTAAAAAGGTGCCGATTTTGGCAGAAATAAGTTAAGCTAATTGGAGGTATTACCTATACTTCTTCTGGGGGGCCTTATGCCTTTCACAGCTATAAGGCGGCGTCTGCCTGTCTGACCGCTGAAAAACCCTTATGAACAGGGGAAACGTACCTCTTTGCTCTTGCACCGGGGCGGGCGCGCAGGTATAATGATGAAAAAGAGCATTAACAAATGACGGTGGTGGCTTCATGTACGAAAACGGGAAGATCTATATGGGTCTGGCAGGTGGCAAGTGGGTGGAACTGGCGCTGAATATGTGCAACCGCCACGGACTGATCGCTGGGGCCAGCGGCACCGGCAAGACCGTCACCATGAAGGTGATGGCGGAGTCCTTTTCCGACGCCGGTGTGCCGGTGTTTCTGTGTGATGTGAAGGGCGACGTGGCGGGCATCTGCGCGCCGGGCCAGAGCAGCGAGGGCATGGAAAAGCGCATCGACAAATTCGGCCTGCGGGACCGCTTTGTCTACCAGGGTTATCCCACCACCTTCTGGGATGTTTATCAGGAGGGCGGCCACGCCGTCCGGGCCACCGTCAGCGACATGGGACCGGAGCTTCTCAGCCGGATTTTGGGCTTGACGGCGGTGCAGGAGGGAATTCTGCACATCGTGTTTCAAATTGCGGATGACAAGGGGCTGCTGCTGATCGACCTGAAGGACCTGCGGGCCATGCTGACCCATGTCAGCGAGCACCGCGCCGAGTACATGATGACCTACGGCAATATCACGTCTCAGTCGGTGGCGGCGATCCTGCGGGCGCTGCTGCCGCTGGAGCAGCAGGGCGGCGAGCTGTTTTTCGGGGAACCGGCGCTGGACATCCGCGACTGGATGCGCATGGCTGCTGACGGCCGGGGCATGATCAATGTGCTGGACTGCATCAAGTTAGTGCAGAATCCCACGCTGTACGCCAGTTTCCTGCTGTGGATGCTGTCGGAGCTGTTTGAGATCCTGCCGGAGGCCGGCGATCTGGACAAGCCCCGGATGGTATTCTTCTTTGACGAGGCCCACATGCTGTTCCGCGATGCACCCACTGTGCTGCTGCAAAAGGTGGAGCAGACGGTGAAGCTGATCCGTTCCCGGGGCGTGGGCGTGTACTTTGTGACGCAAAGCCCCAGCGATATTCCCGACACCGTGCTGGCACAGCTTTCCAACCGGGTGCAGCACGCCCTCCGGGCCTATACCCCCACGGAGCTGAAGGCTGTCCGCGCGGCGGCGCGGGCCTTCCGGCCCAATCCCGCGTTTCAGGCGGAGGATGCCATCATGGAGCTGGGCGTGGGCGAGGCGCTGACCTCGTTCTTGGACGAAGCGGGCGTACCCGCTATGGTGGAGCGCACGAAGATCATCTGCCCACAAAGCTTGATGGCGGCACCGGAGCCGATGGTCCGGGCCAAGGTGATGATGCACGACGGCATGGAGAAGTATGACGAGTTTGTGGATAACGTGTCAGCCTACGAGGTGCTGACAGCGGAACGGGAGGAAGCGGAGGCCGCCAAGCAGGAGGAGGCCGACCGCAAGGCCCGTGAAAAGGAGGAGGCTCAGGCGGAAAAGCTGCGTCTGAAAGAGGAAGAGGCCGAACGAAAACGTAAGCAGAAGCTGGAGG
>ERZ1504852.372-NODE-372-length-10381-cov-2.352605_pt1 | contig 10381 bp, 8 predicted proteins | sample MGYA00572093_ERZ1504852 | MGnify/ENA primary metagenome ERZ1504852 (study PRJEB39906, sample SAMEA3182064) | gut metagenome | biome: human; feature: gut; material: Stool; isolation source: human stools | place: Canada | collected 2013-01-28 ... | reverse complement strand
AGCCTTCTCAGAAGCTGGAGATTTACAGCTGAAATAATGGAAAATATTTCGGAAGAATTGATGGAATGGTCGCAGGCCAAAGCATCCATGTTCTATCAAACTGTCTTGCGTAAGGTGCGACACCCAGATGTAGCTTACATTCAGGAAACAATCAACTATGTCAAGCAACACAGGACTGCCCTGCTCCACTACAGGTGGGGATATAAGTACTATCTTTCTGCGTTATTGCTGGATGTAAGCGATCGCCTATGGGCGCTTGTTTTCAGGAGGGGCGTATGAATCCTAAGATTTCAGTCCTGATGGGCATCTATAACTGTGCTGACACGTTACCCCAGGCTGTTGCATCCATTCAGAAGCAAACCTATCCGAACTGGGAGCTGATCCTATGCGACGATGGGTCTTCCGATCATACATATGAAGTCGCGCAAGCTCTCGCCGCGAAGGATGATCGCATCGTGCTTTTGCACAATGACCGGAATTTGGGATTGAATCAAACCCTAAACGCCTGCTTAGCCGTTGCCACCGGTGACTATATCGCCCGGATGGACGGCGATGATGACTGTGTACCAGTGCGGTTTGAACAGCAGCTTGCCCTTTTGGAGCACCATCCGGAGTTTCAGATCACCAGTTGCCCCATGAAGCTTTTTGACGAAAGCGGTGAGTGGGGGCAGACAACGGTACCAGAATATCCAACCCCCGAAGATGTCGTGAGTGGTACCCCCATCAGCCATGCAGCCGTGATGCTGCGCAGAGCGTGCATAGATGCCGTCGGCGGATATACTGTGGACAAGCGGATGCTCCGGGTTGAGGATGTAAATCTTTGGATCAAACTCTATTCCGCCGGATACCGCTGTCGTAACATCCTAGAACCGTTGTACCGGATGCGCAATGATCAGAATGCCTTGAACCGGCGCAAGTATCATTACCGGGTCAATTCCGTTTACGTTCGCCTGCAGGGGTGCCGGACGCTGCATCTGGGCGCAAAAAGTTACCTCAGAGCGATTCAGCCCATGATCAACGGGTTGGTTCCAGCAAAATTGAGGCAGATGATTCGAAAAAGGCAACGAGGAGCTGTGAACTGATGTTCAAGATTTTGTTTCTGATTCACGATCTTGGCCAAGGCGGTGCGGAAAAGGTACTGGTAAACCTAGTCAATCACATGGATCGTTCAAAATTTGATATTTCTGTGACGGTGCTGTTTGGCGGTGGCGTCAATGAGCAGTTTTTGGCTTCGGACATTCACTTCCGTGCGGTGTTTACCAAGGAAGTACCAGGCAACAGTAAGCTGATGAAGCTGCTAACGCCGAAGCAGCTCCACAAGCTGTGTGTCAAGAAGCATTATGACATGGAAGTCTCTTATCTGGAAGGCCCTTCTGCCCGCATTGTCAGTGGGTGCCAGAACCCGAACACCAAGCTGGTTTCCTGGATTCATTCGGAGCAACATACCATGGACAAGTTGGCCGGTCCTTTTCGCAATGAAACAGAAGCCCGGAAGTGCTATCATCGATTTGTCCAGACGATTTGTGTTTCACAGTATGTTCGCAATGACTTCTGTCAGCTTCTGGATTTCCAAATGCCCTGTCAGGTGCTGTATAACACAGTAGAATCCGAAAAAATTCTGGCCGAGGCCAGCGATGTAGCGCCGGAACTGATGAATGACGGCAAGGTTCGTTTGATTGCAGTCGGTACTCTGAAGCAGTCCAAAGGCTATATGCGCCTGCTCTCCGTTATCAAGCGCCTGCAAGAGACGCATGATCCAGTACATCTTTACATTTTGGGCATCGGTCCTTTACAGCAAGAGATGGAGGCATATATCCGTCAGAACAAGCTGCACAATATGGTCACACTGTTGGGCTACCAGACGAATCCTTATAAATATGTGAGCAAATGTGACCTGTTTGTCTGCGCCAGCTTTGCGGAAGGGTTCTCCACTGCCGCAACAGAGGCGCTGATTGTGGGCACCCCGGTGTGTACCGTAGAAGTTTCCGGCATGAAGGAAATGCTGGGCGAAAATAACGAGTGGGGTGTTGTAACGGAAAACAGTGAAGATGGCCTGTATGATGGTATCAAGAGTCTGCTGGATACACCTGGCAGGCTTGCTTTCTACAAAGAAAAGGCTGCTGAACACGGCAGGACCTTCAGCACAGAAAACACCGTCAGGGCTGTGGAGAACATGCTACTAAATTTGCAATGAACTGGGAGCGTTTGATGCACACCCGAATATATTGGCTGCCTATATTATAAAGATGAAAATTTTGGTGATCATTGGCGACTGCATACTGACCAATTCTTCTGCCAACCTGTGTCATACTGCATATATTCGAGGACTTGTAGATGCCGGACACAGTGTAACATTACTCAGCGCAGATGGAAAAGACTATACTTTGGATGAGTCTGTGGCCATTCCTACCGAGGTTGTTCAGTATACTTATTATGGTGTTTCCCTATATGAGAAACTGTCCCTACGAAAAAGAGCTGCCACTGCCGCAGCGGAAATCGCTTCTTCTACAATGAGCACAGCCCATGGCGCCCATTTTGCGTCTGACGTAAAGCACAAGTTGAAAAACTTAATTCGTTCTTTGTATGGCCCCCATGGTATTTATGCGTCATTTATAAAGAAAGCACAAAAATTTAAGTCCAGCGAAGAATTTGATTACGTCTTGTCTATTTCTACGCCACCTTCCAGTCATCTGCTTGCCCACAACCTGCTGAAATCCGGGCATATCAAAGGAAACCACTGGATTCAGATTTGGGAAGATCCTTGGCATAACGATGTCTATGGTTTTCAAAATTCTAGCTCGATTCGGCGCGAAGAACAGCGGTTGTTGTCTTTTGCTGAAAAAATTTGTTACGTCAGTCCATTGACCCTGAAATACCAGCAAGAAAAGTATCCAGAATCTGCCCATAAGATGTACTGGCAGCCGTTGCCATTTTATTACAAAGCTGACTTGGTGCATGCAGTTTCTTTTGACCAGAACTACTATGGTTATTTCGGGGACTACGCTCCAGCCGCCCGCAATTTAGCTCCTTTTTTTGAAGCAGCAAAAGCATCTGCAATCAAAGTGAACATCTGTGGGAATCCTTGCAATCTGTTCCCTGACACCGAACATATCCACATCAGTATTCTGCCACCAACAAGACAATCCTGTTCATTATGGATGGCACACTGGAGGAGCAGAAGGTTTTGCGTGAATTCTTTGGCCAATTTAATCGCTATGTATTCTGTCAGAACACCGTTGAGGATATTACCAGAGCCATTCGCCAGATTGAATCTGGTAATCTGGGGGATGTTCGGAATGTCCCACTGAACGATTTCGACCCAGTCAAGACGATCACAAACATTTTGGATGCAGGGAGGTAAGCGGCGTGGCAGAGCAAAAGATCAGCGTGATTGTTCCCGTTTATAAGGTTGAAGCGTACCTTGACCGCTGTATTCAGTCTATCGTCGAGCAATCCTACCAAAATCTAGAGATTATTCTCGTGGATGATGGTTCTCCGGATCATTGCCCTGCCATGTGCGATGCCTGGGCGGAAAAAGATGAGCGTATCCGAGTCATTCACAAAAAGAACGGGGGCTTGTCCGATGCCAGAAACGCCGGTATGGCCGTTGCCACCGGCGAACTGATGGGCTTTGTGGATAGCGATGACTGGATCGCTCGGGATATGTACAGGCTGCTGCATGAACGCATGATTGCCGACGGCAGCGACATTGCCGCCTGTGGCGTTGAAATGGTCTGGGACGATGGAACGCCCTCCAAGAGCCTGACGCAGTCAGGATGTTGCGTATTAAACCAGGAAGAAGCTATGCGGGCCATTGTCAAAGAATCCTGGCTCAAGCAGCCGGTGTGGTATAAGCTGTATAAGACAGCGCTGATTCGAGACATTCTGTTCCCAGTTGGCAAGTACCATGAGGATGTGTTCTGGAGCTATCAGGCAGTCGCCAGGGTACAGCGAGTTTCTGTTTTGGATACCCCCTGCTATTTTTATATGCAGCGCGGCGGAAGTATTATGGGCGAGGGCTATTCCTTAAGGCGTCTGGACGCGCTGGAAGCCAGAGTCCTGCGTTGTGCATACATCAAGAAACACTTCCCAGAACTTGTCTCTGAGGATCAGGCCAGTCTCTTGCTTTTCTGTGTGTACAGCATGCAGATGAGTATGTTCTACCTGAAAGGGACGGATCAGGAGACAGCAGAATCCCGCATTGAGCGCATTGTAAAGGGCCTGCGACCTCTGTGCTGCCCCAGAGAAATGGCAATAAAACAGCGAATTTGGTTTTATATGGCACAGCTATGCATAAAGAACACCTGTCGGCTTAGGAACCGTCTAAAAATCGGACTGTAAGATCCGTAGAAAGGGCGTGACCTTATATGCAGCCATTAATTAGCATTGTGTTGCCAATCTATAATGGTGAAAAATATATGCGCCAGAGCATAGACAGCGTTTTGGCGCAGACCTATATCAACTGGGAGCTCTTGATTATAGACGACGGTTCCACAGACCGCACCGCTTCCATTGCCACGGAATACACAACCAAGGATGCACGAATTCATTATTACAAAAACCCCAAGAACTTACGGCTTCCCAAAACGCTAAACCGCGGCTTTTCTCTGGCCCATGGGGACTATCTCACCTGGACGTCGGATGACAACTATTATTATCCAACCGCTCTTGAGGTAATGTACCGCACCCTGCAGCAGCAGAATCAGGAATTTGCCTTTGCCTCCTGTGATGTCATTGATGCGGATGGAAAGATTGTAGAATGCATCATGGTCAACGATTTTGCACGGAAGACCATCGTTGGAAGCAACCCCGTGGGAGCTTGCTTCCTGTATTCCAGAAAAGTCTATGAAACCATTGGTGAATACAACCCCGAACTGGCCCTTGTGGAGGATTTTGACTACTGGCAGAGAATCTGTATGAAGTTTGAGCCTGCTTGCATCAGCGAAAAGCTGTATGCATATCGCTGGCATGACGGTGCTTTGACTAGCACCGCAAAGAAAGAAACGTTCAATCAAGCGTTGCAAACATGTTTGCTGAAGAACCGGCCGGGTTTTGGCAAGCTAGATCACATATCGTTATACTTCTTTTATCAAGGACTGTATCACTGCCAAAAGAATCTGGGCGAAGTGAGGAACCCGTGCCGGTGGAAGTACCTATTTTACTACGCACTCTATTTCTCAACCGTCCGTGTGCCCAATAAGCTGCACAGAATCCTGAGAAAGAACTAAGTACCTTTTGGGAGGCGCTCCATGAGCACAATTCGTTTATACTATCACGGCGGCAGCGCCAACCACGGCTGTGAGGCCATTGTTCGTTCCACAGCCAAAATCTTGGGCGTGAAGCCCACGTTGTTTTCGACCTCGCCGGATGAAGAATTGCAGTATCATGTGGAACAGACCGCAGAGGTTGTAGAAGATCGTTATATTCCGGCAAAGAAAGGGACTCTTACATACTTTCTCTGCGCAGCAGATCATAAACTGAACCATCATGACTACCAATTTATTCGACACGGGCACAAAGCCCTTTTGCAGAAGGTTTCTGCCGGTGACATCTGTCTGTCTATCGGTGGCGACAATTACTGCTATGCTGGAACGGACAAGCTGGGATATTACAATCGGATGCTCCACGAGAAAGGCTGTAAGACGGTTCTGTGGGGATGCTCCGTGGAGCCCTCGGCTCTGACCGAATCGGTGATTGCAGATTTGAAACGCTATGATCTGATCACTGTGCGTGAGAGCCTGTCCTATGAGGGCTTAAAGCGGGCAGGCATTGAAAAGAACGTGCTGCTCTGCCCGGATCCCGCCTTTCAGCTGGATGACGCAAACTGTCCTCTGCCAGAGGGCTTTGTTCGTGATCAGATAGTTGGCGTGAACGTCAGTCCGCTGGCTGCTGATTGTGGGACGCTGGTTATGGAAAACTATATTGAAATGATGCGATATATTCTAAGCAACACAGGATATCGCATCCTGCTGATTCCCCACGTTGTAAAGCCGGATAGCGATGACCGAAATCCTCTGAAAACCCTATATAACACGTTCCAGGCTACTGAAAGGGTCGCACTTCTGGAAGATCGAAACTGCATGGAGCTGAAAAGAATCATTTCGCAATGTAGGCTATTTGTTGGCGCGCGCACCCACGCAACCATTGCAGCCTATTCCACCTGTGTTCCAACGCTGGTAGCAGGATACTCGATAAAAGCCAGAGGAATTGCCAAAGACATATTTGGTACGGATGAAAATTATGTTGTTCCCGTTCAGAGCTTTAGGGACCCAGATTGCATGAAAAACGCATGGATCTGGCTTTGTAACCACGAGGAGAATATTCGCTGCCACTTGAAACATGGTATGCCAGAATACAAAAAGCGGGCACTGCTTGGCAGCGAAGCCATAAAAAGGATGACCGAAACATGATATGGAAGATGGCCTTATCCGCCTTACTTTTATACTGCCTGATCAACTATGGGGTGGATCTTTTCTTTTATTTGAAAAATCGATATTGCCGGTTTCATATTGGCAGATGGGAGAATTCAAACTGGAGAGCTGCTGTGGAAAAGACGGCTCTCAAATGGCTGAAACACACACCTACCGTGAAGATCACAGACAATTCCCGCTATATGCTTCTGGACTTTGTGTGCGGCAAATACAAGAGCCAATCCATTCAATCCTGGCAAAAAGCGGCGCTGATTCTCGGATTATTGGAAAGCCAGGACGACGCCTCCCGCACTGCAGCAAAACGGGCGGCTCTTACTTTGCTGGACAAAAACGGGAATTGGAAGGCACCTCCGGTTGCGGTTGACTGCGGGATGCTGTCTTACGCAATTCTGAAAGCAACAGATGACCCACAGGTTGTCAGACCAGCAATGGATGTTGCACGAGCACTGATTGAGCGCAATATAAACGAAGACGGTATGATTTCCTACACGGGCGGGAAAGACAATCCCGAAATGTATGTGGACACAATCGGGTTGGTCTGTCCGTTCCTTGCACTGTATGCAAGGGCATATGGTATCCCCTCTTGCGAAGAAACTGCGTTTCATCAGCTGTCCATGTACCACCAGCATGGGCTGTTAAATCACACTGCACTTCCAAATCATGCGTTCCACATCAAAACAAAGCTGCCCCTCGGTGTATACGGCTGGGGGCGAGGCGTAGCATGGTATGTGATTGGGCTGATGGATACATACTCCGAGCTGCAATCCCCTCTATACCGTGAAGTAGTTTATCAATGGATTACGGAAGCTGCAGAATTTTACGTCGCTTATCAACATACAGATGGCGGTTTTGGCTCGATCCTGCAGCGAGAAAATACCTACGACAGCTCAGCTACGGCTGTGCTGGCATGGTTTTATACCAAGTGCCATAGTTTGACGGGTCAGAAGGAATATCAGGAAATGGCTGGCCAATGCCTTTCAAAACTGCTGAAAAAGACCAGAATTACTGGCGCGATAGATGAGTGCCAGGGCGATACGAAAGGAATCGGTGTATTTGCGCAAACATATGATGTGATGCCCTTCGCCCAGGGAATGGCACTTCGGGCAATCCATATTGCAAAGGACAAAGGATAAGATCGGCTATGGGGCAAAAAACTCGTACGGAATATTCTCTGCTTAACATTATCACAGGGCTCGGTGGCTATGCGCTGAATACCATAATCGGTCTGATCTGCCGGATGGTCTTTACCAGAACGCTTTCGGCTGAATACTTGGGTATAGGCGGGTTGTTTACGAACATACTCAGTATGTTAAGTCTTGCGGAGCTTGGCATTGGCAGTGCGATTGTCTATGCCCTCTACAAACCGCTGGCTGTTGGAGACAAGGATCAGATTGCATCGCTCATCAAGTTTTATGGGCAGTGTTACCGGGTAATTGGCGTTGTAGTTGGAGTGATCGGGATTGCTCTCATGCCATTTCTGAACCTCCTGATTAAGGAGCCAAATATCAAAGAAAGCATATACCTCATCTATGGGCTGTATCTTTTTAATGCGGCCAGCTCCTATTTCTTTAGTTATCGCAGCTCCTTAATTATGGCGGCACAGCAGAATTATATTGTTACAGCAACAAATTACGCTGTCACAGTCCTGCAGAGCATTTTACAAATCGTCTGGCTCTTTGCTACCCACGAGTATATTGGATATTTGATTATCCAGTGCATTGGCGGGTTTGTTTACAATATTACGATATCTACGATAGCCAGTAAGAAGTATCCGTATATTAAGTCAAGGTGCATAAGGCCCCTAAAAAAAGAAGAGCGAAACAGATTAACCAAAAATGTGCGAGCGTTAGTTATCTGGAAGTTGTGCGGATTGCTGGTAAACAGCACTGATAATGTTATTATAACCTACTTTAGCGGGCTGGCGATTACAGGGCTATCTTCAAACTACACACTATTGTCCACAACATTGAATTCTCTTCTCAGCCAGATATTTAACGGAATCACCGCAAGTGTCGGAAATCTAAACGCATCAGAGTCCCGAGAGAAAAAGTTAAATATATTCAATGTCCTGAACCTTGCCAACTTCTGGTTTTTCGGATGGGCAGCGATTGGCATTTTTGTCGTTTCCTCTGACATCGTCCATCTGATGTTCGGGGAATCCTATGTGCTACCTGCTACGATCCCCCTTGTGATTGCACTGAATTTCTACATGGTGGGAATGCAAAATGCAGTATGGACCTATAAAAATACAATGGGCCTATTCCGCCAAGGCCGCTATCTCCTGATTCTCACAGCAGCAATCAATCTGGTTTGCTCTCTGTGGCTGGGGAAGCTTTGGGGGCTGTTTGGTATCTTGCTTGCAACCGCAATTTCCAGGGCATGTACCAATGCATGGTATGACCCATATGCAGTATTTAAGTACGGTCTCAAAGAGAAAGTCTCGGTGTACTATAAAAAATACGGATTATACGCCCTAGTACTTGTTGTTGCCGGAGTGGCCTGCTACGGAATTTGTTCGGTATTTCACTTCCCATTGCTCACAAATGTGGTCTTGAAGTTCCTGGTCTGCTGCATCGTCCCAAATCTGCTTTTCGCTCTTTGCTTCCACAGACTGGAAGAATTCTTATATTTTAAGAACTTTATGTGCAAATTTGCAAAGCGGTTGCTCCATCGAGCTTAAGAACGTTTGCCACAAGTGTCAGTCAGTTGAAACATCCATTTTTGTGGCAAACAATAGACTCTTACCTCCGCCCGTCCATCCTGATAGACTGTTATGAAGTCCAGCATGTTTCTATAGAAAACGTCGCTATCTATCTTGCAAGACACTATGTCAGTGATTTGGCCTTGGATCTTTTGTTGCAACTGGATCGTACGGCTCTCCCCTTCCCTGGCCTGTGCAGTGTCCAAGCGTTCTTGCAGAGATGCCAATTGGTTGTCATAGCGCCGGTTCATCATCTGCATCTCATCTTTGGTAATGTATTTAGAAAAGAAGGCGTCCAGGACGTCTTCTTTTTTTTCTCTGATTTGGGCAATTTCGCGCTCCAACACCTCCGCCTGATTTTCCCTTTTTTGTGTATCCAACCAAATTGCACCCAGTGCCAAATCGGTTACATTGTGAATCAGCCAATCGGTATCCATAGAAAGAGAGCGCAGTGTTTTTTTCAGGATATCCATAGCAACGTCATCACGGAGCAGCCTACCCACGTTACAGCCCACTTCGTTTCCTTGGGCATCTATATGTCTTCTTCCCTCGTTTGTGGCCGTACGGCAGCTCCAGCGGCGGCAGAACGTACCATCCTTGTTGTACTTCTTCCTGGACACAAAGCTGGCTCCACATTCGCCGCATTTGATTTTACCGGAAAACACATAGCGGTTGGAATGTCCGGATCCCAGCTCCCCATGCACATTTCTTTTTTTCAGCTCAGCTTGAACGGTATTCCACAGTTCTCTGTCAATGATTGGCGGATGGTGATTCTGAATGACGACCAGCGCTTCTTCTCCGTGGTTGTATTTCTTAGCGTGTGTTAAATAATCCGGTGTGTACGTCTTCTTCTGGATCAAATCCCCCACATACTTTTCATTTTTCAAAATCTTGATGATATGGCTGTTGCTCCATTTGGAATTCCCTCTATATGTGCGAAAGCCTGCTTCCCGCATTTCCCGGGCAATGACAGTCGTACCTTTCTTCTCAATCCCATATTTCTGAAAAATCAACTTGACCAGCTCTGCCCCTTCTGGATTGATAGAAATTTTTCCATCTTTCACGTCATACCCCAGCAGAGACGTCCCAAATACCACCCCCCGCTCCATCTGCCGTGTTTGTCCCCACTTAACGCGGGTGGAGGTTTTGCGGCTCTCCTCCTGTGCAATGGAACCCATAATAGAGAGCCGCAATTCCGCGTCTGGATCCAGCGTATTGATGCCGTCGTTCATAAACAGCACCCCTACCC
>ERZ1504852.366-NODE-366-length-10598-cov-2.862563_pt1 | contig 10598 bp, 6 predicted proteins | sample MGYA00572093_ERZ1504852 | MGnify/ENA primary metagenome ERZ1504852 (study PRJEB39906, sample SAMEA3182064) | gut metagenome | biome: human; feature: gut; material: Stool; isolation source: human stools | place: Canada | collected 2013-01-28 ... | reverse complement strand
CGTGCACGGCGCATTTTCTTTTTGATGTCTCAAAAAGAAAATGGGGGGTGCATCCTCTGTGGACCACAGTCTCTGCGGGAGCAGAGAAACTATTGAATCTCCAATTCCTTCGCCATATCGTTCAGATTGATGGTCAAAATCTTGGAAACCCCCTGCTCCTGCATGGTGACGCCATACAGCACGTCGGCGGCCTCCATGGTGCCCCGGCGGTGGGCGATGACGATGAACTGGGTCTTATCCGCCAGCGTCCGCATATAGCGGGCCGTGCGAACCACGTTGGCCTCGTCCAGCGCCGCCTCGATCTCATCCATAATGCAGAACGGGGTGGGGTGCACCTTCAAAATGGCGAAATATAACGCAATGGCCACGAACGCCTTCTCGCCGCCGGAGAGCAGCGAAATGGTTTTCAGGGCCTTACCGGGGGGCTGGGCCTTGATCTCGATGCCGCAGTCCAGAATGTGCTCTGGGTCCTCCAGTTCCAGCTTGGCCTGACCGCCGCCGAACAGCTCCACAAAGGTCTGCTCAAAGCTTTCGCTGAGCAATTTGAACTGCTGGCCGAAAATGTCAGTCATCTGGGAGGTGATCTCCCCGATGATGCCGGTCAGCTCGCCCTTGGCTTTTTCCACGTCGTTCCGCTGATCTGTCAGATACGTATACCGGCCATTGACCCGCTCAAACTCGTCGATGGCGCCTACGTTGATGGTGCCGAGGCCGTTGATCTCCCGCTTCAGCTCCGCTACCCGGCGGGACGCCTTGGGCACGCTTTCCAGCTCGATCCGCTGGGCCTGGGCATCGGAATGGTTCAGCTCGTAGGTCTCCCACAGCTTGTCCAAGATCTGCTTTTCCTCCATGGCGGAGGTGGTTAGCTTCGTTTCCAGTCTGCTGGCGGCCCGTTCCAGGTTCAGGAGCGTTTCGTTCATCTCCTGACCGGCGCGGCTCTTGGCGGTGCGTTCCGCCTCCAGTGCGATCTTTTCCTGACTGATCCCCGCCAGCCGCTCCGAGATCACGGCGCTCTGTGCCTTCAGCTGTGCCTGTTCCGCTCTCCGCTGGCCGATCTCGGTCTGAGCCGCCTCAATCTGCCGCTGATACTGGGCCAAGGCCGCTTCCTTCTGGCTTCGGTCACCGGACAGCTCCGCTGCCAGCGTTCGCAGATCGGCGGCGCGGCGCAGTGCGCCCTCCCGGTTGGCGTCGATGGCGGCCAGCTCCGCCTTGTGGGCGGCGATGGTCTCAGACAGCTGCCCGGATCGGGCCAGCAGCTCACTCTGCCCGGAGAGAATGGCCTCCGCCTGTACGCGGCAGCTTGCCGCCTCACCTTCCCGGTCCGCCACGGTCTGCTCTGCCGCCGCGTTTCGGGCCTCGTTTTCCTGAATACGGCCGTCGATGGACTCGATCTCACCGGCGAGATTTTCCACGCTCTCCCGCAAATTGGAAAGCAGCATATCAAACTGATTCTTCACGCCCTGCAGCCGCAGGACCTCGTCCTCGGCGGCGCGGCGCTGGGTCTCGGCGGTGGTCAGCTCGTACTGAGCTGCGTCCAGTTCCCGGCGGGAGGCTTCCTCCGCCGCCCTGGCCTCCTCCAGCTTCCGGTGCATCTCCGATGCCCGGCCATTCAGCCGTTCCAGTTCCGCCGCGCGGCTCAGCACACCGGTGCTGCGGCTGGTAGAGCCGCCGGTCATGGAGCCGCCCCGGTTGATGACCTGTCCGTCCAGCGTCACGATGCGAAAGGCGTTGCGGTACTTCCGGGCCATGGCAATGCCGCAATCCAGATCCTCCGCAATCACCGTTTTTCCCAGAAGGCTGTTAAAAATTTGCGTATACTTAGGGTCGAAGCGCACCAACCGGGACGCCACGCCCACAAAACCGAACTCGTTCTCCACGCCCCGCTCCCGGAGTTCCTCTCCCCGGATGGCGGTGAGGGGCAGGAAGGTGGCACGGCCGCCCTCCCGCTGCTTCAGGAAGGCGATGGCGCTCTTGGCGTCCTCCTCCCGGTCCACTACGATGTTCTGCAAACCGGCACCCAAAGCGATCTCTATGGCAAGGGAATACTTGCCGTCGGTCTTCATCAGACCCGCCACCGGGCCGTGGATGCCCCGGAGGTTGTTCTGGGCCTGACAGACCAGCTTGACAGCCTTGTTGAAGCCCTCGTAGTCCTTTTCCATTTCCGTCAGCAGACGGATGCGGTTATCCAGCGCGCCCACATCCATGGTGAGCTTCACTCTGGCTTCGGCAGCGGCGTCGGCCTTCTTCTTCCGCTCCTCCATCCGCAGGGTATGTCCGCTGATAATGTTGGCGGCAGCCTCCGCATCCTCTTGTGCGTCCTCCAAGGCCCGGCGGTTGGCTTTTGCCTCCCGCCCCTGTTCCTCTAACTGACGCTCCGCGGTCTCCTTATCCGCCAGCGCCGCCATGCGGCGGGATCTGATCTGCTCCGTCTCCGCCCGGATGGCAGCGGCCTCCGCACGGGCGTCTGCGGCAGCGGCAATGGCGATGGCCTCTTTACCTCGGAAAGCCTCTGCCTCCGCGGCGGCGCCTCCCGCCTGCTCCGACGCAGCCTGAGCCTGAGCCAGCAGCTTGTCCAGTTCCGCATTCAGCGCGGCGGCCTGCTGCTCCAACTCTGTCGCTTGGGCGTCCTGTTCCGCTGCCTGGACCTCATAGCCCCCGGTGCGGCTCTCCGATTCCTCCAGTTCGCTTTTTGCTCGTTCAATATTCTCCGTCAGATGGCTGATGGTGCTTTCCAGCACCGCCACGGCGGAATCCTGCTCCGCTGTCCGGGCGTCCAGTTGGGCGGCTTCAGTCCGCAGCCCCTCCGCCTCCATGTCCTTTTCCTGCATCCGCTGGCCAAATCGCTCGTTTTCCGCGAACAGTGCGTCCATGCGGGACCGGGCCTCGTCCCGTTCCTGTTCCGCGTTCCGCAGGTCGATCTCCAGCTTCCGGGCGTTTGCCTTCAACGCTTCCAGATTTTCCAGCCACAGGGAGATCTCCAACAGGCGCATCTCGTCCCGGAGGACCAGATATTTTTTCGCTGTCTCCGCCTGCATCCGCAGCGGCTCTACCTGAAGCTCCAGCTCCGCGATCTTATCGTTGATCCGCACCAGATTTTCCTCTGTGCGTTCCAGCTTCCGCTCCGCTTCTTCCTTCCGGTGGCGGTACTTGGAAATACCTGCCGCCTCCTCGAAGATCTCCCGGCGGTCCGTGCTCTTGGTGGAGAGGATCTCATCCACCCGGCCCTGACCTACGATGGAATAGCCCTCCCGGCCCATGCCGGTGTCCATAAACAGCTCCGTCATGTCCTTCAGTCGGACGGACTGGCGGTTGATGTAATACTCGCTCTCTCCGCTGCGGTAATACCGCCGGGTGACGGCCACCTCAGACTCGTCCATAGATGGGAACAGATGACCGGTGTTGTCCAGCACCAGCGTCACCTGAGCAAAGCCCACCGGGGCGCGTTTTTCCGTGCCGCCGAAGATCACGTCCTCCATTTTACCGCCCCGGAGGGCCTTGCTGGACTGCTCGCCCATGACCCAGCGGATGGCGTCGGAAATGTTGGACTTGCCGGAGCCGTTAGGCCCCACGATGGCTGTAATATCCTCACCGAAGTTCAGGACCGTCTTATCAGGGAAGGATTTGAAGCCCTGCACCTCCAGTGCTTTTAAGTACATCTATGTCTCACCTCGATCTACACCCATATACTTTGAACATACTTTAACTAAGATACTATACCAGAAAAGCGCACTTATTTCAATAGGAAAACGAGGGGTGTCACCCCCTCGTTTCGTCCATTTTCCGATAGAGCCAGTCCAATCCTTCCTGCAATCCGCCCAGCTGGTCGATGATCCCCAGATGCACCGCCTCCTCACCGTAGATCACGCTGCCCACATCCGCCGCCATGTCATCCTTTGCCAGCATGAGGGCCTGAAACTTCTCCGCCGAGATCCGGCTGTGTCCCGCCACAAAGGCCACGATCCGCTCCTGAAGCCGCTGAAAATAGTTGTAGGTCTGGGGCGCAGCGATGACTGTTCCGCTCATCCGCACGGGATGGATGGTCATGGCGGCGGAGGGCACCGCAAAGCTCCGCTGGGCCGCCACCGCCAATGGGACGCCAATGGAATGGCTGCCCCCTAAAACGATGGCCGCCGTGGGCTTGGTCAGTCCGGCGATCAGCTCCGCGATGGCCAGTCCCGCCTCCACGTCGCCGCCCACGGTGTTCAGCAGAAATAAAATACCGTCCACCTCCCGGCTCTCCTCCAGCTTCGCCAGCAGGGGCAGCATGTGCTCATACTGGGTGGTTTTCGTACCGTTGGGCGCCGCCGTGTGCCCCTCAATCTGTCCGATGATGGCCAGCGTATAAACGGTTCCGTGGGCGGTTTTTGTCATGGCGGAGCCGAAATCTACTACGTTCTGGTTCACCTGACTCCCTTCCCGCTCCTCCGTCGCCTTTGTCTCCTTGTCCTTCTCCATTGCGATCCCTCACTTTCCCCGTTAGTCTCCGCAGGAAAGCGCCGGCCTATGCGCCGGAACGAAAAAGAGAGCCGCAGAGATAAAATCTCTGCGGCTCTTTGGGGGAATCAATATGTGTTTTTCGTCTGAAAATCAGGCAGCCTTAGGCATCATTTCGGCGGCAGGGATCACCTTCTGGCAGAAGTTGGCCAAGAACTCCGCCACGTTGCAGCGAGGCGCCGCGGCGCGGGGCGTCAGGGTCTTTTCAGCCGCCAGAACGCCGGAGCCGACAGCCCACTGCATCGCGGGGATGGCATACTCACCAACCTCACCCACGTCCTCGAAGGAGAGAATATTGGTGTCCTCGCCCACAGACACATCATAGCCCATGAACTGTGCGTAGCGATACAGGATGGTCAGGAACTGCTGACGGGAAATAGCCTGTGCCGGGGCAAAGGTCGTTGCGGTAACACCGTTGGTCAGCTTGTTTTCAGCTGCCCAGGCGATGGCCTTGACGAAGGGAGAGGTAGCGGCCACATCGCCGAAGGGATTGGCGTTCTTAGGTTCGGGAGAACCATTCATCCGCCACAGCACCGTGACCATCTGGCCCCGGGTGATGGTGTTGTTGGGCATGAACATCGTATCCGTGACGCCCTTGAAGATACTGTTCTCATAGCAGTACTTCACCGCGCTGTAATAGGCGGCGGAAGGATCCACATCCGTAAAGGGCAAGCCCTTGATGATGGTGATGCGGTCACCGGCCTCGCCGTAATCCTCAGCGGACACAACGCCCTTCAGCTCGGTCTTAACATAATCCATCACAACCTCCATGGGGATACCCAGATCGTAGTTGACGGAAGCGGTCTTGAAGGCGTAATAGGTATCGCCGCCGGCAGCCAGGAAGTCATTGGTAGCGATGGTGTAGACCGTTCTGAGGTTGAAGGCCTTGCCGCCAACGGACTGGATCGTAACACGGCGGATGGTCTTGGGCGCGTGGTAGGTGGAGCCTTCATACACATCGCCCGCGTCATAGGACTTGGTGCCGTCAATGGTGTAGACGATGCCGCTGACCTGGGGGAAGCCGCCGATGGAATCCGGCGTGCAGTAGGTCGAAGCCTCCAGAGCCTCCAGCAGCTCCGCGCCGGTGACCTTCACGATGCTCAGTGTGTTGCCGAAGGGCAGCACGGTGTTGATGTCCTTCTTGGTAATATCGCCCTTCTTGATGGTGGCCCGGATGCCGCCGCCGTTGGTGACAGCCGCGTCCACCTTGGTGCCGTTCTTGCCTGCGCCCCAAACCAGCGCATCGGTGATGAGGTCACCCAGATTAGTCTCATGGGTCCGGACATTGCCCTTCACGCCGTCCAGCTCCACCTTGGTCTTTGCGAATACGGTGCCGTAGTCATCGTCGATCTCCTTCTGGATGGCGGCAGCTCTGGCAGCCACGTCCTTATCCTCGGCAGTCATGCCCTCGGTAGGAGCGCTCATAGCCGTGACCTTGCCCTTGGGGCTGATGGTCACAACGCCAACGTTGGCCAGCTTGGTGCCGGTGGACGTGAGGAGGGTGCCGTTGACCTTGCCGTCCTTGTCGGTCACTTCGGCAATGTCCTTCATGGTGGAGTGGGAGTGTCCGTCAATGAACACGTCGATACCGTCCACAACATTCAGCAGGTCCGTGGAACGGTTGCCAAGGGATTCCTTGTCGATTCCCAGATGGCCCAGGCAGATGATGTAATCGCAGCCGTCCGCCTTCAGGGAGTCCACCTGCGCCTGTGCGCAGTCAAACATGGACTTGTCGCCCAGAATGGTCACGCCCTTGATCTTAGCGGGGTGTGCCTTGGTTGCGGTCTCGGGAGTCTCCAGACCGAACACGCCGATCTTGACGCCGGACGGCGTGGTGAAGATCTGATTGGCGTTGAATGCCACCTTCCCCTGATAGAGCACGTTGGCTGCCACAATGGGGAACTTGGCTTCCTTGGAGAGATTCACCAGATTGTCATAGCCGTAGTCGAACTCGTGGTTGCCAAGGGTCGTGACGTCATACCCGGCCATGTTCATCAGTTCAACAGCCGTTTTACCCTGAGAAACGCTGACCGTGGGATCGCCCTGGCAGAAGTCGCCGGCGTCCATCAGCAGGACATAGGCACCCTCAGCCTCATAGGCTTTCTTCAAGGCCGCCACCTTGGCATAGCCGGAAATAGCGCCGTGCACATCGTTGGTGTGCAGCACTACTACATAGCCGTCCATCTCGCCCTTGGTCTCGTCCGCAGAGACTGTGACCGTCAGGGAGAAGATCATAGCCAATGCCAGCAGCACAGACAGGAACTTCTTCATTCGCAAAGACCTCCTTTTTATTTAGGGCGGTACAATTTGCAAGCGAGCCCCGCCCTGCTATGTCCAAATTATACCATATCGACCTTTGGTTGCAACTACTATTTGTAAATTTTTGTGTTTTATCCGGTCAATTCTCCGTCAGCTCTCCCCCATTGTCCCTCTGGTTTTTTTCGGAAAACCGTGCTATACTGACGGCAGAATCTAATCTGGAGGTGCTTTATATGCGTACGCTGTTCAAGGGCGGTACCGTCATCACCGGCCGGGGGTCCAAGCGGGCCGACGTGCTGGTGGAGGGTGAAAAGGTCAGGCAGGTGGGCCGTCTGATCCTCACTCCGGCAGACCGGACGGTGGATGTGGAGGGCTGTCTCCTGTTCCCCGGCTTTATTGACGCCCACACCCACTTTGATCTGGACGTCTGCAACACCACCACGGCGGACGATTTCACCACTGGCAGCCGTGCGGCTCTGAAGGGCGGCACCACCACCGTCATCGACTTCGCCTGCCCCAACAAGGGGGAGAGCCTGCAATACGGTCTGGATCTCTGGCATAAGAAAGCAGACGGCCGCACCTTCTGCGACTACGGCTTCCACATGACCATCGACGATTGGAACGAATCCATCCGGGCGGAGCTGCCGGAGATGTTCCGCCAGGGCGTGTCCTCCTTCAAGATGTATATGACTTCCCCCGCCATGATGGTGGGTGACCGGGATATGTACTGGGCCTTGAAGGAGCTGCGTCACTTGGGCGGTATCTGCGGTGTCCACTGTGAGAACGCCGGCGTCATCGACGGTATGATCGCTGAGAAAAAGGCCGCCGGGCTGATGGGGCCCTCCAGCCATCCGGAGACCCGTCCTCCCTATCTGGAGGCTGAGGCCATCAGCCGCCTTCTGCGGATTGCCCAGGCGGCGGACTGCCCGGTGGTCATCGTCCACCTGACCAACGAGGAAGCCCTCAAGGAGGTGGAACACGCCCGGAAGCGGGGCCAGAAGGTCTATGTGGAGACCTGTCCCCAGTATCTTCTGCTGGACGAAAGCGTTTATTACGCTCCCGACTATTCTCAGGCGGCCCGGTACATCTGCGCGCCCCCCATCCGGGAAAAGGCCAATCAGGAGGTTCTGTGGCGGGGCCTGCGCCGGGGCGAGATCCAGACCATCTCCACGGATCACTGCTCCTTCACCCTGGCCCAGAAGGACGCGGGCCGGGAGGATTTCACCAAGATCCCCGGCGGTCTCCCCGGTGTGGAGACCCGAGGCGAGTTAATCTATTCCTACGGCGTGGCCGCCAAGAAGCTCTCTCTGGCCCAGATGTGCCGGGTGCTGAGTGAGAACCCCGCCAAGCTGTACGGTCTCTATCCCCGCAAGGGCGTTCTGGCCCCCGGCAGCGATGCCGACATCGTGATCTACGATCCCGGTGACAGCCATGTGATCCGTGCGGAGGACTGCGTCGCCAACGTGGACTACAACCCCTATGAGGGCTTTGTCACCGCAGGCGGCATCCGGGAGGTCTGGCTCCGTGGCCGCAAGACCGTGGAGAACGGCAAGGTGCTGGACACCGTCCCGGCAGGCATGTATCTGGCCCGTGGAAAATGCGATCTGTAGCATCATTCCTGTAAAGGATTATCGCTTTATATCGTGTTGATTTCAACAGTTTTCGTTTATTTTTGCAAAAAATCCCGCAGTTCGTCCCGTGTTTCCCACGATTGCATTTCTTTTTATTCTTTGCTATAATACGGCTGTTGAAGAGACCGCCAGACGGTTTTCTTTCCTTGAAATTCAGCGGATCATCCAAAAGCAGGGGCGGTGGACCGCCCCTGTTTCACCGCGGGGAGGTATTGTATGCACTACGGTGAGATCAAAAACTGCGATATTGCCAATGGCGAGGGCGTCCGGGTCACGCTGTTCGTCTCCGGCTGCACCAACCACTGTGAGCACTGCTTTCAGCCCCAGACGTGGGACTTTGACTATGGTCAGCCCTTCACATCAGAAACAGAGCAGCAGCTTTTAGACCTGCTGGCCCCCTCTTACATTCAGGGACTAACCCTGCTGGGCGGCGAGCCCTTCGAGCCGGAAAATCAACGGGTACTGGTCCCCTTTGTCCGCCGGGTGCGGGAAACCTACCCGCAAAAGACCGTGTGGGCCTTCTCCGGGTTCACACTGGAGGAGCTGCGGACCGAGGGCAGCCATCCCCGCTGCGAGGCGACGGACGAGCTGCTGTCCATGCTGGACGTGCTGGTGGACGGCCGCTTTGTGGAGGCCTTGAAGGACATCTCCCTGCGGTTCCGAGGGTCCAGCAATCAACGACTCATCGACATGAAAAAAACACTGGCATCAGGCGAGATCGTCCTGCTGCCGGATCTGGACCGGAAACCCGGTCAAGCATAAGGAGGAATCATCCCATCATGGTAACTATGGCACAGAGAATCGAAGCACTTCGGACGGAAAAGGGCCTCAGCCGCCCCGCGCTGGCGGCGGCGCTGGGACTGCCCCGCCTGTCCATCGAAAAGTTTGAAACCGGCCGCCAGACGCCCTCTCAGGAGCAGCAGCAAAAGCTGGCAGGGGCCTTCGGCGTGTCCCTCCCCTATCTCCGGGGCGAGACCGACGATCCCACCAGTATGGACAACTGGCTCAGCGGTGCCGTCCCCCAGGAGGACGTAGTGCTGCCCAAGGCCGTCCGGAAGGCAACAGCCGCTGTAGTGGCCCAGTCCGGCGACAGCGGCAGGAGCGACGGCGCCGTGTTCAGCGCCCTGCTGAAAAGCGACTCCTTCAAGGCGTTGGTGCGGGAGACCGTACTGGACGTCTTAAAATCCCCCGAAGGACAGGCCCTGTTGGCAAAAGCCGCCAAAAAGTAAAAAAACAGCCCCGAATCTGCCTGCAAACAGATTCGGGGCCGTTTTTATTCCTCTTTCAGAAACCGCTCCGCGGCTTGGACCGTATTGCTGAGATACCGGATGACCTCCACCGGCCACTTTCCAACCGCCGTTTCTCCGGTGACCATCACCGCAGCGGCGCCATCTGCCACAGCGTTGAAAATATCGCTGACCTCCGCCCGGGTGGGCACCGGATTCTGCTCCATGGACGCCAGCATCTGCGTCACCACCATGAAGGGCTTCCCTGCCTTGCGGCACTGGGCCTCGATCCGCTTCTGGGCCGCCGGCAGCTCCCACAGGGGCATGGCGTTCCCCAGATCCCCTCTGGCAATGACGATCTCATCCGCCGTTTCCAGAAATTCCGGGAGCCGTTCCAGCCCTGTCTGGTTTTCAATCTTGGCGAACAGCCGGATATTCGCTCCGCCGTTTTCGTCCAACGCCTGCCGGACGGTTTCCAGATCCCGTCGGCTGCGCACAAAGGGCTGCATAACGCCGGTGACGCCGCAGGACGCCGCAATGCGGATATTCTCCACATCGGATGCCGTTATCGTCGGCGGTTCCAGATCCGCTCCCGGCAGAGCCAGACTCTTTCGTCCCCGCAGAACGCCGCCTCGAAGGACCTCTGCCACCGCGCCGCTCTCAGTCTGCTCCGTGACCCGCAGCAGCAGCTTGCCGTCATCCAAAAGCACCTCCTGGCCGGGCAATAGCGCAGGAATCGCAATATCCGGCAAGGGAATTCCCTTGCCGCCTAATTCAAGTACTTCACCCTCATTCAGCGTCATCGGCTCCGCCAATACGCCTACCCGCAGCTCCGGTCCCTGCATATCAATGAGCAGCTCCGCCTGCTTTCCGCAGCGCTGCGCCGCCTTATGCAGCGCGTCCACCTGATCCGCCGCCTGAGCCAGCGTCACATGGGAGAGATTCAGCCGGATGCCAGTCATCCCGGCCCGGAACATCGCTTCCAGCG
>ERZ1504852.362-NODE-362-length-10743-cov-2.554360_pt1 | contig 10743 bp, 9 predicted proteins | sample MGYA00572093_ERZ1504852 | MGnify/ENA primary metagenome ERZ1504852 (study PRJEB39906, sample SAMEA3182064) | gut metagenome | biome: human; feature: gut; material: Stool; isolation source: human stools | place: Canada | collected 2013-01-28 ... | reverse complement strand
GGCAGGTAGCGTATTCCGCATGTGCAGAAATTTAAAGAAAATTCCCGCTTTTTCTTCACAATCACAGAAAATTGAAAACTTTTTTGCCAAATTTATTGCCTCTCTTAAGCTCGTGACATTGCACATAGGTCCGCCACTAAGGGTATATTATTTTATTTACAGGTATTAATTTGTCTTTACTTATCAGGGCAGACCCATGTGTACGCCGGGGTAGGCTTTACGAATTCGCCCAACACGAACGCAAACCGCAACATCTCACCGCCGGGCGGACCTATGTGTCCGCCCGGGGTTCGCGTTACGGATGCGCCCAACATAAACGCATGTCATACCGTCCTACCGCCGGGCGGACACGCAGGTCCGCCCCTACGAATACATTATTTTAATTCTACGTATAAACTTACCTACCCCTCGTAGGGGCGGACCCATGTGTCCGCCCGGGGTAGGCACCACAGATTCACTGAAGACGAGCGCAAAATGCAGGCTTCTATGAATTATGTATGCTTTCAAATACCGCCAAAAACAATTCCCTCTGTCGTTCTGTTAAGGCCGCCCATTTATCAAGCAAATCTTTTTGCTCATCTGTAATTTGAATCGAGCCATCCCCATCCCCAAAAAACTGAGCAAATGTAATGCCAAAAGCCCCGCAAATTTTTTCTATCGAATGCAACGTTGGAGCCTGGCCTTTCGCGTACCATGTCGATATTATAGACTGAGACAACCCAGCACGTACAGCTAACTCATACTCAGTCCAACCTCGCATTTCTCGATGCCACTTGATCCTCTCCAAAACGTCCATCTCTGCGCACCCCATCTCACCCAGTTTTCGTACATTATACCGCATCACAAAGCAAAAAATTAGTTGTTTGTGACGATAAAAATGTTCGGCATTACGAAGTACCAGCAAAAATACTACATCTTTCTGAGAAGCTCGTTCACTGCCTGCTGCTGTTCTGTAGTAAGTGCAGACCAGCTATCCAACAATTCTTTTTGCTCTGGCGTGAGTGAAACCGGGTTTTCACCCTCATCAAAAAATTGGGACAGTGTAATACCCATTCCCCTACATATCTTTTCTATATTTTGTAACGTTGGTACCTGCTGTTTCCGATACCAAGACGAAATTGTCGACTGTGATACGCCACAATATTTTGCAAGTTCGTATTCAGTCCAATTTCGCTTTTGGCGCAGCCTGGTTATTTCCTGCAATACGTCTTTCACGCCCCCACCTACCTACTTCGTTTCTACGTATATTATACTCCGCCTGAGCTTGATTTTTAGTTCTTTTTGACGTATAATTACTTCGTAATTACGAAGTAATTCTAAATTTGAGGTGCCAGCAAATGCATATTGAAAGCGAACTAGCGCGCATATCAAAAAAACTTCTCACCCCCACCCTAACCGCAACCCTCCTCACCGCCTGCCGGCAGGAGCTGGAGGAAACCTCACAGGAGTATATCCAGCTGGACTACCAAGCGGGGAAACACGCCCTGAGCAAACTCTTAACCGAAGCCCAACAAGGGGAGCTGGAGGAGGCCGAGAGGCTCTCCCGACAGTGTCTGGAGCACATTCTCCAGTTCAGCTACCCCCGGGGACTCTGCTTCTGTTTCCGTCAATTTTATGGGCAGCCCCCCGCTGACGGGAGCTGGGATGCCGAATTGGAGCAAGCGCTTTACGACAGGCCCCACCCGCAGGACCCCTGGGTCAGCATCGAATACCAGTCGGACAAGCAGCAGGCGGAGCAGCTGCTGGAGGGGCTGGCCACCCAGGTGGATGAGGAAGCCCAGCCACACATGGAGTCTGTCATCGTCGCCTGGGAAACCTGGACGGAGCTGTTCTTCTTCCACGCCTTTTACTTTGGCTACCGGAGCGGCCTGTACTGGCTGGAGCAGTCCTCCCCGGTGCAGGGTCTGTCGAAGATGATGGAACGAGTCATTCTCACGGAATACGCTCTGGGGATTACCCTGCCCCAAGTGGAACAGGAGCTCCATCGAGAGCTCCGAATGCGCCGGCAGAAGGTCCAGCCCCCAGAGAATCCCGCCAGCCAGGAGTAGGCAAAAAAAGTCCCCGGGGCGACGCCCCGGGGCAAGGCGCATGCTGCTCCATGGCAGACACTGCGCCGGGGGCGATGGACGCCCCCTCAAGAGGAAGAAAATGAAAAAGATGGATTGGGCAACTTGGAATCAGCCCACGAATTCCGCCGGGTCCATCCCCTTGTCACTGCAGGTGACGGAGAAGTGGACATGGGGCTCCAGGGCCTTCTCGGTGAGGGCCGTCTGGCCCACTGTCCCGATGACGTCGCCGCAGGAGACGATGTCCCCGGCAGCCACGGCTGTCTCTTCAGACAGGCTGGAATAGGTGGTGACATAGCCGCCGGAGTGCCGGATTACCACAGTGGTTCCCATCAGGTCGTCGTTGTACACGGTGTAAACCGTGCCGTCAGCGGCAGCCTTGACTTCTGTCCCGGCGGTGGCAGCCAGGTCCACACCGTTGTGCACCCGCCAGTCCCGGGTGGTCTCGTTATAGGCCAAGCGGTCCATGGCATAGGCTGCTGCGGTCTCTCCCTCCACCGGCCACATGGTCTTGGTCGGCTTGGTGTCGGTGGGCTCTGTGGGGGTGGTGGACTCGCCGGTTTCCGTGGGTTGCTTCCCCGGTGTGGTCCCGATGGCGGGCACCAGTTCATCCCCGGCTCCATCAGGCCCGGCGGGCGTGGTGGTCTTGGGGTCGGCATCCGACGGCGTGGTCATATTTGCCGTCAGACTGTCCGGTGTCTTGGGCTGGGCGGATTGGTAGTACACATAGCCGGAGATCCCGATGGCTGCCGCGCACAGGATCAGGGCTATGTAGTAGCCCTTTCCTTTGAGGCTTTGCCAAAAGCCCCGGTTTTGCTTGTCGTTGTTCATTTCAAGCACCTCCGAAGACCAGTATGCCCGATTCCCCGGAAGCTAAACCCAGTGGGCGAAAAATTTTCCATCTTGCAGGACCGCGTCTTTTGCAGTAAGATAGAGACTGAGAAATTTTCGAATTGAGTGGAGGAAATCATGCTGTTTGACACCCATGCCCATCTGGACGACCGCCGGTTTGACCCGGACCGGGAGGCCCTTCTGGCCCGGCTGCCGGAGCAGGGAATCGGGCTTCTCATGAATCCCGGCTGTGATCTGCCCTCTTCCCGGGCCGCCGCCAGTCTGGCCCTGGCCCATCCCTGGATTTACGCCGCCGTAGGCTCCCACCCCGACGCCGCAGATCAAATGGGGGAGGATGTGCTGGACGCATACCGGCAGCTGGTCCAAGAAAACCCCAAGGTCAAGGCCATTGGAGAGATCGGCCTGGATTACCACTATGAGGATGTACCCTGGCAGCAGCAAATCCTCTGCTCCCGGGAGCTGGATCTGCCGGTCATCGTTCACGAGCGGGAGGCTCATGAGGACGCGCTGGAAATCCTGGCGGAGTTTCCCCAGGTGACCGGGGTGTTCCACTGTTACTCCGGCTCGGCGGAAATGGCCAAGCTCCTGGTGTCCAAGGGCTGGTACATTGGGTTCACCGGAGTCATCACCTTTAAAAACGCCCGAAAATTGGTGGAAACCGCCCTGTCCATCCCCCTGGACCGGATGGTGATTGAAACCGACTGCCCCTATATGGCGCCGGAGCCCTTCCGGGGCCGCCGGAACGACCCGGGATATCTCTATCGCATGGCCGAACGCCTGGCGGAGCTCCGGGGGGTCACACCGGAAGAAATGCAGAACACCACCCTGGAAAACGGGAAACGGCTGTATCGCCTGAACTAGGAGGCCCTATGCTCATTCAAAACCGGATTTACACCGCCACCATCACAGATTACACCATCCAGGGCCAGGGAATTGCCCATGTGGAGGGCTGCGCCGTCTTCATCCCCAATGCCATCGCCGGGGAGGTCTGTGAAATCCAGATCACAAAGGCCGCCAAAACCTGGGCCGCCGGGCGAATCCGCCGGATTCTGGAGGTCTCCCCCCACCGGGTGAACCGGGCCTGTCCCCAGAGCAAGCTCTGCGGCGGCTGCGCCTTCCAGCATATGGATTACCAGGAGGAATGCCGGCTAAAGGCCGAACGGGTCCGCCAGGCCTTGAACCGCCTGGGCGGAGAGGCCCTGAAAACCATGGACCTTCTGCCCGCGCCAGAGACGCGCCGCTATCGGAACAAGGCCCAGTACCCGGTGGCCCAGGAGAAACAACGGGCCATGGCGGGCTTCTACCGGGAGGGGACCCATCAGGTGGTGTCCTGCCCCCAGTGCGGCATCCTGGCCCCGGAAATGGATGCTGTCCGGGATGCGGTGGTGGATTATATGAATCAATACCGGGTCAGCGCCTATGACGAGGGCTCCGGAACCGGCCTGGTCCGCCACATCTACGTGCGCAAGGGTTGGGTTTCCGGGCAGCTGCTGGTGTGTCTGGTGGTGAATGGAACCCGACTGCCCCGGCAGGAGGCCCTGCTGGAGCGGCTGCAACGTATCCCCGGCTTTGCCACCCTGGTGCTGTCTGTCCACCAGAAGCCGGGCAACGCCGTTTTGGGGAACACCTTCCACACCCTGTATGGCCCAGGCTGGATTGAGGATACTTTGTGCGGCCTCACCTTCCGCCTGTCCCCCCGGTCCTTTTACCAGGTGAACCACGACCAGGCGGAGCGGCTGTATGAGCTGGCCATCGCTGGCGCAGGGATTCAGAAAACCGACGTCGTTCTGGATCTGTACTGCGGCGTGGGCACCATCACCCTGGCCATGGCGAAAGCCGCAGGCCGGGTCATCGGCGTAGAGGTGGAACCCCAGGCCGTAGCCGACGCCCAGGACAACGCCCGGCGCAATGGCGTCCAAAACGCCGAATTCTTTTGCGGTGACGCCGGCCAGGCCGCCCTGTCCCTCCGGGAGCAGGGCCTCACCCCGGACGTGGTGGTGGTAGACCCACCCCGCAAAGGCCTCAGCCCCGACGTGATTCAAGCCCTAGCCCAAATGTCCCCCCGCAAAATTGTCTACATCTCCTGCGATCCAGCCACATTGGCCCGGGATGTGGCGCTGCTTAAGGAGAGGAACTTTCAACTCTTGGGTGCAAGGGCTGTGGACATGTTCCCAAGATGCGCCCATGTGGAAACGGTCGCCTGGCTTTCCATGGGGGAAATCGGAGAAAGCACCCGCGGGAAACAGCGAAACTTTGATTGTTGAGGTTTGAAAAGTATATGGAAATCAGGGCATATCAGACATACAACGAAGGTGAGATTCTGAGCCTGTACAACAGTGTAGGATGGACTGCATACACAGCCCACCCGGAAGTGCTGCATAAGGGATTTGACCATTCCCTGCTGACGCTGGCTGCGTATGAAGGCGAGCAGCTCTTGGGGATCATCCGTGTGGTTGGCGATGGCTATACCATCGTCTTTGTGCAGGATCTTCTGGTGTTTCCGGAGCATCAGCGGAAAGGCATCGGATCTGCATTGCTGCAAGCGGTTCTGAATCAATACAGGCATGTGCGGCAGATTGAATTGGCCACGGATCGTACCCAGAAAACGATTGCATTTTACAAGTCCATGGGGTTCCAGGAAATGTCGGAAGTTGGATGTTGCGGCTTTATTAGGGTTTGACATACAATGATTTTAAAATTGCACCGGCTTTGGCTCAGAAGCTCACCACAATTTTTGCCCTGTCCCTAACTTTAACGAGGGTATGGCTGGGATGGAAAGACACCGGCACAATCATACTGATCTTGGTCGCTAACCGACCAAGTTCATCTTCTCTTTTGGTAAGAGCTTTCAGAAGCATCCTGTAGGGAACGGTCTTGACCGTTCCGCTGGTACAAGCATATGGAATAGCAGGCCAAACTTTGAAAGGGAATCTATGATGAAACTACCCCAACGCAAACTGCAGCGGCTCAAAGGTTTTGATTATGCCAGCGCAAATTGCTATTTTGTCACCATATGCACATATAAAAGGCGATGTATCTTTGGAAAGCCAGGACAGTTGAACCTGTTTGTACAAATCGCAGAAAAAGAATTGTGTGACATTTCCGGTCATTTTCAAAGTGCAACTGTGGATAAGTTCATAGTTATGCCAAATCATCTACATGTGATGATCATTTTAGGCAGCGCGGCAGCGGAACGGTCAAGACCGTTCCCTACGCTATCGTCTATCATTGGGCTGTATAAATCGGGGGTTTCCAGAGAAATCCACCGGATTCAGCCAGAGCTTTTGGTCTGGCAACCATCGTTCCATGACCACATCATTCGAGGCGAAGAAGACTACCTGCGAATTTGGGAATACATTGACGAAAACCCGGCCAAATGGGAGCTGGACCGATATTATACGAAGGGATGATTGGCTATGACAAGTCCATCTGAGCAAGACCTCAACAGAAAAACACGGGCGCTAAAAAGTATTTTAAAAAACTACCAGCAGGCGGAAGAATCCATTGTAAAGCAGCTTTACATGGAGCATACCTTACACGGCGGGACGGTTGGGTCCATGCGGGAAGATGTTTGGAAGGGGCTGTTTGAGATGATTTTGCCCAAGAAATTCGTCATTGAGCAGTCAGTTTTTATCATCGATTCCCAAGAAGGGATTTCCCACGAGGTAGACCTGGCGATTGTGGACGAGACATATACCCCATATATCTTTCACTACGGAAGGTTGAAGTTTATCCCCATTGAGGCAGTGGCTGCTGTGGTAGAATGTAAGAGTCAGAGCCTTTCAGAGGATGGGCTCAAAACATGGTGCGAGAGTATCGTATCTTTGAAGACAGCAGATGAGTCGATTGCAAGGACGGCTTCCGGGGTTGCTACAGCAGCTGTCCCAACGCAAAAAAGCACACGACCCATACGGGTATTATGCGCACTCGCCCCAACCATTAGCACTGAGATACAGAAAATGTTTGATTTTGTTCTTACGGCAGATGATAACCCCTCGCGCATTGATGTTTGGGAAAATGAAACATACGGCAACCTTTTTTCGTGGTATGAAACCCTAAATTTTTATGGGCAGGCGGAGGCACTGCAGGCACTTCAGCAAGAGGAGAAAAGAGGCGAATTGAGAGTAGCGCTAAGGGAGCTCAAGGAAATATCTATACAATCCTACAAAATATACGGCCAAGATCACAAAAACATCTCCCTCCTCTCCTTCAACTTCCAATTCAACCAACTCCTGATGCTCATCAACAACCCCATGCTGTTCCCCCATCGAGCATATGTAAAGATGTTTCAGGACCATGTACAAGAAGGGCTGACGGATTGAGTGTCTCTCAAGAAACACATGGCCTTGCGCCGTGAAAGAGGTGTTTACCATAGAAACCAACAACCAAAACCGGGCCCTCATCGCCATGAGTGGCGGAGTGGACAGCTCCGTAGCGGCCTATCTCATGAAGCAGGCGGGGTATGAATGCGTGGGAGCCACCATGCGGCTGTATGAAAATGAGGACGTGGCCACACTCCGCACCGGAACCTGCTGTTCCCTGGAGGATGTGGAGGATGCCCGGACGGTGGCAGCCCGGTTGGGGATGCCCTACTACGTGTTCAACTTCAAAGAAGACTTCGGTCGGCAGGTCATGGACCGGTTTGTAGCGGCTTATGAGGGGGGCTGTACCCCTAATCCCTGCATTGACTGCAACCGCTACCTGAAATTCGACCGGATGTACCGTCGGGCCCGGGAATTGGGCATTGGCTACGTGGTGACCGGCCACTATGCCCGGATTCAGCAGAGCGAAACTGGCCGCTGGCTCCTCCTGAAGGGGCCGGATCCTCAGAAGGACCAGAGCTATGTGCTCTACGCCATGACCCAAGAGCAGTTGGCCCACACCCAATTCCCCCTGGGGACCCTTCGCAAGGAGGAAGTTCGGGCCATTGCCGAGGCCCAGGGCTTTGTCAACGCCAAAAAGCACGACAGCCAGGACATCTGTTTTGTCCCCGATGGGGATTACGCCGCCTTCATTCGCCGCCGGACCGGCAGGACCTATCCCGAGGGCAACTTTGTGGACCCAGAGGGCCACATTCTGGGACGGCACAAAGGCATCATCCACTACACCATCGGCCAACGTCGCGGCCTGGGCGTCTCCGGCGGACGGCCCCTGTATGTCAAGGAAATTCGACCAGAGGACAACACCGTGGTACTGGCAGACGACTGCGGCCTGTATGAGCGCACCGCAATCGCCACAGACTTCAACTGGATTGCCCTGGAAGCCCCCGTTTCCCCCATCCGAGTCCAAGCCCGGGCCCGCTACCACCAGCCGGAACAGGCGGCCACCGCCACGGTCCTACCAGATGGACGGGTCCAAGTCACCTTCGACCACCCCCAACGGGCCCTGACCAAAGGACAGGCCATTGTGCTGTATCAGGGGGACGTGGTGCTTGGCGGCGGAACCATTCAGGAGATTCAAACAATGGATACAAGTGCTGTTCAAGGGCTGCCCCTGTAAGGATGGCTCGTGCGCCTTTCGATTTGGATGCAGATTTGCAGAACCGCCTGCCATCTTTACTGGCCAGACAAGCTCACCGCTCTTGACGCAGTCACATTCCAAACAAAAGAAGTGGACGGCAGAATGGCAGTCCTTCATAAATTTGTGCAAAAAGTCCTTTGAAAAATTCGGGCCTTCGTGCTATACTATTCTTGAACTTAATAGGCAATCAACGACACATGCAGCGCATTTGCGCATAAGTCTGATCACGGTAAGGATATGCGGCATGTGTTGGAGGCTAATATGTTTGCAGCACATGCGTTTGCATGTGCTGTTTTTTTGCCTCAAATCAAGGAGGTCTCTATGGAAAAAAGTAATTATCTTGGTACTGAAAAGGTGGGGAAGCTGCTCCGGCAGTTTGCAATCCCCTGCATCTGTTCTCTGATTATCTCATGCCTCTACAACATCGTAGATCAGATTTTTGTCGGTAACGGTGTCGGGTATCTTGGGAACGCCGCTACTGGTGTCATTTTCCCAATCACGGTAGTCGGCTGGGGATTGAGTCTGTTCTTTGGCGATGGAGCCGCTGCCGCATTGAGTGTTTCCCTGGGACGAGGGAAAACGGAGAACATTCACAGAAGCGTTGGCAACGCAATTTTGGGTTCTTTTCTCTCCGGTGTGGTAGTGATTGCCGTTGCGTACTTGTGGGGGGATGGTCTGCTTCGACTGATCGGCGCAACAGACGCCAATCTCCAGATGGCACATGACTATGGTGTGATTATCTTTGCTATGATGCCACTTGCTATGACACAGAACACCTTAGCATCTATCATCCGTGCAGATGGTAGCCCGAAATACGCTATGGCCGCAATGCTCACCGGGGCAATCATCAACATCATCGGTGACCCGATTGCAATTTTTGTGCTGGATATGGGGATCAAAGGCGCGGCCTGGGCTACCATCTTGGGGCAGCTTGTCAGTTTCCTCATTTGTGCTGTTTATTTAGGTCGTTCTAAAACGTTTCGAGTGAAGATCAGTAGCTTCAAGCCCAGCCTGGCCCTTTTGAAGCCGGTCATGGCTTTGGGCACTTCCAGCTTGTTGACCCAGCTTTCTATCGTAACGATCACGGTGGTCAACAATATCCTGTTGGTGAAGTACGGTACACAGTCGGTCTATGGTGCAGACATTCCCTTGGCGGCATTCGTGGTCATTATGAAGCTCTTTCAAATCGTATTGAACATCGCGATCGGCATCGCTGCTGGCGCACAACCGATTGTGGGCTACAATTATGGCGCGAAAAATTATGATCGGGTTCAGAAACTATTGAAACTGATCATCAAGTGGACGGTGATTGTTGGCCTGATCTGTACCATCCTGTTTGAAGTGATCCCCGGTATGTTCATTCGGATGTTCGGCTCGGCAGACGACCCGATCTATTTTGACTTTGCCGTGCAGTGCCTGCGGATTTATCTCTCCCTGATCCTGTTCACCTGTGTTCAGAAAGTTTGTGCTATCTTTTTGCAGTCGATTGGAAAAGCCAAAGCCGCTGCGCCGCTGTCTATTTTGCGGGATGTGCTTCTGATTGTCTTTTCTTGCCTGATCCCAATTGCCTTGGATGTCACTGGAATTTTCTGGGCTGCGCCAATTGCGGACGTGCTGGCGATTCTGGTTACTGCTGCTGTGATGGTTCGCGTATGGAAAGAACTGGCCCACGGAAGCAAGGCCCCATTCGCCCCAGCATAGGCAAAAGAACCCCTGGTCTACTACTTTTCGCCGTAAAAAATAAGGGGTTACAAACGTATATGTAAGTTTCTTCCAAGGGGAAAAACGCTGGTATAGTCCGAAGTTGCAGACTATACCAGCGTTTAAAATTTCCCAAGCAAATGTTATGAAATATTATTTAAAATATTTTACAGCGGATTCGAATAGTTTCATGTCAAACTCACCCGGTACATTTTTATACAGGCCAAAGCCCTTCCGCTCGCTGTGCCCCATTTTGCCCAGGATGCGGCCGTCGGGAGAGGTGATGCCCTCAATGGCATAGATGGAGCCGTTGGGGTTGAAGCGTACGTCGGTGGTGGCGTTTCCCGCCAGGTCCACATATTGGGTGGCAATCTGCCCCCGTGCAGCCAATTGCTTCACCAGGGCTTCCTCTGCCAGGAAGCGACCCTCGCCGTGGGAAATGGGCACGGTGTACACCTCGCCCACCTGGGTGCCCGAGAGCCAGGGACTCAGGTTGGAGGCCACCCGGGTGCGCACCAGGCGGGACTGGTGGCGGCCAATGGCGTTGTAGGTCAGGGTGGGACAATCGGCGTCGGTGTCCAGAATCTTACCATAGGGCAGGAGA
>ERZ1504852.356-NODE-356-length-10876-cov-2.707236_pt1 | contig 10876 bp, 9 predicted proteins | sample MGYA00572093_ERZ1504852 | MGnify/ENA primary metagenome ERZ1504852 (study PRJEB39906, sample SAMEA3182064) | gut metagenome | biome: human; feature: gut; material: Stool; isolation source: human stools | place: Canada | collected 2013-01-28 ... | reverse complement strand
GGGCGTAACCGCATCCTGCAAGGTCACGGTGTTGAGTCTGGAGGGTCCTCAGTCCCTGGCATACACGGTGTCCGGCGATCGGGAGTCTCTGGTGGCCTTCAACCCGGCCATGCCTGGACCTACGGCGGAAATTGTGGCCAACCTGAGCGGCGGCTCCAACATTGCCGGCGTGGCTGTGGGCGACGACTGCCTGTACTATGTGGATAAGAGTGGCTCCTGGCCGGTGCTGTATAGCTTTGACTTTGTGACGAAACAGTCTACCAGAATGGGCGCACTGGAATGCATGTTGCCGGATGTTTCTGATATTGCGTATGATCCGGCGACTGGCTACCTGTACCTTGGTACCGGCTACTACGTGTTCCAGTATGATGTGACCCGCATGAAACCTGAGGGATTGAATACGTATGTATCCATGCGTGAGATCATCAATAACAATCAGGTCAATACCGTGGCCTGTGTCGATGGCTATCTCTACGCCCTGGCCAAGGGGAGTTACGGTGCGGTCCTCTACCGCTTCAGCACCACGGATCCCTCTCCTGCGTGGGAGCAAGTGGTTGTGATGAGCCTGGATACGGCTGCCAAACGGTCTGAGATGGACTATGACAGCAGTACGGGCCTGTTCTACATCACGGATGCCATGGACAACCTCTTCACCTTTGATTTGGAAGGCAATGTGACCGAGGTTGGCAAGCTGAGTGATGGTTGGGATCTGAACGGTCTGGCCATTGTTCCTGCCACCGAGCCAGAAGCACCTTAATTTCTCGTTTTCCATCCTTTCTGTGGGGGCTGCCTCATTTTTGAGGCAGCCCCTTTTCACCAAGATGCGCTGGGATGGTCAGAAATTTTGGGTAAATTTCAAGCCATCCATGACCGAAGATGACAAATGCCGAAGGACGTGTTATAATGGTTGCCATACAGTCAGCTTTTGGAAGGGGGGACGCCAGATGCGGCACATCAAACGATTTTTTTGCAGCAAATGGTTTTGGCTGTTGCTGTTGGCAGCCCTTGGGGGGATCGTCTGGTCCGTGGTTCTGCCATACCGGTATACGGCCCTGGCGCTTTGGGGCGTTGCCGGGACAGTGGGAATTTATGACCTACTGACTCGGCTGGGGCGAAGAAGGCCTGTGGCTGCCAGGCGCATCCGGCGGCTGTTTACCGGTTGTCTCTGCTTGCTTCTGGCGCTGATGGCGGTCACCGCATGGTTGGTGCACACAGGCTCCCGGGGGGCAGAAAATCCCGCCTGTGATTACGTGGTGGTTTTGGGTGCAGGGGTCAACGGGACGCAGCCTTCCCCCTCACTCACAGAGCGGCTGGAGGCGGCTCTGGCTTACCTGCAAACCTATCCCCAGGCGCAGTGTGTGGTATCCGGCGGCCAGGGGGGTGGAGAAACCATCACCGAGGCGCAGTGCATGGAAACCTGGCTCATCGGCCGGGGCGTCTCGCCGGAGCGAATCTGGCGGGAGGAGCAGGCCACATCCACCCAGGAAAATCTTCGCTTCTCCCTGGAACTCATCCAGGAGAAAACCGGAACCCGCCCCGAGGCACTGGCAGTGGTCTCCAGCGAGTACCACCTGTATCGCGCCTCTTGTATGGCAAAGGCGGAGGGAGTGGAGTTTTTGGGGGTTCCAGCCGCAACCCATCCCCTGACTTTGCGGATGCACTATGGATTCCGGGAAATTTTTGGCATTTGGTATTTCCTGCTGTTTGGCAGAACATGATACGATATATGAGAGGAGCTCAATGATATGGATATGCAATACGCAACCTACGCCGCGCAGCAAGCAGCGGCCCTTCTGGGGATAGACAGCCCCAGCGGCTTTACGGATCGGGCGGCTGCCTGGGTGCTGGAGGCCTTCCGAAACCTGGGCTTTGAGGCCAAGCAGACCACCAAAGGCGGCGTTCTCATTGACCTGGGGGGCCGGAACGCCGAAGACGCGCTGCTGCTGGAGGCCCACACCGATACCCTGGGCGCCATGGTGGCGGAGATCAAAGGCTCTGGCCGCCTGCGTCTCACCCCCCTGGGCGGTATGGAGGCCAACAACGCCGAGGCGGAAAACGTCCGGGTCTATACCAGAGACGGAAAAGTTCTGGAGGGCACTTGCCAGCTGTGCAACGCCTCTGTCCACGTCAATGGAGAGTACTCCGGTACCAAACGGAGCTTTGATACCGTGGAGGTGGTCCTGGACGAGCAGGCAGACAGTGAGGAGGAGACCACGGCCCTGGGCGTTCAGGTGGGCGACATCGTATGCTTTGAACCCAGAACCCGCATCACACAGACCGGTTATATCAAGAGCCGTTTTCTGGATGACAAGCTGTCTGTGGGCATTCTGCTGGGCCTGGCGAAGTATCTGCGGGACCAAAACATCGTCCCGGAGCGCCGGGTGTATGTTCATGTGACGGTGTACGAAGAGGTCGGCCACGGCGGCTCTGCATCGGTACCTGCCGGGGTGACGGAAGCCATCTCCGTGGATATGGGCTGTGTGGGCAATGGGCTGAAATGTACAGAGCGGCAGGTCTCCATCTGTGCCAAGGATTCCGGCGGTCCCTACTCCTACCAGGTGGTGGGCAAGCTCATTGAGGCGGCTAAGGCGGAGGGCGCCGACTATGCCGTCGACGTGTATCCCCATTATGGTAGCGATGTGGAAGCCACCCTGCGCGCTGGCTATGACATCCGCCACGGTCTCATTGGAGCGGGCGTCTACGCCTCCCATGGCTACGAGCGGAGCCATGTGGATGGGGTCTATAACACACTCAAGGTCCTGAAGGGCTATCTACATATTTAAGGAGCTGCTTATGAAATTTTCTGAACTTTCCTATCAAAGACCGGATCTGAAGACCCTCCGCCGGGATTTGACCGCTGTGTTAGACCGCTTTCAGACAGCGCCGGATTATGATACGGCAGAATCGGCCTATTTGGAGATGGACCGGGTGTTTGGCAGGTACATGACCCAGCAGGTCATCGCCAACATTCGCCGGGACATCGACACCCGGGACCCCTTCTACGAGGGGGAAAAGGCCTGGTACAACCAGGTGGGACCGGAGCTACAGCCCCTGCGCAAGGCCTGGGTCCGGGCCACCCTGGCCAGCCCCTTCCGCAGCCAGCTGGAGAAGACCTATGGGACGACTTCCTTTTTGAACAATGAACTGAGCCTCAAAACCTTCTCGCCGGAGATCATACCGGATTTGCAGCTGGAAAACCAGTTGGTCTCCTCCTATACCCGTCTGTTGGCTTCGGCGCAGATTCCCTTTGAAGGCAAGGTCTATACCCTGGCCCAGCTGGCGCCCTTCAAAGAGGACCCGGACGATGGCCGCCGCCTGGCGGCTTGGGAGGCCGAGGGACAGTGGTATCGGGACCATGGCGAGGAGTTGGATACCTTGTATGACCGCCTGGTCCAGGTGCGGGACAAAATGGGCAGAGCCCTGGGCTTTGACGGCTATACCGGCCTAGGATACTGCCGCATGCAGCGGAACTGCTACGGGGAGAAGGAGGTTGCCCAGTTCCGGGAGGCGGTACGGAAGTACCTGGTGCCGGTAGCGGAGGAAATTTACCGCGCCCAAGCCAAGCGGCTGGGGAAGGACTACCCCATGAACTTTGCCGACAATGCGCTCACCTTCCGGTCCGGCAATCCCCGGCCTGTGGGAAACCCGGAGGAGATTTTGGAGATGGGCTCCACCTTCTACCGGGAGCTGAGCCCGGAGACCGATGAATTCTGGCGTGCCATGCGGGAGATGGAGCTGATGGATGTGCTGGCCCGCACCGGCAAGGCCGGCGGCGGCTACTGCACCCGGCTCCAGGATTACCACATGCCCTTCATCTTTGCCAGCTTCAACGGCACCTCCCACGATGTGAAGGTGATCACCCATGAGGCGGGCCATGCCTTTGCGGTGTACCTGAACCGATTCCGGAGCCCAGCCGACAGCTGCCTGCCCAGCTTGGAGGGGTGCGAGGTGCACTCCATGTCCATGGAGTTCTTCTCCTGGCCCTGGGCGGAGGGCTTTTTCGGCAGCGACGCCAGAAAATTCCGCTATTCTCACTTGGCTTACGCCCTGACCTTTATCCCCTATGGCGTGATGGTAGACCACTTCCAGCACCGGATCTATGCAGAGCCCAACCTGACGCCGCAGCAGCGGCATGAGGTCTGGCGAGAGCTTTTGGGTCAGTATATGCCCTGGGTCAAGCTGGGGGAGATCCCCTTCTACGGGGAGGCCATGGGTTGGCAGCGGCAGAGCCATATTTATAACACGCCGTTTTATTACATTGATTACTGCCTGGCACAGACCGTCGCCTTGGAGTTCTGGGCAAAGATTCAGAAGGATCCCCAGGCGGCCTTCCAGGACTACCTGCGCTATACCCGCCTGGGAGGTAGCCAACCCTTTACCGAGCTGCTCCAGTCCGCCGGGCTGGAGAGCCCTTTCCAAGAGCACTGCCTGCAATCCATTTGTCAGGAGGCCTTCCGATTCCTGGAGGCGTACGACCTCACCGGGATTGCGTAACCAAGGCAACCGCATTCCCTTTCTTTTTTAGATTCGCCGTGGTATGGTATGGGGGACGAGCCTATGGTTCTGCGGCGGCAGGAGGCACACCATGGACGACGCAGCTTATATGGAACAAGCCCTGGCACTGGCCCGGGAGGCGGCCCAGGAGGGAGAGGTCCCAGTGGGCTGTATCATCACACTGGGGGACGAAACCGGCGGGATCGTTCCCGGAATGCCCTGAGTCACGGAGAGCTGGAGGCCATTGACCAGGCCTGCAAAACCCTGGGCGGCTGGCGTCTGTGGCAGTGTACCCTGTATGTCACCCTGGAGCCCTGCCCCATGTGTGCCGGAGCCATTGTCAACGCCCGGATTCCCCGGGTGGTCTTCGGCGCCCGGGATCCCAAGGCCGGGGCTTGCGGCTCTGTGTGCGATTTGTTTGCAGCGCGTTTCAATCATCACCCGGCTGTGACCGCCGGGGTGTTGGAGGAGCCCTGCGCCCAAGTGCTCCGGGATTTTTTCCGGGCCCTCAGGGCGGAGCTGCCAAACCGAAGAAAGTGGAAAAAGCCGGAATAGAAAAAGAGGCTGCTGCAAAGGAAGCTTTGCAGCAGCCGTTTTTCCATCCGGGCGGGGAGGAATGTCTATGGAAAACTGGAACAAACGGGTGAGAAGAACCTGCGTCGGTGTTCTGCTCCTGGCCCTGCTTCTGCGGTTGGGCGGCAGCGGCCCGATGGCGGCCCAAGATGCGGAGAATGCCGCCGCCTTTTTCCTGTATCTGCAGACCGGCCGGGTGGCCAAGCCCACCGGGCGCACGGACCAGCCGGCGGTCACTGTCCCCACAGAGACCCAGCCCACTACCGTCTTTACCTTCCCCACAGCACCGCTGGAGGATGGTCCACTCAGCTTTGCAGCCAGCGACTTGGAAGGGATCGAAATCAAAAATGGCAGTACTTACGAGCCGGATTTTGGGGCCTTGCTGGAAGCGCCGGTCAGCTTGGATTTCAGTGGCGAGGAGCCCCGGATTTTAATCATTCATACCCACGCCACAGAGAGCTACACCATGGAGCCCGGCTGGGAGTACACCGCCTCCTCGGACTACCGAACTTTGGACCCGGAATACAACATGATCCGGGTAGGGGAGGCCATCACCCGGGTGCTGGAGGAGGCCGGGATTCCCGTGCTGCATGATACCACCTTGAACGATTATCCGTCGTACAACGGCTCCTATGACCGGACGAGGGAAAATATCGAGCGCTATTTGGAGCAGTATCCCTCCATCCAAATGGTCATCGATGTACACCGGGATGCGGTGGAGCTGATGGAGGGAGGCCAGATGGCCACATCTGCCACAGTAAATGGCAAGCCCGCCGCCCAGGTGATGTTTGTGATGGGTTCCGATGAGGGCGGTCTCACCCATCCCGACTGGCAGCAGAACCTATCCTGGGCCTTAAAGCTTCAGGTTCAAATGGAACGCCAATACCCGGGCCTCACAAGACCGTTGTCCCTGCGCCCTGAGCGATACAATGAGCATGCCACGCCAGGTTCTGTTTTGCTGGAAGTCGGCACCGCCGGAGACACCCTCCAAAGGGCCATCCTGGCAGGCGAGGCCTTTGCCCACACCCTGGTATCTGTCATCCAGGGATTGGACCTGCGATAGGATGCGACGTACCGGCAACTGACAGCCATGAAATTTTCCAGGGGGCGGCGTGTTTTTGTGACAAAAAAGTGTTGCAATCTCACGCCGTCTCTGCTATAATATACTCATCGCGCGGGTATAGTTCATCGGTAGAATGCGACCTTCCCAAGGTTGATAGGTGGGTTCGACTCCCATTACCCGCTCCACGTCGTCGCGGACTGCATATCGTTCGCGACGACTTTTTTTCAAAAAGTCATCTCTCACTCATTCCGTCGCTCCTCCTCTCCAAATGCGACCCGCTACGCTGGGCTCGCATTTGGTGTTTGGACGCAGGCCTGGAGGTAGCTGCATCTATACTGTTCACATTTGACACGTCGTCGCGGACTGCATATCGTTCGCGACGACTTTTTTTCGAAAAGTCATCTCTCACTCATTCCGTCGCTCCTCCTCTCCAAATGCGATCCGCTACGCTGGGCTCGCATTTGGTGTTTGGACGCAGACCTGGAGGTAGCTGCATCTATACTGTCTGGGTTGTCATTGCCGGCTGTACGGCAATTCTGGCCCTTGCCGGATGCGGCCATCCGGTGCAGACGCCGGAGCCGTCCATAGAAGCAAGCGAAAGCACTCCTGCATGGGAGACTACAGAAATAATAGAAAGCACACTCGCCCTGGAGAACACAGGGGCAGCAAAGCCCACAGGAACAGGAAAAGAAACCGTTCTTCAGGCGAAACCGTCCGGAACCACGCCTGCCACACCAGCAGAAGAGCCTGCTCCGGCTCCCACGGAGGCGGCAGGGTCTGCAGAACCCAAAGCCCCCAGCAGATCTGATGCTGCACCAACGCAGGCTCCGCAGCCAGAACCTTTAGCCCCCCAGCCGGCCACGGCCCCATCAGCAGAACCGGCAACGGAACCACCTACAGATCTTCCCACGGAGCCACCGGCAGAAATTGACTTGGCTGCCCTGGAAAGCTACGGATGTCAGATCGCAGAGGGTCTGGGTTTCGCCGTTGACTACTCGCTGAGCCTGGAGAATTCCAGTTACTTCCCAGGCGACATTTTGCAGCTCTCCTCCACGGAAGAGGGGTACCAATACGTGGAAGACGCTATCCGCAGCACCTACGCCAACCTAATGTCGGTGGAGGAATCCATCTCCGGCTGCCGGTGCAATGTGCTGGTGGAGGAAGGAGACGGCGGCAATTACATCATCTGGGTGCTCTACGGCTAAGCCCAGGCACCATGCAAGCGCACGGCAGTTCGTTCTGCTGTGCGCTTTCTTTATCTCAAACCAAAATAACAGGAGGAAACACGATGAAACACAATCTCCACAAAATGCTCTGTTTGCTGCTGGTTGCAGTGCTGCTTTGGGGAACCCTGCCGGTAGCGTTGGCCACAGCGCTGCCGGTGGACACCGGGCAGGCTGCGGAACCTGCGCCGGAAGCATCCACGGCCCCAACGAAAGAAGGAACAGAACCAACAGAGGTATCTCAGCCTGTCCCAGAGGAGACGGCAGAACCGCAGGAACCGCCCGCCGGGGAAACACTGCCTGTGGATGTTCCGGCTGATGCAGATGCTCCCATAACGGAAGATGCGGTCAGTCCCCAAGGCTCTGTGACCGGGACTGTTACCCGGTCGGATGATATCAACGGCTATTATTACTTTTGGGGCGACGCGATTCATACCTACCATTTTACCTATGCAGACGGCACAGCGGCCACGGCCAACTTAGGTGGTATGTGCATCCATTATGTGGACGGCGAAATCGCCTACTGCATTGAGCCCAATGTAAGTTCTGAAAGCGACGTCACCTACACAGGCACAGCCGGCAGTGAAAGCACTTATTGGCAGACAAAGCTCACTGCACAGCAGCGGCAGGCAATCAGCCTGGTTTTGCTGTACGGCGCACCGAACTACACCAACAGCGCCGACAAGGACACGGAATTCGGCTATGAGGGCGCTACCCAGGTGCTCATTTGGGAGATTGTCATGGGTCTGCGAAGTGCCACCGCTCCTTACACCCGAAGCGACCGCCAGCTCTATGACACCTTTGCAGGCGGGGATTTTCCATCCTTTGACACCGGCTATGCCAAAATTGTGGAGCTCATGCAGGCCCATCTGACCATCCCCAGCTTTTCCGCCCGAAGCCAGGCAGCCGCCCCGGAAATCACACTCACTTATGACGGGGCAAGCGGCCTGTATAAAGCGTCCGTCACGGACACCAATGGGGTCCTGGCCAGCGACTATAGCTTCACAGCCACCGGCGTCACCATGACCAAATCCGGCAACACCCTGAACATCTCCGCGCCCCTGTCCGCCCTGGAAAATGGCAGCGTGTTGGCCTCCGCCACAGGCCGCTCTCTGGATGCGGGAAACATGGCCTACATGATTTGGACGGCCAGCGGACAGCAAACGGTGGCAACGGTGTCTACTACCGCAGATCCGGTGAAGGCCTACTTCCGTGTGAAAGCGGACACCATCCCTGCTCATTTGGAGATTCTCAAGACTTCAGACGATGGCAACGTCTCCGGCATTTCCTTCACCCTGGAGGAGTCGGTGCCGGGCATCGGCTATTGCCGGATTGGGACGTACACCACGGACAGCGGCGGCAAAATCAGCATCCCCAATTTGACGGTGGGCACGAAATACCGGGTGACGGAAACCGTGCCGGAGGGCTACGAGGCGGAGGTTCAGAGCCAGGAGATTACCCTCCAGCCGGGAGCCAACACCCTGACCTTTGTGAATCACCGGCTGTTGGCCCTGGAGATTCACAAAACCTCGGACGATGGGGAGGTAGCGGGGATTTCCTTTACCGTGGAACAGCTGGTTCCCGGCAGCGGCTATCAGAATATGGGAACCTATACAACGGATGCGGATGGCAAAATTTCTATTCCGGGTCTTTCCGTGGGGACAACCCTGCGGGTGACGGAGCAGGTTCCTCCCAACTACGCCGCCGATAAGAAAACCCAGGTCATTACCCTTCAGGCCGGGGACAACGTACTGACCTTTGTGAATCACTACATGCTGGCGGATCTGGAAATTCTCAAGACTTCTCCGGATGGGAAAGTAGATGGTATTGCCTTTACCGTTACGGATTCCCGGGGCACTGTGGTTGGCTCCGGTGTGACAGATCAAGACGGGCGACTGGTGGTTCCGGGATTGACTAAGGGAGTGGCGTATACGGTGGAGGAGACAGTTCCGGAGGGGTATGTGTGTGACAATCCCAGGCAGACGGTCATCCTCCAGGCGGGAACCAATACCGTCACTTTTGAAAACCGGCCCATCTATGGCAGCATTGCGCTGACCAAGATTGACGAGGCTGACCCATCCGTGAAGCTTTCCGGCGCAGAATTCACTGTCACCGGGCCAGATGGTAGCACGCAGGTTATGGAGGAAACCGAAACTGGCGTATACAAGCTGGAACATCTGCGGTATGGGCACTATACCATTCGGGAAACCAAGGCTCCCGAGGGATATGTGCTGAATGACGCCATTTTTGAGGTCAATATCACAGAGGAAAAGACCTATGTGGTGAAAGCAGAGGGCTTCCAGGGCGTTCCGAACCGGCAGCAGGTAGGTTCCATCCAGGTCAAGAAGGTTGACCCCGAGGGCAAGCCTTTGGCAGGTGCATCGTTTCTGCTAGAATACAGCGAAGACGGGAAAAGTTGGAACCCGGTGCGCTTCCGGGAGAAAGATTCCGTTCCAACGGTTGGTGGCTGTACCTCTGCGGAACTGAAGGACGGAGTTCTTGTAACTGGGGAAGATGGTACAGCGCTGTTCTCCGGTCTCAGCATTAGCATTGGTGAAAACCATATTTATTACCGCTTAACAGAAACGACAGCCCCGGAGGGCTACACGCTTTTGCCAGAGCCTGTCTTTGAAGGTGAGCTTCCCCAGAATGGCAGTCGGGATATTACCGTCACCGCTGTCAACACTCCACAATTCACCCTGCCCTTTACCGGCTCCATGGGATTTTCGACCGTAACATTTGGCTTGCTCCTTGCAGAGTTTGCCTTGTGTACGGTCGTTTTTCTATTCCGAAAGAAAAAGCAGGAGGGTTAAGCCATGAACCACACCAACCACGCCAGAGATCAGCCCGATACAAAAAATCCTGCCCTCATCCGGCAGGATTTTTTGTATCCAGATGACCTGTAATCCAGGTCAAGATTTCCTCGTATCCCAGAGTCCCATCTGCTGTACCCAAACCCAAGGCAATCAGCTCTGCCTGAGTGTAGGTTAAGGAAAGACCGTTTAGCCGCAGGGTCATCAGCATGACCAGCATTCCAATCCGCTTATTTCCATCTACAAAGGCATGGTTTCCGGTAATGGCAAAGGTCAGCCTTGCCGCTTTTTCCTCCAGGCTGGGATAGACCTCTACATCGCCAAAGGCACTGTCCGCACTGTAAACTGCGGATTCCAAAAGGCCCCGATCCCGAAGCCCATAGCTTCCGCCGGTTTTGGCAATGACCTTTTTCTGTAGGGCAATGATCTCGTCAACAGTGAGCAGCATCATTTGGCAAGCTCCTGAAAGGCCTCCAGATTTTCGTCCAAAATCCGGTCGGCCTCTTGATCAATCTGCTTGGCCCGGAGATCCCGCAGCGTCTGGAACTGCTCGTACTCCCCGAAATCCACCACGATATAGCGAGGTTTGTTGTTCTTGAGGATGACAGCGAGACCGCTCTCATCCACCATCTGGACAACCTTGGAAAAATTCTGGTTGGCCTCTGTCATGGGAACCAGATTCTTGGTATCTACCATCATATCGATCACCT
>ERZ1504852.354-NODE-354-length-10897-cov-2.733813_pt1 | contig 10897 bp, 4 predicted proteins | sample MGYA00572093_ERZ1504852 | MGnify/ENA primary metagenome ERZ1504852 (study PRJEB39906, sample SAMEA3182064) | gut metagenome | biome: human; feature: gut; material: Stool; isolation source: human stools | place: Canada | collected 2013-01-28 ... | reverse complement strand
TCATTGACTTCATGGATTTAGCGTATGAAGAAATCAAGGAATACCATGCCTTACACGCCTATGTGGAAGAACATTATCAAGAAGGCAAAACGAACTACCTGTTTGTAGACGAGGTTCAAATGTGTCCCAAGTTTGAGCTGGCAATCAACAGCCTGTACTCTAAGGGAAAATACGACATCTATGTAACAGGCTCTAATGCTTTCCTGTTGAGTGCGGATCTGGCAACTCTGTTTACCGGACGCTATATTGAAATTCATGTGTTTCCTTTCAGCTTCCAGGAATATTGCCAATATTATGATGATGTTAGTGATAAAGATAAGCTCTTTGATGATTACGCTATCAAGGGCGGTTTAGCAGGTTCTTACGCTTACAGAACCGAAAAAGACAGAACAAACTATATCAAAGAGGTCTACGAAACGATTGTTACAAGGGATTTGGTGCAAAAATATGCGCTCCCGGACTCTTTGGTTTTACAACGTCTGAGCGAGTTCCTTATGGATAATATCAGCAACCTGACGTCTCCTAATAGGGTCAGTCAGCTGCTGACAGCAAATGAGACTCCAACCAATCATGTAACCGTCGGCAAGTACATTAAGTATTTGTGCAATGCTTTTGTATTTTATGATATTAAGAGATACGACATCCGAGGTAAGAAATACCTTGAAAGCTCTAAAAAGTTCTATTTGTGTGACAGCGGTATTCGATATGCAATACTGGGAAGCAGAAATATGGATTACGGCAGAGTATATGAAAATATTGTTTGCATTGAATTTCTTCGCCGTGGATACGATGTCTATGTCGGCAAGCTCTATCAAAAGGAGATCGACTTTGTTGCTCAGAGAGGCAGCGAGAAGATTTATATTCAGGTCAGCGACAACATTTCCGGGCAGGAAACATTTGAGAGAGAATGCTCTCCTCTGCTTCAGATCCGAGATGCTTATCCGAAAATGATTATTGCCAGAACCAAACATCCAAAATATAGCTATGAAGGAATCGAAATCCATGATATAGCCGATTGGCTGCTACAAGAATAAACAAGGCGAAATATCTCCGTCATTCTCTTTTGAAATGATGGAGATATTTTTATGTTGATGGAGATTCAGGGCCAGGAAACTGTGTCAGATTGCAAAAATCCTTTCCGAACTTTTTACATAGCAGTCATGCACTTCGGTGTGTGGCTGCTTATTTGCATCTATGCTATCAAAATCAAACAAAAATGATCTGCATAGCAGTTTGCTATGCAGCGTGTCTCATCCTTTGGGATGATTTACATTTCGAAACAGACTCGTATAATATAATTCGAGACAGATTACGAAAGACTTATGGCAATCTCGCTCTGTATCAAAGGGAGGAAAGAAATGACCAAAAATATTATCATAAAGACCTCCGTTCAGAAACGGTTTGACAGCTTCATGGCGCATGGCAGAGTCCTTTTTTTCAGCGCACCCTGCGGCTTTGGAAAGACAGTACTGGCGGACGCACTGCTGCGCGGTCGGAACGTGCTGCGGCAAAGTGCAGCAGACCCAGACTGCGCAATCCCACCGTCAGCGCAGGATTGGGACATTCTGCTGATTGACGATCTTCAGTTCATGCAGGAGGAAGCCGGGCAGCAGGCTCTTTGCGAACTGATTCGCTCAAGTCCGGAGCGCCGTTTTGTGCTGCTCTCGCGCGGTGTGCCGCCCGGCTGCCTGACGGCGTTTCAGTATACGGGGCTGATGACAGTGCTGGAGGCCGACGACCTGCTTTTTGATGAGGGCGATGTGCGGCGGCTGTTTCAGCTTTCGGGAGTAAACGTAACAGATAGCGAGATTGATGGAATTTTGAAAGAATCCGTGGGCTATCCGTTGGGTGTGGCCATCACGGCGCGGTGCATGTCCCCGGACAAGCCGTGGACGCCGGAGCTGGTGGCGCGGGTGTTCTACGAGGTGTTCCTCTACTTTGAGACCGCCATCTACCGGCGCTTTGACCTGCCGGTGCGGCGCTTCTTGTTGGAGCTAGCCCCCTTTGAAAGTTTTGACCTGGAAATGGCGCGGATGGTCAGCGGTGATCCCCGTGCCGGCGAACGGCTGGACTGGATTTTTCGATACACTACTATGCTGCGCTACGACGACTGCCAGCGCTTCCACTTCTGGTCGGGTTTCCGGGCTTTTCTCCTTTGGGAGATGGAACGGGAGTATACCGAGGAAAAGCGCAAAGCGCTCATCGGCCGGGGCGGGCTGTACTATGAGCTGAAGGAAGACTACGCCCACGCCCTAGAATGCTACACCAGCGGCGGTGACCATTCCAAGGTTTCCGAGCTGCTAGTGCGTAATGCAGAACTTCACCCCGGCATGGGGCACTATGCCGAGATGGAAAAATACTACCGCAGCCTGCCGGAGGCGGAAATTCTCGCATCCCCCTCTCTGATGCAGGGCATGAGCATGCTCTGCGCGCTGGTCATGGATTACGAAGGCTCGGAGCGCTGGTATGGCGAACTGCAAAAGTTTGTCGAACACTGCGGCAGGCAGGACGCCGCCGGAAAGCAGGCGCGCGGCCGCCTTGCATGGCTGGACATCTCCCTGCCCCAGCGGGGCGTGAAGGGTCTGACGGAAACCATCCCCGCCGTGTTCCGGCTTCTGACGAACAAAGAGGTGGCGCTGCCGTCCTTCTCCGTCACGAGCGCGCTGCCGAGCATCATGAACGGTGGCAAGGACTTTTCCGAATGGAGCAAAAAGGACGACCTGCTCTACAAAACCCTCCGTCTCCCCGTGGAGGCAGTACTGGGGCGGGACAGTGTGTGTCTTGCCGACTGCGCCATTGCCGAGAGCAAGTTTGAAAAGGGCGAGGACGTCGCCGGCCGGATGCTGTCCCTTCTCCCGCAGATGAACGAGGTCCGCAACCACGGCACGTCGGACATGGAGTTCGCCGTCAGCGGATTGCTGGCCCGCAGCCAGCTGGCAAACGGGCAGCCCACCGACGCGCGGCGCACCATCGAGGTGCTCCATGAATGCTTTGTCGAGCGCGGTTTGACTCGCTTTCTGCCCAATATGGACGCCATGCTCTGCCGTATTGACATGCACACCGGCGACCTTGACGCGGCGGATGCGTGGTATCGGGAAAAAGCCCCGTGCGAACCCACGCACCTGAACGTCATGCGGCGCTACCGGTATCTCACGCAGGCAATGGTGGAAATTATGCAGAACCGTCCGGACGCCGCTTTGCTGACGCTCTCACCCATGGAGCCGTACATTCAAAACTGCGCCCGCATCATCGACGGCATTCACCTGAATGTCCTGACTGCCATCGCCCTGCGCCGCAAGAAGGATGAGCGGTGGCGCGAGCGATTGACGGCGGCACTGGACGCGGCGGCGGAGTACCGCTTCATCCGCACCGTCAGCGTATACGGCACGGCGGTGCTGCCGCTGCTGGAAGCGCTGGACTGGGACGGCGACAAAGCATGGCGCAAGCGGCTGATGGCAGCGGTGCGGACGCAGGCGGCGTTCTACCCGCATTTCCTCGAACCCAGCCTTGCTCCCGGCGAGGAGCTGACGCCCACGGAACTGCAAATTCTCCATCTGCTCTGTGCGGACAAGTCCAACGCCGAGATCGCGCAGATCATGGACGTGAAACTGCCCACAGTGAAGACCCACGTCAGCCACATTCTCGACAAGCTGGACGTGAAGCGCCGGGCGGAAGCCAAGACCGCCGCGAAAAAGCTGCGGCTCATTCCGGATGATCTATAAAAGCTGAGCCTGTGCTTGAACGGGCTGAATATAAACCTTATACATATATCCTAAAGGAGAATCTTATGAAAAAACGAGTATTGAGTATGTTCATGGCGCTGGCGCTGTGTCTGACGCTCCTGCCCGCACCCGTGCGAGCGGCGGAGGATACGCCGGAGAGCGGCGAGGATGAAAACGCCGGGAACAATGCGGACGCGGCGGTATCCGCTGTGCAGACGATGATCGATGCGCTGCCCATCGTGAGTGAGTTGGACGGCATGACCGCCGACGAGCTGGACGCAGCTTATGACGACATTCAGGCGGCGTATGATGCTTATGAAGCACTGAACGCAGAGCAGCAGGCGCAGATCACCGGCGCAGACTTCGAGGCGCTGCTCGGCTGGTTCAACAGCCAGACCGCGCTGTTGGCGGACGCACAGTCCGGCGAGCATACCCACTGTGTCTGCGGCAAGGACAGCGGTACAACGGTCATACCCATAACAACAGCACAGCATGGACGGCAGCCGATTCCCTGCCTAATTCTGCGGGCAGCTATTATCTGACGCGGTCTGTGTCGGGGAGCTGGGCTGTGCCAGAAGGCGAGGTCAACCTCTGCCTGAACGGGCAGACGATCAACGGCAAAATCACCATCGGCAGCGGCAGGGTTCAAGGCGAAGTGACCGTCAACGGCGGCAAATTTGAACTGTACAGCGGCACGATCACCGGCGGCGTGCAGGTCGGTATAAAGGGCAGCGCCTATCAGACCGGCTCTTTACCATGTCTGGTGGAGAGATTACCGGTAATAAAGCAGGCAGCGGCGGCGGCGGTGTGTTCCTTGTCGGCACGACGAATCAGACCGACCCGCCAAGATTCACCATGCATGGCGGAACCATTTCCGATAACACTGCGGGTGCGTCTGACGGCGGTGGCGGCGGCGTATATGTGGGTGAGAAGTGCAGCTTCACCATGGACGGCGGAGCCATCACCGGCAACAAGGCGACCGCCGGCAACGGCGGCGGGATCTATATCCACTTTAACGCCGGCAATGTTTCGATCTCCAACGCCACGATCACCGACAACAAGGCGTCCGCCACGGGGAATACAAGTTATGGCCACGGGGGCGGCATTTATTCGGAGAGAGGGGTAACCGTCGAGAATGTGACGATCACCGGAAACAACAGTACCTTTGAGGGCGGCGGCATCTATGGAAAGGGCGCTATTACCCTCACCGATGCTACCGTTACCGACAACTCTCAATATGACGTTTACTACGACGGAAGGGAAAGCAACACTCCTGAGCTCACTATTTCCGGCTCGGTGAAGGCCGGTTATTACGCCAATGAAGCTTGGAAGCTGCCCATTCTTGTATCAGGCGCATTGAGAGAGGATTCGGTCATCCGTGTGGGCGTGCGTGAAGGCATAAATCTTGGGGCCATCGCCGAACCGGCAAGCGGCGTGACGCTCAGCGCCGAGAACTTCAAGGCGGACGCCGCCGACTGCGTGACCAGCCTGGGCGATGACGGCAAGGTCTATCTTGTGCCCTGCACGCACGAGATGGACGATACCGGCTACACCTGCAAGAAGTGCCATACGCAATTCGACGCGCGCGTGGGCGATAGCGCCTATTATCAGACGCTGACGAAGGCGTTTGATGCAGCCAGAGGCAACACCGTGACGCTGCTGCGGGATGTGACACTCGCAGGAAATTGCTCTTCTTCTTACACCTACTCAGCGACGCTGGATCTGAATGGCAAAACTGTCAGCAGCGAGCGTTATTACATTAGCGTCGGAGGTGGGAATAAACCCAGGACTCTGACGGTCAAGGATTCCGGAACAGGCGGCGGAACGCAGGCGCTCGATGTCACGTTTTACGTTTCCTCCAACGGAACGCTTGCAGTCGGCGACTCCTACACCGGCAAGATTTCGCGCGTGGAGCTGCAGGCCGGCGGCGCATTGGAGCGCTTTGGCGGCGAAATCGGCGAGTTGGTATTAAGCAATGCTGCGGCTGGCTCCACAAGTACGGGCTACAATCTGAAGCTGTGGAATGGCAATACAAACGCCTGCACCATCGGCAAGATCACGGACAGCACGAAGAGCAAGAGCCTCACCGTTCAAGACCTGCTGAAAACCAACCATGCAAAGTGCGAGCTGTACGGCGAAAAGGACGGTACATGGAGCATCGTTGATAAGAGCGCTAAAATTGTGGACTTGACCGGCTATACAACGTACAAGGTGCAGTTCCCGGAGTGCGTCCATCAGTGCGCCGATGACAGCAACCCCGTGTGCTCTGTGTGCCACAAGGACCTGTATACGAAAATTACCGCCCAGAGCACCGACGGCACGACCAAGACTGCCTACTTCACGGAAGACAGTGCGCTGGAACACGGCTATGTAGAGGCCATCCAGACCTTGAACGGCTGGAGCAATGAGGGCTGCACCGAGCCGACGCTGACCCTGCTGCGGGATATGTATGCTTTCGGCACCTCCATGCCGCTGACCGGCACGCTGACGCTGAAGGGCGGAACGCACACCGCCAAGAATGTGACGGTCGCTAAAAACGCGGACGTGACCTTTGCCAGCGGCAGCTATAAAGGTGCGACCATCGACGGCACGGCGACGGTGAAGGAGGGCGTCACATTTACCGACGCCTCCGTCGAGGTGAACGGTACGCTGAACGCCAAGGGCGGTACCTTCACTGGTAATGTCAAATTCAACGGCAGCAGCATCGCGAACATCAGCGGCGGCAGCTTTAATAATGAAAAGAAATATGGCGGCGTTACGTTTGACTACAATGTCACGGGGACGATCACCGGCGGCACGTTTACCTTCGCGGATTTTTACACCACCAAAGTCAAGCTCTCCGGCGGCACATTTACGATGATCAAAACCAACGGCGACCGCAAACTCGCCGACCTGCTGGCGGAGGGCGCGGCGTATTACGGAGCAAGTGATAATCAGGCTGTGACCAATGATAGAGTGAATACGCTGGAAAATGTCAAGGTCGTGTCGCATACGCACAACGGCGGCACGGACGGCAAGGGCATTTGCAGTGTCTGTAAGAAGCAGATGGCGGCGTCGCTGACCATCGGCGACAAGACGAGCTGGTACACGGCCTTTGCCACTGCCATTGAGGCGGCGAACGCGGCGGACGGTGCAAAGACCATCACGCTGTATCAGAATGTGGATGACACTGTCAACGGGAAGCGGACCACCTATGAGCTGACCCGCGGGCCGGTGACGCTGGCGACCGGCGGGAAAACGGTCGATGGTGTGGACCTCATCGCCAAGGGCATTTCTCTGACGGTCACGGGCAGCAACGGAGGCTTCTATGTGACGGTGGACGGCAAAGACGCGGAATTGACCGTCAAGGACAAGGATACGAAGCTCGCCATTGTCACGGCGAAGAACGGCGGAAAGCTTTCGCTGAGCAACGGCACCTTCAGCCGTGTGGCTGTAAAGGACGACGGCAGCAGCGCCAGCCTCAGCGGCGGCAGCTACGGCGCGATCACGAGCGATGCCGGCTATGTCAAGCCCTACGCGCTGCTGGCGAAGGGGTACGCTTACAAAAAAACAACGGATAATGAATGGCTCCCCAACGCCAATTCAATCCCGTCAAAAGTCACCGTTGAAAAAGCCCCCTTCGCGGTCGAAAAGATCTATCCGAATAGCGATACGAACTACACCGGAAGCTCGGCGTTTGCGACGGACGGCAATATCACGCTGACTGCGGTAATCGCGTCCGAGCCCGAAACGGAGAACGTCACCTACTACTACTGGTGGGAGCTGTTTAACGAATCAGAAAACGACTGGACCACGAGTTTCAAAAAAGTTAATACTGCAACGCATACCGGCGAGAAGAGCAAGACGCTCACAATCTCCGGGCTGCCCGTAGACAAGAGCTATCAGTACCACATTTACGTCCAGTGCAGCAACGGCTACAATTGCTACAGCGAGCCGTTCACCGTGACCCAGCATCAGCATAGCTGGACGTACACGGCAAGCGGCGCGACCATCACCGCGAAGTGTACGGCAGAGGGCTGCTATCTGACCGACGGAAACGGCGGCAGCGTGACCATTGCGGCCCCCGCCGAGCTGACCTACAGCGGGGAAGGCAAACCCGCCACGGTGACTGCAAGCAGCGATTGGCAGGGTCCGGCGGCGAGTGGGATCACCATCAGCTACATAAAGACGGGCACGTATGGTCAACAGATGTTGGAAAACGGCGCGCTCCCCACCGACGCGGGCGAGTACACCGCCAGCATCACGGTGGGCGAGGGTAACAAGGCTGCCACTGCCAGCGTGGAGTATACCATTCAGAAGGCTAATCCGGTGGTGACCGAATGGCCGACGCTTTCTGCATCGGTTTATGTCAACAGTGAAGCGACCCTCACCGGCGGCAGCGGCGAAGGCACCTTCGCTTTCAAGGCAGGTGCTGCGAAATCTTGGGACAGCGCAGGCAGCAAGACCACCACGATTGTGTTTACTCCCACAGATACCAATAATTACAAGGAGCTGACTCAGGACTATAACGTAACGGTTGTCAAGCGTACGGTAAAGAGCTGCCATACGCTGACTGGCATTACGGACAAGCCCTACGGAACGGCGCTGGAAGAGCTGGGACTACCCGAAACCGTGACGATCACCACGGAGGACGGCAAAACATTTGATAAGATCCCCGTCACATGGAGCGGTTATAATCCGAATACGCTGGAGGAGCAGACGCTCACCGGAACATTAGATCTTACTTCGATTGCTAACGAGGTGGAGCAGCCCGGCATGCCTGTGACGGCGCAGATCAAGGTCAAACTCACGCAGAAGAACTTCAGCGGCATTTCGCCTGAGGCTTATGATGGTGTGTATGACGGTAAGGCGCACGGAATCACCCTCACCGGCGTGCCCAGTGGCGCAACCGTAAAATACGGCGAAAGCGCAGATAGCTGCACACAGGACAGCCTGACCTACACCAACTTCACGAATGGTCCAAAGATCGTATTTTATAAGGTCTCCCAGTTCGGCTATGCGGATGCTTCCGGCTCCGCCTGGGTAAATATTACCAAACGCCCACTCACCGTTTCCAGCATCACGGAAAATAAGACCTATGCGTATGCTTCCGGTTCAGACGGTAAGGCAATCGGTGTGAATATTGCAGGAAAGCTTCCGACGGATAGGGGAACTACAGCATATGCGGTTGCAAAGACAGATACAGAGAAGCTTTTAAGTGAGGTAACAGTCGATACAGCCGGAAATCTGACCTATAAAGTAAATCAGGTAGATGCGTCCAAGGTTGGAAAGACAGCAATTATCACGGTAACAGCTTCGATGGAGAACTATGCGAATGCTGGATACACGCTGACGATTAGTATTACAGATAAGAAGACGGTAGAGATTAAGAGCGGAAACACCGTATCTGTAGATGGAAGCAATGCGCTGACCTATGGGGAAAAGGTTTCAAAGCTGACACTTGGAAATACCGTTTTTGTGGAAGCCGGTACAGATGATGTGATAGAAGGTATTCTTTCATGGAGCAATCCGGACGAGATACCGGCAGCCGGAACCACACAGGCGGGCTGGGTATTCAAGCCGGCAGACAGTACGTATTACGCGGAACTTACCGGAACAGCAGCCATCACAGTAGCCAAGGCAACTCCGATAGTTGTAACAGTACCAACCGTTGCAGAGCGTGGATACAATCCGGATGCTGCGCTTACCGGTTCAGATATAACAGGCGGAAGTGTGACAGGGGCAGATGGCAATTCACTTGCCGGAACATGGAGCTTTACAGGAACGAACATCATTCCGACTGTAAACAACAAAGGCTATCAGGCAGTATTTACACCTGATGACACAAACAACTACAATACAGTAACTAGAACAATAACAGTTACGGTCAATAAGGCAGCGAAAGCTCCAAACATGCCGGAAGCTGCAATGACACCGGCACACAGCACAAAGAAGGTTGGCAATATTACACTTCAGGAAGGATGGAGCTGGCAGGAGGCAGATAAGGACACGGTGCTTGCAGATGGTGTGGCTGTGACGGCGACTGCGGTTTATATAGGAGCTGACAAGGGAAATTATGAGACAGAAAGTGTAAGCATTACGATTACAAGAAGAGAATGTGATCACACGCACACTGAAATACGGAATCAGCGGGAAGCGACCTGCACGCAGACCGGATACGCAGGAGATACCTATTGTACGGACTGCGATAAACTTATGAGTACCGGAAAAGAGCTGGCAGCATTGGGACATGATTATAAAGCAACCGTAACAAAGCAGCCGACGACAACCGAGGAAGGAGTCAGAACCTACACCTGCACCAGATGCAGCAGTAGCTACACAGAGAGCATTGCGAAGCTGCCGGAGGAACAGCACACTCACAACTATACGGGAAGCATTACGAAGGAGGCAACCTGTACAGAGGCAGGGGTAAGGACATACACCTGTTCCTGTGGAGACAGCTACACGGAGAATATTCCGGCAACAGGACACAGCTATGTATCAAAGGTGACGAAGGCTGCAACGACAACAGAGGAAGGCATCATGACCTATACCTGCTCCAAGTGCGGACACAGTTACACACAGCCGATCGCTAAGATCAAGTCCGATGACAGCAGCAAGGATAATGGCAGTCAGAACCGGAAACCGCAGACTGGCACAGACAATGGTAATCAGAATCAGAAGCCACAGCCTGATACGGATAATGGTAAGGACAACGGCACTTCAATTAAGCCATACATCAAGGACGACAGCGGCAAGGAAGGCTGGGATGTTATCAAGCCACAGCTTGAAGAAGCTAAGTCAGGCGATACGGTAACAGTTGCCATGAACGGAACGACTGTAGTACCGAAGGATGTAATTGACAGTATCAAGGGCAAGGATACAACACTTGTTCTGGATATGGGAAATGGTCTTTCCTGGAAGATTTATGGAAAGGATATTACTGATGCAGCTGGAGATATTGATTTTGATGTGACAGTCGGAGCCGACGCCGGAAAATCCATTCCTGTGGATGTGATCAATAACGTGACCGGGGAACATTCTTCCTTGAATCTGACTCTTGCTTATGACGGAGAGTTTGGATTTACAGCCACACTGACCGTCAACATGGAATCAAAGAATGCAGGACTGTATGCGAACCCAATGTCACTAAGTTAAGCCAAAACACCCCGCTACACTCAAAATTGAGCTGTAAC
>ERZ1504852.352-NODE-352-length-10973-cov-3.063107_pt1 | contig 10973 bp, 9 predicted proteins | sample MGYA00572093_ERZ1504852 | MGnify/ENA primary metagenome ERZ1504852 (study PRJEB39906, sample SAMEA3182064) | gut metagenome | biome: human; feature: gut; material: Stool; isolation source: human stools | place: Canada | collected 2013-01-28 ... | reverse complement strand
AAAAAAAGCCGTTATGTATATCACCTCCTTTGGGATATTTCCCGCAGGAGCTATATACCTGCCTCCATTCCGCACCCGCGGGATGACAGGCAACCGTCTCTGAACCGTACACCGTCAATCGGGATCAACCATGGACGGTGGGTTTCCACGTTTCTATCGTAACATATGCAGAGAAAAAGTCAAGTATCAATTTGCGCGTTTATGAGAAAATGATACGGATTTTAGTAAGCCCCGGCGAAACGATTTGCGTTCTCGCCGGGGCTTTTTTGTGATTTGGAAGTGCCTTCCCGAGATTGCACCCCAAGGGCACTTCCTCGCGCTTCGCGCTCAGGGCGCCACGGCCCCGTTGGGGCCTCCTCGCAATGACAAATCTGAGAGCTTCACGCCACAGAATGCGTACCGCAAAAGTTGCCAGTCTGCATGGCGCTCACTGAGCGCCGCTACAGACGCAATTGGTGCATACCGTTTTCACGGCGGCCTGTACGGGTCGGGAGTACGTCGCCGGGAGGGGCATGTCCCTCTCCTACAGCGCATTGCAGGAAGCTATGGGAAAAACTCCACTCTCCACTCTCAATTCTCGCCGTCCGGCGGGAGGTTATCCCCGAACAGGTATCTCCAGTAATCCTGGTCGAGCACCCATGCCGAGGCGCGGAAGCGATTGCTCACGTCCTGATTGCGCTCCTCGACCTCCTCGGGCGACAGCTCGTTGCCCTGCAGCAGGATCAGCTCGTCCGACGGGGCATAATACATTGCGTTTTCCGTGATCCAGCTGTGGTCGCGCAGGAGGACGAACGGCTCCGCGTCCGAGAACACGTCCCGGCCCATATACAGCCGCGAGTCAAAGTCCAGCCCGAACAGGTTCGACAGCGTCGGCAGAATGTCGAGCGTGCTGCACAGGCTGTCCACCCGCTCCGGCTTCATGCCCTTTTTATAAAGGATAAAGGCGTTGCGGTAGCGCTCGAATCGCGTGTCGATCTCGTGCCCGGCAAGCTCGCTCTGCTCCTCGTCCGTCAGGCCGTAGGGATAGTGGTCGCCCGTCAGGGCGATGACGGTGTTCTCCGCCACGCCAGCCTCGTCCAGCCGCTGCAGCAGCAGCTCCAGCGCGCGGTCCAGCTCGATCTGGCAGGCGAGATAGGCCCGGACGGAATCGCTGTAGGGCAGGTCCTTCACAAGGTCCTGATTCTTTTTCGCCATGGCGTTGCCGTTGAAATTATACTCCAGATGGCCGGAGACAGTCATGTAATACGCATGGAACGGCTCGCTCCCCATGTAGTCTGCCGTCGTCTTGTCGATCATCTCGATGTCGGATTCCGGCCACGTCGCCTCGACGTCCAGCCCGTTTCCGAGCGCACGGTAGACATAGCCGAGGTTCGGATGGGACAGATTGCGGTCATAATAGGTATAGGTGTGGTCGTGATAGGCATAGGCGCTGTAGCCGAGGCGCTTGAGCTGCTGAGCCATCGTCAGCGGCATGGCGTTCTCCGCGCTGTCACGGAACGACCACGTTCCCGGCTTCGGGATCGTGCCGGTCAAGGCGGCATACTCGCCGTCCGAGGTCGAAACGTCCCAGTACGGCGTGTAGAAGTTCGTGAAGTTGAAGCCCTCCGTCTGCAGCTTATAGAGCGTCGGCGTCAGCTCCGGGTCGATGGCGAGGTACGAAAAGCTCTCCGCCGTAATGAGGATGAGGTTGCAGCCCTTGAACATGCCGGTCTTTTCGTTCTTGTTCGTCGGCGTGCGCGAGGAGAAGTAGGCGTTCAGCTCCGAAAGCACGTCGTTTCCCTCCGTGGGTACGGCGTCAAAATCCAGCTCCAGCACGTTCGGACTGGTGTCGACCACCGGCTCCGGGAGGACGGTCGGCTCCGTGGCGTCCGGGAGCGCCGGCTCCGTTGGGGCCTCCGTCGGGGCCTCCATCGGTGCTTTCGTCTCCGTCGCCAGCTCGATCTCGCCGCCCTCAAAGCCGAACAGCAGCCGGTGCACGTCCAGCCGGAACGCAGGCATCAGGCCGAGGTGGGCCGTCGTCTGCTTCATGTCGTTCGTGCTGTGATAGAGGTCATAGGCCGAAAGCGGCTGCGTGCCGAAGACCGGCAGCAGGGCCATCAGGCCGAAATGCACGGCGACGGCCAGCGCCGCAAACGCCGGGAGATACGGAAGGCGCAGCCGCGCCGCCGAAAAGCGCTTTCCGAGCACGGCGTGGCCCGCGGGCGGCAGGAGCATCAGGCTCAGCGGCAGCCAGTTTTTGCGGATGGCGTGCAGCGTGACCTTCCAGAACTGCATGACCTGCCCGCCGTTTCCCATGGAATAGGCGGAGTAGAAGCAGTGGAAGATCGAGTAATACACGAGCTGCGAGGCAAAGAAGATGTAGCAAAGCCCGCTGCACACCGGCCAGAGCACGCGGTTCGCGCGCGGCGGGAACAGGCGGCACAGCGCAAACAGCAGCACCGCCGGAACGAGCGGATAGAGCATCAGCAGCACGAGCTCCGGCTGCCAGAACTGCGGGGCCGTGGCAGCATGGACGACCAGCTCCATAAAGCACAGCTCCGCCCAAAAAAACAGCAGGAGCCACCACGGCCCGAATTTACGTTTGTTCATGTTTGTTTTCCCTCCGGGATCAAATAAATTGTATGGGAACTTCCTTGCGCTGCGGGACTTGGCTCTCCCTTTGGGAGAGCTGGCGGCGCAGCCGCCTGAGAGGGAAAATCAGCCCTCCCCTTGATTGCTATTGCCATTCAAAAGTGCCTGCAAGGCCCTCTCAGTCACCTTCGGTGACAGCTCTCCCAGTGGGAGAGCCAAGGACGCTTCGCTCCTCGCAATGGCGCAAATGGAAGCCTCCCCGGCGAAAGGGGCGCGGAAATCCGTCCCTTACTTATGATATTTCGTCCCTGCCAGGATGCTCTCCGCGCGGTAGAGCTGCTCAAGCGCCATGACGCGCATGAGGTGGTGCGGGAACGTCATTTTGCTGAACGACAGGCGGAAATCCGCCATGCGCTTGATGCGCGCGTCGATGCCGAACGACGAGCCGATCAGAAAGCACGCCGCGCTGCGGCCGTTGAGCTTTTCCGCCTGCAGACGCTCGGCCAGACCCTCGGACGAAAGCTCCGTCCCCTCCGGCGTGAGCACGCAGAACCACGCGCCGCGCGGGAGCTTTGCCTCGATCTGCTCCGCCTCGCGCGCAAGGCCCGCTGCGATCTGCGTCCCGTTCGGATCGTCCGGCAGGCGGCACTCCGGCAGCTCGATCAGCTCGAATTTGCAGTAGGCCCCGAGCCTGCGGATATACTCGTCCGCCGCTGCCGCGTAATAGCGCTCCTTGAGCTTGCCGACCGTGATGAGCGTGATGTGGAACATCGCGTTGTCCTCCGTCATTTCAATTTTCCGGGCAGCACCGCGCGATTCAGCGAAAACCTTCCGCTGTGCGGGCTGCCTTTGATTTTGCTGACCCATTATAGCACCTTCGAGCCGATTTGACAACCTTCGACCGGTACCTTCCAAAAGAACGTTAAGAATCTCCGCCATTGGATGTCCTTTTTATATAATGTGTCTACTTGCATAACGACCGCTTTTGTGGTAAAATTAGAAGGAATAACTATGCAGGAAAGGAGCCCTCTATGTATTCCAACGCCTATGTATGGTCACGCGTTCTTTCCTATCTGGAGCAGCATTCCCCGGCCATTGCGATCGCCTCGTATTTTGACGATGCCGAGGTCATCGAGCTGACGGAAAGCAAGCTCGTCATCTACTCGCCGTCGCCGTTCCGCAAGGACGTGATCGTCAAGCGCTATATCGATCAGATCCGCGAGGCCATGCGCGACCAGTTCCAGACGGAGGTCGAGGTCGTCGTCCTCGACGAGACCGAGCTGCCGCAGTACTCCAAAAACAAGAAAAACCGCAATTTCGTCGAGTTCAACTCGCAGTATACGTTCGATAAATTCGTCGTCGGTTCTTCGAACCAGCACGCGTTTTCCGCCGCCCGCGCCGTCGCGGATAACCCCGCCGACGCCTATAACCCCCTGTTCATCTACGGCGAATCCGGCCTCGGCAAGACGCACCTGCTCTATGCCATCGCCAACCAGATCCAGCGCGAGCACCCGGACTATAACATCGTCTACATCAAGGGCGACCAGTTCACAAACGAGCTGATCGACGCCGTCCGCAGCGGCAAGAACTTCGAGTTCCGTGACAAATACCGCAACGCCGACCTCTTCCTCATGGACGATATTCAGTTCATCGCGGGCAAGGACGCCACGCAGGAGGAATTTTTCCATACGTTCAACTCGCTCTACGAGAACAAGCGTCAGATCGTCCTGACGTCCGACCGCGTTCCCGGCGACATGGTCCGTCTGGAGGACCGGCTGCGCACCCGCTTCGAGTGGGGCCTCATTGTGGATGTCCAGCCGCCCGATTATGAGACGCGCTTCATCATCACGCGCGAAAAGGCGCTGGAGCTGGGCATCGAGCTGCCGCAGGACGTCGTGGACTACATTGCCGAAAACATCACGAACAACGTCCGCCAGATCGAGGGCACCGTCAAGAAGATCAAAGCCTATCACGACCTGACCGGCATGCCGCTGGACATCACGAACGTCTCGCGCGCCATCAAGGACATGTATAAGGGCAAAACGCAGGCCATCCCCACGCCGGACCTCATCATCAGCGAGGTCTGCCGCTTCTACTCCATCGACGAGAGCACCCTGCGCAGCACCCTGAAAAACAAGGGCACGGCCGAGGCCCGCCAGGTCGCCATGTACCTCATCCGCAAGCTGACGAACCTGTCGCTGCCCGATATCGCCAAGGAATTCGGCAAGAACCATACCACCGTCCTCTATGCCCTGAAAAAGGTTGAGCAGGAGCTGCCGAATTCCTCCAACGGCCTGCAGGATAATATCCGCGATATCACGTCGAATATCAACTCCCGGCTGTAAACGCCCGGATGCGGCTAGCCTCCAAGTTTGTCATTGCGCAGCTTGGCTCTCCCTTTGGGAGAGCTGGCGGCGCAGCCGCCTGAGAGGGAAAATCAGCCCTCCCCTTGATTGCTATTGCCATTCAAAAGTGCCTGCAAGGCCCTCTCAGTCACCTTCGGTGACAGCTCTCCCAGTGGGAGAGCCAAGGACGCTTCGCTCCTCGGAATGACACGAAAAGGCGGCGCTTGCCATTCTGGCGATGGCCTGAGCTTATCGTCAGCACCTTTCCTGCCCTTTTCTGCCCAAATTTTTCTGCACACCCCCTGTGCAATGTGCAGAAGTTTCCTGTTCACAGATTTTTGCCCGATTTTTCCTCACAAGCCCTGTTCAGAACGCTCTCTTTTTTCCACAGCCCCATGTGCATGGCCGCGCATTGGGATTTCAGGGCTTGCGGGACTTTTGCACATAAGTTTTGCCTACGGACTACGAATACTAAAAATTATCCTACCTATCTTCTCAGATAGAGAAAGCGAGTGTTGTTATGAAGTTTACCTGTGAAAAAGCGCTGCTGGTCTCCGCCCTGTCCGTTGCGAGCCGCTCCGTCGCACAGAAGAGCACCATTCCCTGTCTCGAGGGCGTGCTTCTCCGGGCGGGCGTCGCGCTGCAGCTCACGGGCTACAATCTGGAAACGGGCATCACCGTCCACGTCGGTGCCCAGATCCAGGAGGCAGGCTCGTGCGTCATGCCCGCTCGCCTGTTCTTTGATATCGTCCGGAAGCTGCCGGATGAGATGGTCTCCATCACCGTCGACCACAAGCAGCAGGTCTCCATCCGTGCAGGCGCGGCCTTCTTCCAGATCACGGCCATGGATTCCGAGGACTATCCCGAGCTGCCGGACGTCAACGGCAAGAGCGGCGTGACCATGCCGCAGTCCGCGCTGAAGGCCATGATCTCCGGCACGATCTTCTCCGTATCCGAAAATCAGGCCCGCCCCATCCAGACCGGCTGCCTGATGGAGGTCACGGAGGATTCCGTCACCATGGTCGCCGTGGACAGCTTCCGGTTGGCCCGCCGCACCTGGCACACGGAAAACGCCGCGAATCATACCCTGAAATTCGTCGTCCCCGCCGCCGGCCTCAAGGAGATCGAGCGCATTCTGGAGGATTCCGACGAGCCCGTTACCTTCACGCTCGGCGATAAGCACATTCTCTTCTCCATCGGCGACGCCCTGCTCGTCAGCCGCGTGCTCGAGGGCGAATTCATCGACTGGCGCCGCGTTGTCCCCACAAACTGCGGCACCGTCCTCACCGCGAACGTCGCGGAGCTGACCTCCTCCATCGAGCGCGTCAGCCTCATCATCTCCGAAAAGGTCAAAAGCCCCGTCCGCTGCGTCTTCGGCGACAATATGGCCGACTTCCGCACGGCGAATACCATCGGCTCCGCGCACGACACCTGCTCCATCGCCGGGAACGGCGGCGAGCTGGAGATCGGCTTCAACAGCCGCTACCTCCTCGATGCGCTGCGCGTTATCCCGAGCGAGGAGGTCACGCTGGAGCTGCAGAACGGCCTGAGCCCCATCGTCTTCACCCCGTGCGACAAAAAATATGACTTTGCCTATATGGTCCTGCCGGTCCGCCTGCGCAGCAACAGCTAAGACCGGATGAACGTTCCTTTTCTTGTCAGCAATATCCTCTCCGGCGTGGGCATGTGCGCGATGCTGGCAAGCACCGCCCTGCGCAGCCGGAGAAAGATCCTCGCGGTCCAGGCCGTGAACCACGCCTTTTCCATGGCGGCCTGCTCGCTTTTGCGCGGCTGGAGCGGCGCGGTGCAGGAGGCCGTGAACCTCGTGCGTGACCTCGCCATTCTGCTGTTCGGCAGGCTGAACCGCTTCTGGCAGATCTTTTTCGTGGCGGCGGCGCTGGGACTCGGCGCGGCGGTCACGTTTGCGGGCGGCTTTCAGTGGTACGGCCTGCTTCCCGTGCTGGCCACGGCCCTCTATTCCGCCGTCGTCGTCCACCCGCGGTGCAATGCCCGCTGGATCAAGGCCTCTACGGCCGTCTGCACGATGATGTGGGCGGTCTACAGCCTCTTTATCCGCAATTATGTCTACGTTCTGACGAACGTCATCACCTCGGCCTCCGCCGTCCTTTTCCTGCTGCGGAGCCGAAAGCAAGGAGAAACAACCGTATGAAAGTTCGTGTCCGGCGGGTGTCCGCCGAGGATGTCCCCGTGGCCATCACCACGGAATTTATCAAGCTGGAGAGCTTTTTGAAGCTGGCAAACGCCGTCCCGTCCGGCGGCATGGCGAAAAACTTCATCCAGAACGGCGAGGTGCTCGTCAACGGCGAGCCGTGCACCATGCGCGGCAAAAAGCTCCGTCCCGGCGACGACGTCCGGTTTGACGGCGTGACCTACTGCGTCCGCGCCGCGCATGCAGATTGACCGCCTCAGCCTGCGCGGCTTCCGGAATTACGAGGATGCGCAGGCGCAGTTCGTCCCCGGTGTGAATCTCCTCGTCGGCGGGAACGCCAACGGCAAGACGAACCTGCTCGAGGCCGTCAGCTATCTCTCCACGGGCCGCTCGTTCCGCACCCGCCGCGAGGCGGAGCTCATCCGCTTCGGCGCAGATTTTGCGGAGCTGCGCGCGCAGGTGCAGTCGCAGGAGCGCACGCGCGAGCTGCGCGCCGTGCTGTTTACCGGCAGGCGGCCGCGCCAGCTGTGGCTCGCCGGGGTCAGGCAGCGCAGCCGCGCCGCCCTTTCCGGCGTGCTCACGAGCGTGCTGTTCTGCCCGGAGGACCTTATGATCCTCAAAAAGGGCGCGGCCGGCCGCCGCAGGCTTATGGACGGCGTCATCTGCCAGCTCCGCCCGAATTACGAGGCCGCGCTGGCCGAATACGGCCGCCTGCTCGACCAGAAGTCCGCCCTGCTGCGCGAGCGCTATGACAATCCCTCCCTCCTGCAGGTCCTGCCGGAGTATGACCTCCGCATGGCCCAGACGGGCGCGCTCGTCATTTCGTACCGCGCCCGCTATGTCAAGGCGCTGGCGCAGGAGGCCGCGCGCTATCACCGCGAATTTTCCGGCGACAGCGAGACGCTCGAGCTGACCTACCGCACGGTCTCGACCGTGACGGATCCCTTTGCCCCGCCCGAGACGCTCTGCGCCCAGCTGCAGGAGCATCAGCGCAGCCACGCCCGCGCCGAGCTCGAGAGCGCGCAGTGCCTGTCCGGCCCGCATAAGGACGACTTCGAGGCCGTCATCAACGGCCTGCCCGTGGCGCAGTTCGCCTCGCAGGGGCAGACGCGCACGGCCGTCATCTCCCTCAAGCTTGCCGAGCGCGCCCTGCTGCGGCAGGGAACGGGCGAAACGCCCGTGCTGCTGCTCGACGACGTGCTGTCCGAGCTGGATGCCGGGCGGCAGGACTTTGTTTTGAACCAGCTCCGCGAGGGGCAGGTCTTTATCACCTGCTGTGAAACGGACCGCCTGACCAGTCTCGGTCAGGTGCTGTCCATCCGCAGCGGCACCATCGGAGGGGCGCAGTAATGTATCTATCCATCGGCGGCGATATGGCCGTGCGGGACCGCACCCTCATCGGGATCTTTGATCTGGACAATACGACCTGCTCCCGCGACACGCGCGCGTTTTTAACGGCCGCGGAGCAGGGCGGTCAGGTGGTCGACGTCTCCGGCGCATTGCCGAAGAGCTTCCTCCTGACCGAGGAATTCGGCATGGACCGCGTGTATCTCACGCAGTTCAACGCGGGAATTCTGGAAAAGCGCATGGAACAAAAGGAGAACACAATTCATGTCTGAAGAACTGCTGAATACGACTGTGGAACAGGAATACGACGCCTCACAGATCCAGGTCCTTGAGGGGCTGGAGGCCGTCCGGAAACGTCCGGGCATGTATATCGGCTCGACGTCCGCCAGCGGCCTGCACCATCTCGTCTATGAGATCGTGGACAACGCCATCGACGAGGCCCTCGCGGGCTACTGCACCCACATCACCGTGACGATCAACCCAGGCGACACCATCACCGTCACCGATAACGGCCGCGGCATCCCCGTGGACATTCAGGCCCAGACCGGCCGCCCCGCGCTCGAGGTCGTCTATACGGTCCTGCATGCGGGCGGCAAATTCGGCGGCGGCGGCTATAAGGTCTCCGGCGGCCTGCACGGCGTCGGCGCGTCCGTCGTCAACGCCCTGTCCGAGTGGCTCACGGTCGAGGTCCATAAAGAGGGCAAGATCTATCAGATGAAGTTCGCCCGCGGCAATATCACGCAGGAAATGCGCATCATCGGCGATACGGACAAGCACGGCACCATCGTCACCTTCAAGCCCGACCCCGAGATGTTCGACACCCTCACCTACGACTACGAGACGCTCCACACCCGTATGCGCGAGCAGGCCTTCCTGAACGCCGGCCTGCGCATCGAGATCGCCGACCGCCGCACGGAGGACGGCCCGTCCGACTCCATGTGCTACGAGGGCGGCATCCGCGAGTTCGTCCTCTGGCACAACCGTCACAAGACGCCCCTGCACGAGGAGGTCGTCTATATGGCGGGCGTTCGCCGCGACGCCGAGGCCGAGGTCGCCCTGCAGTATCACGACGGCTATAACGAGACCATCGTCTCGTTTGCCAATAACATTCACACGCCGGAGGGCGGCATGCACGAGACGGGCTTCAAAACGGCCCTGACCCGCGTGCTCAATGCCTACGGCGTGAAGACCGGCGTCATCAAGACCGACGCCGATAAGGTCTCCGGCGAGGACTGCCGCGAGGGCTTGACCGCCGTCATCTCCGTCAAGCTGACGGACGCCCAGTTCGAGGGCCAGACGAAGGCTAAGCTCGGCAACGCCTATATCCGCACCCTCGTCGATTCTATCGTCAACGAGCAGCTGTCCACCTATTTTGAGGAGCATCCTGCCGTCGCCCGCATCATTCTTGAGAAGGCCATGACGGCCAACCGCGCCCGCGAGGCCGCCCGCAAGGCCCGCGAGTCCATCCGCCGCAAGACGGCGCTCGGCGGGGCGGCCATGCCGGACAAGCTGCGCGACTGCAACGAGACGGACGCCAGCCTGACCGAGATCTATATCGTCGAGGGCGATTCCGCAGGCGGCTCGGCCACGCAGGGCCGCGACTCCCGCTTCCAGGCCATCCTGCCGCTGTGGGGCAAGATGCTCAATGTCGAGAAGGTCCGCGAGGACAAGGTCATCGGCAACGACAAGCTCCAGCCCGTCATCACGGCCCTCGGCGCGGGCATCGGCGAGGAATTCCACCTCGATAAGCTCCGCTATCACAAGATCATCATCATGGCCGATGCCGATGTCGACGGCAGCCATATCCGCACGCTGCTGCTGACGTTCTTCTTCCGCTATATGCGCCCGCTCATCGAGAACGGCTATGTCTACGCCGCGGTGCCCCCGCTCTACAAGCTCACTAGGGGCAAGACGTCCCGCGTCGCCTTCTCCGACGACGAGCGCGACCGCATCTCCGCCGAGCTCCGCGCGGACAATCCCAATGCCAAGGTCGATATCTCCCGCTATAAGGGCCTCGGCGAGATGGACGCCCACGAGCTGTGGGAGACCACCATGGACCCCGAAAAGCGCACGCTCAAGCAGATCCGCCTTGAGGACGCCGTCAAGGCCGATGAGATTTTCACCCTCCTCATGGGCGAAAAGGTCGAGCCGCGCAAGGAATATATCGAGCAGAACGCAAAGTATGTCGTGAATCTGGACTATTGATCAGAAATCTGTAGGGGCGGGGCATGCCCCGCCCGGCGCACTGCTGCCGACTCGTACAGGCCAACGATAAAACGGCACGCACCGATTGCGTCTGTAGCGGCGCTCAGTGAGCGCCTTGTACAGGGCAATTCAATCGTGTGAGAGCGCTGGTGCACCGCCGCATTTCCCTGATGTGTCATTGCGAGGAGGCCGCAGGCCGACGTGGCAATCTCGCAGTACCCAGTCGAATAACAGGAAAGCTGTGGCGAATACGGTAATTTTACGCGGCGGGGCGTCGAGGACGCCGCCCCCTACAAGGCGTTTGAGGTCGGCGATACTCCCCGAGAATTTGCAAC
>ERZ1504852.346-NODE-346-length-11145-cov-2.450766_pt1 | contig 11145 bp, 10 predicted proteins | sample MGYA00572093_ERZ1504852 | MGnify/ENA primary metagenome ERZ1504852 (study PRJEB39906, sample SAMEA3182064) | gut metagenome | biome: human; feature: gut; material: Stool; isolation source: human stools | place: Canada | collected 2013-01-28 ... | reverse complement strand
GGACTGGACCGTGACGGATTTGGTGTCCGATGCGGCGCTGGCCTCCAGGCCCTCCAGTTGGCTCTGGAGCTGTGCAATCTGCTCCTGCATGGCGTCGGTGTCCGAATCTCCCGCGCTCTGCCGGAGGATGAGGGAGCGCAGGTCCTGTCCTGCCGTCCGGGCGGCATCCAGCCGCCTCTGGGCCACCTGCCCGGCCAGGGAGGCAGCCGAAGCGGCAATGCGCTGGGCCACAACCTCACTGTCTGTGAGCCTGTCTCTTATACACATCTCCGAGCCTGATAGGCGACGGCCAGGCGAAGCTGCTCCAAATCCCGTTTTGTCTGGGCAATCTCCTCCTGCCGGGCCCGGGCGGCGTCACTGCGGAGACTCACCGCCACCTCTTCTCCAAAGGCCACTTTCTCCCCCTCTCCTTTGGTGGGGAGCACCAGATCATAGGCGGCCGGAATCACTGTCTCCTGACGCACCACAAAGCCTTCGACGGAAACTCCATCGGAGGCTGCATAGAGCACTGCCTGGGCCGTGGCAACGCCACTGGAGGCCGTGCGAATGACATTGTATATGATATAGCTGGTGACCATCAAGGCCAACACCAGCATAATGGCCCTCATAAATTGCTTGCCCTGTTTCATGGGAGAACATCCTTTCTGTGGTCAGTCCCATGAAACAGGGCACCGCCTCTTACACAGGAGCGCCGATTTTCAGGGGACGTGCTGGAACCAGGGTGGAAATGGCGTGCTTGTAGATCATCTGCTGCTTGTTGTCTGTGACAAGGATTACCACAAAATTGTCAAATCCGGTGATAACCCCGCGCAGCTGGAACCCGTTCATGAGAAACAGGGTCACCGGGATGCGTTCCTTCAGGACCTGGCGCAGCAGCGCGTCTTGTAAGTTCATGGCTTCAGACATAAGTATTCCTTCCTTCTTTCTATTGGGATACCTCTATCTTACCACCCGGCTGTGTCGAAAAAGTGAATTTTTGCCACCGCCTGCTCAAAAATCTGGGAAAAATCCTGACCGGGCTGCCGGAAGATCCATTCCATGTCCTCATTCCGCCGGAACCAGGTGAGCTGCCGCTTGGCATAATGGCGGGAGGCCTTCTGGACGGCCTCCACCGCTTCCTGCACCGTACACTGGCCTTCCAGCGCGGCCAGAAACTCTTTGTACCCGATGGCCTGCAGCGCCGTGGCACCGGGAGACAGCCCCTGCGCCAAAAGCCCCCGGATCTCATCCAGAAGGCCCCGCCGGAGCATGTCCTCCACCCGCAAGTCAATTCGCCGGTACAGCTCCCCCCGGTCCGGAAAATCCAGTCCCAGCCAGCAGGGCCGGTATCGGGGGGGAACCTGCCGGGTCTCCAGGTTGTGCTGGGTCAGAGTCTTCCCCGTCTGTCGGTACACCTCCAGGGCCCGGATGATCCGCTTCTCATCGGCGGGGTGCAACCGGGACGCCGCCTCCGGGTCCACGGCCCGGAGCTCTTCCAGAAGCGGTTCCGTCCCCTCCTGCCGGGCCCGGTCCTGGAGCATCCGGCGTAGCGCCGGGTCCGGGTCAGGTGCAAAGCCATTGCCCCGGATCAAGGCGTCCATATACAGGCCGGTGCCTCCCGCCAGGATGGCGGTTTTGCCCCGGGCCAAAATGTCCTCCACCACCGGGGCGGCCAGATCCACAAACTTCCCCACAGACATGGGTTCGCTGGGCTCCGCCACATCCAGCATGTGATGGGGGACCCCCCGGCGCTCTTCCAGGGTGGGCTTGGCCGTGCCGATGTCCATGCGGCGGTAAACCTGCATGGAGTCGCAGGACACCACCTCTCCATTCAGGGCCAGGGCCACGGCCACGGCCAGCTCTGTTTTCCCAGAGGCGGTGGGGCCGGCAATGCAAAGTATCCGATCCAAAGGCGGCTCCTCCTTCTCGTTTCCAAGCTGTTACGCCCGTCCAAACTGGCGCTCCAGCTGTTGTTTGGTCAGCCGGATGCAGACGGGGCGGCCATGGGGGCAGTATTTCAGGTCCTCCCGGCCCAAAACCTCCCGGACCAGCGCCTCCCGCTCCAGGGAATCCGTGTGCCAGCCCGCCTTAATGGCGGCCTTGCAGGCCATGGTGTGCAGGATGTGATCCCGCAGACCGTCCCGGTCCTCCCGCTTTCCCTCTTGCAAGTCCTGGACCAGGCTGGTGAGGCAATCCGCCGCCTGCTCCGGGGAGAGGTCCATGGGAGCCTGGCGCAGCAGCACCGTTCCCTCCCCAAATTCTTCCACGCCATACCCCAGTTCATCCAACAGGGGCAGCTGCTCCAGCACCAACGCCGCACCCTCCTGACCCAGACGGCACACCTGAGGGGCCAACAGGGTCTGAGAGGCAATCTCCTGCTTCTGGGCCCGGAGCTTGTCAAACAAAACCCGCTCGTGGGCGGCGTGCTTGTCGATGAGGAACGCCTCCTCCCCCTGCTGTACCACGATGTAGGTGCGGAACAGCTCCCCCAGCACCGTGAAAGAGGGCTCCTCCGGCATGGGCAGCACCGCCTGGACCGGCTCCGGCTGTTCCTCCGGCGGCGCCGGGACAGGAGCCGGCTCTGAGGCCCTGGGCGGCTCCGGACGGAGCTCGGCCTGGGGGCGGGGGATGAAGACGGGCTGGGCCAAAGGCGCCCGCTCCATGGCACGCACAGCCGCCTGGGCCCGTTCCGGATCCGGTTTCTTCCCTCCCGCCAGGGCGGCGGCCATCTGCCGGTAGGTCTCGGCGGGCATAGTCTGGAAGGCCTCCTGCTTCTTGGGCGCGGGAGCAGGCTCCGGCTTCTCCCCGTCCAGGTGCAGCTGGGGCCGGTCCTGGGTCTTGTTCAGCGCCGCCAGGACTCCATAATGCACACAGTCAAAGGCCTCCCGCTCCGAAAGGAACTTGACCTCCGTCTTGGCCGGGTGGACATTGACGTCCACCGTATGGGGCGGCACCTGCACATGGAGGACACAGGCGGGAAATTTCCCCACCATCAATTGGTTCCGATATGCCTCCTCCAGCGCCGACTGAAGGAGCTTGGACTTCACCGGCCGGCCATTGACAAAGAAGATCTGGTACGCCCGGCTGGCCCGGGCCTGGGTGGGCTTGGAGACGAACCCCTGCACCTGGCTGCTCTCCCAGTGGCTGTCCACCGGGACCAAGTTGGCCGCCTCCCGGCCGTAGACACCGGCCATGGCGGACAGCAGCCGCCCATCGCCGGGGGTATTGAGAATCTCCTTCCCATCCCGGAGCAGGCGGACTGCCACCTGGGGATGGGCCAGGGCCTGGCGCTGCACGGCGGCGGCAACGGCCGCCCCCTCTACGCTGTCCTGCTTCATAAATTTCATCCGGGCCGGGGTATTGAAGAAGAGGTCCCGGACCATCATGGTGGTCCCCTCCGGGCATCCGGCCTCAGACTCCGCTGTGATTTCCCCCGCCTCCAAGTGGAGGCTGGTCCCTTCCACTGCGCCGGCCGTCTTGGTCAGCAGGTCCACCCGGGACACTGCGGCAATGGCCGCCAAAGCCTCTCCCCGGAAGCCCATGGTGCCGATGGCGTTCAGATCCTCCGGCTCCCGGAGCTTGGAGGTGGCGTGGCGGAGAAATGCGGTTCTGGCATCCTCCCGCGTCATGCCGCAGCCGTCATCCGTCACCCGGAGGAATGTCATGCCGCCGTTGCGCAACTCCACCGTCACCTTGGAGGCCCCGGCGTCCACTGCGTTTTCCAGCAGCTCCTTCACCACAGAAGCCGGGCGCTCCACCACCTCGCCTGCGGCAATCAGATTGGCCACATGAGGGGAAAGTTGTATGATTTTCGGCATTTTGCACCTCCTTACCACAGCACACGCATGGACAGGGCGTTGACCAGTCCGTGCATCAGAATGGGGGCAAAAATGGTATCTGCCTTTTCATAGGCCCAGCCCAGGGCAATCCCAGCCGGAAGATACTCCAGCGTCAGGATGGCCAGGGTGGAAAGCTCCACCTGACCTATATATCCGATCACATGTCCCAGGCAAAAGGTCACCGTGGACAGGGCATAGGCCGCCGCCCGGTTGTGCCGGTGCAGCCCCTGGAACAACAGGCCCCGGAAGATGCACTCCTCCACCACAGGCGTCAGGAGCACGGTGCCCACCACCATCACCCACCGGGACTCCCGGGCCATGGCTGCAATGGCGGCATCGTTCACATTCTCCAAGCCAGGCTGCCAGAGGCGGACCACCCAGCTGATGAGCAGGGCGCCGGCGTAGTACATCGCCAGCCCCAAAATCACTGCCTGGAGGAAGCCCCAAAAGCGTTTGCCCACCATCACCAGAGACTTGGACAAAAATTTCCGGTAAATAAGGACCGTCGCCAGGAAGTTCACTCCAAAGAACGCCCCGTTCAACCGGGCCTGGCCCAGCAGCGTCTCAGTCTCCCAGCCCAACAGCCGGAATCCCTCTGCCAGAATCCAGGACAGCAGCACCAAAAAGAAGGGTACGTACAGCCATCCCCAGATCCGCTCTTCCCGGGTCATGGAGATCGACAGCCGCTTGGTTTCGTTCATGATACACCTCAAATTCTCAGAGCATCTGTTTTAGGCGGAACAGGAGGTTCATGGCCTCTATGGGAGTCAGGGTCTCCACCGCCACCTTTTGCAGCTCCTGACATACCGCCTGGGAGGACATGTCCAGCATAGAGACCTGATCCGCCTCCGGCTGCTCCCGGGGCTGTGCCGGGGCAGTCCCCGCCTCCAGCTCCTGGAGGAGCTGCCTGGCCCGGGTGATGACGGTTCCCGGCAGTCCCGCCAGGTTGGCCACCTCCACGCCGTAGGATTCATCCGCCGCGCCGGGGACGATTTTCCGCAGGAAAATCATGTCTTTCCCCCGTTTTTTCACGGCAATGTTATAATTTTTCACATTGGAAAGCTCCGCTTCAATGGCGGTGAGCTCGTGATAGTGGGTGGCAAAGAGGGTCTTGGCCCCCAGCTTCTTGGGGTTGGCCGCATACTCCAGCACTGCCCGGGCAATGGCCATGCCGTCAAAGGTGGAGGTCCCCCGGCCAATCTCATCCAAAATGAGCAGACTCCGGGCTGTGGCATGCTTCAGAATCTGGGCCACCTCCGTCATCTCCACCATGAAGGTGGACTGGCCCGAAGCCAGGTCGTCGCTGGCCCCAATGCGGGTAAAGACCCGGTCCACAATGCCAATCCGGGCAGACTTGGCCGGGACAAAGGATCCCATCTGGGCCATAATCACCATCAGCGCCACCTGACGCATGTAGGTGGACTTGCCCGCCATGTTGGGACCTGTGATGATGGCCACCTGGGCTCCCGGGACCCCCAGCTCCGTGTCGTTGGGCACAAACAGGCTGTCTTTCAGCACTTGCTCCACCACAGGGTGACGGCCCTCTCGGATGCGGATCTCCGGTCCTGTGGTAATCTCCGGCCGGCAGTAGCCCCGCTGGGCGGCCACCGCCGCCAGAGAGCACAGCACATCCACGCTGGCAACCGCCGCCGCCGTCTCCTGGACCCGGCCGGCTCCCTTGGCGATGAACTCCCGCAGCCGGGTAAAGAGCTGGTATTCCATGGCCGTAATCTGGTCCTTGGCGGTGAGCACCGTGGCCTCCAGCTCCTTGAGCTCCTGGGTGATATACCGCTCACAATTGGCCAGGGTCTGCTTCCGGATGTAGTGCTCCGGCACCTGGTCCTGGAAGGACTTGGAGACCTCTATGTAGTAGCCGAAGACCCGGTTATACCCCACCTTCAGGGTGCGGATGCCGGTCTTCTCCCGCTCCTGGACTTCAATGGCGGCAATGGTCCCGGCTCCGCCGTTCATAATGTCCCGCAGGCGGTCAATCTCCTGGTCGGCTCCCTCCCGGATGAGGCCCCCCTCCCGAATGGTAAAGGGCGGGTCCGCCACCAGGGTCTTCTCAATGAGATTCCGGAAATCCTGCAGCTCGTCCAGACTGTCCCGCAGCCGGACCAGCATGGGACTTTGGAGCCGTCCCAGCTGCTCTTTCAGCGCCGGCAATGGCTGACAGCCCTGAGCCAGGCTCACCATGTCCCGCCCATTGGCAGATCCTGTGACAATCCGGGTCATCACCCGCTCCAGATCCGAGATCTCCTTGAGGCAGGCCTCCACCTCGCCCCGGGCCACGGGATTTCCCACCAGCTCCTCCACCGCGCTTTGCCGACGGCCGATTTCCACCGGGTCCAACAGAGGCTTTTCCAGCCAGGACCGGAGGAGCCGACCTCCCATGGGGGTCTTGGTCTTGTCCAGGACCCACAGGAGGCTGCCCCGCTTGGATTTATCCCGCAGAGTTTCCGTCAGCTCCAGGTTCCGCCGGGCGGTGAGGTCCAGCTCTAGGTAGCGGCCTGTGGAGTAGAATTCCAACCGCCGAATGTGACTCAGATCATTTTTCTGGGTCTCCTGCATGGTCCGCAGGAGGATGGCGCAGGCGAGGACCACGGCCCCCTGCCCGGCTACCCCCAGCTCCGCCAGGCTGGCGCCAAACTGACGCTCCAGCAGGCTGGTTGCCGCCTCCAGATCCGGCGGCTCCTTTCCCTCGTCCACGCAGCAGCGCAGGCGCTGGAACAGGGTATGTTCAATCTCCTCCGCCTTCACGCCCTGGCCCCCCCGGATGACCTCCGCCGGAGCAAAGCGGCCCAACTCCGCCGCCACCCGGGCCACCGCCTCGGGCCCCTGGGCGCTTGTGGCATAGAACGCGCCGGTGGAGAGGTCGCAGAAGCACAGGCCATAGGCCTCTTCCAAACCAAAGAGGGCGGCCATGTAATTGTTCCGGCTCTCATCCAGCATGGAGCTCTCGGTGACGGTGCCGGGGGTGACGATCCGGACAATGTCCCGGTCCACCAGCCCCTTGGCTGTGGCCGGATCCTCGGTCTGCTCACAGATGGCCACCTTGTAGCCCTTGGCCACCAACCGGGCGATGTAGGCCTCGGCAGAGTGGTAGGGGACACCGCACATGGGGGTCTGGTCCGCCTTGTCCTTGCTCCGATCCCGGGTGGTGAGGGTCAGGTCCAACTCTTTGGAGACCAGCTTGGCGTCCTCGTTGAACATCTCGTAAAAATCGCCCAAACGGAAAAACAGGAGGCAGTCCTTGTTTTTCTCCTTCATTTCCAGGTATTGCCGCATCATGGGGGTGAGCTCTGTGGCCATATGTTCTCTCACTTTCTATGTTTCCCGTGGAGCCCTCACTCTGCGGCCAGGGCGCCGGTGAGGCTCCAGGTGGTTGCTCCGTCAATGTGCACCCGGCAGAACCGGCCGATGAGACCGGGGTCTCCTGCCAGCCGTACCAGCCGCCCGCCGCCGGTGCGGGCGGTGAGCAGGTCTCCGTCGGTCCCGTCTACCAGCACCTCCAGGGTTTTGCCCACATAGGCCCGATGCTTCTCCTCGGAAATTTCGTTCTGGGCAGTACAGAGGCGGTCAAACCACCGGTTTTTCTCCTGGCGGGTCGCCGGGTCCGGCAGGCTGGCCGCCGGGGTACCGGGTCGGGGGGAATAGATGAAGGTAAACAGGGCGTCGTAGCGCACCTGGCGGATGAGGGTCAGGGTCTCCTCAAACTCCGCCTCCGTCTCGCCGGGGAAGCCCACAATTACATCCGAGGTGAGCACCAGCTCCGGCATCACCTTCCGGGCGTAGTCCACCAGCTCCAGATACTGCTGGCGGTTGTAGTGCCGGTTCATGGCCTTCAACACCCGGTCGCTGCCGCACTGCACTGGCAGGTGCAGCTGCTTGGCAATCTTGGGGAACTTCGCCATGGTATCAAAGAGCTTCGGACCGGCATCCCGGGGATGGCTGGTCATAAACCGCACCAGAAATTCCCCCGGCATCCCCGCAATCTCCGCCAGAAGGTCGGAGAAATCCATGCCGCAGTCCAAATCCTTGCCGTAGGAGTTCACATTCTGCCCCAAAAGGGTGATGTCTTTGTATCCGGCCTCAATCAATGTCCGGCACTCTGCCAAGGTCTCCTCCGGCTTCCGGCTCCGCTCCCGGCCGCGGACATAGGGGACGATGCAGTAAGAGCAGAAATTGTTACAGCCGTACATGATGGAGACCCAAGCCTTCAGCTTGCCCTCCCGCCGGACCGGCAGACCCTCGGCAATGGAGCCCGGCTCGTCCTGGGTATAGAAAACCCGTTTGTCTGTGGTGAGGACCCGGAGCAGAATCTCCGGGAACTGCCACAGGTGGTGGGTGGAAAAGACCCCGTCTACATGGGGAAAGCTCTTGCGAAGCCGGGCTTCCACCTCCGGCTGGCCCGCCATACAGCCACAGAGGAAAATCTTCTGATCCGGATGGCGGCGCTTGGTGTGGGTGAGGGCCCCCAGATTGCCGAATACCCGCTGCTCCGCATGCTCCCGAATGGCGCAGGTATTCATCACCACCAGGTCCGCCCCTTCGGGCCCCTGGCCAAACTCGTAGCCGCAGGCGGTGAGCAGCCCCCGAATCCGCTCGGAGTCCGCCTCATTCTGCTGGCAGCCGTAGGTCTCCACATAGGCCAGGGGCCTTCTGCCCCGGCCATGCCAATAGGCCTGCACCTGGTCGCACAGGGCCAGCTGGGTCTCCACCTGATCCTGGGGGATTACTGTCGTGTTCCGATTCAATGGGGCTACCTCCGATGCATCAAAAATCATGTCTTCTGAATATTGTATTTTACCATTTTTCCAGCCCTTTTTCAAGGCTTTTGCTACAAATTTCTACAAATTGCAATCCGGAGATCACCACCTCCTTCCTCCGGAGCCGGTTGTTGCCAATTCCCCTAACAGTTTCTGGCAGGAAACCAGGTCGCGCCTGATTTCCTGCCAGATGTTCCCCTGCTCCCTTGGAGCATTCCTACCCATCAGCCTGCCAGCAGAGCGGTGGTCTCCGCCACATGCTGCAGCACCAGAGACGCGCCAAAGAGCACCACACAGGTGAGCAGCCCCAGCAGGGTCATGATGATATAGGCCTGTCTTTTGGTCATCGCATCCGCCTCCTATCCCTCCGCCGCTTTCAAGGTCCAGACGTTCTGAACTTCCACGTCATTCATCACGCTGGTGTCAAAATCCTCCGGCGCAATGGTGCCCTCATACCAGCTGCAGCTGTCGAAATAAGCCTGAATGTCCTGGTTTTGGAATCGGCGGCCATGGCGGGCAAAGATCTCATTGCGCGCCAGCACCAGCTCCCAACGGGAGAGCGCGGCGTAATCCTCCCAGGTGAGATATTCTGTGCTGCTGTTGGGCAATATGTAACCAGTGACTGCAAACTCCCCATCGGATGCCGGGGGATCTGTCGCGGGCGGCGCCGTGTCCACCGCCGGTTCCTCCGGTTGGGGCTCGGTGGGCGGCTCCGTGGCTGGCTCCGTCTCCGGTTCTGTGGCCGGTTCTGTAGCTTCGGTGGCAGGCTGGGTGGGCGGGTCTGTCGCAGGTTGGGTGGGAGGCTCTGTCATCGACATGGTTGGGGCTGCCGTCGGCTCCGCAGGCGCTTCCGCCAGCAGCTGCGTTCCCGGCGCTTCCTGCCGCCCCGGTCCAATCCAGGTCCCATAGGACAGACCAATGCCTGTCAAAAGACCCACAGAAAAAATCAACGCAAAAGCCAGCCCCTGTACCACCGCCCGTTCGCCCCGCCTTGCCAGAGCCGGCCGGCGTCCCATACAGACTGCCGCTTGCTGCTTGTCCATAGTGGTTCCTCGCTTTCCTTTGTTGATGCTATAAGGAACTTCATTGTATAATTTTGGCAAGAAAACATCAATCGTATTCCGTCGGACTTGCTGCTCCGTTCAAGATTTTTTATCCACCGCAGCCTCGCCTGTCCGCCCAGCGTGGAGTGGGCGCGTTTGCGTTCTATCCCTGGCGCCCCCGGCCGTTTCCCCAGTCCCACGTTCCACCGGCCACCGGAGCGGGCAACCGGCTTACTTTCTTATGCAAAATTTGGGAAATAATCGGCTGTTGCTTTACTTTTTCCTTTTTTTCTGGTACAATGCAGGAAAACACAGGTGAGGTTGCAAGATGCTGGAAAAATTGCAGGCAGTTGCCAGCCGGTACGAAGAGCTGTGCGCCAAGGCGGAGCAGCCGGATTTTTACGCCGACCCGGCCCGGGCTGCCAAGCTATTGAAGGAAAAAAACGAACTGGAACCCATTGTAGAAGCTTACACCGCCCTCCGGCAGTCCCAGGAGGACCAGAAGGAGGCCCGGGAGCTGCTGGCCGGGGAGACCGACCCGGAGATGAAGGAGCTCTGTCAGGAGCAGTTTCAAACCGCCAAAGAAACGGAGGCCCAGCTGGAACAGGAACTCAAACTCCTGCCCAAGGACCCCAACGACGATAAAAACGTCATTGTGGAAATCCGCGGGGGCGTGGGCGGTGAAGAGAGCGCCCTCTTTGCCCACAGCCTGTTTCGCATGTACTCCATGTACGCCGCCGCCCGGGGCTGGACCGTGGAGCTGCTTAACTATAATGACACTGAGCTGGGCGGCGTCAAAGAAGCGGATTTCTTGATCAACGGCCGGGGCGCCTGGTCCCGGATGAAATACGAAAGCGGCGTCCACCGGGTCCAGCGGGTCCCGGAAACGGAATCCGGCGGCCGGGTCCACACCTCCACCGCCACGGTGGCGGTGCTGCCAGAGATGGAAGAGGTGGACGTGGAAATCCGCCCGGAAGACATTGAAATGCAGGTCTACCGGGCCTCTGGCGCAGGCGGCCAGCATGTCAACAAAACCTCCTCCGCCGTCCGGCTGATTCACAAGCCCACCGGCATTGTAGTCGCCTGCCAGGAGGAGCGCAGCCAGGTGCAAAACCGGGAAAAATGTATGCGCATGCTGGCCTCCAAGCTCTATGAGATGGAAGAGGCCCGGGTGACCGGCGAGGTCTCCGGCATGCGCAAAAGCCAGGTGGGCACCGGTATGCGGAACGAGCGCATCCGCACCTACAACTTCCCCCAGGGCCGGGTCACCGACCATCGGATTGGCCTGACCCTGTATAAAATTGACTCCGTGATGAATGGCGGACTGGACGAACTGATGGACGCCCTGGCCACAGCCGATCAGGCGGAGAAGCTGAAAAACAGTCAAAGCTGAGGAACACAACCATATGAACACCATACTCCTTGACGCCCAGGACCCCAAGACCCCGGCGTTCGCGGCGGATCTCATCCGCCGGGGCCGGCTGGTGGCCATTCCCACCGAGACCGTCTATGGCC
>ERZ1504852.313-NODE-313-length-12296-cov-4.447186_pt1 | contig 12296 bp, 9 predicted proteins | sample MGYA00572093_ERZ1504852 | MGnify/ENA primary metagenome ERZ1504852 (study PRJEB39906, sample SAMEA3182064) | gut metagenome | biome: human; feature: gut; material: Stool; isolation source: human stools | place: Canada | collected 2013-01-28 ... | reverse complement strand
CCGTCAGATGTGTATAAGAGACAGCAGCTAAACAGCGTAAAAAATATTGAAGATATGCAAAAAAATCGCAATAAAAGTTGACGACCCTTAAAAAACATGATAAAATAATCGCACAACAGGAAAGGGGCGGAGACAGGATCCCTGCTTGGCGTTCTATTCAGGCAGCCTGAAACGAGCCGCTCCACGATTCTTTTGTATCGGATACTGTCCGCCAGGCGCAGAGCGGGAAATGGGAAGCCCGCTCTTCGACGACCGGGGTATCTCCAAAAAAACAGGCGAAAAACGCCAAATTATGGAGGTAAACAAAATGGACAAGAATGCGAAGCACTATCCCCTGAACGTGACGATGCCTCAGCACTGCGCATATGTGGTGCGCGATCTTCCTCAGGCTACCGTTGAACAGCGCGAGCGCGCTCTGAACGCTACGCACTGGAATGAGTTTGCGTTCCCCTCCGGCATGCTGACTGTGGATATGCTGTCTGACTCCGGTACCACCGCTATGACCAACCAGCAGTGGGCGACCCTGTTCCTGGGTGACGAGGCCTACGGCCGCAACACCGGCTACTATGTGCTGCTGGATACCTTCCGCGACATTTTCGAGCGCGGCGGCGAGAAGAACTGGAAGAAGGTCATCGACCTGGTCCGCACCGATTGTCGTGACATCGAGAAGATGATGGACGAGGTCTATCTCTGCGAGTACGAGGGCGGCCTGTTCAACGGCGGCGCTGCTCAGATGGAGCGCCCCAATGCCTTCATCATTCAGCAGGGCCGTGCCGCTGAGTCCGTCCTGATGGAGATCGTGAAGAAGATCCTGGCCCAGCGTCATCCCGGCAAGGTCTTCACCATCCCCTCCAACGGCCACTTCGACACCACCGAGGGCAACATCAAGCAGATGGGCTCCATCCCCCGCAACCTGTACAACAAGGAGCTGCTGTATGAGATCCCCGAGGGCGGCTCTTACGAGAAGAACCCGTTCAAGGGCAACATGGACATCGAGAAGCTGGAGCAGCTGATCCAGGGCGTTGGTCCCGAGAACGTACCTCTGGTGTTCACCTGCATCACCAACAACCCCATCTGCGGTCAGCCCGTCTCCATGGCCAACATCCGGGAAATCAACCGCGTGGCGCATAAGTATGACATTCCTCTGGTGTTCGACGTTGCCCGCTGGGCCGAGAACTGCTACTTCATCAAGATGAACGAGGAAGGCTACGCCGACAAGTCCATCGCCGAGATCGCCAGCGAGATGTTCTCCTACTGCGACGCCTTCACCATGTCCGCCAAGAAGGACGGCCACGCCAACATGGGCGGTATGCTGGCCTTCCGCGACCGCGGCCTGTTCTGGCAGAAGTTCTCTGACTTCAACGAGGACGGCACCGTGAAGACCGACGTGGGCGTGCTCATCAAGGTCAAGCAGATCTCCTGCTACGGCAATGACTCCTACGGCGGCATGTCCGGCCGTGACATCATGGCTCTGGCCTGCGGCCTCTATGAGAGCTGCGACTTCGGCTACATGCATGACCGTGTGCAGCAGTGCGAGTACCTGGCACAGGGCTTCTACAAGGCCGGCGTCAAGGGCGTCGTTCTCCCCGCCGGCGGCCACGCTGTGTACATCAACATGGATGAGTTCTTCGACGGCAAGCGCGATCATACCACCTTCGCCGGCACTGGCTTCTCTCTGGAGCTGATCCGCCGCTACGGTATCCGCGTGTCCGAGCTGGGCGACTTCTCCATGGAATATGACCTGAAGACTCCCGAGCAGCAGGCTGAGCTGGCCAACGTGGTGCGTTTCGCCATCGACCGCAGCCGTCTGACCCAGGAGCACCTGGACTACGTCATCGCCGCTGTCAAGGCGCTGTATGAGGACCGCGAGTCCATCCCCAACATGCGGATCGTCTGGGGCCACAAGCTGCCCATGCGTCACTTCCACGCCTTCCTGGAGCCCTACGCCAACGAGGAGAAGTAATTCCGGGAAATACAATTAAATAAAAAGATTTCAGCGCAGCATTTCCAGCAAGTTCCTTTGTCTCAGTTTTCATCGCGCCCGGGCGCTTGAATAGGTTCCGTCCCGTTTGGGTGCGCCGCTTGCGGCCACCCATCGGGCGTGAGCCGATCTGAAAAGTGCCACATCCGATCATCACACCAATCTGTGTCTTTAGGAGGGCAAACTATGTCAGACAAACACGCAACTCTGGAAAATCGCGACGGTTTTCAAAGCAAATGGGGCTTTATTCTGGCCTGCATTGGCTCTGCCGTTGGTATGGGTAATATTTGGCGCTTCCCCATCATGGTGCAGCAGTTCGGGGGCATGACGTTCCTGATCCCCTACTTCCTGTTCGTACTTCTGATCGGTTCCACCGGTATCATTGAGGAATTCGCACTGGGCCGTTGGGCACAGGGCGGCCCCGTGATCTCCTTCGGCAAGGCTACCGAGGAACGCACCGGTAATAAGCGGCTGGGCGAGGCCATCGGCGCGCTCCCCATCGTCGGCTCTATGATGCTGGCTATCGGCTACACCGTGGTCATGAGCTGGATCTTCAAGTACTGCTGGATGGGTATTTCCGGCAGTCTGTACGCTATGGGCACCGATATGGCGACCATCGGCGGCACCTTCGGCGGCACCGCTCCCGAGGCAGAGACTCTGGGCGAGGCCCTGAGCATGATGTTCAGCAATGGCATCTTCGGCATCGGCAACGGCGTATGGCTGATCGTGGGTCTGGTGGCCTCTTTGGCCATCATGGCATTCGGCGTGGGCAACGGCATTGAAAAGGCCAATAAGGTCATGATGCCCGCTCTGTTCTTCCTGTTTGTGATCCTGGGCATCTATATCTGCACTCTGCCCGGCGCCAGCGAGGGCTACAAGTACATCTTCACCCTCAAGCCCGAGGGCCTGCTGAATCCTCAGGTCTGGGTCTTCGCATTCGGTCAGGCATTCTTCTCCCTGTCTGTGGCGGGCAACGGCTCCGTGATCTACGGCTCCTATCTGCCCAAGGATGAGGACCTGCCTTCCTCTGCCCGCAACGTGGCCCTGTTCGACACCATCGCCGCTCTGCTGGCTGCCATCGTCATCATCCCTGCCATGGCAGTCATTCTGGGTGACGGCATCGTTGGAATGAAGGGCGGCCCCGGCCTGATGTTCGTCTATCTGGTCAATGTGTTCAACGCCATGCCCGGCGGCCGGATCGTGGGTATGATCTTCTACATCTGCGTGCTGTTCGCAGGCGTCAGCTCCATCGTGAACCTGTATGAGGCTCCCGTGGCCTTCCTGCAGGAGAAGCTCCACACCAACCGTGTGCTGTCCGTGGTCATCATCGGCGCGGTGGGCGGCGTGATCGCCCTGTGCATCCAGCCTTGGACCTCTCAGTGGATGGACGTTGTCTCCATTTACATCTGCCCGCTGGGCGCTCTGCTGGCCGGTATCATGTTCTTCTGGGTCATGAAGAAGGACACTGCTCTGGCGGCTGTCCACGAGGGCCGCACCGCTGGCAAGAAGGACATTGGCGGCTGGTTCTATCCTCTGGGCAAGTGGGTGTATTGCGCAGCCTCTCTGGCGGCCCTGATCCTGGGCGCCATCTATGGCGGCATCGGCTAAGCCCATAGGGCGTTCGGAAGAATCTGAATCCAATTAAAAAATGGAGCACCGGGATTACCGGTGCTCCATTTTTTGCTTTTTTGAGAAATATGGTCTTTTTGTAGGCTGCACGGGAAGAAAATGGATAGAAATGAATGGGTAGCTGATATGCGCATCAGATTCTTTATTCCAAAAAATGAATAGAGCGCTCAGCGAGAAAACTGGAGGGGAAATAGGAATAACTCTCATGAAAAGTGTCCGTAATACGAAAAAAAGTATCAGTTTTTTGTTTCTGTTCTGTTGACAAATGCGAATGATTCAGGTATCATATATAGCAACTATTTGCAGGTCTCTTGTGAAATGCTTGCAAAAAAACGAATTGGAGGCATGTATGAAAAGATTGCTGAGCACACTGCTTGCCCTGACCATGGCCCTGGCCCTGGTTTCCTGCGGCAAAAGCAACCCCACCCCCAACACTGGCAGCAACAAAACCGAGACTCCTTCTGAGACCGCTGACACGAAAACCGAGGGCAACGTCCACATCGGCATCGTGACCGGCTCCGTTTCTCAGTCCGAGGACGACCGCCGCGGCGCCGAGGCTTTCCAGGCCCTGTACGGTGAGGATATGGTCAAGCTGGCCATCTATCCCGATAACTTCACCGAGGAGCTGGAGACCACCATCCAGACCATCGTGAACCTGGCTGATGACGCCGACATGAAGGCCATCATCGTCAACCAGTCCGTCCCCGGCACCACCGAGGCGTTCCGTAAGATCAAGGAGATCCGCCCCGACATCCTGTGCATCGCCGGCGAGGCCCATGAGGATCTGCTCGAGATCGGCTCCGCTGCCGATCTGGTGTGCAACAACGACTTCGTGGCTCGCGGCTATCTGATCATCCGCACCGCTCACGAGCTGGGCTGTGACACCTTTGTGCACATCTCCTTCCCCCGTCACCTGGCTTATGAGACCATGAGCCGTCGTATCGCGGTCATGAAGGCCGCCTGCGAGGAGTTCGGCATGAAGTTCGTTATGGAGACTGCTCCCGATCCCACCTCTGACGTCGGCGTGGCCGGCGCGCAGGCTTACATCCTGGAGAAGGTCCCCGAGTGGTCCAAGACCTACGGCGAGAAGGCCGCTTACTTCTGCACCAACGACGCTCACACTGAGCCTCTGCTCAAGCAGCTGCTGCAGTACGGCGGTTACTTCATCGAGGCCGACCTGCCCTCTCCTCTGATGGGCTATCCCGGCGCTCTGGGCATCGACCTGACCGCTGAGGCCGGCGACTTCCAGAAGATTCTGGCCAAGGTCGAGGACGCGATCTGCGAGGCCGGCGGCGCTGGCCGCTTCGGTACCTGGGCTTACTCCTACGGCTACACCACCACTGCCGGTCTGGCCCAGCACGCTCTGAATGTCATCAACGGCGAGAGCGAGCTGTGCGACATTGACGATATCGCCAAGGCTTACCACGAGTTCTCTCCCGAGGCTTCCTGGAACGGCTCCAACTACACCAACGCCACCAGCGGCGTCAAGGCCGACAACACCTTCTTGGTGTATCAGGACACCTACATCATGGGTGATCCCGGCTGGTTCATGGGCTCCACCGAAGTTGAGGTTCCCGAGAAGTATTTCACCGTGAAATAAGCAGCGTTTTTTCTCGCTCATTCAAAACTGGGGAGGAGGGGCGACCCTCCTCCCCTCTTATTAGGTAGGGTATCATTTATGGAAAGTAATACGGCTCCCCTGTTGGAGATGCGCGGCATCAAAAAAGACTTCTTCGGCAACCAGGTCCTGACGGACATCAACTTCACTCTGAAGGCCGGCGAGGTTCTGGGCCTGGCAGGCGAAAACGGCGCGGGTAAATCCACGCTGATGAAGATCCTGTTCGGTATGGACGTCATCCGGGAAACCGGCGGCTACGGCGGCGACGTCCTCATCAATGGTGAAAAAGTCACCTTTAATACGCCCTTTGACGCACTGGAGGCCGGTATCGGCATGGTGCATCAGGAGTTCTCTCTGATCCCTGGCTTTACTGCCACGGAAAACATTCTGCTCAATCGTGAGCCCCAAAAGAAGAACGTCATTTCCGAGGTGTTCGGCCCCCGGCTGAATACGCTCGATTATAAAAAAATGAAGACCAAGGCCGCAGAGGCCATTGACAAAATGGGCGTGGAGATCGACCAGAATATGGTCATCAGCGATATGCCCGTTGGTCATAAACAGTTCACCGAGATCGCCCGTGAGCTGAGCAAGGACCAGCTCAAGCTGCTGATCCTGGACGAGCCTACCGCCGTTCTGACGGAGAAGGAGGCCGCGGCTCTGCTGGACTCCATCCGGGGCATGGCGTCCCGCGGCATCGCTGTTATCTTCATCACCCACCGGCTTCAGGAAGTCCTGAATGTATGTGACAAGGTAGTCATCATGCGGGACGGCAAGGTGGTGAAGGACACGCCCGCCTCCGAGACCAGCGTGGATGAGATCACCAAGTGCATGGTGGGACGCAGCGTGGACCTCAGTGCGGTCCGGGAGATTCGGGATTGTTCCGATGCCCGGACGATCATGTCCATCCGGAAGTTGTGGGTGGATATGCCTGGCGAGATCGTCCGGAATGTGAATCTGGATGTCAAGGAGGGTGAGATCCTCGGTATCGGCGGTCTGGCAGGTCAGGGCAAGCTGGGTATTCCCAACGGTGTCATGGGCCTGTATGAGGCCGGCGGCACCGTGGAATTTGACGGCAAGCCCATTCCCCTGAACAATCCCCGGAAGTGCCTGGACGCGCAGCTTGCCTTCGTGTCAGAGGACCGCCGCGGCGTGGGCCTGCTGCTGGACGAGACGCTGGAATGGAACGTTGCCTTCCCGGCCATGCAGATCCAGAACAAGTTCCTGAAGAAATACGGTCCTATCACCTGGCGCGATACCAGGGCGATCCATGATGTGACGCAGAAGTATATCGACGAACTGAAGATCAAGTGCACCAGCTCCAAGCAGAAGGCCAGAGAGCTTTCCGGCGGCAACCAGCAGAAGGTGTGCCTGGCCAAGGCCTTTGCCCTGCAGCCCCGGTTCCTGTTCGTTTCGGAGCCTACCCGTGGTATCGACGTGGGCGCAAAGGCGCTGGTGCTGGACGCACTGAAGAAATTTAACCGTGAAAACGGCGTTACCGTGGTGATGATCTCCTCTGAGCTGGAGGAGCTGCGCACCACCTGCGACCGGATCGCCATTGTCTCTGGCGGCAGGATCGTCGGCATCCTCCCGGCCACCGAATCCTCCGAGACGTTCGGCGCGCTGATGGTCAGCCAGGTCAAATAAGGAGGAAGTATGGATAACACGACAAATACGCTTGCAGAGCAGAGCAAGCTGCGGCGGCTCGTCAACAGCTATGGCGTGCCCCGCCTGATCATCACCGGCTTTTTGCTGCTGATGTTCATTCTGGCGCCGGTGGCCGGCGTGGACTTTGCCACGCAGATCACCAACGTCATCAACCGCTTCAGCTGGAACGCCATTATGGTGCTGGCCATGGTCCCCATGATCCACTCCGGCTGCGGCCTGAACTTCGGCCTGCCTCTGGGCATCATCTCCGGCCTGCTGGGTGCGACTCTTTCCATTGAATTCGGGTTCACCGGCGGCATGAGCTTCCTGATGGCCATTGTCATCGCCACGCCTTTTGCACTGGTGCTGGGCGGCGGCTACGGCTGGAAGCTCAATAAGATCAAGGGCGGAGAAATGATGGTCGCTACCTATGTGGGCTTTTCCTCCGTGTCCTTTATGTGCATGATGTGGCTGCTGCTGCCCTACAAGAGCCCAACGATGGTTTGGGGCTTTGCCGGTAAGGGTCTGCGTACCACCATCTCTCTGGAGGGCTTTTACGATCAGTTCCTGGCAAAGTTTTTGCAGATCGACCTGAACCGGTTCGGCATCAATCTGGTAATCCCCACCGGCAGCCTGCTGTTCTTCGCTCTGCTGGCATTCCTGATGTGGGTCTTCCTGCACACTAAGACCGGTACCGCCATGACTGCTGTGGGCTCCAACCCCACCTTCGCCAAGGCTGCCGGTATCAGCGTGGACAAGACCCGTCTGCTGTCCGTGGTGCTTTCCACTTGGCTGGGCGCTGTGGGCATCCTGCTGTATGAGCAGGGCTTCGGCTTTGTACAGATCTATATGGCGCCCCTGAACATGGCGTTCCCCGCCGTGGCGGCTATTCTGATCGGCGGCGCCAGCGTGAACAAGGCCAGCATTACCAACGTTATCATCGGCACGATCCTTTATCAGGGCCTTGTCACCATGACACCCACCGTGATGAACGCCATCGTGCACCTGGACATCAGCGAGGTCATCCGGATCATCGTCTCTAACGGCATGATCGTTTACGCTCTGACCCGTAAGACGGAAGGAGGGAAATGAGCATGAAAAAGACGAATGTACCCGGCAGCCAGAGCTTCGGGCAGAAGCTTTTGCAGTTCATCCGCAACAACACCGTCCCCATTATGTTCATCCTGATCTGTGCGTACTGTATTCCGCAGGCGGGCTTTTCCTGGTCCTACCTCTTGAATGAGGTCATGACCCGTCTGGGCCGTAACGCATTCTTGATCCTGAGCCTGCTGATCCCTGTTATGGCAGGCATGGGCATGAACTTCGGCATGACGCTGGGCGCCATGGCCGGTGAGATCGGCCTGATCTTCGCTGCCGACTGGCAGGTTTGGGGCATCCCCGGCATGATCCTGGCCGCCATCGTTTCCATCCCCATTTCTGTGGCATTGGGCGTGATGATCGGCAAGATCCTGAACCGGTCCAAGGGCCGGGAGATGATCACCAGCTATATGATTTCCTTTACCATGAACGGTGTGTACCAGTTTGTGGTGCTGTTCATGATGGGCCCCATCATTCCCATCGTTCATGATTCTCTGAAGCTTCCCCGCGGCTACGGCATCCGCAACACCGTGAGCCTGCTGAGCATGCGCCAGAGTCTGGACAACCTGCTGGCTGTTCAGGTGGGCGGCGTGAAGATCCCTGTACTGACCCTGCTGATCATCGGTCTGGCCTGCCTGTTCATCGTTTGGTTCCGCAAGACCAAGCTGGGCCAGGATATGCGGGCTGTGGGTCAGGATATGGAAGTGGCCCGGGATGCCGGTATCAATGTGGAGCGCACCCGCGTGATCTCCATGGTGATCTCCACGGTGTTCGCCGGCTTCGGCATGATCATCTACCTACAGAACGTAGGTAACTTCCCCACCTATACAGCTCATACCCAGATCGGTATGTTCGCCATCGCGGCTCTGCTTGTGGGCGGTGCCTCCGTGGATAGGGCGAGCATCGGCAACGTATTTTTGGGCGTGATCCTGTTCCACACCATGTTTATTGTGGCACCCAAGACCGGCGCTGCCATTACCGGCGACTCCATGATCGGTGAGTATTTCCGTGTGTTTGTATCCTATGCGGTCATTACGCTGGCTCTGGTCATGTATGAGTCCAAGAAGCGCAAGAACAAGAGCCTGGCAGGCCAGCAGTTGGCTGCCGAGCAGGCTGCGGAAGAGGAGGCATCGAAATGAAAGCAAAGCGGAGACTTCTCTTTCAAATCTTAGCGGTGGTCCTGCTGGTGGCGATCGGCTATACCATGACCATCATTGGCCGTGGGCATACGATCTATCTGGACAGCAAGACCCTGGAATATGACGGCCAGACCTACAAGCCCGCCTATAAGACGGTGGTGTATGTGGATGGTCAGCAGGTAGCCAAGCTCTATGACAAGGAGCGCGGCGTTGCTACCTGCATCGGCCAGACGCTGACCGTGACGCTGGAGATCACCCAGCAGAAGGGCGGAACGGAAGAGGTTTATGCCTATAATATCCCTGTTCCCCGGAAGATGGACAATGTGATCATCAACCTGCCCGGTTTCCTGGCGGGACTTCCCGAAGAGGCGTACCTCAGCGAGTTTATCCCCTCTCCGGACGAGGTGGCGGCAGACGAGACCGATGTTCCCTCCGACGATGATTTCGGCATGGAGGATATGGGCATGGGCGACGAGTCCGCAGCTCAGTAAATCGGCTGAGAACGGCCAAACCAAAACCCAAAATAGAACGGCAGCCCTCACGATTCATCGTGAGGGCTGCGTTTTTGCATATAATACCCACATATACGGCAAGAAGCAGCTGGTACGGTGGAAGGAGAGGCGTGGGCAATATAGGAGAGCCTCTGCACTCCGGGGAGCGGGAAGCGAAGCACCTATGCTGACCGGTCCGACTATGCCGCGTTTTTGCATTTCCGACAGCGCTAAGCCCGGTGTATTCAAGGGGGATTGGGTGTAGGGTGCAATCAAACGTAGGAAGAGATCGTAAAATCCGTCCCATCGGTCTTAGCCGATGGGACGGATTGTTATCTGATATGGAAACCGATCAGGCGTTGTTAAGTTGCTTCTGGAGCCAATCCTTGCCTTCCACGAAGCGGGAGACGATGTAGCTGACCACATAGTCGCCGGCGGAGTTGATCATGGTAGCGGGAGGGTCCACCAGATTGCCGATAGCCACCAGAATGGGGAAGGCCAGTTCCATCTGCGTGGGGAAGAAGATGGAGCAGATGATGTACTCGCCGATGTAGCCGCCGCCGGGAACGCCGCTCATACCAACAGAGGACAGGACGGCCACCAGAACGATGAAGGGCAGACGGGACCAGGAGAGCTGCTCGCCGAACACGCCCAGCACGAAGGCAATCTTCAGCACGCAGGAGAAGCAGGAGCCATCCATGTGCATGGTAGCGCCCAGGGGCAGCACCATACCGGCGATATCCTTGCTGACACCGGTCTCCACGGCTTCCTCCATGTTGGTGGGGATGGTTGCCACGGAGGAGCAGGTGCCCAGAGAAACAACGGCAGGGCGGGCAATGTGCTTGAACATGATGCCCACGGCACCCTTGCCGCCGCCGAACCACGCGAACAGGGGGAAGGCCGTGAAGATATAGATGAAGCACAGGGGATAGTAGACCAGCAGGGCGCGGCCGTAGCCCTTGGCGACCTCAGAGCCGTAGGTGGCTACCAGATCAGCGAAGATGGCGAAGAACGCGATAGGGGCATAGTAGGTGATGATCTGGACGAACTTCATCATCACGTCGGAAAGGCCGGCCAGCCACTTGCCGATGCTGGAATCCTTGCCGCCGGTCATCTGGACGGAGAAGCCGAACAGGATAGAGAACACGATGAGAGGCAGCATGGCCCGGCGGCTCAGCAGGCCCACAAAGTCAGAGGAGGTGAAGAAGTTGACGATCATCTCCGTAAAGGAAGCGTGTTCGCCGATCTCCTCAGCCACCATATCTGCCCAGGGAGTCAGCACTGGGGGGAACAGCTTCATCAGCACGAACATGAGCACAGCTGCGATGGCGCCGGTGATGACGAAAGTGCCAACGGTGACGCCCATGATCTTGCCCGCCCGCTGACGGCTTTCCATATTGGCAACGGAACCGGCGATGGAAGCAAAGACCAGCGGCACCACCACACAGAACATCATGTTGATAAATACGGTGCCGAGGAAGGCGATGCTGTGTCCCCACTTGGGCTTGAACCAGCCCAGCAAAGCGCCGGCGACCATGCAGCTCAGCAGGATCGCCAGAAAGCGGTAGTTTTTTGCGACAGATTTCTTATCCATAAAACACACTCCTTTTGGTTTGGATAACGGATACATAGTTTGGCGGACTTTATCGATTCAGCGAAAGCTCCTCATCCGTGACCTCGCCCTTGCAGACAATATTGGTGGGTCCTGTGAGATAGAGGTTTTGGACGGTGCTTCCCTGGAGATCTACGTCTACAATGAGCTGGCCGCCGGTCATATTGACCCGGACCTGCCGGCCGCTGACTTTACCCATCAGGGTGAGGGCGGTGACAACGCAGCCGGTTCCCGTGCCGCAGGCATAGGTGAAGTCCTCCACACCTCGTTCGAAGGTGCGTTCAAAGACTTCGTTTTCACCGGTGAGTTCGTAGAAGTTGACGTTAGCGCCCTTGGGAAACTCCGGATAGAAGCGGATCTTGCGTCCTAATTCACGCAGCGCATTTTCATCGGCCTGCGCCAGATTGGGATATGGAACCACAGCGTGAGGGAGTCCGGGATCCCCTAATTCTAAATAGGAACATTCATAGCGAACGCCGTCGATCACCACAGGCGCGTCCAAACGGACCGCAGAGGGATCATTCAGACGAATCCGATAGAGACGCTGGCCAATGCGGTGGCCAGTTACCAGACCAGCGGTGGTCTCTACATGCTGAATCTCGCCGGCCAGACCATTTTCGTAGCCGTAGCGGCAAATGCAACGGGCGCCGTTGCCGCACATTTCACCGAGGCTGCCGTCAGAATTGAAAAACAGCATCCGATAGTCACCGCCCTGAAGCGGGGCATCTACGATCATCAGACCGTCGGCCCCAATGGACAGATGGCGTTCGCACAGAGTGCGGGCCAAAGTGGGAAAGCAGGTTTCGGGAAGATGCTCTACCATATTATTTATAATGATAAAGTCATTGCCGGCGCCGTTCATTTTCCAGAACCGCAAGTAAATCACCTCAAAGCTTGGTATGATATTGTATTATAGTAAAGCAAAGCTGGAAAAAACACTGGATATTGTGCGAAAAATCATGCAAAAAGTGCTTCTGACAAAAAACTCGAAAAAACTCGAAAAAAATGCTTGACATTTCAGGCATGTTTTGGTATTCTAACTAAGCTGTTTGACGGCGATGAAGTGGATGAGTCGGGCGCTTGA
>ERZ1504852.305-NODE-305-length-12612-cov-4.307558_pt1 | contig 12612 bp, 5 predicted proteins | sample MGYA00572093_ERZ1504852 | MGnify/ENA primary metagenome ERZ1504852 (study PRJEB39906, sample SAMEA3182064) | gut metagenome | biome: human; feature: gut; material: Stool; isolation source: human stools | place: Canada | collected 2013-01-28 ... | reverse complement strand
CGCCCCTGCGTTTCCGTAGCGGGAACGCGCTGCACACGGTGCACGCCGCCTTCATATTTCAGGAAGCGGAACACTTCTTCCCCGGCAATGCGGCAGACGACTTCCTTGAATCCGCCCACGTCCGACGGGCTGCTTTCCAGATGCTCGAAGCACCAGCCGCGTTCTTCCGCAAAACGCTGGTACATCCGCAGCAGGTCTCCGGCAAACAGGGAGGCTTCATCCCCGCCCGTTCCGGCGCGGATTTCAATGATGGCGTCCCGGTCTTCCGTCGTGTCGCGGGGCAGCAGGCTGTACTGCACGTCGCTTCGCAGTTTTTCCAGGGCGGCTTCCAGTTCTGGAATCTCCAGGGCGGCCAGTTCCGCCAGTTCCGGATCGTCCGTCTTGGCCAGTTCCTGGTTGTCCGCCAGCTGTTGTTCCGTGGCGTTCAGGGAATCCCATGTTTCCATGAGTTCCTTCAGGCGGCGGTGCTCTCTCATGATTTCCGAGGCCTTTTTCTGGTCATTGAAGAAGTCCGGTTCGGCAATGACTGTTTCCAATTCTTCCAGGCGCTGGCGGCGTTTTTCAATGAGAGGTGTGTAATCCATGGCGTTTGCGTGTAAAGGATTTTAAAAGATGGCGGGGTTTTCTGAAAGCCAAATCCGGGGGATGTAAGACATGTTCCGGCATTTAAAAGCAGGGGGGGATTCCGCTTCCGGCGCCTCTGCCGCGCTTTCCTGAATCCGGAAAACCGGGCCAAAAGAAAACCGCAGCCATTACGTTTTTCCAATATGCTTCCCTGAAAAGGGGAAAAGCGGAATTGTCGTAACTGCCGCGGCGGTAAAGCTGGCATCGCGTACGGGACTCGAACCCGTGTTGCCCGCGTGAAAGGCGGGAGTCCTGGACCGCTAGACGAACGCGACTTTTAGGTTTGCAGGGACTGCGCGGCGAAGTAAATACTACCGGAAGCCGAAAGGCAAGAATTATTTGAATCCGAGTTAAAAAAATCGTTATTTTCCTTCCGGTATGTGGGATTCGTCGTAATCGTCCAGCCTGTGCTGCCAGAGGTAGTACCGCGTTTGCTGGACAAGCACGCCGGAAAGTGCCAGCAGGGAAATGAGGTTGGGCAGGGCCATCAGGCCGTTGGCGCAGTCTGCAAAAATCCATACCAGTTCTATTTTAGAGACGCAGCCGATGAAGACCGCCGCCACCCAGATGACGCGGTAAGGCATGATCAGCCGGATGCCTCCCAGGTATTCCAGCGCTTTTTCTCCAAAGTAGGACCAGCCCAGAATGGTGGAAACTACAAACGTAACCAGGCTGAGCGTGAGCAGAGGGGAGCCTATGTAAGGAATTTTGCTGAATGCCAGCGTAGTAAGCCTGGGGCCGTCCGTGCAGGAAATGTCCGGATGCGCGATGATGCTGGTGGTCAGCACAATTCCCGTCAGGGCGCAGATGATGACGGTATCCCAGAAGGGGCCGCTGGAAGAGATGAGCGCCTGCCTGACGGGGTTGCGGTTCTGCGCTGCGGCGGAGGCGATGGCTGCGGATCCCAGGCCGGCCTCATTGGAAAAGAGGCCCCGGGCCACACCGGTTCTCATTGCCGCCATGACGGCCGCTCCTGCTGCGCCCCCGGCGGCGGCTTCTCCCGTGAAGGCGCAGTCCAGAATATACCGGATGGCGGGAATAATATACTCTGCCTGTATGGTCAGGATATACAGGCATCCCATGATATAGATGACGGCCATGAACGGCACGAAGAAAGCGCATACCCTGGCAATGCCCTGGATGCCTCCCAGCATCACCAGAGCCGTCAATGCCGTCAGAACGGCGGCTGTTCCCCAGAAGGGAATGGAAAAGGCGTGGTGGAGCTGTTCCGCCGCTGCGTTCCCTTGCGTCAGATTGCCGATTCCGAAGGCGGCAATGGCCGTGAAGACGGCGAAGGCTGCCCCCAGCCATTTGCTGTTCAGACCGCGTTCCAGCACGAACATGGGGCCTCCGCTCATATTGCCGTCCTTGTTTTCCACCCGGTATTTGATGGCGAGCAATCCTTCCGAATAACGGGTTGCCATTCCCAGAACTCCCGTCAGCCAGCACCAAAAGACGGCGCCGGGGCCTCCGGCTGCAATCGCCACGCCCACGCCGATGATATTCCCGGCGCCGATGTTGGCTGCCAGGGCCACCATCAGGGAGCTGAACGGGGAGATATCTCCCTTGTCCGTATGATCTTTCACAAAATACAATTTCAGGGCCTTAAGCAGATAACGCTGCGGAAACCGCAGGATGGCGGTGAGGTACAGGTGCGTGCCCAGCAGCATGATGAGCAGGGGCCACCCCCACAGAAAGCTGCTGAAAGCGGACAGCCAGGATGTGAGCGTGTCCCCGGTCTGGAAAAAGGCATTTTGGAGGGCGTCAAGCATACCGGGGGGATTCTAGGGAAAAGAAGCGTGGTGACAAGTCCTTAAACAAATGACGGAGAAAGGTTTTTCACAATGTTATGAACCTGGGCCCGGAGTTTTCCGTTTTTGGGGAATCGGTTCTAGGAAAAATGCCGTCTCCCGTATTCGAGTATCGTTTCCCTGAAAAGAAGATGTGTGTTCCTGGTGCGGCTCTTCCTTCCCCGGAAGCTGAGGAGGCAGGGGCGGACGAGCTGCTGACTGTGGAAAGGGTTGCCTGTTTCCGGCGCGCGCGTTCTTATCACAGGCTCCGCCATGTCCTTGGAATGGGTAAAACCCTCGGACAAGACGGTGTTGACTGCGGCAGTGGGAGCAGATAAAACCTTGAAACAGGGTGTCAATCCGGCCTAGGGAAAGGCGTTTCCCGCTCAGGCGGTTGTGTGGCCGCGACGGTACAGGCGGATAATCAATAATTAATTAAAGAAAAAATGATTGTTTTTACGGAAGAGAAGAAATTTTCCAGGGAAGATGTTCAAGAATTGTTCCTGTCCGTTGGCTGGATTTCCGGACAATATCCGGGGCGTCTGTTCAAGGCTCTCATGAATTCATCTACTGTTGTTACGGCCTGGGACGGTGACCGCCTGGCAGGGCTGGTGCGGGTACTGGACGACAGCGAGATGGTTGCCTACATGCATTATGTTCTGGTGCATCCCGCCTATCAGGGCAGGGGGATTGCTGGAAAAATGGTGGAAATGGTTAAGGAAAAATACAGGGACTACCTGTATCTTGAAATCATGCCGGAGGAGAGCAGAAACGCCGCTTTTTATGAGAAGCACGGCTTCCGGGTTATGGAAGACGGCGTAGCCATGCAGCTGTGCAACTTTTCAAACAGGAGCTGATGTGGGGCGCCGGGGAGAGGTTGTCTGCGGCTGCCGGGGCGCAGGCGATGCGGCCGTTGTCCGCCGGATATATCCGTTTTTCAGCATACTGTTCCGGAAGGCTGTTTTTTATGGCTGAAATCCGCAGTCGAGAAACTGCGGTCTGCCTCGGGGGAGCTGGACAGGATACAGTAAACCCGCGGGAATCCTTTCGGATTTTGGCTCCGCGGGTTTACCTTCTCATCCCGGATCAGCTCCGGAAAAGGTTTAGATTCAGTTCCCTGATGATGGATTGAAGCGCCGCCTGCCCCTTGACGGTATTCCCTGCGGGATCCAGGGGAGGCGAAAAAGCCGCCATGGCCAGCTTGCCGGGAGCTACAGCCACCAGGCCGCCTCCTACCCCGGACTTGGCCGGAAGGCCGGCCTTGTACATCCAGTCCCCTGTGGAATCATAAAGGCCTGACATGCACATTTCCGCCAAAATGGGGGGAACGTTCTCCTCTTTCACCACCCGCTTCTTGCTGACGGGATTGACCCCGCCGATGGCGTAGCAGGCGCCCATCAGGGCCAGCTGGGAAGCGGTGATATTCAGGGAACACATGCGTGTGTACAAATCCACAATCATGGGCGGCGTATTGTAAAAATAGCCGTAGCTGTCCAGCAGCCAGGCAATGCCGCGGTTGTGCTGGTTGGTAGCGCTTTCCGACTTGTAAATCTCCTGGTTCACGGTCAGAGCCGTGTTGGCGAAGTTATTGAAATTATGGATCATGTTTCCCCATATTTCATCGGAATCCGAACCGTTGACTAGGCTGACCGTCGCCATGGCCCCTGCGTTGACCAGGGGATTGAGGGGCTTGCCGCCGTGCAGCTCAATGGCCATTACGGAATTGAAGGGTTCCCCGGTGGGGTCCGCTCCGATTTTCGCGCGCAGCTGCTTCATGCCGATCAGATCCATGACATAAGCCAGGTTGAATGCCTTGGAAATGGATTCAATGGCAAAGGGCGCGTCCGCGGAGCCTGCGGTCAGCAGGTCTCCGTTGACGGTGACCACGGCAATCGCCAGCAGGTCGGAAGGAACCTGGGCCAGGGCGGGAATGTAGGAAGCGTTTTTGCCTCCCTGGACGGTTTTGGCGTAGGCATATGCGTTATCCAGGGCCGTCCGGATTTGTTCATTGGAAGGAATGTTACTCATGGGATATGGAATGGCTTGGGGTTGCTGCGGAATGGGAACCATTGCTTTTTTCCCATCCGAAGGGTTCAAAGGCGTCTTCGGGATCCACCGGCCGTTTCCAGGAGGGTTTGGCCATGGCATGGATGATGAAGGGGATACCCGCGAAAATGAAGGTGCCCACCACCAGAAGAAGAACGTACATGGTACTGCTGCCTACGGTGATTTGGTTCGGCGGGATGAAGCTCACCAGGAAAGCCGCCAGGCTGGCCAGAAGGCCGAGGCCCCCGACAACCCACATGCCGAAGGTTCTGCCGCCGGGAATGCGGAAGGTGCGGGGCGTATTCGGTTCCCGGTAGCGCAGGTAAATGCCGGACGCGAACATCAGCATGTACATGATAAGGTACAGAATGATGGTCAGCTGGGAAATAATCTGGTAGGCGGATTGCACGGAAGGCATGATCACAAACATGATGGAGAGCAGGGTGACGATTCCCCCCTGAATAAGCAGGATGCCCATCTGGACGTTATTCTTGTTCCGCTTCTGCATGACGGGCGGAAGGTTGCCGGCCAGGCCCACCTGGTACAGGCCTTTTGAAGGGCCTCCCACCCATGCGGTCACCTGGGCCAGAACGCCTACGGCCAGCGCAAGCGCCAGAATCCAGTTCATCCAGCCGAGTCCGAAGAAGCTGAAGTAGCTGTCATAAGTAATCAGCAGGCTCTGCACCAGATTAATCTGGGAATTGGGAATGATGAAGCCGATGGCCAGCGTGCCCAGAACGAAAATAAGCACCGTAATGATGGCGGAAATCAGAATGGCCAGCGGATAATTGCGTCCGGGATTATCTACATCCTTCACATGAACGGCGGACATTTCCATCCCCGCGTAAAACAGGAAGATGCTGGCAGCCAGAACGAGGTTGTTGAAATTGCTCATGTCCGGCACCAGCTTGTCCCAGCTCATATCCAGCAGGATCGGATTGCCTCCGGCCCAATAGCCCAGGCCCAGGAGAATCAGGATGGCTCCTGGAACAATGGTTCCGATGATGGTTCCCCATTTGGTGACGCCTGCGGAAGTCTTCATGCCGCGCAGGTTAAGAAGAGTTGCCGCCCAGTACACGCACAGCACCACGATGAGAACGTACCATTTATTGGCGGCAAGAGCTTCATCCCATCTTTGCCCGGGCCCCATGAAAGCCAGGGAAACGGCGGCGAATGTCAGAACGGTAGGGAACCAGATGGTGCTTTCAATCCATTGCAGCCAGATGGCCAGGAACCCCCATTTCTTTCCGAAAGCCTCGCCTACCCAGCGGTAAACGCCGCCTTTTTGAGGCCATCCGGTAGTAAGTTCCGCGGCCACCAGGGAAACCGGCACCAGAAAGAAAACCGCAGCGAAAATGTAATAAAAAACGGAACTCAGTCCGTAAGTGCTTTCCGCAGGCATGCCGCGAAGGCTGACAATGGCGGAAACGTTGATCATGGCGAGCGTAAATACTCCCATGCGGAGGACGGATTTTACCGCCGGAGCGTTACTTGTTGCTGCGGGGCCTGTTGGAGCGGCCCCTGGTTGAGTCGTATTATTCATTGGTTTATTTCCGGGTTGAGAATTGGGACGGCGTAAAGAAAGTGCCCACACCGGCCTTATCTGGACGACCAGACGGGAAACCCTTTCGTTGAAGGGATGATGTAGATAGATCTGCCGGAGTTTGTCTTAACGGGGGCCGGGGAAGTTGTTCAGCCCGTCCCCATGGCCATTTGGCCGGCAGTGGATGCGGGGGATGTCAGGCAGCGCGGAAAAACATGGGTATCCCCTCCGGTTGTTGGGAATAAATATATATTTTAAAAGAATATTGATTGGTAATAATTTATTGTAATTAGTAACAATTATTCAAAAATGAATCATTGCTCTGTTCTGTTTTCCGAGATACATAAGAATAGTGAATATAGAGAAGCATTGTCTTCTTTGATGTTCGTCCCTCAATCGTCAATTATCTGGATTTTATGAAAGATCAACAGGTTCAGCGGCATGCGAATTCTCTGCCTGATAATTCCCTCACAGCGTCCGGAGGTGTGCCGGTCCCGTTTAACAAAGAGGCCGGGGCGTTCAGCGGCAGCTGGGACTGGGGGATTGTCGTTGATCCGCTCGGTCCGGGGGAAACGGCGGAGTGCCGTCTGATGCTGGGGGTGGATGATAACGGCTCTCTTACTGTTGACGGCGAGGGAATTTTCATTCCTGGGGAGGGCAAATACCATGGAGGGTCTTATAGGGAAAAAAGCTTGAGCTTCCCCATTGAACCGGGACCGCACCGCGTGCACATGACTTATGAGAACGTGGCTGTTCCTCCTGAATGGACTAATCTCGCCATCCTTAATTATTCCATTGAAGTCATGGTTTCGGATGGAACCTCTTCATCCTCCTATCAGCCGGATGAAGGTTATCCGGAACCCGTAAGTACGGAAGATGAGGGGGAAGACGTGCCGTGTGAATGCGGAGAGGAGGCTGCTGGCGGCAATGGCTCCCAGAGCAGTTCCAGTTCTCCCTGTCCGGAGGAAGACAACGGAGAAGGGGATAACGGTGAAGATGAGGATCCCTGCACCTGTGAAAACAATGAGGGCGGCAGCAGCTCTTCGGCGCGCGGCGCGCGCTCTTCCTCCACCCTTTACGGTTCGTCGGCCGCCGGCAGGCGCGTGGTCGCCCGGACGCTCAAGACGGAAATGATCTGGCGTACCAATTTCGGCTCTTTCCGGGGCATGACGGGTCTGCCTCAGGGATTGCTGGAAATGGTAGGATACACATTCTCGGCTGAACTCTGGTCCCCACGTGCGCTTCATTACTGGCATCCGATGACTCGTGAAATCATCTCCGCGCCATCATCGGGCATCGGGGCGAATACCGCTTTCCAAATCAGGAGCGGCGGAACTGCCATTAACTACTACTGTTACGCGGATGGAGACGGCAGCAGGGTTGACAGTGTGGCCCCCATTGCAGGATCCGCCAAGCGCGGGGGCTCGGCGTGGTTCGGGAGGAGATCCGCTTCTCCGGCAAGGGCGGGAGAATTCTGCCTCAGTATCCGTTCAAACGCGGGCAATACCGTTAACTATACCGCAGGTTCGGCCTCTTCCTTGAAATACGCCACCGGCTACACCGCTAAAAACGGCGCGGCTTACACAAGAGAAGAATTTGACGGAAAGCTGGATATCGTGCGGGCTTCGGATGGAAGCATCCGGCAGATATGGAACCTGTGGGACGGGCTTGCCAACATCGAAAATGTCACGGAGTCCGGTTACCGCATCGCCCTCTATCTCCCCGAACAGGTGGGCGGGAAAAACAGTTCCACCGGCCTTTATTCCGTCACGGGCGACCCCTTTAAAACCTTCACAATTACCGGGGACGCGGCTGCGGGCAGACTCTCCGTTACCGAACAGACCGCCGGGCGCGCGCCCTACACCACCCGCTACTGGCAGGGAGCCGACGGAGCATGGAACATGGCGCAGGGGGAAGGAGAAGACGCCATATTCACTCTGAAAGAAAAGCAGATCGTTTCGTCCGGCACGTGGAAACTCATCACCACCATCCAGCGGGGGGAAAACGGCGCTCCCATCTCCCGCGTCTGTGAGACTTATGCCGTCACCCGCAATGGCAATTTGTGCACCAGCCGTATTGAAGGCTACGGAACGGACTACGCCCGGGAAACGACTTACGAGTACACCGGCATGGGAAAAATCGCGAAGGAAACTGCTCCTGACGGAAGTGTCAAAACGTGGGCATACGACCGTTTCGGCCGTGAAATCGTGTCCAGCGTCCCCTGGGCGGAAGCCGGCGATAAGGTCACTTACACCACGTATCGGGACCAGACGCAGGCGGATCCGGATATCCTCACCCAATGGGTGACGTTGACGGCCACTGCGGCGGAACTTTGGCGCGCGGATTACACCTACGTTGAGGAAAATCATGTGCGGCGCGTGGAAAAACGCACCACCGCATTGGGGGAAGAAAACGTGCGTCTGGAAGTGAAGGAATCCTGGCTCGGCACGGCTCCCAATGTTTATGCCCGCGGACGCCTGAAGATGAAACAGGGCATGGACGGTATTCAGACGCATTATTTTTATGAAGAGACGGACCAGTACGGATCCCTTTACAAAGTGACCGCGGAAACGCGGATAGCGGGAGAGAGCGTCCCCGGCCTGAGCTCGCGGAAGGTTACTTACGTCTCCGGCCAGGGCAATAACATGCGTTATGAGCAATACGCCCGACTGGCCGATGGCGCCTGGTCCATGACGGACGCGTCTTCTTATGAATATGACGTTGAGAACCGTTGGGTAAAGCGCACCCGCGCCAATGGGCGCGTTTACGAGCGCATGATGACCTGCTGCGGCCCGTTGTGGGAAAGGGATGAAAATGGAGTGACCACTTCCTATTCCTACAATACGGCCCGCCAGCTGGTGGAAACCATCCGTTCAGCCGTTACGGACGGGGAAACTATGATCACTCCGGAAACCATCACGAGCTATACCCGTGATGCCCTCGGTAAAATTACCTCCCTGCGCAGGGATGCAGGCCCAACGACGACGGTGGAAAGCCGGGAATACGATTTGCTGGGGCGCCTGATAAGAGAAACCGATATTCTGGGGCGCACCACCGTCCGCTCTTATAGCGGGGATGGCCTGGTAGAAACAGTTACCACGCCCGCCGGCGCTACGTTCATCACCCGGAAAAGCCCTTCCGGAACAGTAGTGCGGCGTTACGGCACCGGGCAGCAGGATATCCTTTATACCGTTGAGGCCACGGCGGAAGGGATCCGCACGACGGAGGCTGTGCCGGGCGGGGAGGGGGGAGAGCCCCGCGTCGTGACGGGAAGCTCCACCGTCAACGGCTTTGGCGATCTTGTACGGATTGCTGCCGCCAATACCCTGAATGGGGAAAACGTGCGCACTCTTGCATACGATGACAAGGGGCGCCTTATCAGGGAACAGCTGGCGGACATGGCGCCGACACTCTATGCCTATGATGCCTTTGGGAACAGGACAAGGGCAATCGTCGCCCTGGAGGATGAACCGACCATCCTGAACTCCCGCATTACTGATTACGCTTATGTGGCCGAGAGCCGTGAAGACGGCATCTACAGACTTGTTTCCATAACAAGTTATACTTCTTCAGGTACTCCCGTTCTTCAAAAGCAGGCGGTCCTGCTCTCTGCTCTGAGTTCTGTTCTTGCCGGCAAAACCGTCATGACGGATCCCCGCGGCCAGGATACCGTGGAGTGGACGGAGTATGGCGGCGGTTCTGTCCGCCTGCAGAAGAAAACCGTGCCCGGCGTCGGGAGCGTTGCCCTCACGCGCGTCGTGGACGGATTCACGACGGCGGTTACGGGCTTTGACGGCGCGACCGCCCGTCGGCAGCGCACTTATACGGAAACGGGCATCACCTATGCGGACACAGATGTGCGCGGTAACGTCTTTACCGCCGTCTGCGACATCGCCGGCCGCATCATTTCCGGCACGGATGCCGCGGGCAACACGACCACCTACGCTTATGCCCAGCCCTTTGATCTGCCTACCTGCGTTACCAATGCCCTTGGTAAAACAGCCTGTTCCGTTTATGATATCCGGGGTCGCAAGGAAGCCGAATGGGGGACGGCCATACAGCCCGCCGTATACGCTTATGACGCCGCCGGCCATATAGTGAGCCTTGCCACCTTCCGTGATCCCGGGGATGTCATCACTACTGATCCCCGCCTCCGGACGGATGGGGACATCACCACCTGGACGTACGATGTCGCTACGGGGCTGGTTGTCCGCAAGACCTATGCCAATGCCACCCATGTGGATACCGCTTACGATGCGCTCAACCGCGTTTCCGCTACGACGGACGCGCGGGGAACCGTTGCCTCCCGCTCCTACGCCCCCCTTACCGGAGAGCTTACCTCCATTACCTTTAATGACGACGGTTTTACCCCCTCCATCAGCAGCCGCTACAATCATCTGGGGCAGCTGACGCAAATTGAAGACGCTTTCGGAACGCGCACGTTCACGTACAATCAGTATAACGAACAGGAAACGGAAACGACGGCTGGCCTTGCGGCAAGCGTCTTGACCCTCCGCCGTGACGGAGTGGGGAGGCCCGCGGGCTACTGTCTGGACTATGCGGGCGCCGCCGCCTTGCAGACGGCATGGGGGCATGACGCCTCCGGAAGGCTTTCCACCGTCTCGTTGAACGCCGTCGCGAAGCCCTTCACCTACGGCTACAATGCGGAAAGCGGCCTGCTGGACACTCTTGATTACCCCAACACGTTGAAATGGCGGCGCACCCTGGAAGAAAAGCGCGACCTCCCGGTGAATATTGACTACCTGCGCCCCGGCAGCGCCAACTACCCGGCCAAAACCGGCTATTCTTACGATGTGCTGGGGCGTCCCGTCACGAAGAAAGACTATTTCAACACGTCCGCGCCCGACCTCACCCACGCCTACGCCTACAATGACAGGAATGAACTTGTGAGCGACGCGATGAGCCGGGGCGGCATATACAGTTACGCCTACGATAACATCGGCAACCGCACAACCTCCCGGGAGGGAACGGATTCCCTTCCCGCCACATACGTTGCCAACCGGCTTAATCAATACACGGATATCACCGAGGGTACGGAGCCGCCCTTTGTTCCCACCTATGACGCCGACGGCAACCAGACGAAGATTCAGACGTCCACGGGAGAATGGGAAGCCGCCTACAACGCGTTGAATCAGGCGGTCAGCTTCACGCAGGGGGACAGGCGTATTGAGTGCGTTTACGATTATCTGAACAGGAGGGTAGAAAAATCCGTCTATGAAGGGGAAGCGCTCATGTCAAGGAAACGGTTTATCTACCAGGGTTACCTGCAAATCGCGGAACTGGATGCTGCGGACGCTTCGGAATCCGCTGAACCCGTCCTGCGTAAAACGTACCTGTGGGATCCCCTGGAGCCGGTAGCCACGCGCGTCCTGGCGATGAGCGTCTTTGATGAAACGGGAACCTATGTGGAAGATCTTTATTACACGCATGACGCGTTGAAGAACACAACGGCGCTCTTCGGCATCAAGGCGGGCCGGCGAGCTTTGTACGAATACGGCCCGTATGGAAATGTTCTCAAGATGGAAGGCAATGCTGCGGAAATCAATCCTTTCCGCTTCTCCAGCGAGTATTTCGATGAGGAACTGGGATTGGTTTACTACAATTACCGCTACTATAATCCCCAAAATGGCAGGTGGATCGAGAGAGACATGATAAAAGAAAAAGGAGGCAAAAATTTATACTCTTTTATTCATAATCAAGTATCTAGAAAAATAGATTATCTTGGGCTTTTATATTATACTCCTATGATATGTTCAATTTCAGATATGCATGATGATGGGAAAAATTGTTCATGGATATGTCAATGCCCTCCGAACTATCGACATTCTCAATATGGTAATACACCAGTAGAGTATGACAAACCATGTTGTTGGACAGGGATACAAGCGATGTGTTTTTGTGATCCTAGTAAAGGGAGTTGTCGTACTCCAAATGGGGTAATAGTATATGATAATGAAGGAGTACCTGTAAATTCAAGTATTAAAAATTCGAAATTAGAATCTCCGATAGAACCTAAAATTGAGTCGGAATCTGAAATAAATCCTTGGAGTGTAGCATTGGGTGTTGGGATTATTATTGGTACTATAATAGAGGATGTATATACGGGAGGAATTGGAATTGCTGATGATACCGTAACAATTGGAATTGGCTGGGGATTAATCTTGGGAGGATTGTGAGATAAAAATTGCATGTGTTCTCAGAATATAAAATTAACATTAAAATGCGACATGAGAAAATCGATTACTCTATTTCTTATTATTCACGATAGTATAGAAAGTGAATCAATAAAAAACTTGATATATAAATTTCAACAAGTTCGGGGGTTGGGTCCTGATATTTTAACTTCTCGATCAAAAAAGACTGTTGCGTTGAGGTGGAAATGTGATAGACCTTTTTCAGACAGAGCTTCAATTATTCATATCGCACTGGAATATATCTATATAAGGTATTTTAATTTATTGTTTTCAATACGCAAACCGTTTGGAGTATACAGCAATGCTGATTTTTCTTATTTGATGTTGCTTGGGACTTACATGCTTCCAGATTTTCCAGTAGAAAAAATTGAAAATGCTGATGAATTTGCGGTTG
>ERZ1504852.242-NODE-242-length-17027-cov-3.015202_pt1 | contig 17027 bp, 7 predicted proteins | sample MGYA00572093_ERZ1504852 | MGnify/ENA primary metagenome ERZ1504852 (study PRJEB39906, sample SAMEA3182064) | gut metagenome | biome: human; feature: gut; material: Stool; isolation source: human stools | place: Canada | collected 2013-01-28 ... | reverse complement strand
ATATCACACCCTGATGCTCAGCCTGCCCAATCTGCCGGACCCGGATCTGGTTCCTGGCGGGAAGGAGCACAATGAGCCTCTGCGGTATTATGGGGAACCCCATCAATTTGCGTTTCCCCCCAAGCACCATGTAGATTTGTGTTTAGACCTGGGCCTCATCGACTATGACCGGGGAACCAAACTGGCCGGTTCCGGCTTCTGGATGTATCAGGGTATGGGGGCCCGGCTGGAGTGGGCGTTGCTGAACTACTTCATCGACACCCATGTAGCCGATGGCTATGAATTTGTGCTGCCCCCCCACATGCTGGAGTACCAGTGCGGCGAGACGGCAGGCCAGTTCCCCAAGTTTGCCGAAGAGGTCTATAAAATCGCCAACCCCACAGATGACCGGATTCACTACATGCTCCCCACCGCAGAAGCGGCCCTGGCCAGCGTATACCGGGGGGAGATTCTGCCGGAGGTGGAGCTGCCGCGAAAGTTCTTTGCCTATACCCCCTGCTTCCGCCGGGAGGCGGGCAGTCACCGGGCGGATGAGCGGGGCATGGTGCGGGGCCACCAGTTTAACAAGGTGGAGATGTTCCAGTACACCCGGCCCGAGGATTCCGACCAGGCCTTTGAAGAGCTGGTTGGGAAGGCAGAGCGGCTGGTGCGGGACCTGGGCTTCCATTTCCGCACCGTGAAGCTGGCGGCGGGGGACTGCTCGGCAGCCATGGCCAGAACCTATGACATTGAGATTCAGATCCCCTCTATGAACGGCTATAAGGAGGTTTCCTCGGTCTCCAATGCCCGGGACTACCAGGCCCGCCGGGGCAACATCCGCTTCCGCCGGGAGGCCACGGGCAAGCCGGAATTTGTCCACACCCTGAACGGCTCTGGGTTGGCAACCTCCCGGATTTTCCCTGCCATGGTGGAACAAAATCAGCAGGCGGACGGCTCTGTGGTGGTGCCAGAGGTGTTGAGAAAATACCTGGGCGGCATGGAGGTCATCCAGAAAAAATAAGCATACCAAGAGCGGGCGCTCTGCAGCAGGATTGCTGCAGAGCGCCGTTTTTACGGTTGTCTTGAACTTCTGAGATGGCTGTTCCCCAAATTAACAGAATGCCCCCAATGGGGATGAGAAATTGCGTTGCTACACCAGAGGCCTGGTATCCGTTGTGGTCAACGGCAAGGTCCGAAGTAAAAATGCGTGCATGCTACAGCAACACCAAAGAATCCGTTTGTGCAGCACGCGGGGATATCATCGTAGAGGTAGACCTGCGTGCCTGCCCATGGGAGGCCACTTCAAAAGGGTCCAGTTGCAAAGTTTGACCTTTGCAACTGGACCCTTTTAAACAATATGGGAGCGAAATCATTCAGCTTTGGCGTCCTCTTCTTCCATCTGGCGGCGGGCTTCGATGAAGCAGCGGACGGCGAATTCCAGGTCTTCCTTGGTGTGGGCGGCAGAGACCTGGGTGCGGATGCGGGCGCGGCCCTTGGGGACCACGGGATAGGTAAAGCTGACGGCGTAGATGCCCAGTTCATAGAGCTTCTGGGCCATGCGGGCGGCCTTGTGCTCGTCGTACAGCATGATGGGGACGCAGGGGTGGGTGCCGTCGATGATGTCAAAGCCGGCGTCCTTCAGGGCCTGGCGGTAACCCACGGTGATGTCCTCCAGGTGATCCCGGAGGGAGGTGTCCTGCTCCAGCATCTCCAGGCACTTGAGGGTGCCGGCAGCCACAGCCGGGGCCAGGGTGTTGGAGAAGAGGTAGGGGCGGCTCCGCTGGCGGAGCAAGTCGATGATCTCCCGCTTGCCGGTGGTGAAGCCACCGGAAGCGCCGCCCAGGGCTTTGCCAAAGGTGCCGGTGATCACATCCACCCGGCCCATGACGCCGCAGTGCTCGGTGGAACCCCGGCCGTGTTTGCCCACGAAGCCGGAGGCGTGGCTGTCGTCCACCATGACCATGGCGCCGTACTGGTCGGCCAGGTCGCAGACGCCCCGGAGATTGGCAATGATGCCATCCATGGAGAACACGCCGTCGGTGGCAATGAGCTTCAGCCGGGCGCCGGCTGCGTCGGCGGCCTGGAGCTGGGCTTCCAGATCGGCCATGTCGTTGTTCTTATAGCGGTACCGCTTGGCCTTGCACAGGCGGATGCCGTCGATGATGGAGGCGTGGTTCAACTCATCGCTGATGACAGCGTCCTCGGCGGTGAGCATCACTTCGAACAGGCCGCCATTGGCGTCGAAGCAGGAGGAGTAGAGAATGGTGTCTTCGGTGCCGAAGAAACGGCTGACGGCAGCCTCCAGCTGCTTATGGATGGACTGGGTGCCGCAGATGAAGCGGACGGAGGCCAAACCATAGCCATATGTATCATAAGCGGCCTTGGCGGCTTCTGCCAGGTCCCGGTTATCGGCCAGGCCCAGATAGTTGTTGGCGCACATGTTCAGAAGATCCTTGCCGTCGGCAAAGATGTGGGCGCTCTGGGGGGTGGTGATGATCCGCTCTGCCTTCAGGACACCGGACTCCCGAATGCCCTCCAGCTGGGAAGCGTAGTAGGAAAATGCTTCTTGCTTGTTCATAATACCGCGTCCTTTCTTAAAATCAGTCGTTGATTCCGCCCCAGTCCAGGATGACCTTGCCGGAGTGGCCGGAGCACATGGCCTCGAAGCCCTGCTGGTAGTCCTGGATGGGGAACCGGTGGGTGATGATTTTCTCCAGGGGGAAGCCGGCTTCCACCATGGCTTGCATTTTGTACCAGGTTTCGTACATTTCACGGCCATAGATGCCCTTCAGAATGAGGCCGTTCCAGATGATGGTGTTTAGGGGGAGCTCCACAGCGTTCTTATTGGGTAGACCCAGAAGGGCAATCCGGCCGCCGTTGTACATGGAGTTGATGAGCTGCCGCAGGGCGATGGGGTTGCCGGACATTTCCATGCCCACGTCAAAGCCTTCGTGGATGCCCATGTCTGCCATGACGTCACGCAGGTCTGTCTCTTTGGTGTTCACGGCGGTGACGCCGAACTGCCGGGCCAGATCCAGCCGGTATTCGTTCAGGTCCGTGATGATCACGTGGCGGGCGCCGGAGAACTTGGCAATGGCAGCGGCCAAAATGCCGATGGGACCTGCGCCGGTTACGAGGACATCTTCTGCCAGCAGGTTAAAGGACAGGGCGGTGTGGGTGGCGTTGCCAAAGGGATCGAAAATGGAGTACAGCTCCTCAGGAATCTTGGAAGAGCAGGAGATCACGTTGGAGGCTGGAATGACCAGATACTCCGCAAATGCGCCGTTGCGGTTGACGCCGACGCCAGAGGTATTTTTGCACAGGTGCCCCCGGCCGGAGCGGCAGTTGCGGCACATACCACAGACAATGTGTCCCTCGCCGGAGACCAGCTCACCGATGTGGTGCCCCTGGACGGAGGAACCCATTTCCACAATTTCGCCCACATACTCATGCCCGGCGGTGGTGCCGACACGGAAGGTATTTTGCGCCCACTCGTTCCAGTCCCAGATATGTACGTCTGTGCCGCAAATGGCGGTCTTATGGATTTTAATCATGACGTCATTTTCGCCTACGGTGGGAATCTCTACTCGCTTCATGGAAAGGCCTTTTGCTGGTTGATCTTTGACCAGTGCCCACATGGTTCCAGTGTGCAATTTGATCACTCCTCTTGTCATATATAGGATGGGGAAGGTTACGGCTGGATCAGGGGGGTTCTCTGGAATCGTCCCTGCTGTAAGAACATTATAGCGGACCTGTTGGCAAAAAGCTATAGGCCAGGAAAAAATTGTTGCAAAAAAGCTGGAGAAATTGCGGGACAGAGGGAAAACACCAGAGAAGTGAGGAGGTTCGCTGGATCCCGGTTCGATTGCAAACAGACGCCGTATTTGCACGATGTCTAAAATGTCTTCCACACGCGGACATATTCAAAGTGTTTGTAAGGCACGGGAGCATTCGTGACTGCAATGCCGGGTATGGTCCTGCCCTGGTTTGACCGACTTGATATCAAGTCCGGGAAGCTTGAAACTGTGAGCAGGGATATCATCAGTACATCCAATTGAGATGCTGGATTTCTGGTGACCAGAAAAAACATTTCGTTTTTTTACGCAAAAAGGACTGTGCGCTACAGGAAAAAGATGGTATAATGGATATATGGTGCGGAAATAAAGCGGCATTAGCGTGCGGTGTTTTTTGACGAATTTAGAGGATGAACGAGCCCGCAAGCATTGCCCCCAGCGAAATCTGGACATGGATATTGCCGGACGGGATTCTATCCGTCCGCAATATAGCAGCCACCGGCTGCAAAATCAATAGGAAAGAGGTAAAAGCAATGACGAATGGCAAAACCAACCTGCGCTTTTTGGCGGTCCTGCTGACGCTGTGCATGGTGCTGACGCTCCTGCCCACGGCCAGCGTGGCTGCCGGTTCCTCTTCCGCTGTGGCGTTCACGCCAGTGGACCCCAGCATCCTGCCGGAAGACCTCCTGATGGAGGGATCCCAGGTGGGGGAAGAGACTGCGGCGGATGTTCCGGCAGACGACGAAGAGGTCCGGGCCATCATCATCCTGGAAGACCCGTCCTTGGTGGACCGGGGCTACTCCACCCTGAATCTGGCGGATAACCAGGCAGCCCTCACCTACAGTGACAAGCTGATGGCCGGCCAGGAAGTGGCTTTGCAGCGCATTCAGAACCAAGTGCTGAAGGGACAGCCTCTGGATGTGGCTTACCGCTTCACCATTGGTGTCAATGGCATTGCCATCACGGCGCCTTATGGGAAGCTGGCAGAGATGGAACGGGTGCCGGGGGTAAAAGCGGTGTATCTGGAGCAGCAATATGAGCTGGACCACACGGTGCAGCCGGACACCTCCACTTCCGGAGAGATGATCGGCTCTTACACTGCCTGGGCAGATGGTTACACTGGTGCGGGAAGCCGGGTTGCCATCATCGATACGGGCATTGACCGGGATCATCCCTCCTTTACCGGAGAGGGTCTGGCATACGGTTTGGCCATCAGCGCCGCCAAGTTTGGCGTACAGGTGTCAGATTACAATTTGCTGACGGTGGAGGATGTGGAAGCGGTTCTGCCCCGGCTCCACGTGGCGGAGCGCCTGGAGGGGGTCACCGCCCAGGAGCTGTATACCAACCAGAAGATTCCATTTGGTTTTGACTACCTGTCGAAGAACATTGACTACAACTGTGACGCCACCTCCGGCGATCACGGCTGCCACGTGGCCGGCATTGCCGCTGCGAACACCTATATTCCCTACACCGATGCCGACGGCGACGTATATTATGCCCCTCAGGAAAACGGCGTCACGGGTGTGGCGCCCAATGCCCAGGTTCTGGTGATGAAGGTGTTCAGCGGAGGCTGGGGTGCGTACGAATCCGACTACATGGCTGCCATAGAGGACGCCATTCTGCTGGGCTGTGACTCTGTGAACCTGTCGCTGGGCTCTGCCTCCGCCGGACGGAGCTATACGACCAGTTACGCAGAGCTCTTTGAGTCGATCCTGCACACCGACACGGTGATCACCATGTCCGCCGGCAACAATGGCGGCTGGTCGGACAACAACCTGACTGGCACGGGGCTGAATCTCACCACCGACGTGCGGATGCAAACCGGCGGAAGCCCCGGTTCGTATACCAATTCCTTCACCATTGCCTCTGTAACCAACATTGGCCTCACGGGCATTGTGGGGTCGTACAACGGTTATCCCGCCGTAGCCGGTGACACCGGCAACAAGTATGGGGCAGACAGTTTTGAAGCGCTGGACACCTCCGCAGACGGCAGTGGCACAGAGTACGATTACGTCTTCCTGGGTGATCCGGAGAATCAGACCGGGATCTACGGCGAAGAGGCGGACTTTGACGGCCAGGATTTCACAGGCAAGGTGGTCCTGATTTCTCGGGGCGGCGGAATCTCTTTCTTTGAGAAGGCCAACCGGGCTGCGGCAGCCGGTGCGGCGGCCACAGTCATATACAACAATGTGGATGGAACCCTGAACATGAACCTGGAGGGCTATACATACACCGCGCCTGCGGTCATTCTCTCCAAGGCCGATGCCGGTGGGGTGCTGGCGGCTTCCACTCAGGACGCTGCCGGAGTCTGGGGCGGCAAGGTGACGGTGACCAACCGGCCTCAGACGGTCACCAATACGGCCGAGGGCTATCGGCCCAGTTCCTTCTCCTCCTGGGGTGTGACGGAGAATCTGGCGCTGAAGCCGGAAATCATTGCGCCTGGCGGCAACATCTACTCCACACTGGATGGCGGCGCCTATGGCCTCAACAGCGGCACCTCCATGTCGGCTCCCTCGGTGACCGGCTCTGCCGCTGTGGTGGCACAGTACATCAAGGAAAACCACCTGGAGGAGAAGACCGGTCTCAACGTCCGGACTCTGGCCATTGCGCTGCTGATGGGCACCGCCCAGCCCCTGATGGACGATGCAGCCGGCCTTCCCTACTCTCCCCGGCTTCAGGGCGCGGGCCTGTCCCAAGTGTATGAGGCGGTGACTGCGCCTGCCTATCTGCTGGTGGGAGAAAAGGAGGGCAACGACGGAAAGGTAAAAATTGAGCTGGGGGACGATCCCAACCGCACCGGCGTTTACAGTAGCAGCTTCTCCATTCACAACATCACGGATCAGCCAATTCTCTACAGCCTGGACAGCCAGGTCTTCACCATGGCGGCAGAAACCATCGATGGACAAGACTACATGTCCAAGAAGGCCTATGGCCTGCAGCCCCAGGTGGACTTCGAAACCCAGGCCCAGGTTGTCTACACCTATGACCTGAATGGGGACGGCAAAGTGGATGTCCTGGACGCCAAGCTGCTGTTGCAGGTGGCCAATGGGACCGCCAAAGCCCTTGAGGAGGACGCCAGCCTTTATGATTTTGACGCCGACGGCGCCATCACCACCGGGGACGCCCAGCGGTTCCTGGCGGCCATCCGGGGAGACACCACGGAGCTGGATGTGACGGCCTGCGCGTATCAGGTTCCGGCCAACGGCAGCATTCAGGTGCAGGCCACCGTCACCCTGTCTGAGCCAGACAAAGCCTACCTGAACGCGCACTACCCCAACGGCGGGTATGTGGACGGGTATCTCTATGTGCATGCAGAGGACGGCACCGGCAAGGAAATGTCCATTCCCCTGCTGGCTTACTATGGCAACTGGTCCGAGCCCAGTATGTACGACAAGTACATTCTGCTGGAGGACAAGTATGATGCAACCGCCTGCGGCTATGTGCAGAACGGCTATGAGAACTTCCTGGGATTCAAGCTCAAGGGGTCCAGCGCCACCAATTATTATATGCCGAATCCCTTTGTGGATGACGCCCAGTACATACCGGACCGGAATGCCTTCTCCAACACCAGTACCTTGGCCCAGGCCAGCATTTCCCTGATTCGGAATACAGACAATGTGGCGTTCTTCATTACGAATGCGGATACTGGCGAGGTCTATGCCACCGTAGACCGGGGGGCTGGCACCGGGGCTTATTACTCCGCCAGCAGCGCTTCCTGGAGCAGCGTGGCGACCAACCATGCCCTCAACTGGTATGTCACCGACGCAGAAGGACAGAAGCTGCCGGAGGGAACCCGGGTCAGCGTCACGGCTCGCGCCGTGCCGGAGTATTATTGGGATCGGGAGAACAAGCAGGTCACCGGAGAGCTGGCCAGCGGCGCTTACTGGACCACCACCTTCACCATCGATAACACCGCCCCGGAGGCCACCTCAGTGGCTATGACGGCGGATGCCATCACCGGAGACCGGAGCCTGCGGGTGAAGGTGCGGGACAACCGCTATGTGGCGGCTGTTTTGGTACTGTCTATGGAGGGTCAGGTTCTGAGCCGCAGCCCAGTCAATCAGACGGAGCTGGGAGTGGAATCTGTGGTAGACCTGGACCTGAGCCAGATTTATACCAATCATTTTATGGTGGCGGTTTGCGACTATGCTTCCAACATGGCGGCGTATGAAGTGAATTTTGGAGGCTCGGTCCGAGTTCCCGACGCCAATACGACGCTCACAGCAGCCCTGTTGAATGACGCAGGCCTGTGGTTTGTGGATGTGGATGCAGACGATCTCCAGTCGGTTACCACCAAACATGCCACGGCAAAAGAGGTGGATCTGCTGTCTGCAGCCAGAGACGGCGATGGGACGCTGTATGTTGCCAGTAATGAGAAGGACAGCGAAGGCCACCTGGTTTCCTCTCTGTACACGGTGAACGAAGCAGATTACACCATGACCAAGGTGGGAACCTCGGAGGCGGGCTACAGCGACATGTCCTGGGCGCCTGGGGTCAACGGTGGGATTATGCTGGCATCGTATGGTCCCTATGTCCTGGTGCTGGATCCTGCCACCGGCGGGTATCAGGGCGCCTGGACCATTACCAGCTATACCAACAATGCCTATGCCGTGGGCATTGCCTATGTGGGGACGCAGCCCCATGACACCTATGGACAGGCAGATGTGTTCCTGGTGCTATGCAGCGATGGGACCATTTACCAGACCGCCTTTGCGTATAGCAGCAAGGATCAGAAATACGTGATCTTCCCCTTTACTGCCCTGGTCCAGATCCCTGGCATGGCAGCGGGCGCCATTGCAGGCTCCAGCCTGTATTGCGGGCAAGACGGCAAGCTCTTCATCAGTGCCCTGACGGAACAAGGCTCCAAGCTCCTGTATGTGGATATGACAGCCAGCAACCCTTGGCTCTTTGAGCTGGGGTCCATGAGCACAGCGCCGGTGTCCATTTATGATGCGACTCCGAAGGAAGCTTCCAATGAGACCGGGGATCTGGAGCTGCTACAGCCTTTGGGTGAGGCGATGGCGGCCAATCTGGAAACCACAGTGCACCCCCAGCTGGACCGGTAAGCCCGGACAGCAACGAAACAAGGAAGGAGATTCGATATGTTCAAGAAACTGCTTTCATCTTTGCTGGCAGTGCTCCTGCTCCTGAGCTGCTGCACGGTGGCGATGGCAGCCGGCGATACGCCGGATTTCCAGATCAAGACGCTGGAAACGACCATCGACAGCATCACAGTGGGCATCTACACCTGTGAGGACGCCGCCCTGAAAAACAGCAGGATTGTGTTCACCTACCCGGAGGCGCTGACTTTGGTCTCCGCCGAGGCGACCCTTCCGGAGGAGGAAGGAATCACCGATTTGGATACATCCAAGGCCGGGACCGTTTCCTTTGCCTGGGCCAGCGTGGAGGCCCAGGGAGAAACCCAGCTGTTGGTGCTCAAATTCCGTGGAACGTGCGGGAATTCCTATCCGGTGGTCCTCAGCCTGCCCGAGCAGGGAGATGCCACGGGTGTGAACCTGCAGATTCCTTATCGCTTCATCGATGTGCAGGATGCAAGCAAGTGGTACTTTGCGCCCATCTACCAGGTATATGAAGCGGGGCTGATGAACGGCGTGGGCCAGGACCTGTTTGCGCCCAATAAGACCCTGAACCGGGCGACTTTGGTGACAGTGCTGTACCGAATGGCCGGTTCTCCAGCAGTCCAGGGCAGCGGCTACTTCTCCGATGTACCGGCTAACAGCTGGTATACGGAAGCCGTGACCTGGGCGGCGCAGAACGGGGTTGCCAAGGGCTATGGCCAGGGGATTTTCGCTCCCGGCAGAGCCATCACCCGGCAGGAGATGGTCACCATGGTATTCCGCTTCTGGCAGCTGCAAAACCAGGCGACTGCGGAACCGCAGACGGACCTGAGCGCATTCCGGGACCAGGACCAGGTGGCGGATTGGGCCAGGGAGGCCATGACTTGGGCGGTGACCAGCGGCATCATCCAAGGAATGTCCGCTGAAATCCTGGCGCCAAAGGGCACGGCAACCCGGGCCCAGGCGGCCCAGATTCTGGTCAATTATCAACTCGTACTGTGAAGAACCAGCCGCCAGCGACGGCGGCAGAAGATGGACGTCTGATGGATCCCAGGAGCTCCCCCAGGGTGCTTCTTGAAGAAAGGAATGAAGGTCTGAATGAAACTGCGGAAACGAATGTTGTCCCTGGCGCTGGTGCTTGCTTTGATCTTGGGCTTATGTCCAGGCGCGGTTGCGGCAAGCGGCGGCTATACGGACGTATCAGAAAATCACTGGGCCTACCCGTACATCCAGGATGTGACAGAGCGGGGCGTTATGAACGGTGTGGCTTCCAATCTGTTTCAGCCGGACGGCACCATGACTCGCGCCATGTTTGTCACGGTTTTGGCCAGAATGAGCGGAGAGACCCTGTATCCCGACGAACCTTCGGTGTTTCCCGACGTGCCCACTGGAAAGTACTTCAGCGGTGCGGTGAACTGGGCAACCGAGCGCCAGATCGTAACGGGTTACCCGGACGGAACCTTCGGCACAGACCAGCCGGTGACCCGGGAGCAGGCGGCCACCTTCCTGGCCCGCTTTGCCAGAGTGATGGAACGGACTCTGGAGGCGGTGCAGGAGCCGGTGGCGTTTACGGACCGGGACGTCATCCACAGCTACGCCAGAGATGCGGTAGACGCCTGTAGTCAGGCGGGGATCCTGGCCGGTTATCCCGACGGGCGCTTTCAGCCGCGGAAGGCCATTACCCGGGCGGAGGCGGCCAAGGTATTCAGCGTATTTTTGCAGGTGACGGGCATTCATGTGCCGGATCCCACAGAGCCGCCTGTAGACCCTCCCACGGATCCCCCAGTGGATCCTCCCACCGATCCGCCGGTAGATCCCCCCACGGATCCGCCCGTGGACCCGCCTACGGATCCGCCGAAGCAGGTGCGCATTGCGTTTGTGGGGGAACACGGCTACGCCAAGTACCAGGGCCGGAAGGTGACGGAGATTACCGTCTCCACCGGGGAACCTTATGTGGAGTTCGGCATCTATGGAGAATGGAACGACGGGTTTGAGCTGGAGGACGCTGTCGCCTCTACCGGCAAGATGAGCCGGGCTGGGGACGTCTTCATCCTGTCAGACTTTGACGAAGATGTGACGGTGCAATATACCACCCGATATCGGACGGTCTATGTGCACTTCTCCATTTCCCCCAACTATCAGAACATGTATGTGGATACGCCTCAGGCCCTGACCTGGGGGCAGACGGCCCAGCAGCCGGAGACCAAACGGACCGGCTATCATGTGGACGGATGGTATGTGGATCCGGAGTGCACCACTGCCTATGACTTCTCCGCACCGGTGAAAAAGGAGCTGACGCTGTACAGCCAGTGGATTCTCAACACGTATGAGGTGGTGTACATGGTAGACGGCGAGGTGTACCATCGCACCCAGGTGGACCACAACCGCTATGTGACAAACCCCAAGAATCCGGAGAAGGACGGCTTTGTTTTCAACGGCTGGTTCTTTGATGCGGCATGTACACAGCCCTTCGACCGGGCCAAGGATAAGATCTTGGAGGACACGACGCTATATGCCGGTTGGGCGGAGGCAAAGCTGGAATACGTATACCTGGATGGCAAGGCCGGCAGCGACAGCAACTCCGGTATGACCACTTCCGATGCAGTCAAGACCTTTGAAAGGGCCAAAGAGCTGTTGGCCGGGGCGGCCCACAAGGAGATCCGGGTGACCGGTATGGTGACGGTGGGCGATACCCAGGTTTGGGATCTGTCGGAATACCCCGACGCTGTGGTGCTGCGGGATGAGAGCTATCCCGACAGCTATCTATTCTGGATCAACGCCAGCGGCAACTTGACGCTACAAAACATCACAGTGGATGGCGGCGCCAAATACTGGGCCGATGCCGAGGGCAATGATTTCGTCAGCTACATGGTCTTCAATTGTACCAGTGGCTATTTGACCCTCAACGAAGGCACAGAATTCTGCAATACCACCGCGAAAAACACGTCCACCGGCGCCGTTGGTTACCTGAATGGAGCCCACCTGACCATCCAGGAGGGGGTGAAGATTCACGATAACGTTGGCGGCTATGCAGGCGCCTTTGGTTGCACCACCAGCGGTACCTCGGAGATCACCATGAATGGCGGTGAGATTTACAACAACACGGCGATTTACAAGTCGACTTCTGCGTCCTCCAGTACGGCGGCAGGCGCTTTCCTGCTGGCAGGTAGCTCTAAGGATGGCAACACCGTAATGACCATGAACGGGGGCCGGATTTACAACAACCGTGTGGAAAATCCGGAGGCCACCTATGGCGCCGGCGCCATTTATATGTATAACCGCGCCAGCTTCATCATGAATGGCGGCGAGATTACCGGCAACACCGGCATCAATGCCGCTGCAATCATGACCAACGGTGCTACTCCCAGTACAACCACCGATGTGAACCACATTGATCTGAACGGCGGCGCCATTCACGACAACCATATGACGGCTGCCGGTGGGGACATCGCGCTGCGCCTCCACAGTGACTTGACCCTGGGCAAAGAGGGGGTGCTGAAGGGTAACATTTGGCTTCAGAACATTGCAACCCGTCGGCCAATCCAGGTGTCTTGTCCCCTGACTGAGCCCCTATATTTGGTTTGCGAAGCCATTGTATATCAAAGCGTCCTCTTGGAGGGCAAGGACTACACCTTGACGGAAGCCGACTTGAGCCAGGTGACGCTCTCCCAGGCCCTCCCGCCCCAATATCAGCTGACGTTGGACCGGGAGAGCAACCAGATTTACATTGGCGCTACCCAGGTCATTGGAACATGCATTTACCTCTCTGGGGAAGGCAACGACGCCAACGACGGCCTGACCCGGGAGACGGCGGTGGCCACCTTCGCCAGGGCCAAGCAGCTGCTGATTGCCAACCAATCGGCCACCGGTGATCATGTGATCCGGGTACTGGCCGGTACCACCAGCAGCAAGCCGAAGGTGATGACCATTGTCCAGGACGAGACTTGGTCCTTGGCTGGTATTCCCAATGCATATGTTCAGGTGGATGGCAGCACCAAAGGGTATCTGGCTTATGTCAAGGGCGCTACCCTGACATTGGAGGACATTGTGGTGGACGGCAACCGGTATTACAACACCACCACCGGCACCACCACGCTGTTCCGGGTAGAGCTGGGAGATCCGGAAAAAGGCGATGGCGAGGGTCCCTCCGTGCTGAATCTGAAGAGCGGTACGGTGCTGCAAAACTGCAACGACGAGGCGGCATACGTCTATGGCGGCACGTTGAACATCTACGATGGCGCAAAGATCACAGGCCTTGCCACCAAGGACGGCGCCATTTATTCCACAGGCAGTTACCTGGCCAGCACCGGCGTGGACCGGACGCCAGTCGTCAATGTGTATGGCGGAGAAATTGTAGACAACGAAACCCGCTGCTTTAACGCACTGGGGGCCACCAAGCTGAACATTTATGGCGGCTTGTTTGCCAACAATGTCTTGTCCACTGGCGGCGGCGCAGTCATTTACACATCCTCTGCCAGCGTGGAGATTCAAATTTTCGGCGGCACATTCCAAAACAATGCGCTGCTGGGTACCACGGCGACCTCTGCCGGTACGGTCTTCTGCACCAACCAAGCGGTTTGCCCGGTGATTCTGGGGGGTACGTTTACAGGGAATACCTGTGCGCTGGATCCCAATCAAAATGGCTTTGCTTCTCTGGGCGCGGTCGGAAGAAGCATGGCGCCGGTCATTCGGGCCGGGGAGAATCCCCTGGACTTGTCTCATGTACCATTCTTCTGGACGGTGGTAGACGAGGCAGGATACTTGAGCATAGACGGTGCGCTCACCGGTGCGGTTCAGGTTGTCTACAAAGAAGCGCCTGCTTCCGGTACGGTAGTTGCAGTGGGTACTGAGGGCTACACCTTGACAGCCGGCGACCTGGAAAAGCTGGCCTGTCTCAATGAAGGGATTACCCTGAGCCTGGATTCTGCAAATAACCGAATCGTCGTAGCAGGATAGGGGGGGCAAAAAGTCAACAAACGGGCCTGTTGCGTTTGCAACAGGCCCGGAGAGGCGCGTTGGGAGGTTCTGTGTCTCAGAGGCCGGATTGGAGATATTTCCCTTGCAAATTCGGAGACAGGCCTATATAATGGGTAGGACTTGTAAAACTTCCGGTGTGGAACCGGCAAATTTGGAGGGATTTTTGTGGAGTCTATGCCCCTGGCCTTGGGCCTGTTTGCCCTGACGTATATCTTGATGTTGTGTTTGCCCAAATATCGCCGGTTTGTGGCCTTGGGTTCGGCAGTGGTGTTCCTGGCGACCGGGATGCTGCCCCTGGGGGATGCCTTTGGCTACATAGACTGGAATGTGCTCATGATGATCGCGGGCACCATGGGCATTGTATCGCTGTTCATTGAGTCCCGGATGCCTGCGCGGATGGCGGATGTGCTCCTGTCCCATGTGCCCAATGTCAAGTGGGCGGTGGTGATGCTGGCTCTGTTTGCCGGGGTGATTTCCGCGTTTGTGGACAATGTGGCCACGGTTCTCATGGTGGCGCCTGTGGCCATGGCCATTTCCAAGCGGTTGAATATCAATCCGGTACCCATGATCATCGCCATTGCCGTCTCCTCCAACCTCCAGGGAGCGGCAACCCTGGTGGGAGATACCACCGCCATTCTCCTGGGCGGCTATGCCAATATGAATTTCCTGGACTTCTTCTTCTACCTGGGCAAGCCCAGCATCTTCTTCGCAGTGGAACTGGGGGCGCTGTGTGCAGCGGCCATTCTGCTGGTGATGTTCCGGAAGGAGACCGCCCCGGTCCCGGAGCCACGGGTCACGCAGGTGACCAATTATGTTCCCACCATTCTGCTGTTGGGTACCATTGTGCTGCTGATTCTGGCTTCTTTCCTGCCGGGTATGCCCAAGACCATCAACGGCATCATCTGCATGAGCCTTCTGGCCATTGGCCTGCTGTATACCGTGGTCACGCAGAAGAGCATGCAGCCCGTGACCCAGGCCCTGAAGGAAATTGACCTGGACACCATTCTGCTGTTGCTGGGCCTGTTCCTGGTGATTGGCGGCATTACAGAACAGGGGGTCATTGATCAGCTGGCCTCGCTCATCGCCAAGCTGGGCGGGAGCAACCTCTTTGTGATTTATACGGTCATTGTGTGGGCCAGCGTGCTCTTCTCCGCGTTCATCGACAACATTCCCTATGTGGCCACCATGCTGCCTGTGGTGCAGAAGATCGCGCTGGACATGGGGGTGGATCCCACGGTGTTGTATTTCGGCCTCCTGTCCGGCGCCACCCTGGGCGGCAACCTGACGCCCATCGGCGCTTCTGCCAACATCACCGGCATCGGCATTCTGCGCAAGGCCGGGTATGAGGTCCAGAACCGGGACTTTATGCGCATTGGCGTTCCCTTTACTCTGGCGGCCATTGTCCCGGCCTATGTGTACATCTGGCTGTTTTACGGGATCTAAGGGGCGTCTTAGGTCAAATGTGAAAAAGTGTCCCAAATGCATCAGATTCCCCTTGCAGTGCCGGGAAAAATTTGCTATCATATCCCCAACAAAACAGCGGGCCCATCGGGGCTCTCATGGGGGAGTAGTTGCGCCCAGCGGAAGCGGGCGGGTCAAGTCAACATGCATGGCGCTTTCCGCGTCTGGCTTGGCAGGATACAACGAGACTCATGTGCAGCGAAAACTGTGCATGGGTCTCGCTTTTTTGTTCCAAACTAAGAGTCATACAGGCAGAAAGGAAGAACCATATGCAGCGATTTTACGACGAGTCCAAAGAAGCCGCACTTCTGGCGGTCGATTCTTCCCCACAGGGTCTGACCCAGGCGGAGGCCCAGGCCAGGCTGGAGCGGAACGGGAAGAACCAGCTGGCCCGGGGGAAAAAGGACAGCCTTCTGAAGCGCTTTTTCCTCCAGTTGGCAGATCCCATGACCCTCATTTTGCTGGCGGCGGCCGCCATTAGCGGTGTGCTGGCAGTGTATGAGAACGAGAGCTTTACGGATGTGATTATCATTCTCTTCGTGGTGGTGGTCAATGCCGTCCTGGGAGTGTATCAGGAGAACAAGGCGGAGAAAGCCATTGAGGCGCTGCAGGAGATGGCCGCAGCCACCTCCAAGGTTCTGCGAGATGGTCAGATGGTGACCGTCCGCAGTGAAGATCTGGTGGCAGGCGATGTGGTGCTGCTGGAGGCCGGCGACGCTGTCCCCGCCGACGGGCGGATTCTGGAGAGCGCAAGCCTCAAAATCGAAGAGGCGGCCCTCACGGGAGAGTCCGTTCCGGTCAATAAGTTCGTAGACCTCATCCATCTCCGGGAGGGCGGCAAGGACGTCCCCCTGGGAGACCGGAAGAACATGGTCTATATGGGGTCCACCGTGGTCTATGGCCGGGGCTCTGCGGTGTGGTGGTGGATTCCTTTATGGTGGCGGTGTCTCTGGCGGTGGCGGCCATTCCGGAAGGGCTCGCCGCGGTGGTGACGGTGGTGCTGTCCATTGGCGTTACCAATATGTCCAAGCGGAATGCCATCATACGGCGGCTCACTGCGGTGGAGACGTTGGGCTGCGCTCAGATCATTTGCTCTGACAAGACCGGCACCCTGACCCAGAATCAAATGACGGTGGTGGATCATTTCGGAGATCTGGAGCGGACGGCTCGGGCCATGGCCCTGTGCTCTGACGCCAAGCTGAACGCCGCCGGCGAGGCCCTGGGCGAGCCCACGGAAGCGGCCCTGGTGGCCTGGGCCGCCAAGGAGGGCCTGGACAAAAACCGGATGGAGCAGGACGCGCCCCGGGTGGCAGAGGCGCCCTTTGACTCCGGCCGGAAGATGATGTCCACCCTGCATCAGGCTGGAGGCCAGATTTTGCAGTTTACCAAAGGTGCGCCGGACGAGGTGTTGCAGCGGTGTGCCTGGATGGAGCTGGAGGGCTGCCGGGTGGAGCTGACCGAAGCGCGCCGTCAGGAGATCCTGGCGGCCAACCAGGCCATGGCAGGCCGGGCGCTGCGGGTGTTGTGCGCTGCCTGCCGGATTTGGGACAGCGTTCCGGCGGATACTTCTCCCGCCAACCTGGAGCGGGAGCTCACCTTCCTGGGTCTGGCCGGTATGATCGATCCGGTGCGGCCCGAGGTGAAAGATGCCATTGCCCAGTGCCGGAGCGCCGGCATCCGCCCCATTATGATCACCGGCGACCATGTGGACACGGCGACAGCCATTGCCCGGGAGCTG
>ERZ1504852.230-NODE-230-length-17873-cov-3.802335_pt1 | contig 17873 bp, 24 predicted proteins | sample MGYA00572093_ERZ1504852 | MGnify/ENA primary metagenome ERZ1504852 (study PRJEB39906, sample SAMEA3182064) | gut metagenome | biome: human; feature: gut; material: Stool; isolation source: human stools | place: Canada | collected 2013-01-28 ... | reverse complement strand
GATGTCTTTTTCCTTTTCCGGCGCCCAGCTTCCATTCCGCATAAGCCATGCAGTTGGCGTCGTTTTCCACGTATACGGGCAGTCCGCAGGCGGCCTGGAGCATGTCCCGTACCGGAACGTTGTTCCAGCCGGGCACGTTGGTAAGCGTATAAACGGTCCCCTGGTAAAAATTGACGAACCCCGGCATTCCCATGCCGATGGCCTGCACTTCCGGGTGATTCAGCCGCAGCATATTCACGAACTGGGCTATGGCTTCAATCAGTTGATCGGGATTGCCGTATTCCTGGGTGGCTATCGAAGGAGCGTGGGCGATTACTTCCGCGCCCTTGACGACCCCCATCTTGATGGAGGTGCCTCCGAAGTCAATGCCGATGGAGGGAATGGTTGAAGCTGTCATATAACGCCAATATAGAATTTTATCGGGCGTTGAAAAGGTTAAAAGAAGTATGTTCCCGGTAAAATCCCGACAGGAAAATAGAGGGTGCAAAAGGGGGAAAAATGACTTGTTTCATCACTGAATTTTCTTGAATGAACATTTGGGCGTTTGTAATGTCTCATAGTCTAGTCAGCGGGGCGGGTTCTGCCCTCTGTTCGTGAAATATTGTCAACCTCAGCCCATAGAGACACCTCCTATGCCTACTCCCAAGAAAACCAATAGCAAGACCGTCGCCAAGGAAGTTCCGGCTTCCAAGAAAAAGACCTGCGGGAAGTCCGATTGCAAGACCGCTGTAGACCTGGAGGCTCCCGCCAAGAAGAAATGCTGCAGGAAAAAGGCGTCTGAACCGGAAAAAGCCGCCAAGCCCGCCAAAGAGGCTGCCGCCGCCGCGGCTGAAATGGAAAAGAAGCCTGCGCCGAAAACGGCCAGAAAGGCTCCGGTTAAGAAAACCGCTCCCGCTCCTGTTGCCCCGGTTCCCGCTCCCGCGAAAAATGAATTGACGGATGAACAGGCGGAAGCCATTGCCGCCGCCAGGGCCGAACTGGCCGCCAACCCCGAATGGGAGCCTTTTGTGCAGATGCAGCGCCAGCATCTGCTGGACTTGCGCGACAGGGCTCTGGACAACATGAGCGGCGTGGCCCGCGATACTCTCCGGAATCATCCGGAAGGCAGTGAGGCTTCCGGCTCCGGGGAGCACCAGGCGGATGCCGGCAGTGACGCCTATGACCGTGATTTTGCGCTCAGCCTGCTTTCCAAAGAGCAGGACGGCCTGTATGAAATCGAACAGGCGCTCGCCCGCATTGACAACGGAACATATGGCATCTGCGAAATGTCATACAAGGTCATTCCCATCCTGCGTCTGGAGGCCATCCCCTTTGCGCGGCTTACCGTGGAATGCCAGGCCCAGTGGGAAAAGGAAAAAGGCCAGAATGCCAGGTTCCGTCCCAGAGTGGCCCTGGGCTTTGCCGGAGGACAAAATGATGTAGATTTATCTGTTTCTCTTGACGATGATGAAGAATAGTGTATAAATCCTCCCCCGTAACACATTTTCATCATGCCAAGAGACATCATCATCCTCGAATGCACCGAGGCCAAAGCCGAAGGAAAGCCTACGTCCCGCTACGTCACCACGCGCAATAAAAAAAGCCTGCGTACTCCCGGCCGCCTGGAAAAGATTAAGTACAATCCTTTCCTGAAGCGCCGCACGCTTCATCGTGAAATGCGTTAACTGGTTCGGCTTATCGATTATCTTTATTATTATGTCCACTGAACCCAAGACTGTAGAACGCCGTATTCGTTTCCGCACGTGCAATCGTCAGATGCCGCGCCGCCGTCTCGACATCCCGATGGATCAGGTCAATCTGCTCAACCCTGATTTTCTGTCCAAGTTCACCTCTGAAACCGGCAAGATTCTTCCCCGCCGTGTGACCGGGCTGTCCGCCAAGATGCACCGCAAGATAACCCGTGAAATCAAGCGGGCCCGTTCCATCAACCTTCTGCCGTAACAAGCCCCAAGGAAAATCTCTTTCGGTAGAATTGTCTTTGCAGGCGGGAGTTTGTCCGGTAACAGGGCAGACTCCCGTTTTATTTCCACCCATCATCCTCTTTTTCCATGCAGGAACTGAAAGATACCCAGTCCGAGGCGGATACGCGCAATATTTCCATTGACCGGGTGGGCGTAAAAGGGCTGCGCTTCCCCATCCAGATACAGGACAAGCTCAACCGCATCCAGTCCACCGTGGCGACGGTTTCTCTGGCGGTGGATCTGCCGGAAGAATTCAAGGGCACCCATATGAGCCGTTTTGTGGAAGCGTTGCACCAGCATGGCCCCTTGCTGGATGTGCATACGGCCCTGGCCATTCCGCGGGAACTGCTCCGCCGTCTGTCCGCCCGCCGTTCCCATGTGGAAATGGAATTCCCGTTTTTCCGCTCCAAAAACGCTCCTGTGACTGGAATTGAAGGGCTCATGGATTACGTTGTCCGGTTTGAGATGGAGGCGGAAGCGAACAACAAACTGGCTGATTTCAAGCTGACAGTTATCGTTCCCGTGACGACACTTTGCCCCTGCTCCAAGGCCATGAGTGCCTACGGAGCCCACAACCAGCGCGGGCTGGTTACTTATTCCGTGCGTTTCGCCTCCAGGCCCGTCTGGATTGAAGACCTGATTGACCTGGTGGAATCCTGCGCGAGCTGCTCCCTGTTCAGCGTCCTGAAAAGGCCGGATGAAAAATGGGTGACGGAAAAAGCTTATGAAAACCCTGTCTTTGTGGAAGATCTGGTGCGCAACGTGGCGTTGAAAACGCAGAGTCATTCCGCCTTCAGCTGGTACCGGGTGGAAGCGGAAAATTTTGAATCCATCCATAACCACCAGGCATATGCCGTCATTGAGCGCGATTTGCGTTCCTGAACCATTTCCGCGCCGGATTTATGAACGATAACTGGTGGGCCGTTGCCTCTCTCATCCTTTCTCTGGCTTTCACAGGGCTGGGATGGCGCCTGCTGGCTTCCGGCCGGCGGTTTTTATATGCCCATCTTTGGATGGCGTGCCTCTTTGTTCTCCAGACAGGGGCGCTATGCGTCAAAGCGTACCAGACGGGAATGTGTCCCATCCGCGGCGCTTCAGAGGTGCTCTTCTTCCTTTCCTGGAGCATCAATCTCTTTTATCTGATGCTGGGACGTGCTTACCGAATGTCCGTGCTTGGCATCTTTACGGCTCCGGCTATTGCCGTGCTGACGGTTTTTTCTCTGCTGATAGGCCGTTCCGGAGCGGACGTGCAGGGCACGCATGACTTCTGGGTGACGGCGCATGTGGGCATAGCCATGATGTCCTACGGAGCCGGCGGCCTGGCCGCTGCCGCGGGGGCGGCGTTCTGCATGCAGAATGAATGTCTTAAAAGACACCGGATTCCCGGCACCTGCCGTGTGCTTCCTCCCATCCGTACACTGGAAGCCAGCATGAAGCGCCTGGTTCTTGTGGCATTCCTCCTTCTTCTGCTTGGGGAATGGCTCGGATGGCGGGGGCATCTCCCCATTAATGCGGCCAAGGCATCCATTGTCATTCTTCTCACGGCAGGCTACAGCGTCCTGCTGTGGTTCATTTACCGCCGCGGCATTCCGGGAAGGATGTTGGCCTGCTGCTGCGTGGCCCTCTTTATTGCATCCATGAGCATTTTCCTGGTAAGCTGATGAGAATGGTTTGTTTAGGCTTGAATCACCGGACCGCTCCCGTGGAAATACGGGAGCGGTTTGCCGTGCCGTCCCATAAGCTCCGGGAGGAAGGACAGCGCATCCGTTCCCTTCCTGGAGTGGACCAGTGCGTTGTGCTTTCCACCTGCAACCGCATGGAAATTTATTATTGGTCCAACGCTCCGGAAAATGCGCAGGAGCACATTTTATCCCATTTTCTGGGTGATGGGCGCGGGGAACTGGATATGGCTTCTTATTTTTACAGCCATCAGGGAGAAGATGCTCTAGGCCATCTATGCCGCGTGCTGAGCGGCCTGGATTCCATGGTGCTGGGGGAAACGGAAATCTTCGGCCAGGTAAAAACGGCTTACCAGACGGCCCTGGATGCCGGAGTAACTGCGGCCTGCGCCAACAAAACCTTTCAGAAAGCCTTTACTATCGGTAAAAAAGTGCGGACGGAAAGCCAGATTCATGCCGGGGCAACCTCCGTGGGATCCGTGGCAGTAGAGCTGGCGGAACAAATTTTCGGGGATCTTTCCGGCACCCGCGTCCTTATTCTGGGGGCGGGCGAGATGAGCCGCGTTACGGGGCGCGCCCTTCATGCCCGGGGTGCTGAGGGCATTTATGTGGCCAACCGCTCCTTTGACCGTGCGGTAGAGCTGGCGGGCATGATCGGCGGCCAGGCCATCCGGTATGACGTGTGGGGGAACTATCTCAGGGATATTGACGTGGTGGTGGCCGCCACCGCTGCTCCCCACTGCATCATCACCCGGGAAACGCTTCTGCCTTTGCGTGCCTCCCGTAAATACCGCTCCCTCTTTTTGATTGATATTTCCGTGCCGCGCAACATTTCTCCGGACGTGGCGGATATTGACGAAGTGTATCTCTACGATATTGATACCCTCACCCAGCTGGCGGATGAAGCCAAGCGCAGCCGAGAGCAGGAGGTTTCCCGGTGCGAGGCCATCATCCGGGACAGCATCTCCAGATATTTTCCGGATTCCGCTCTTTATGACCAGTAAAAATACCCTCATCATCGGCACCCGCGGGAGCGCCCTGGCCCTGGCCCAGGCGGATATGGTCCGTGCTGCCCTTTCCCTCCGTTATCCGGAACTGGACGTGCGCTGTGAAATCATCCATACTATTGGGGACCGCCGCACGGATGTTCCTCTGGCGGATGTGGCCCGCGTTTCCGGCATGGTGGACAAGGGGATCTTCATTAAGGAACTGGAGACCGCCCTCCGGGATGGCCGCATTGACGTAGCGGTGCACAGCCTCAAAGATGTGCCGAGCGAGCTTGCCGCCGGCTTCACGCTGGCCGCCGTCTTGCCCCGTGCTGCCGTGGAGGATGTGCTTATCACGAAAGAACCGGACTGGAACGGTTCCGGAACGCTGGCTACCGGAAGCGTGCGCCGACGCCTGATGGCGCGCACGTACTGGGGGTCCGGCCTGCGGTTTGAAAACCTGCGGGGGAATGTGCCTACGCGTTTGGGAAAGCTGGTGGAACATCCCGGCTGGGATGCCGTGATTCTGGCCAGGGCCGGTTTGGAACGCCTGGGGCTGTACGCGCCGGAAACCCTTGTGGAAGGAAGAAAACTTTACATGCGTCCCTTGCCGGTGGAAGTTTTTATTCCTGCTGTGGGGCAGGGCATCGTTGGAATGGAATGCCGTTCCTCGGACAGGGAGACGGCGGAAATGCTGGAAGGCATCAATGATCCGGAATCTTTTGCCTGTGCGCTGGCGGAACGGGCTTTCCTGGTACGTCTGGGTGCGAACTGTTCCACGCCCGTGGGTGTTTACGCCCATCCGGATGGAGAGGAACTGGTTCTGCGGGCTGCGTATTACGTTCCGGGCAGGGAAGAGCCTTTTGCCGTTTTGATTCGCGGAGACCGGAAAGCCCCTGAAGCGCTGGGCCTTCGGGCTTTTGAAGAATTGGGCCTGAGTGGATGGCGGAAGACTTCCTCGTGTTCCGGATGCGGAGAAAAATAAAAAGGCTCCGGACCGGATCCGGAGCCTGAATCAGGCGAAAAACTCGCGGGCATTAATGTTTTTCCTTGGAGCCTGAGCTTTTATCGCTCATAAACTGCCCGGTTGAAGCATCGCGTTTGATGCGCCGCCCGGTTTTGCTTGTGGTAGTCTCGGAGCGTTTTTTGGAACTGCCCTTATGACTTCCACCCATGTGGGAACTGCTGGCCATATTGTATTCACCTCCTTTCCATTTTCTTCGCTTGTTCATGAACGAGAGAAGAAATCCTGCCGTATCATAGGTTCCCGTGACAGCATTTGGGGCTTGCGGATGGAGTTTGTGCAGGAATATGCTTCTATTTATGAAGCAAACCGTTGCAAAAGGTAATCCCTCAGAGCCGCAGCTTCGTTGTGCTCCGTATTTCTGGCGGAGTACAGCAGCGTAACCTTCCCTTTCCGCGCCAGCCGGAGCAGATGGGAAACGGCTTCTCCGTTTCCATCCAGTTCCTCGTCGTACTTTTTGCGGAATGCGTCCCATCTGACTGGATCATGAGCAAACCACTGGCGGAGCGCCGTGGATGGAGCTATGTTCTTCAGCCACTCGTCCCAGGAAGCTTTTTCCTTGGAAATGCCGCGGGGCCAGAGCCGGTCCACCAGGACGCGGTATCCGTCCCCGGGTTCCTTGGGGTCATAAATTCGTTTGATGGTTATGTTCATACAAAAAGATTCGATAAAGGAATAGAGCCGGGAAAGTTTTTTTCTGTTGAGCTGCGTCGGGACATGCGTTTTACGGGACCGCCAACCGAGGCAGTCCGCGATTGGGGGAAAAAGAAACAAACGATTCTGTTCCGGAGAGGCTGCCGCTTCCGGCGGAAGATAGCTGAATCCGCTTAAAATTCCGGCGTAACGCCTGTGCGGACTTGCTACGCCAACTATCGGCTTTTCATCTTTCTGGCTGCAGTACGCTCTGTGTTACGTGGACGAATAAGCTGACGCGGAATCCGGTAAAAAAGAAACCGGATATTGCTGATTACCGGTTGCAAGAATTTCATTGCGTTATAAATAAACCACAGCTTTTTATCATCCTGACAGTATGAGCAATCCGCCGCCCAAATATTGGACAGATGGTATTTCAAGTATCCGGCATTCGCACTGGAGGCGTTGATTGTGAGAGATTTTCCTGTAACATTATTAGCATTGTGATAACCGGAAGGCTCTAAGCCAGCAGAAATCACAGGAATATCTCCCTCGTCCATTTCCGTAGCCGTGATATTCTTACCACGCACGAAAATGCCTATTTTGGAAAATTTCCCATAATGCAATCCTTCAGGATATACCATTTCTGTGTCCTTTGAGGCAACCACCCATCCACGGGGGAATTGCTCTTTCAAGGAATAATTCTCATACCCTGAAAAACGGAAACGCATAAACCATTCTTTATCAGATTTTCAGCCATCTGCTCCAACAGCTTGATGCGTTTGTTGTTGTTTTCTATCAATTCATCATAGGCAGAAAGGATAGAAGCAATTTTTACTTGGGTATCATAATCGGGAACCCTAAATTTCACCCTACGGAGTTTTTCCAAACTTAAGTTATCTTGCGTAGTACCTTTGGAAATCTGTTGTATATATACCTTAAATTCATCCAATAGGTATTTTGTAAATTCAAATCAGCTTTATTTTCAAATGGGATAAAACCTGCCATGCTATCGGGAAAACAAGCATCAATACCCAAGATTGCACTTTCTGCAACATTAGCTACAATAGTAATACAAAGTGTACCTTTTGACCACAGCTTGCTTTGAGCAAGGCCAATATCCGAATAAGTATCAATGTATTCGGTGATATAGAGATTTGCCTTTTTCACATCAGCAGTTTGGATGAACGGATAATCCCTTCCAAACAATATTGCATCATTTCGGGGGGCTGAGCTTTGATTTTCCTCTATTTATATTGCCTAAATCATCAATCCAGCATTCAAACCACTCATTCATACTATTCCCTCCAACAACTTCTTCAAATTATTGGAAATGGCGATTTCCAGTTCACGAGCCTCTGTGTTGAGGGTAGTAAGTGCATCATTCTGGGACAGCATTTCTGTCTTAAATTCCTCTGCGCTCAAGCCGTCGTCCTCGATAACCACATCAACATAGCGTCCGGCATTGAGCGAAAAGTCCTGATCATCAATACTGTCCTCTTCATAACTCTTTACATTGCCATTGGCATCCAAAATGGCTCCCAATTTTGCAATTTTGCAAAGGCTGATGATATCGCGGTACATGCCCTCAAGGAAGCGTTCGTTAAGCCAGTCGAGCTGTGCCAGTACGCCTTGGTCTTTTCTTCTTTGTCCTCAGAGGTTTCCGGGGCCGCGGCAAGGGCAGATTTATACTCCTGCAATAAATCGGCAAAAGCCTGTGCATCGCCTTCATACAGACGGGAGATGATGCCCAGATTCTTAATTTGCTCATCGCTGAATTTGCGGTATGCGCTGTCGATCTGCGTGAACGCATTTCTGGCATCCACAAACAGAATTTCATCTTTTTTGGCGGTGTGTGCCTTTGCTTTGTAAAAGAACTACAGGGTGACAGGGAGCGTCACCGAGAAGAACATATTGGAGGGTAGCGTCACCATTTGGCTGATGATGCCTTCCTCAATCATTTTTTTTGCGGATGTCATATTCGCTGTTCCCGACATCGGAGGCGGAGTTCGCCATAACGAGGGTAGCCTTGCCGTTGTCCTTCAAGGCGGAGGCAAAATAGGAAATCCACAGGTAGTTGGTATTCGGCACCGTTTCCTTTTTATCACTTGCCTTTTTGGTGGACTTGGATTTATTCTTCGGAATGTCGTAGGTGTTGAAACGGGCATCGTCCTTCACTCGCTCATACACCACTTCATCCACATTGAAAGGCGGGTTTGCCATGATATAATCCAGCTTGCCTCTTCGATGCTCTCGTACATCAGTGCGGGTTCGGTAGAAATCAATGACGGTATGTACCATGTGGACGACTGCATGGACATCCGGGAATGCCGTGAGATTTTTGCCATGATATTCAAGCTCATGAAACAGGAACAGCACTACATAAAGATGTGTGAACCATATAAAAAAGAGAAATTATGGAGGAGGTTTAAAATGCGCATCAGTTACAACAAGCTGTGGAAAATGTTGATTGACAAAGGAATGAACAACCACGACCTAAAAGAGGTCAGCGGTGTCAGTTCCGCTTCAATCGTCAAGTTGGGAAAAGGAGATAATATCACGACCGATGTTCTCTTAAAAATATGTGAGTCTCTGGACTGTACATTGGAGGATATCATGGAAACGGTGAAAGACTGAAAGGATAATTCACATGAATTTTCTATATTCAAATATCTTGCCTCTTGCTACAAAAAACGGTCAGAACACTATCATAGACAGCTTTAATCAGCAAATGTCGCTGGCTGACCGTGTTGACATTGCGGTTGGTTATACATCTGCAGCATCTATTACCGAACTGGAACGCATGGTGATTAAGGCGGACATCAAGAATATTCGTCTGATAATCGGAATGTATTACATTGAGGGAATGCCGGAAAGTGCATATCACATTGCCCTCAAATTAAATCAGAAGTGGCGCGATGCTGGAATCGGTGAAATTCGCATAGTAAAAACATTTAAATACCATGGAAAAGTTTACTGTTTTTACAAGGACGGTAAGCCCATCTCAGCAATCATCGGATCAGCTAACCTTGGTGCAATCAAACTCGAAGCAACAAACCGAAGGCAATATGAACTTTCCGCTATTACAACAGACACAAATGAGGTGTCGGAAATTGCCGCCCACATAGAAAAACTAAATCAGCCGATTATTTCTTCGAATATTGCGGAAGTACATGATATGCCGCTTATTCGTGAAAAGAACACGGCTCTTAACGGTATTGAGCTTGTGACCTCTGTCCCTCAGTCAAATGTCGATTTTTACAAGCAGTGCCAGGCCAATGTATCGTTTTTCCTTCGGCTGAAAGTGCCGAAAGCTGAAGAACGGCATATGGATGACGGAAAGCATTTCACTAAATCAAACATCAATGTCTGCTACGCCGCGCCAAGGAGCAAGCGCAAGGCTCGTGATTGGTTTGAAACACAGCTAACAGTAGGTGCAGAAGTGTACCACATGGAAGGTTATCCCGAAAAGAATAAACCGTTCTTTGTGGTAACAGACGATGGTTACTGGTTCAAAGCACACACTACGAGTGATAATAATAAGCAGTTTAGTGCTGTTGGTGACGAATTGATAATGGGCAGATGGCTCAAGGGCCGTCTTGTTGCTGCTGGCATCGTCAAACCTATAAATAACACCGCTGAGGATGTTAACCGAGTCGGAATGATTACAGAAGAGATGCTGGACGAATATGGATGCGACAGGCTTTTGTTTGAGAAAACTGGACAAACCGCTCTGGATAAGGACGGCACTCCTCTTGATGTGTGGATGCTGTCGTTTATCGGAAATAATGACGAAGAGCAAAGGTGACAGATATGGAGTATTTAAAGACTTATCTGAATAAAATTGCAAGCCGCGGAAACGAAAAGCTCGCAGAATCCATTCTTAAAACTTCGGAAGATGTTGGGAATCGCTATATCAAAACATTTTCCTTTTCTGATCACGAGATTGGTCTTTTGTTCGGTAACGTGCAGTCTGGAAAAACTGGTCAGATGTTTGGGATAATGTGCAAAGCGGCTGATTTAGGCTTCCCGGCTTTTGTGCTTTTAACCACGGATAATGTGGTTCTTCAACAGCAAACCTTGGATCGTGTGAGGTCTGATCTCGATGGTTTTTGTATATGCGGTGAAAATGATGCTGGTCTTTTTACCAACAATAGTTTGATTCAGCCTGCAATAATTGTGCTCAAGAAAAATGTGCGCGTTCTGAAACTTTGGGCAAATATTCTAAACTCTACGGGTTTTATGAAAGGAAATCCGCTTTTTGTAATTGATGACGAGGCTGATGCCGCTTCACTTAACACATTAGTTAATAAAGATCGTCAATCATCAATTAATCGATACCTTGATATTATCAAAAACGGTGCCTCCAGCAGTCTGTATTTGCAGGTTACGGGTACTCCACAGGCTATTTTTCTGCAAACAATAGTCTCTGGATGGCGTCCCTATTTTACTTATTATTTTCAGCCAGGAGATGCATATCTTGGTGGAGACTTCTTCTTCCCCGCCACAGGAAAGCCGCAGTGCGTATCATATTTAGATACAATGGAGCATCCGACAAGGTCAGTCGTTGTAAGACATCTTGCTGTCTCTTCACAGATTCTATGTGCGGGAGGCAAAGTTTCAAATTGCCTTTTTCACCCAAGTGTCCGAGTATCTGTACACAAACGATTTGCCGAAGATGTGTCAAAGGAACTCGCCTGGTGTATTGCTAATATAGATGGTGGATTTCAGTCGGAGCTAAAAATACAGTATGACTCTTTTGAACCTGTAAAAAGTAGAAAGATTTCTTTTAATGAACTGTTTGCTAAAGCAAAGGATTTATTGCTTAGCGATGCGATAAAAGTCCTCGTGATGAACGGCAAATCAGACATTGATAGTACGGAATACTCCGAAGGTTGCAATTTTGTGATTGGCGGAAATACGCTGGGCAGAGGAGTTACCTTCCCAAGCCTTCAAACTATTTATTACACACGAACAAGCAAGAAGCCGCAGGCTGATACTATGTGGCAGCATAGCCGAATGTTTGGCTATGACAGAGATTCGGGAATGATGATGGTTTACATCGATGGACGCCTGTATAAACTGTTTTCTGATATCAATGCTACAAACAATTCTATTATTTCACAGGTTGAACGTGGAATAGAGGATGTGAAGCTCTATTATCCAGAAGGTCTGAATCCTACAAGAAAAAATGTTCTGGACAACGACCATATAGAAATTCTATCCGGAGGAACTAACTATTATCCGTTTTATCCCGATAACGACTCAATCGAGGATATCTCCAGGATGCTTGCGCCATTTACAGATGAGGAGCCTTTCTATCAAGTCAGCTTGAGATTGATAAAAAATATTCTTTCGCATATCATTTCAAGTCCGGATTTCAAGATTGATGCTTTTCAGTCGGTGATGAATACCATACTTGCAGAGTATCCGACTGCACAGGGAATTCTCATTGTCAGGCGTAATAGAAATGTTGCCCAAGGAACCGGTGCGTTACTGTCGCCTAACGATTGGAATCTCGGAGGAAGGTTTGCCGATATAACAGTCTTGACCATGTACCAGGTAACTGGAAATAAAGGATGGGGAGGAAAGCCCTTATGGATTCCAAACATTAAACTGCCATCAGGTATCATGTATTATGATGTCTTGGAAAACAGAGATGAATCTGATTGACAGGAAGAATTCTGATGATAAGTCACAACTTGACACAGCGATTGTTGTTTTCTCCCATTGATGATGGTGCAGATGCGTTATTGATTCTTTCTGGCTACGCTTCACCAAATATGGCTTCTTGGCTTATAAAAAGTCAGCATGACCGCCATCTTCGTCCTATTGACATCAGGCTTGTGGTAGGAATGACATCCTATGATGGAATAAGCCTTTCCGTTCATGAAGGCTTTAAGGCATTGCACGGCAAAAATTATGGGAACAGTATGTCTCGCTTTCAATGCAGTTATGTATATGATTCCGAGTTTCCAGTCCACGCAAATTTGTATATATGGACGAAACAGGATACTCCAATCCTTGCATTCACGGGTTCTGCTGATTTTATGCAAAGTGCATTTCTTTCGGGCCGGATGGAACTTGCAGAAAACTGTGATCCCTCTGATGCGCTTGATTATTTCAACGAGATAGAAAAAAATCCATTTTTTGCAATCACAGCGAAGTTGAAGAGCATATTGTACTGCATGGGAAGCACGATATCCTTGATGAGGAAGGAAAATTAACACTTTCAGGAGAAGGAATAGTCAAAGCAACACTTCCGTTGCTTTCAAGGAATGGAGAGACGGGTGAAAAATCTGGTCTGAATTGGGGGCAGAGGAACAAACGAAATAAGAACCAGGCATATATACCGTTGCCAAGTTCTATCGCAAAGAACGGGTTTTTCCCACTCAACAAGCAGCATTTTACGGCAAGAACTGATGATGGACACACGCTGGTTCTGCGTGTTGAACAACAGGGCAACAAAGCTATAACGACTCCTTTAAGCAATGCTCTGCTCGGAGAGTATTTTAGAAATCGTCTCGGTCTTGCAAACGGCGCATATGTTACAAAGCAGGATTTGATAAATTATGGCCGAACAGATGTGACCTTTTATAAGATAGACGATGAGATGTTTTTCCTTGATTTCTCTGTTCATAAAGGAACATAATTATGGCTGACAAACATTCTAAAGAAATGCGGAGCATGAATATGTCTCATATCCGCAGCCAGAACACAAAGCCTGAAATCATGGTGGGTAAATATTTGTTTTCGCGTGGATTGAGATATCGTAAAAATGTCCGCCAATTGCTGGGTACACCAGATCTCGTTTTCAAAAAATATAAAACCGTTGTATTTGTGAATGGTTGCTTCTGGCATCACCATGACTGCGGCAGATTCGTATGGCCATCAACAAACATCTCGTACTGGCGAAGTAAAATAGAGAATAATGTAAAAAGAGATAAGGAGAATTATGCGCTTCTTGCCGAACAAGGCTGGAAGGTTCTGATCATCTGGGAATGTCAATTAAAGAAGAACATGAGAGATACAGAACTTGATGCTCTGTACAACAAAATTATCGAGACATAAATAAAAAGCCGGACTATATTCACAAAGGATGTGTCTGGCTTTTTATTTTACTCGTTAATATTTGGTTCGGTAAATTCGTATGGTATTCCGGCAAAGGTTTTCAAGACAGCCTCAAAAATAATCTTAGCTCCTCGACACGGAACTGCCATTCCTATCTGTTTGCGCACACTTTCTTTGCTTCCTATGAACTCATAATCATCAGGGAACGTTTGAAGTCGTGCTCTCTCGCGGTTTGTTAGCGCTCTGGGTTCTTCCCAATGGTAAATATGTGTTCCGCCGCCGCCGCTTCCTGTGACTGTATAAGACGGTTTATCAGGATCAAGCCTCTTGTAAATTTGACTGATGCGCGCGCCTTTTATGTTCAGCTGGAGTTCTTCCGGCAAATCTGCTGTAAACGCATTCTGTCCAGGGAGAATGTGATTTAATCTTTTCACCACCATCGGTGACTGCTTAGTTCGCTCATTGTTAAGCGCATCCCCAGCAATAGGCGGCACTTCAATCGCTGTTCGGCAAGAGTTGTCAATACCGGCATATGGAGCAGTCGATGGTACTCGATAAGTAAAGTCGAGGTCGTTTCGGATACCGATAATGATAATTCTGTGCCGAGCCTGCGGAATGCCATATTCTTCAAATTTATAAAGGTGAGGCGTAATGACATAGCCAGCATCTCTTAATTCAGATAAAATTTTCGTGAATGCCTTCCCTTCGTTGGCGTTACGCAAGCCTCCGACGTTTTCCGCAAGAAACCATAACGGTCTAAACCTCTTTAATGCTTTGACACCGTATGAGTAGAGCGGTCCATAAACGCCATTCATTCCCTTCTGTTCACCTACAACGCTATAATCATTGCACGGAAAGCCGAAGGCTAATGCGTCAATTTCCGCCAACTTTGACATATCAAATTTGCGGATGTCTTCATGATACACTGTTTGCGTTGCTTCAGGACAAATATTATAACGGTAAGTTTCACAGGTGTCTGCATCATAATCATTTGCCCATTGATGTATGATAGTATATTCCGGATTGCCTATATCTGCGTGTGTTGCCCCCCATGCGATGCCTCCGGGACCGCAGAATAATTCACCTAACCGATATTGCATGATTACAGTCCTCCTTTCGCATCTCATCAGTGCCTCTTCTTGATAAAATAAAATCTATGAACAGCTGAACACTCTCTCGCTCGTTCTTGTTCAGCTTATCTAAGCCTTTCATCAGAAACGCAGGATTGATATCGTCTTCCGTAATATAACCTGCGGCTTTCATAATTTCAAACGGATGGAATTCAAGTGCTTTTGCTATCTGGCAGAGGAGATCCCATCCAGGATTTTTCGTTTTTCCGATTTCAATATTATGAATTGTAGTATCGCTGACACCACTAATGTTGCCTAACGTCTTTTGAGAAAGTCCTGCGGATTCCCTCTTGGCTTTAAGAAACTGACCTAAATCCAGCATAGTATCACCTCACTTTATTAGTATAACACATAAGCTGCGATTTGTCAAGTGCTTTTTTAAAATGTCGCTGCTTAAAAGCAGCGACATTTTTTATTCATATTTCTGTGAGCACAGAAATAACAAATGCGATATCAGATGATGTCGTGTTTCCAACAGCAAGGACGTTTGCGTTTGATTGCTTTTGATGGACTGTAACCTTTTTATTTTTCCTTGCGGGTTCACTTTGATTTTGAACCCATCAAAAACAGAACAACAGTCGGGTTCAAATCCGCAGACCGTTTCATCAGCAAAATCAGAGCATACAAAAAAGAAGGCTTTCGGCTGAACATTAAAATCCGCTGAAAGCCTTTGTTTTAAGCCATTTTCTGCACTTCTGTATGCAGGGCATTGTATCAAAGTCCGTGGGAAGATTTCAAATCTGCCAACGGCATCATAGGAGGGCGGCATAGAAGGAGTTGGCCTCAGTGATTTCACCACGCACATTGTTCAGCAGTAAATTCATTTTTGCCAGCTTAACGGTGTCCGGCTCTTTTTCCACGCCGTAGCAATGAAATTTCATCATATCCGTAGCGCTGGCATTATGGTTGTGCATATATCGAGTTGCCTGGACAAACATACCTCCAGAACCGCAGGTGGGGTCGAGGAACATCTTGTCGCCGGAAGTTGGCTAAGACCTCCACCATATATCGAACAACCGTGGCGGGGGTATAGAAGGTGCCGCCGTCCTTGCCTTCCTGGAGAGCAAAGTTGCCCAGGAAGTATTCGTAAATTTCACCGAAAAGGTCAACGCTGATATTTTCGGGGATATCCTTAAACACCTTTACAATTTTGGAGAGCAGATCCGGCTCTTCCTCCGGCACAAGCTGTCCGTATACTTCCTTGGGCAGAACACCGTCCATTTTATCGTTGTCCTCTTCAATGGCGGCCCTGGCCTTTTTCACAAGGGTGGCCTTGTTGGCATCATCAGGAGCGTCGTTGATGGAATCGTAATATGCCTCCGGCGGCAGATAGAAACCACAAACCTCGATGGAAATCTCCTTCATGGATTTTTCCATACGGGTGCCTTTGAGTTTGTGATAACGAGTCTCAATTTCCTCCTTGTACTGCTTGTAAAGGATGTCGGCATAACGCAGGAAAATCAAACCAAGGATAGGCTGTCCGTATTTATTGGCAACCAGGTGTGCGCCCGCACGAAGTATATCCGCGGAATGCCAGAGATCATCCTTCAGCTTCTTCAATTCTTTATCGGTCATTTTATGTTGCCTCCCCCGGCATAAATTCTAATATATCGTTTGGTGTGCAGTTCATGGCATAGCAAATGCGTTCCGCTTGTTCAAGCGCTATGTACTGTTCATTTTTTGTCTTGGCAATAATGTTTGCAGAGATGATTGCCGGCGCCTCTGTTCAGCATGGGATACATCCTGTTCAATCATTAAACGCTGCAATCTTTGATAGCTGGCCGCCAAAAAAATACTATTTCCGCCAGGAGGGGTCGGGCGTCGCTCCGCGGGCCTGGAGCATCATGATGAGAATCTTGAGCTCATTGAGGCGCGAGTAGTGTTTTTTCCTGACTTCGGGGTCCAGGGCCCCATAATACAGCCACCGGTCCGTTTGGGCGGACATCAGGCGCTGGGCCGTCATGGCCATGGACAGGGCGCGTCCTGGGGACTGGGCAGCAATGGCCGTACTCCAGGAATACAGCATATTATTGTAAATGGTAGTCCAGGCGAACATGCGGTCGTCAAACCTGCCGGGACTCTCTACGTACGGGCGGAGCAGCTGTTCCGCTTCCGTGAGGCGTCCCAGGAGGATGTAAAGGAGGCTTTTAGCCGCCGTCAGGCCGTGGTTCCCGGGGCTCAGGAGTTCCGCTTTTTCTTCCTGATGCTCCAATGCTTTGAGCCGGGCTGGGCTTGGGGGGGGAGAACTGCCTGCGGCATGCAGAATGTTGCGCCGCACCAAATCCGGGTCCAGGCTGCAGGAGGCGGCCTCTTCCAGCATGGGCAGCCGGTTGCTGGAGGAAGCCGGGACGGCTTGAAGGGAGTTTTTCCAGACCGGAAAAGCCAGAAACGCATAACACAGAGCCAATATGGCCATCAGCAGTGCGGCGGTCGCTTGAAGCCAGCGGCCGACTCGGCGCGAAGCCTTCACCCTGGAAAGAGGGGCCGTGCAGGTAATGCCGCCGCATAGGGCGCTGGCTCCAAGCAAGGCAGGGTTATGCCAGATGAATTCCCCATAGGCGTGGAAAGCGGCGATGCACAATACGCAGAACGCCGCCGGTCCCAGGGGATTGGGCCGTTGATGTTCTCCTGACAATTTCAGAACGCTCCGGAGTCCGGAAATAAGAAACAGGGCCAGCAGAGCCAGCATCAGCCCCAGCCCGGCATAGCCGTAGTCGCAGGCGGCTTGTGCGTATTCGTGGTGGGCAAAATTGGGGAGGTTGGCTCCGGAGAAAAACTCCGTGGAAAGATTGGTGTACATCCGGCTGCCGTGACCGAACAGCGGAGCCTGGTCCGCCAGCGCCCAGGCCAGTTTGGACAGGTCCAGCCGGTTGCCGAAGGAAAATGTATCCAGAAGGGCGGCAAGCCTGCACGCCCCCCGGGACAAATCCAGCACGGCATAGGACGTGCCTAGGAAAAGCAGGATAATAAAGAGGATGGACGCCGTGTAAAATTTTCTGTTATTGCGGAAAACGCTGGAGGTATAAATAAAGAAGCACAGGGTTACGCCAGCCAGGGCGTTTGGGAAGGCGGACCGCGAGCCGCACGTGAAGGAAACGAGGATGAGCGCCAATCCTGTGAACAGGCGGATGCCCCATTTTCTGGCGGAAGCCATGCTGTATGCGCAAAGGAAAAAACCGGTGACGGACAGGAAATGGGCGGAAAAATTTTTGTATCCGAACAATCCGATGTTGCGGATTTCCGTGCCGAACAGGGAATAATCCGGTCTGAACCAGGAGGCTTCCGTTCCCGTTATGTTCTGATACCCCCACAGCAGGGCATTCAGCAGCCCCAATGCCGTAGCCAGTACGGGAAGAATACCTGTCTCTTATACACATCTCCGAGCCCAC